>Ga0116231_10000259_pt1 | contig 81851 bp, 65 predicted proteins | sample S1TSphgellanicum_2_FD_89695 | JGI IMG/M metagenome (GOLD analysis project Ga0116231, IMG submission 89695) | Host-associated microbial communities from peat moss isolated from Minnesota, USA - S1T2_Fd - Sphagnum magellanicum MG | ecosystem: Host-associated > Plants > Peat moss > Unclassified... | reverse complement strand
TGCAGGTGTGGGGGGTGGCGTGGGGGGGGTGGTCGGAGCGAGGGTGGGGGAGGTGGGGTGGGGGGGGGTGGGTGGTAAAGAGCCCAGTGTACGGAGACCAAACCGCCTTGCAAGGGACAAGCTTGGGAGTATGTGGTCCACCCTTTACACTTAAAAAATAGTTTGGGAAGGCTTTACGCCTTAAGTGGGTAGGTGGTAAGTGTGGTCTATTGGACCGCTAGACCCAGCGTCCAAGGGGCAAATTTTCCAAAGTGTTACGATCTCTTGCAATTTCCAAAAAATACTTTTCAAATATGTGCAGCCAAATTTGACTAGGTACTTCATGTTTCTCTTTTTGTAAAAAAAAATTAGAAGGGTTTCCAGATGACATCAATCTGATGTAGGTAGTGATGATTTCATTCTCGTGTTATGCCCCACTTAACCAACTAGGGTTTAAACTTTAAACTAGTGTTGTGTGGGTACATTATTTTTTTATATATGCTTGAGAAAAGGTTTTTTTCTAAAATTTCAATAGATTTTTTCATCAAGATAGGGTCCAGGTACCCCTCTCTTATACTTCTATTTGGGGTAAAAAACAATGGATATGTATTTTGATTTCTTTAATTGAAAATGCAAAAAAAAAATGTTCATATTTTGGATGGAAGTATTGGCATATTTTTTTGGAAGGCAAAATCCAATGGGATCATGCACAAATCCCATGCCAAAATGTGAAAAACAAAATGTTTTATTCATCCTTGAGCACAAATATGCACAATCACATATTTTTTAAAAAACCCTTTGATTTGCCCAATGAAACATGGAGCTCAATTGCCTAATGCTAAACATGCACACACATAAAATGTCACAAGGAAAGTTTAGAAGGCTTTGATGAATTAGACTTCCACTATGGAGATTGATGACTCAAGGTACAAATAAATGAACCCTCATTGTTGATGTACTACAATTTTATGGCTTTGGAATGACAATAAGTACATTGGGAAAGAACAAATTGATGTTTTCAACATCTTGAAGTAAATCCATGTTCATGACTGGGATTTTGACAAAGTTTTATATCTCCACCGCCAATGAATTAAAAAACTACATTGTCGTCTCTTATTGCGGTTTGCCAATGTGCATAAGAAAGCAACAAAAAGAGGTTACAATATTGCATAAAAAGCCACAAAAAGCGGTTAAAAGTAACATTGAGTGTTTCAAAGATCTTCTCCTTCCTTAAACCTCGTGGAATCTCAATTGGATGAGGGGCACACGGGTTTCACTTTTGGGGCAATAATCCTCAAGTTTTCAACACAATTTTCACACAAATTTGTGATGAGTTTTGGAAAGACATGTTGTGATAGTTTCTACAAGACCAAATAATTGGGATGGGAAGATGATCCATCCATGTAGTACTTGCAATTGACGTGGGTCAATCCTCTTCCACAATCCCAAGACCTAACGATTACCGTGTTGAATCTTGATCAAGGCCACATCCCCAGCAACGACTTTTGACTCGGAAGTTGCAATACTCTTGTAAAGTAGCACATTTGGGTTGTTAGTCTTTGGTGATAGGTATCATGGGAAAAGAAGTGCAAGATGAATACGTCCTCTCCAAATGAATATCTAATGTAATCCAATAGGTACACCAGCCCAATGTGTTCCTTTCATTTTCCCGTGGCGTTCCCATCAAGTTCCCAAAGTGTTCCCAAATGCACTCCCCCAGATGTTCCCAATAGCACCTCAGTTTTATCCCCTATGGTTTGCCCAAAGTTCAACCCCCATGTATATAAACTTTAAAGGGGTTGCCAAAGGGAAGCATGACAAAGCACCCTTTTATTTATGGAAGGGAAACAAATTTAGTCTTCTATGTTGGGGAGTAACCAATGTTCCAAAAATATTGGTGATGGGCCAATCAAATGGCTTCTTCTTTAAATAAAGAAAAGACTTGTGGGCGCACCCCCTCAACTAGTTAATAGAACCATCAAGTTAGCTCAAATTGCACCAACAAGGCTCAAGGTATTTTGTTTGGAGAAGTGGGGGTGAATTTTCTTGGCTCTCTCTCTTTTGCTCTCTCTCTCAAAGAAAGAGAGAGGGGGAAGAGGGTAATGACTTCATCCTAGTAAAGTTGGTCTCCTCACCAAAGTAAATGCCATTTCATCCCCCCTCTTTGAGGTAGGTGGAAGCATGCAAAGGCTTCACTAAGGTGAAGGCAACCATTTCATTTCCCTCTTTTGGGAGAGGTGGGTGTATGCAAACACTTCATTGAGCTCAAAATGGTCACCTCATGTAAAGGATTGTCACTTCACTTCCTTTTCAAGTAGGAAAACAAGTTTATTACTATTTTAAGGCTTTTTTAAAAAACCTTCTTTATTTTCTCTAGGCTCTCTTCATTTCTTTGGTGATCTCATTCTCTTTGCCTTTCTTTGTCTTCTTTTGGACCTCTCCCCCTATTTCAGATCTCATTCTACTTTCATTTCTTTGTCTTGTCTTGGACCTCTCCTTCTTTTCGGTGATCTCATTCTCTTTGTTTATTTTTATTTTTATTGGAGAGTCTCCAAAGTTGGAAAACTTTTTTGTGATGAGACAATAAAAAATACTCGTTACAAAAAACAAAATTTGAACTTGATAGGCACTCCCAACTAGTTAATATGGAGCAAAATATAATATTCTACCATCCATATATTGACCCCACCATTCATGCCCTTGCCATTAATCTAGGTCAAAGCATGTGATGAACATAGTTGGGAATAGAAATTATCCTCAACCAATGAGGGTTGCTGCATGCACCTAATAGGCCAATAGACCCCATCTTTTTACTTTTAAAAGGGTGGGGGTGGGTGGGTGGGTGGGTGGGTGGGTGTGGTTGAACTTTTTGGATTTTGTTGTTCCCAATGTGTTCCCGACATGTTTCCAATAGCACCACACATTTGTCCACTCGGAACCTATATAGGTGGGCCAATATTGGGTCCATGTTTGGAGTGAATACCTTTATATTGGGTGAGTCTCCAAAGTTTTAAGAACTTTTGTTTGATGGGCCAATCAAAGAGGCTTATAGCAAAAGAAAAGAAAAGAAAATCTGAACTTTGAAGGCACCCCCCCCTCAAAACCCCTTAATTAGTATGGTCCACACTAACATAACATAGAACTGTGATGAAGAGCCCTAGTCCATAAGGAGGCATAGTTTCCGACCTCTAGGGTAAGGCCCTAGGCGTGTAGGGCAGTCCTACAATGAAGGCCAGGTCTTAGATGGGTAGGTGAGCTTTAGGTCTGAATTTTGAGAATGCTCCACTCCAAGAAGGGCTTTCACAATGTCAAAAGCTGGTCCGGGCATTTCTTTCCACATTTAATTGGAGATGGATGGTTAACATTCACGACAATCTATGGATAAGGTTGCGGTGCTTTATTTTTCATTGCATGTGAAAGATTCAACGGTTAGGATTTCATTAGGTTTTCTTGCCCGTGGTCAAGATTGACTTATTTAGATGGTTGAGATCTTAACGTGGTTGCGGTGCTTTATTTTTCATTGCATGTGAAAGATTTGATGGTTAGGATTTCATTAGGTTTTCTTGCCCGTGGTCAAGATTGACTTATTTAGATGGTTGAGATCTTAACTCAGGGTCACTTATTTGTCCACTTTCTCCAATTGTTGAACATGCATATGATAGTTTGTTTCTGTGAGGGGGATATCTATTTCTATTAGAAAAAAAAAAACATCCACAAATTGTTGGATGAAATAGATGAAAAACATTGTAGTTAAAAGAAAAAGAAACCATGGAAAGAAAATTCTTTCCTAATAAGCGCACACATATTTTCATGTGCATGTGAAAGTCCGGAGGAGGTCATAGTGCTGGCCTATTTGCACATGCGCTTGGCTCAGCCAAGGGGCAAGAACAAAAGATATTGTTCTCAAGGGGGCAATAAACAAGCTAGCTGTTGGAGGATGAAAATAGAAGGCTGCTCACAAGGGCAAACCTTGCACATGAATCACTTGTGGATGAGCTGAGCTTTGCGGGTGGCCAAAGCTTGACCCCGTGTGCATTTGGTCATCCTTAGAGGATATCTTCCTCACTTCTAGAAGAGAGACTCATAGGTATACGGTATTCTCTGAATACACTAGGAAATTCTTTCTATTGTTTTATGTCTTACACGGGTCTCCTTGCACAACACATGATGACCCACTTTACACCACAATGCCCTACGTATCTAAACATTAGGGACAAACTTTCCACAATATACGATGCCATCCAATCACATGCATAAGCTTTTCGGTTACACTTCGTAGGGTCTAAATTCAAAGATTAAATTTATGGTCAAAGCCTTTCTTGATTGTCCTAACAAAGCTTAAGGTATGAGAGGCAGCTCGAGAGGTCTCTTGACCTCTCTCTCTCTCCCTTCCAATTCTCATCACTTACTCAAAGCAACAAATCGTCATCACACTTCAAAGTATGCAACCATCCTTCACCAGGTAAGCCCGATGAAAGTAGAGAGGTTCGGTACCTTTTAACTTCATCCCTTGTCAACCAACCTCCCATCTCCACTTGGAATACCCACTAGAAGCCATTCATTAGCGATTGAACTTTGAATCGAGGTAGTCAAGCCAATCTATGTTGAAAGGAAGGTTGTTTGTTTGTTTTGTCATAGCAAGATCTGACTAGGTGACTACCGAGTGTGCACCAACTTGGTTTCATAATGTTTCAGCTTATGGTGGAGAAAAGTTATTGAATTCTGAACAAATTTTTCATTGAAAATTCATTTAAATCAAAACTAAACATTGAATTTTGAGTAGTTTTTGTCATTGGAAATTCAATTACAAAAAATGATTTTCAAAGGAAAAATTAGTTGGGTGGCCAGTTCAATAGATACTAGTGTGTCTTTTTTTTTTTCCCCCGCATTTTCAAAGTGAAGCTTAAATTAAAATTTTAGAATTCATTTAACTATTAGACTACATTCCATAAATCCAGAGCTTTTGTCCTGACCATGGGGTTCAAGTGTTTTAGTAGTGTCCAAAAATGATTTCAAGATCATTTGTGCCCAAAAATAAATTAAAAAAAAAGTAAATGGGCTTTAAATTGAACATACCTTGTGCCAATACTATCATGATTTGTGTCAAAGTTTTTTTTAAAACATTGAAATAGAGGATCTAAAAGTGAAGGCGTCAACAATTTATGATGCCATACTTCAAGCATTTTTAACACAAGATTTGGACATTCTAGGTAGTAATAGTTCATTGGCTAGGTATTGTGGTATTTCATTTGTTGATACTTGATACTCTCCCTCAATTCATTGGTTTCCTTTGAGAACAAACAAACAACTTTTTTCCAAATAGGTGGAGTTGTTGCATGCTTTATTTTCACTAGTGGGTGCCCGTGACCTTCGGCCACTGTGAAGTCCCCCGGTTTCTTTAAACTTGGTTCGCGTTTTAATTTTTTTTTAGAAACTTTTAACTTTTTTATTTTTTTATTTTTATGTGTTTTATTATTTTATTATTATTTTGTGATCATCCAGTCGGACGAACATTTCATCCATCCCCTTAATCAGGATGGACAGTAGCTAAAAGAAAAAAAGCTTCCCCAAAATTCGTCTCGTCATCAAGCCGGACGGACATTTCATCCATCCCCTTAATTGGGACGGACAGTAGCTAAAAGAAAAAAAAAGGTAGTCTTGGTCAATACATGAAACCCACCCAATTTGAAAGTGTAGTAGATGGATTTCCTTAATCTTTGAGCCAATTCAGGGCCTATGATCACACTTAACATGAGCCCAAAAAGAGTTTTTGGAAGGCAAAAAAATTAAAAAAACACTGCTTCCAAGTTAGAGTCAGAAAAGTAGAGAAATGTGTGCAAGGATCTCGGTCATGGTGTCAGAAGAGTCTCAGAAAAGTAGAGAAAAGTGTGCGGCATCCTATCCCTTAAGGGTAGTGGGGGTGTTTCGCATCTGGCTTGCTCTTTTGCGATCTCCACTTTTTTTTCTTTCGGACTCATCCTGATTCCTGCGAAATTTTTGAAGAAACAAAACCATCATAATATTTTGCGTGGTGGAACTTGGAAGCCCGATGATCTATATCTGATCTCGTCGAGATGATTGATGATTGCAGCAGTGGTGGGTACAAATACAAAATGGTTATTTCTTCACAGGTTTTTTCCATTGTGGGCTCGACAGTACCACCAGTGTACTCATCCAGCACGCAGCACGCCGTATATAGCCAACGCAAAAACATAAATGTCCTTGAGAGTTTTCTTTTTTGTTCCTAAATTAAGTTCATACTTGTGGATGTTGCTAGAATTCCGTAGAGAGTTTTTTAACTTTTTAACTTTTGCACTCCTCGAATTTCGTACTGTCTTTTTGGGGTTTCAGTATTTGTTTGTTGTATTAGTTCCCCCTGTAGTTTAATAGTTCGAGGAAATCTGTTTCAAGCTTCTTGTTGGAACAGTAGTAGTTTGAGTTTTGTGGGTGGTGTTTTGCATTTTGGGTTAGACGGAATATCAGGGGGCAGCTTGAAGCGGCTTGAAAGATTTTAAACAGCGTTCGTGCTAGATCAGACTTGCTTCAAAGTTTTTTTTTTCTTCTGTTTTTCTTCTTCTTCATATTAACCTTCTGACCGCACTCTTCTGATCTCAATTCTGTTACAAATTCATCATGATCGCTGTGCTCGACTGCCATATCAGTCAACCGAACTCAGCAACAACCGTGTTATCGTTGCATAGTTTATGACACAGTTGGGTCTCCTCTAATAATTGTTGTAAAGATGATGGTGGCTTTTGGAGCTGAGGATTGTGCGGATCCAAAGTTCGCACTTGGAATCAGGAAGAAAGCAAAGAGAAGACACATTGTTCGGACAACAGTTGAGGATCTAAATCCCAACCCTCATTTTCTCCCAAAATGAGATGAAAATTGCGGGATTAGTTTTTGGAGGATACCCTAGAGCACCATTCGGAGCTGGATTCTAAAAAGGAGGAGCAATTTACAAGGGACTCCAGGGATGAAGGGGAGAAGCCGGAATATAGTGAAGATGGTTGTGCTCAGCTTGATGGTCAACAGCCTGATGCTTTGCATGTCTGCAACAGCCATCTCTGACTCAATCGATAGTACGTCTCTCCTTTCGACCCCCAACAAACTTTGGATCTCACTTATGTCACCCCTATGATCACCATGTTTCCAGATCACCAGTTTTCAACTTCTTTCGCTTAGAACTGTGCTTCAATTTCTGTACCCATGTCTATAATGCCCATCTGCCCTATATTCACACAACTGTGGGTGGATTGATTCAATCCACACATCCTGGAAGCAATTCATGGGGTGGTGAAGATGGTCCATATTGTTAAGAAAGAGATGCAATGAAGAGATGTAGTGATTCCCTTTGTTGGCAAACACCTAAAGGAGGTTAAATCAAGCTCATTGCCTGTAACCTAATCTCTTCAAGGTCATCATCATTTTGAGCTGACCAAACTCTCTTTGTGGAGCCTTGTTATGGACCTGTGAGTGATGAATGTCACATTGCTAGCTCTTTATTATGCCTTGCAATTTGCACTATGTATGCTTACAAATCTTATATTTGTCCCAAGGTACCATGCTCTTTGTCAGTGATGCTTATAAGTGTTCCTCAGGATGGCTGGAGAATGTAGAGCTTGTGTTTGTATAATACTTAAAACTGAAATTATAACTCTGTGGGGGAGTCCAGCATCTGCTTTGATGGCATTTAAAAGGGGAGTGATCGATACAAGCAACAAGCTTAGCAATTGGCAAGGAGATGATCCTTGTGGAGATCAGTGGAGTGGTGTCGTATGCAATTCCACTAATATTGCCACCAATGTGTCGCGTGTCACAGAGCTGTATGTTTTTTTCTCCTCCACACATGAAAGTGGATTGCGATTGAATTTGACACATGCATTCAGATTGTTGACCAGTTTGTCCATTTGCAGTAGTATTGCAGGCAACTCATATGGTGAGACCCAAACATGCTTTTAATTTTTTCCCTTGCAGGCAATTACTAAATTACAATTTGGGGGGCCAACTGGCACCGGAACTTGGGAATTTGTCACAGCTTTTTTGTCTGTAAGTTTGAACAAAACAAATTTCAGCTCTCTTGCAGATACAGGTTTACATGCAAGTCCTCGATTTTTGTGCAAGTTACAAAGACAGGTTTAGCTGTAAATGATGAAACACAGTGGTGAATGCAACACATGACAGATTTTTGTTACAGATGGACATGATCATGGAGCTAGTAGCAAACAACTCTGAAATTTCAAAATCTCCATGATTTTTCTGTATTTTCTTAGGGCTTTCTAACTTGTAACCTATGTGATTTCATCTTTAGATTTGCCCTCGATGAAGACTGTGTGACATTGGAAACTAAGAACAGATCTCATAAGCAGGACTAACATGTATACCACTAAAGCACTTCTCTAACCCTTCATTTGAATTCATGCTCATTACCCATAATTTGGAGTGAAATGTTGCTTCCCTAAGATGTTTCATTGGTGTTATGCTCCAGGGATTTAATGTGGAATAACATAACTGGGAACATCCCACCAACTATTGGAAACTTGCAAAACCTTTACTTACTGTAAGTGGAAGGCCCTCTTTGGAAGATGTTCTTCCTGTCCAGCTTTTAGAAGATGTGCTCTCTTTGAGTTGGAGCTATTCACAAATGTCTTTCCACTGCTTTAGTGATAATAGGAGAAGTTGCCTGGGCGAGTGTGAATTGCCACTTGCCAAACTTCCAATGGGTTTTACACTCACATTATTTTGTGCCATAGTTCCAGTAAACCCCAAACTAACTGTTGTAAGTGGCCTGGAGAGCAGCTTGTTGAATGGCAACCTATTGACAGGTCCAATTCCTCCAGAGATTGCTCAGCTTACCAATTTGAATCGATTACAACTTGACCAGAATCAGCTTTCTGGACCTCTGCCTCCCACTCTTGGAAATTTGACACAAGTTCGACATTTGTGAGTATACAACTTTACCATGACCTGTACTTCAATCTCTCAGAGGATCTGTTGTGCAGCCAGAACCACTTGAATGAAAGATGGTTGCTTGCTTTTAAGGGTATCCAAGTTTCATGGGTATTTATTACCTGACTGCCCCCAACTGGTTCAGTTTGATTCATAGACAACAGCAGATCAGCTGGTATGTTATGCTCAACGAGAAAGTGGGGACTGTGCAGGCATCTGAATAATAACTCCTTCAGTGGCACCATTCCACATGACCTGGGGAGACTTCAGCATTTAAATCACCTGTAAGCCTCTGCCATCAATGTTATTTCAAACTAGATTTCTCTTCTGTGTCTAAGACCAAGGCTGCCAGCATCACATTAATACAAGAGCAGTAATCATTTGAAGTTCACATTTACTAACTGGGTTCTCAAAGTTAGATTTCTCGGTTCTTTCTGTCCATTGGCCTCCAAGCAAAATTGCAGATGTTAGCCATGAAATGGTTCTCAAATCATCCCTGCTAAGAGGGTTATGTGGGTGGGTGCAATGCAAGCTGTTAAATAACAATAATATGGAAGGTCCATTGCCAGTAGAGCTTATAAATATCCCAACTCTTACCATTGTGTATGTTGAGAATCTCCCCTTTTGTGATAATTGGCAATTTTTTGTTTGATACTGCTTTGCAACTTATGAGCTGAAAGGAGGTTTTTATTTACCATTGCCGATTTTGACAACAATTTTTTCTATTCGTTGTAGGAATCTTCAGGCAGCTGGATAATAACCCAAATATTTCAAGTACCATACCGCTAGAATGGTTTCAAATTCCAACTCTCATCAAGCTGTAAGGTCTCTCTATGAAAGCTGCTATGTTTGTATCTTCATATTACCATGTGACTTCTACATTTTGTTGACTTCCATGATTTGTTGGTGAGTTGCAAACCTTATGGTCTTGCAGGAGCATGAGAAATTGCTCATTGATTGGCAGCATTCCAGACCTTGGTGCATTGACCAACCTCACATATCTGTAAGTGCAGCCACATGAGGATATATCTTCCTCATGTGCAGATTTTGTTGTGCTTTCAGTAAACCATCTTTGCAACCCTAAGATGGAGGATGCTCAACAGAAAATTGTCCTGGTATGCAGTGATGAAGTCTTGATGAATAGTATGCTAAAGCCACTTTTGTTCATGGAGTGTGTTGGTAAAAATGATTTGGGTGTCATCATTCTTAGCGAGGTGCTTGTTTTGTTCCAGGGATTTGAGCATGAACAATCTAAATGGCAGTTTACCTTCCAACATATCCTCAACCTTGACAACTGTGTACGTATTCTGCTTTTGCCTAGCCAACTGCCATGATAAGAAGGGATAGACTCTCTGCAGTGAACCAGTTATGAAGTCAAGCACTGTCTCATCAATTTTCCAGTTTCAAACTGGAAAATTCTCAATGAGGCCATGCAGGAGCTTTCGTAGTGGGAGATTATTCAAGATACAAAGGCAATCAGATCTAGTATTAGGGTGATGGCAGTCCCTGTTATGAATCCTCTGCCTTATTTTCTACTCGTCAGCACTAATCTCTGTTTGCCAAGCATATCACACCTGACATTCATGTCTATGCAGAAACTTTGGAAACAATTATTTGACAGGGTTGATTCCAGACAGCTATGGCAGTCAGCTCCAACAGTTGCAAGCATTGTAAGTCTTTCTAACTAATCAGTTGTTGGGCATTCTTGAATTTCAAAATCCTTTGACAATAGGCTTTGACTCTCCAGGTCACATACTCACAAACTGACTTCTCTGGGGCACTGCTTGACCATTATCTCTAAAGTCACTGCTGAGCTTCAATCATCCAGTTCTGTTGTGCTTGCTTGATATTCTAGAATTCCTGGGCACAGCATTATGTTGACATTGAATTACTCTGCTTGACCTAATGTGATTCTTTTTTCATTCTGGATTCTACACACAGACAGCTTGCAGATAATCTGCTCAATGGAAGCATACCTGCCAGTTTAGGATCTGGACGGAGCTTCAGCAATCCAAAAGAATTCCTGCTTGTGTAAGTCTCAGGTTTCCGATTCCAGCTTGACATTCTAGAATTGGGAGTCTTCAGTCCTCCATAGCTTCCTCAGATGTTGGAAGTTCAAAAATGTCAGAAGACATGATCTTGACTTGGCTGGGGCTTAATATATTTCACAGAGATCTTCAAAACAACATGCTCTCTGGGTTGAATTCACAACTACTATCAGCAGCGAATGGTAGCACAAATGTCGTTATCTGGTACTGCATAATGACCATCTTCCATCTCTTCATTCTTTACAGTTGTTTGAACTGCATACTTGATAAGTACAGCACGTTTGTATTGAGGCAGAATTGGTTCTGAGCATAAGCATAAGATCTATCTTTGATGTGTAATGCCTTTTGCCCACAGGTTGGCTGGCAACCAGGAAGTGTGCAGCATACTTGCACCATCCCTATATCTGGAAGTTTGCGTGGAATCTGACACAACCACAATTTTACAAGGCAGCAGTTCACTGACATCCAATTTGACATGCCCTTCTTGTCCCACTCCTAACATGCCCGTTATTGGTGGTCCACATGGTGTGTGCCAATGTGCAACACCAATCGCAGTGGTGATGCGACTCAAAAGCCCTGCTTTCACCTTCTTTGACCGCTTTGAGCAAGAATTTTTATTGCTTGTAAGCTCTGCATTGAGTATCTCTCTATCCCAACTGGAGATGTGGCAATTAAATTGGGATGGAGCAGGGAAACGGCTAGAAATGACCCTTTTGATATTCCCTTTGAACTCCACATTTGAACCAGCGGAATTTCAAAGTGTGTACAATGAATTTGCCAATTGGAATCTGTCGCAAGGTTCCAACTGGTCTCTTTCTGTGATTGGGCCTTATGAGCTGATCATGTTCAACGCAGGTTGGTTGCTCCTTTCTATGTCACAATCATTAGCACCATCATGATGCTGTTGCGCAATTGCTGAAAACATATATTCTTTGATTAGAGGAGACATGGAGAAACAAAAACTAGGAGGGAACAATCAAGCTCATACAAATGGATCACTAACCATTTTTGCAATTGTATGGTTGCTTTTGCAATGTTGCAGCTATCCAAAGCACATCGCAGGGAAAACGACTGTCAACTGGAAGCATAGTGGGCATTGTTATGGGTGTTGTTTTCTTTGCCTCAATCCTCGTGGCTTTTGCTACTTTCCTGATCCTGCATCAACATAGAAAAAAATGGAGAAGTCCTGGTGAGTGAACATCTCCTATTCTTGTTGCTTTCCCCATGATTTAGATAAATTAAAATTCAAGCTGTGTTGATTTTTTTCTGGTGTTTTGAGATGTGAACTGGACCTGGATAAATACTTAGAAAACCTGGTTTTACAGACCTGAGAGTCTCTTTCTGTAATGTACTTGCCTTGTGCTTGTCGCCATAGGCCCACTGTCTAGATTGGTAAGCACCCAGAAAGAGAAAAGGACAGCAGGTTGAAGGAGTACGATTTCTTTCCTGTAACATGGAATGTTGTTTTTGTGTACAGTGGAGAGCATGCTACCTCCGGGACTTAAGATTGCTGGAGTGAAAGCCTTCACTTTTGAGGAGCTAGCAAATGCAACCAACAATTTCAGCCCTGAGAATGAGATTGGTCAGGGTGGTTACGGCAAGGTGTACCGTGGCACATTGGAGGATAATACTGTAGTTGCTATCAAGCGTGCACAGCAAGGATCTATGCAGGGTTCACACCAGTTCTATACAGAGATCGAGCTATTGTCCCGTGTGCATCACAGGAACTTGGTTTCTCTTCTTGGTTTCTGTAATGTCAAGGGAGACCAGGTCTTTAACTCATTTTTATCTGTCCATCCTTTCCAATCTGAATAGTCATCTTTTTCACCTGAATAATATCTATAGTGGGAAGAAAAATTTCATTGTCTCCACTGTCAATATTGTGTTCTAGAAGTGGGGACTGTGAAGCAGAAATCAAGAAGAGCAAGTGAGAAACCCTCTTTTTCCAGGTTTTTATGCTTGGCTTGTGCATGTACAGATGCTGGTGTATGAATTTATTGCAAATGGTAATCTGCGAGATCATCTTTTGCGTAAGTACTGAAGCTGACAGTGGTTTGATTGCCATTCTTGCTTTGAAGTTTAGCATAATAGTTGATTAGATGACTCATCTACATACAATCTGGGAGACTTGAGAACACTCAAATCAGCACAAGGAAAAGGGAGTCCCTAAGCTTGTGCCCCTCCTGTCTGTTGTTGATAGCAATCGAGATGATGGACTTTGCAACACGAATTCACATTGCTCTGGGGACAGCACGAGGCATCCTCTATCTGCACAGAGAGGCAGACCCGCCCATTTTCCACCGTGATATCAAGGCCAATAACATCCTTCTTGATCAGAATTATAATGCCAAGGTTGCAGATTTTGGACTGTCAAGGCTGGCACCAGAACCTAATGCAGATGGCTCCACATCAGGACCTGTCTCCACCACACTGAAGGGCACTCCGGTGATCATCTCAACTACACACCCTTTTGTTTCACCCAGTATATTACAGTCAATCTGCCACAATATTGTGATGTATTGTAACATGGTGTAATCTAATTTGATGTTGTGCAGGGGTACATGGATCCAGCATACTTCATGACAAACAACTTTACAGACAAGAGTGATGTCTACAGCTTTGGCATTGTATTACTGGAGCTTATCACTGGCAGGATGCCAATTATGCATGGCAAGAACATTGTCACAGAGGTACTATTCAATGGCACTCTCATATTGATCTGACAAGAATCTCTTCTTTGAAAATAATTTTTCACTTTGTATTCTATAAGATGCTCATGCTGATGCAATCAGACTTCAATCATCTGGAACCTAATTGGAGGTCATCCTGTCATGGGCTTTAGGGTCTTGAGAGTCTTATTTTCATTACTACTCTGCTGAGAAAGGTATCTTCCTTCATCCGCATCGTTGTTGTTCAAGCACCTGTACTCCTGTAAATGTAGTGCATGTGTCACTTCCTCACCAGAGTTACTGTCAAAGTCTGGGTGTTTCTTGAATTAAAGTGCTCTGATCAAGGTGTGGACATGCCACTTCTGGTCTTTCCTGGTGCAGGTGAATGAAGCACTGGAAGGGGACACAGTAGCATCAATGGTGGATCCTTGCATGGGAACTTCTTATCCTTCTGATGGGCTGGACCGTCTCCTTAAGTTGGCATTGTCTTGCTGCCAGGATGAGTATGATGCCCGTCCCTACATGATTGATGTAACACGGGAACTGGAGGACATCTGGCGGCTAACGGCAGCATCTTACTCCATTCCTCTTAACAAGGGTTCTGATTCTTCCTCTGTTGATTTTAGGAATATTGACATTGCCGGTCACAGCTCACAGACCTCAAGGGTGTATAATGCTCAAGACATGTCATCCTTGTCAGTGGAACATGTTGATAGTAGTGAGCAGACACATCCTCATCTATGGCCACGATGAAGAAGAGGAAAGAGCCTTATGTTCACTATTCTGCTTCATAGCTTGAAAGCTTGAACTCAAAGAAATGAAGCTTGACATGCCTCGGAGGATAGACAGGAAGTTTGTCAATTTCAAATTTTCCACACTTACAGAACAGTCTTCATTGTATTAAAAAAATTCACAGTATGCAGACTCTGCCCAGTCTTCACAAATTCTTTCCTCAGTGTGAATTTTGCCACTTGTTGGTTCCACAACTAGAATCTGGCAGTGAGAAAGAACTCATCAATCCATTTCAAATTGTTCTATTTTTTCCATTGGCGATGCCCCAATGAACATTTCAAAACCACTAGCATTGTCCTCAAGCTTAGCACATTCTTTGTTCACTAAGTTCATCATTCCTCAAGGAGCAAAAGATTTCCATGTACAGTTCATCCTTGATCTTCAGATCAGCTCTGTTCACCTCTTGCAAATTCTGACAGGTGGGCTCTTTTTCCTTGAAAGAATTTATTTGGCATTGTCACCGAGTCCTCCTAAAGTAGCTGTTTGCTGTGAGTATGTTCACCATCTGTCTAATGCTCTGCCTCAAGACTCTTAATTTATTAGCGGTACTCATGGAGTGTTGATGGGACAGTTTGAGCTACCATCTTGCCCCCCACCCATCTCTTCATGGGGATCTTGTCATAGAGTGATACCAATCCAATTGTTCTAAAGCTGGTTCCACACTATCAGCCAAGAGAAAAAAAAACTCATAGACAAACTGATCTAGTGTTACCTAACCATGTTACATGGTTCCATCTTTTCTTATGATTTTGTATGAACATGCCATTAAGGGCAGAGCTATTACATGATGAGCTGCTTGATCAGTTGATCAATTAAGTGTCTACGTGTTGCCTCCATGAATGTGCTTCTGTTTTGGCTTTGGAATTATGTGGAGTACATGCTCTTCAGTTTTTTTAAAAACCAGTTAAATGATTTCTAACTTCTCTATTAGCAATGTGTCCCTTCAATCAATTCAATGGACCATGGACCAGGCAATGGTTTCATTCTTTGCTTTTGTAAGTTCTAGAGAGGAGGCATGGACTGCAATTTCTGGCTCTTTTGTTGGAGCAATTTTATCCATTCAACAATTTCAGGAGGAATTGAGTTTTTCTTGTAAGTTAGGTAATGGGTACTACTAGGTACCCATTCACACACATGATCAAGGATCTTCACATCTCCTCCTCCTCCATCCTCACACATGACCTAACATTTGTTTGCAAGAGATCTTCTTCTTCTTCTTCTTCTTGCAGCAAAATATGTTGAGACATTTGTTGGTATGTTTTTTAGAAATAGGAGGATAAGTTGTGAACACATTGATTAATTGTATGGATCTACTTTCATGTAGCTAATATGGCCTTTTAACTCAAAGCATTCTGACAAAATTTCCTTTGCCTAGTGTCATCTTCTGTTCAAAGAACATAATGATCAAACTTGACCAAATAATATGTGACAAAACACATATCTCGACTATATACCACAAAAAGGTCAAAAAATTCACTGGTTGTTTGTTGTCAATCATGATCATTTCTCCGTAATGGAGGTTGATTGTTGATTCCTTTTCCTTGAAAGAAGTTCAAACTTCAAGTTCTTTTTGTCTTGGCACTTGGTGCATGTAAAATTATGAAAAAGAAGTCAATATACATGGATAGAATTGGAAAATAAGATTGAAGATGACCAGCCATAGAGCTGCAAGGCTCGACATCTATCACCTTCATCCTTGTTCCAATATTTCCAAAGATCCCTTCATGTAATAATTCACACCATTACAGATACGTAGTCTTGTTGATGTGGGAAACTTAACAGTGCCCTTCAAATATATGTAATTGATAAATCTTCATGTCTTTTACCATTATTCTTCCTTCCTTCTCACACTTTCAAAATGAAGCTTAAATTAAAATTTTAAGATTTCTTTAACCATTATAGTACGTCCCATAAATTCAGCGCTTTTCCCTGGCCATGGGGTTCTAGAGGTACTTCCTGATTCTATCCACCTTCCAGTCTCCATATCAAACATCACAGAAGGAGGAGGCTTTGTGAGTCATAGCATGATCTTGTATGCAAATTCGTTTCTAATTAATTCATTGGTTTACTCGGCATTCCTTGGATTTTGTGTGTAGTTTCCTAAGTTTTAATTCACAGATCAAAAGCAAAACATCACTGCAGTTTCTCAAGAACCTCAGTCTCGGTTTGCTTGTGAGTGATGCAATGTCTTCAGCTACATAAATATTAAAAAATTGAAAAGCCTAACAATCGAGCAATGCTTTTTAGGCAAGTTAATAATATTACTTGATTGTACGATTAAATTTAATACAGACTCTTTTGTCTCAAGTGATGTGCATTAGTTGGACAAAATTATAGTAAAAATAATTTTATTATTTTAATTGGTCTGAGACATACATAGATGGAATCAAACCATGTCTTAAATAAAATTGGGCTCGAATTCTTTTGGGAAGTCTCTAGAACTAGAGGTTTCATAAATCTCCAAAGTTGTTCTTAGAAACAGTACCAACCAAAGGTTTCTAAAAATAATGAAAATTCTAGAATCGAAGGTTCGTTTCAAAATCCAATACCAGACAACAAGGGTCCCTTGGAACCATATTGTGATGTTTCTATCTACATTCTTCATTGGATGGCAATAGCGTATTGTTGAGGCTTTCCTATTGTTTAGTTTGGTTGGTTCCAACACGTGCAACCTGGTGCTTTGTTGGATGATATCTTTTCTTGTTATCAAGACCTCAAAGTATTCCAATGCTTCTAGAAATGCGATAAAAACTTAAGACCCTTAATAGAGTTATTGGTAAACTTGACCAATGTGGGGGCCAAGAACACCCCGCCTGGCCCAAAGGCAGCTTGAAATCAATAAATGGGTCTTAAAGAATGCACATGCATTTCTTGGGGGCTGAAATTGTTGGCACCAACAAAATTGGTGATCCCAAGAGTTTGAGCCCCACTTTTACGTCAACATTGCTCTTCTTTCATCATTGGTAATAAATTATGCATAGAATCTTTCAAATCCTGCACAAATCCTATGCAACAAAATATAAAATTTCAGTGTTTAAAACCATGTTTTAGCAAAATTTGCTATCTTTATTTATACACAACTTTTGTGGGTGAAACAACTATTTGAGATAAAAACAAGAATCCCAAAGCAAGATTTCTTTGTGAATAACTCTAATCTCTAATGTCTAATAACCATTTGCCCTAAGTAGTGTTTTGAGAACAAAATATCACATTATTATTTTCTTCCACTGGCTGGGTCTGGGAGCAGCTGTTTGAAGGTGGGGAGGACTCATGGCAGTCACTTCCATTCTGAATGAAAGGTTTGATACTTGTGAGTTATAAGGAAAAAAGGGAATGATGTCATTCTTTGTTGTGTTTAATTTGCAAAGTTGCCAGAACCGACACAACAGCAACCTGCAAAATGTCTTGGAGCACTAATTTTTTTCACTGCAAAGTGTCTAGTGGATATGCTTTTCTCTACTCTCTACCAAGACATTGCTCGAGACTCAGGACTCCATCAACAGCATGTTGCTGAGCCGCATTTAGGGTTTCCTAAGGTGTATGCTTGCACAGATTGAAGACAGAAACCATGAAGAAAAACAATTTTAGAGGTACATTGAAATTTACACAGAAGGCAAATTTCCAATGTAGTAGTTGTGCTTGCTTTTTATAACAATCTCAAGTGAAACCCTCTGAAACACCGCCAATTATTCCTTTCTGTTAATGTGTATCCTGGGACTCGAGCCTTTCTCTTGGCCCACATACAGAGCAACAAAACATCCTGACATTAAAAAATATCCTGTACTACAAGAGGATAAGCATCGAGCCCATGCTTGCTGACAAAGCAAACACCAATGACCATCTGCCGAGTCTAAAGGTTCTCTGCTGCCCATGCTGTGCCCATCCATGCACAGGTCCCACCAACTTTACCTCCATTAAATTTCTTAAAGCTTCCATGCTCTTCTATATTTTCCTGGCCCATTTGTTTAGGGTAAGCAACTAAGGACCAAGAATCAGTTGGTCTGGGAATGAGGGCCCAGTGCAAGGCACCAGCCATGCTTCGGATGTGAATTCCCAGAAGCCCCCTTCAAGGTCCTTACTGGGCGTAAAGATCTGGTAAAATTTTAGACAGATGTGATTTTGTTTGCAAAGGAGAGGAGGCACCTTCCGCAGAAGTCCCATCCTCTGTTGTGGCAGAAATCGTACCGAGGGTTATGCACCCTCAACATACGCTAACAAATTTCAACCAGTTCTCACCAAGTAGGGTTAAGCGCTCAGGGGCTTTACATGAATAAGGGCCTTGTGAGATGGACCCAAGTGTTGGCCTGATTCTTGTAAAGCCCATCCTCAAGGGCTTAACATGCCATAACAAGCAAATGGTTCTTCATATAAAAATTTTCCTTGATACCCAGTGGATACCCATCACATACTCATTGGGTATCATGGGAAAAAATGATGATGGGCTTTACAAAAATGTAATGCCCACCTTCACGAGCATTATATTTTCATAAAATGCACTGGCTATTTACATAAGGTAAGGCACTCTCCAAGTGCACTAAAAAAACTAATCTAGTTTTTTACAAAATAAGTTACAACTTGATGACACATGATGCTCATGATGAATATGAACAACCTCGGAGAGGTTTCATAGTGAAAATTGAAGAACCACACCACACAATTTCCTACTCGCTCTTTCAACTCAGTAAATTTTAATTTGGACTAGGAGACCCTGATTTAGTCTAAGAACAAGATATTTGTAACGTTCATAAAACAATCAATTTTTCTTTGGGGGCAGGGGGAGGCGGGGTTTATCTCATGGTGTCAGTGTATGTGCTGTTTCACCCAAGGACCCACACTAGTACCTCTTTGACCTTTTTGCAGTGAGGCCTTCTAGAGGTTATATTTAACTTGGTAGATATTAAATTTGGAGGCAGATGCACTGGTTTAGTCCACGTACGAGTTAGAAACAATTTTAAAACAAGAGTTGGCGGTTTTAGTTTTTACCATGTTTACTAGTACAGGTGCTTGTTCACCTAAGGCAAAGGGAAGGATGCTGATGTCCTTATAAGTTCAATTACAACTTGATGACACATGATGATGCTTCTGCTGCTGTCGCAAACGGTTTGATACACAAACTTTTATGCAAAAAAGTAGATGTGGGGATGCCAACATTCTTCTTGGCAAAGGGCAGATTCAATATTTCTGAAATTGATAGCGTAAAGTGGTAATTGGTTATATATCAGATTCATCGGAACAATGGATCTGCTTTTTCATTCTCTGTTTTCCTCTACGGGTGAGAAATAGACAAAAAGGAAACTATGATTCATGAATCACCATATTCTTTTCCCCGAGTGCAAACAAAGTACACGAAGCAATTTCTTAGTGAACTTCTAAAACTTGTGTTCTTTGAAGTACTACTTATTATACATGTCAAAAATGTTTCCAAGAAAATATAGCCAAAAAACAAAAAACAAGGGTTAAAGCCAACAAAGTTAAACCATAGTGGTGAAACGACAAAAAAAATAAAAAAACATTGGGATATAAGCCAATCTAGATTTCAGGCAAAGATTCAGAAAACTAGCCAAATGAAAAGGAAAAAAAAAAAAAGAGCTGGTGCTTTATTGATGACCCCAAATAGTACTGCAGAGGTCCCCCAGACATTTGTTGCTTAATAAACTACAAAAAGGAATCCTGATAAAGTAGTCAGGACCTTAGCCAGATGAGTCATCTTGCACGGCCCCGATTTCCTGAGGGCAACATCAACGGTGTTTATACTAGGAATAATTTGTCAAATTGCCACAATATACGGGTCTTGCATTCCATGTATCTTCTGCCAATTCTCAGGGACATTCATTCATATTCATTACTAGCTCAGCCATTTCAACAGATGCCATCAGCCCCCTTTCAATTAAGTTAGCGCATGAGTACCAAGTACCAACCTACTTTAGGAAACCAAAAAAACTTATATTATGTCTTTTGTTATGCTATTTCATGATCCCTAATATGCACAATTTTCTTAGAAGTTTATACGTATTGAACTCAATATCTAACCAAAACAAAACAAGCAAAACAAACTTAGTTTTTATAAGAATCACATTCGGAAAAAACTAAATGAAATCTATGCAAAAAATTTGGCCCATTTCATTCATTCATTCATATACCATGGTTTTTTGCATACAAAAAATGTATTCAATTCAATGTTGTTGACAAATACATGTTTTGTGTGTAGCTCAAAATTGCAAGGTGTTTGGCATTTCCTTTGGTACAATAATCCACATTCAAATTTTTGTTTTGAGGGGAGGGGAGGGGGGTTCCATTTTCCTTGTTTTCCCTTTTTTTTTAATTTTTAAATGCCCATAAGTTGCTCCCAAATCCACACTTTTATGTTGTGTATGTGCACAACATAAATAAATAAATAGGTACATGTGTATGCCCAATTTATGGCTACTTAAAAAATGACACAAGTGTACACAAATTCCGCTATGTAAGGAAAATGGGTAGTGACCAAATTTACTATAACTACTGAACTCTCTCTTTGTTTCCTTCCCCTTCTCCCCCACCTCTCTCTCGCTCTCGCTCTGCTTTTTAGTACGAAGGGCTTTTGTGCACGCGTTGCCACGGAAGTTGGGATCTGCGGAAGCGATCTTCGTTGTAATCCAGTGTGCAATATTTCTATTTTCTTTGTCCCCTGCACGAAAACCTGTTGAGAAGCAGTTCATTCCACTTCTTCAGTTTCTTGGCAAAGAGAATTTGTAGTGTAGGACAGGGCAGAACTTCACGCACTTGACGCTTATAACATCATCATCATATTATACTATCATCAGCATGGTTTTTCTTGACAAGCTCTGGGATGAAGTTGTCGCCGGCCCGCAGCCCGACAAGGGCCTGAAGCAGCTGAGGAGCCCAAAATTGGCGACTGATATTTCGGTGCCTTCAGATGGTATGTTTCTTTGCAGCCATAATGTTGTTAGATGTTTTATTTGTTGTTGTGGGAATGATATGTCTAATTTGGTTTGTAGTAGTAGTAGTTCTTTCTTTCGAGTACGTTGTTAAGGTGCTTTGCGTTGGCAACTTCGGAGTTGTGTGGAGACTTGAAGCTTGTTGCTGATTCTTGTTTTGTCGTAAGTATGTTGATCGCTTAAGAGTCCGACTCCCAAATTATGTTCTCAGAAGTTTATAAGGTTCAGACTCCAGACCAGCACTGGCAGTTTGCTTATCGTACCTGCAGATAACAGTCTAACGTGGTTTTGTCTCGTTTCAGAGCAAGTTACGGCTGCGATGGATCGGCGGCGGAGTGGAGAGTTTCTGGCCTCGCAGGAGGAGGCTCGTCGCATTACAGAAAGCATAGCCATCAAGAAGCCTTCGCTGTCAAGCCCGTTGCCAACTGATTCTCCAGTAGCGTCCCCTGGAAGTCTCGCATCTACACCTCCCGCCTCACCGTCACTAGCGTCTCCTAGTTGTAAGCGCGTTTTCCTTAAGAAGAATGTATATTCAAGCATTTCTTGCCATGTTTTCGAGATTATATCTGTCTAGGAAACAATTTATTGCCACCTTCGAGTCCTTCGACTTGGCTTTCTTTCGTTCTAGACGTAACAGCTCTTGGAGTTCTCTCTATGTCGTGCAGTCTCAAGGGAGAAGGAGAATGTTTGGCGTAGTGTATTCCATCCTGGAAGCAACAGACAAGTGATGAGGCGCCTGGGATCAGACAAGTTTGACAAAGCACAGCCAAATTCCCCGAGTGTGTATGACTGGTAAGTGCCTTGGACTCATGTTTTGAAACCTTCTTTACATGTATCACCGATTGCGTTAGCAGACTTAGTCGGGGTGCAGTTCAAGACCTTCTGCCATCCATCAAGAGTGTGAAGTAGGCCGCAAGACTAGTGGCCTATACAGCCCATCTGGAATGGACTTTAGAGGGCCATTACAGGTTGCGAGCAGCTTGTCATTTGTACCCCGTAGCGTCAGATGCTGAAAAGGTTTAGGCGGGGTACTTGTGCTCTGGATGTTATGCATTGCAGGGTAGTGATCACTTCTTTGGACAAATGAGGAGAAAAAGAGTCGTCCATATGGAATCCGAATGCTCTGCATATTTCACATCTAAAAGGGGTGTGCCTAGCGCCTCGGAGAAAGCATGGATCCTCTCTTCCCCTCTGCGGATTTTGGAAAACACACAAGGCAGTCATCTGTATGGAGCCTTGATGAGGCTCTTCAGATGGGAAGCCTTAAATTCATTCAGTTTGTCTATAGAGTTTTAGAAGCCAACCATGATTGGGGCTACCGGAGTGTAATAGGGTAGATGATGAGAAAATGATCTCTATCAGTAATTTGGGTCCTTGTGCGCATTCTGCTGGTCCATTTTCTGCTGCAGGCTTTACAGCAAGGATACCAAGACAGAGTGGCGCTAATTGAGTAATTCCCTGCTGTGGGAAGAGAGCCCCAAACAACGGACTGGGAAATATCGAATTGGATTCTGAACATGCTTGATATTCATGTCAGGATTTGAGAATGAACCATCTACCCCATCTGGAAATAGCGGTAAGTTTTGCAGGCCACATACCTCAGGTTGCTGCACTATGGTGAATGTACAGCGTGTTGTTTTTCGTGCCCCTTGTAGCAGCAGATTGAGGATTACTGGCTGAGCCAGTGAAAGAAGGGTACAGGCATGATACTACTAATTTTCTGCAGCTGTTTGTTTTTAATAATGTATAGGTAGCAGGAGTAGTGGGTAGTATTGTACTCTAGAGAGACACGATCCAATCTTTGAGACATGATGTAGGGGCAATAGCTTAGGTCATATTTCTTAGCTATTGTATTGTCCAGCTGTGGAAATTAGAGGAAGTGTGGTTATCTGACTTTTGCTTAGACGTTTTGTAGTTTTGTTGCATACCTCAAGAGCTGGGATCTTTTATGTTTTTACAAAAAATAAAGCCTGCCTGTTTGAATGAGTGATCTGTGTGAGAGCTTTGTCAGTAGTCACAATATGGACATATGTGGTATGTTTAAATCTCTTCCTTGTGAAGAATAATGTTTGATTGATCTACTATCAGTGTAAATCTGATATGTGAATCAATTTGCACACTTGAAGATAGTGATAAAGATGGCCATGGACAGGTAACTAACAAAATTCAAAAGAGTTTAACATATTTGATTGCTACTAGTGTAGAGGAGAGAGTCTCCAGCAAAAATCAAAATGTGAGAAACTATAGGCCTATGTACTTGGACACACAGAGGCCTAATGTTCCAGATTCTTTGCTCAAGTTCTCTTAAAAACATTAATTCTCTTTCCAATTGTTGACAAACTTGTTTTTATAACCCAACACTGAATGAAGAAGTGGTAGTCAAGGATGAGTTGTCCTCACAGGATGTCTTGAGGCACCCTTTAGTATTGATAATATCCATAGCAAGGCTAGTCAGGTGAAAGATAAGTCATAGAACCTTCTCTCCTTGTGAACATTTGCTTAAAAACAGCTTGGTGTGCACTAGGTATACATGAAATGTGTAAGACCTTACAATAATAACCCAATGGAGACTACCCAAACAAATTGGAGGGTAAGAAACAACCAAACAGCCTTTACCAATCCTACCTCTTCTCCCAAACCCTTGGAAACACACGAGAACTACCCAAACAAATTAGACTCTGAGGTTTCTTGCAAAGAAACTTGTAATGAACATCTTACCTTCCTAAGGACAAAACTTGGCAAAGGTCAAATGAAATTTCTGCTTAATTTTTTTTTCTAATTAGTGTGCATCTTATTTATCACATGCACTAAAATTTGAACAAACTCCAGCATGCCCCTCACAGTAACTACAAATATAGCAATATTTCCAGATTTCCACTTCAAACTCTCAGAAAGAGAAAGAGGGAAATATGACATAATCACATACTATGTGAAAGTACACAATAATGAAACTTGGGTAACAGAGCTATCGCAAGCAACCTGGGAATTTAAGCCATTTTGACCATTGAACAATTAATTATTGGCCGAAAGACACTTCCAATAGAATTGATCAATCGATGATTCTCTTCCTAATCATTCTGACCACTGGGATTTTATAACCACAACAATTTAGATAAATTCCTCTGCTCTATATTACACATAATTAACTTCTTGTGATGTTCATCATGAGAAAAAATTGCAGCCAATTTTCAAAACACATAGTAGTTGAAACTTAAATGCTTTTCAATATGGAAATGTTGTCACATATGATATATTTCCATTCAAACTTTCTCAATACAAAAATGTTTTCAACCTGTTCAGTAGCAAATCTTTATTGTAATACATATGTGTCTATATATCAAGGTTATCATCCGATGCGGCCTAACCAATATACTCTTGAAGATCTCAAGAAACCATATAAAGCTGCCAAAATTTTGTTGAACCACCAGCTGTATTGGATGACTGTGCATATCATACTTGACATTGATATTTGGTTTTAAATGATTCTCAAGAGGGCAAGTTTGAAAATATAAACTGGCAAGTTAGAAAAAAAAAAAAAACTCTGATTGTCAAATTTCTTAAGAATTGAACTCAAAATTTGCTGAACATGGACAAACAGTCCAAACCCCTAAGTTATCCGTGCACATTCACGATACTTGTGGGACCTTATATATTGGATGAAACCCTTTGATAGCAAGGCAAATTGGGGTTGCTGTAACTCACTCTTTGAAATAATTAAATATTTCAACAAAATGCGTTGATTATCAGTGGAAGAGACATTAATAACTTCAATGGAATCTTGTAAGGTTCTCATCAAGCTGTCATTGAACCTTAACAAATTTTATAGGGTCCTTGCCAGTGTTTCTTTTTCAGAATTCTTTTATGTAGCCAAAGTGGTGATCATACAGAGGAAGATGCAGAAAAACAGGCAATCATCCCTAGGAAGATTTGGCTAAATCTGGCTATAAACCAGCCTGTTCTGTTCAAAGATTCCACAAATTTTCAAAGGTTTTTATTTTCAACCATTATGGAAGTTTTGTTGCCCTCCACTTGGTCTACTGGCATCATGATGAGTATCTCTCAAATTACAGAAGGGCCTGAGCAAAATAGACCTTTCTCTTGTAATTTTCAGCCTCCATTTTACTTTCAACAGTTTTTCTTCCACAGTACTTTCATTCGATAAGCTCATGCCTAAACAGGCTGAATATTCAGTGTTATAAAATATTCATTTTCTCTTGTGAAATCTATGAGTCCGGATGGAACTTGTTTTGAGTCACGACGATTGTTGCAGGGTGTGATTGCAAGTGTTGATTTTTCGGCCACTGGATCCCTTCCACTACATCCTTGTTGGCCTGTAAATGACATGACTACTACTACTTCAAAGAACTTAGCTGATAGCTTGTTAATATTGTTTTCAAGGCCTTCATTTGGTCATCATAAAGGATGTGGTCACATGAACTTCTTTGTAAAATGTCAACAAGGGCAAGGAGAAGATATCATACAAGGAATGGATGTGTGAAAAAAGGCAAGTTGTCTTAATTGGTGAATTATCTACTGCAGAGTACATTCATTATCAAATACTTGCTCTTGTCAATGCATTTTCCCCCCTTCCTCACACTCCAAAACTTGAATCTTGAAGAGTGTTAGATTTGGAATACAGATATTCTGCTAGCAACAAGGCATTTGAGCAATGTGCAAGCATGTGCAACTCCAAACCATAAGAGAGAAACAAGGGTCAACCTTTTCACAGAGACGAGCAACCTATAAGATGATGCAATGCTGACAAGAAATGGATGTGTCGTCTGGAAATCGAATTGGGCAGCAATGGCACATGTGATGATCCAATGCCCACCTTCAAACTACTCTCTTTCTTGATAGATCCTTTCAAGATTCTTGGCCCAGTATCAACTGCACTTTACAACATTTTGTTGAACTGACATCCATCTCTGAACACTAATTCATGTTCACATATGACATGAAATCAGCATCGAACAAGGCTCTAGAGCTGACAGAATTGCACACATTGCATCTCTGATTGAACCTTTATCCTAAATATGATGCAAAAGCTCTAGTGATAAAACATTTCTTCTCCAGAGGTCACAGTAAGCATTTTGATTCTGAGCATGCAGAGAACAATCAATGCAATCAGAAACCCCTCTAAAGAAGAAGCCACCATCATATCTGATATCCATCTACACAATTTGGAGAACTGATGTTGTGATGATTTACCAATCCCTGTTTTTCAATAGGGAAAAGCTTAGATCACAAGAATTCCCATAGCTTGATTTGTCTTGTCAACAGCAAGCTTGTCATCCTCATATACTAACCAAATCTTTGCTACATGCTTGATATTCCAAATTCATCACCTGTATTTCACCACTAAAATCAACTCGTTCATCCATTTTGCACATGGTATATAACATACCATCTCAGTAGCGAATGGACACAACCTTTTGTATTATTTGTTCATCCTTGCTGCCTTCATATTCTTGGATCTCTGACGCACACATTGATTCCATGGAGTCTGCAATTGCAGATGCAACTTTTGTACAAAAGTGTGTTATGCTGTCAGAAACAAATAATTGCAAGCTATGTTATCATGTGGAAACTGTTCAGTCACACAGACATCAAACAGTGCATATCACAGATGGTTGGGAATGAATGCCTCACCGCCGCCACTCATACCACCAGGAATAGGGGACATGGATCTGGAAGATCAGGTAGTATATTCCTAGCTCTTGAGCTTTCTGTCAAATACTTTGCATCAAAATGCACTGGGAATAGTTCCATAGTACTTGTGGAAAATCATGTTTGGAACTCCAGAAGCACAGGTCTGCTTCTTTCTTTTTAGGGTCACTTCATCATGCTTGACAGCCTTTCTTCAAAAGATTGCTTCATGGATTGGGTTGATGTAGGTGAAGGAGTTGCATGCCATAGTGGGGACAATGGAGGTCAGTCATTGCCAATTCCATGAAGAACATTAGTCTTGTCGCAGCACCAGAAGGTCATCATCAATACTCTTAACACTGATAATTTTAGTGTGCAAACAAAGATTGATGCTTTCTCACATGAGGATTCTGCTGCAGACATGATAAGGTTGAAAGCTGAATACAATATTTTCTTCTGCTAAAAGTGAGGAGGAGGCCCATCACTTCCTCCAACTAGAGACAGCCATAGCAATTTTGGGGTCGGAGAAAAGCAGGGCACAAAAACTAATAAGGGGGATTCATGGCCCTTGACCAAAACTATAACATTCAAGTACACTTGGCAATTCTCAAAAACTGCATCCACAAGGTGCGAATGCTTTCATCTCCAGTAGACTGGAGGCACCTGAATACATACACAAACACACACACAAGCCCAGCTTACTTTACCCAGACATAATCCAGACCTCATATACATGTGCATCTGATCAATGAACTAGGCTACAACAAAATCCACAATTCAGAGGTTTGGAGCTCATTGTGGGGTTGGCAAAGAATGAGGTGCCATGCTACTGCATGCTGACAGCATTGCAGCCTAAATATCTATCATCCTTCACCACCACAGACATTTCAGTGAATCAATTTAATAATCCAGCACCCATCAAAAGATTGTTCAAAGAGATAAGTACATGGTTGAGACAATTGTTGCATTCTGAAAACACAGAAAATGAACAGATTTCATGTTCCAAGTGCAGGCTGTTGAGGACCTTGACCATGTTGAACACCACAAGACAGAAATGGAAATGGAAAGCAAAAGCTTGAAAAAACAGCTGGAGTCAATGAATGCAATATATGCCAGCATGAGTGATGAGCTGGAAAATGTCACCAGAATGCAACAAACACTGCTGGATGAAAGCTACCATCTCTACAAACAGTGTCATGGTTACCAACAATTGATTTCAGGTCCTTGATTTCTTTGAGTTGGCAATAGCAGTATCTAAGTTTTGCTCAATTTAGAGTGACAAACAGGAGTGCTAATTGCAGAAGGATCAATAGGACACTGCAATTTATAGTGTAATCGGGACTAGTGATTGCCATTAAACAGACTCAAATACACTGTATGGTCTTCCACAAAAATATTTCATTTTCAGACAATTTTCAGCTATTTTGCAATTAGAAACAGTCTACACATGGAGCCAAATGTCAACATTTGAAAAATCTTAGCATTCTTTTTTGAAGTATCTGACTGGTTATAGGGCAATGTGGGCTCCTACCTTGAGGACCCACAGCATTCAAAACATTATGACAGATCTAGATACATTGAGTATTACAGGACTTTAGACTAGGCACCAGGGTGAGAGTACTACAATGAGTTTCCTGATTCCATTCTGCACCAGAGATTCTGGAGATGGAGGAAGAAGCACTAGTTTATGCTATTGGGAAAGCTTATGGGACTTTGGTGGAAAGCTTATGAAACTCGGTGGATTTACTTTGGTGCATTTCCAATTGAGCTTTCTCCTTTTCAGCATGTCCCACGCAAGTTTCAATGGGGTACTGCATGATCTCCAGTCACAGAAAGCTGACTTGGTTAATGCATGAGTAGAAGCATCAGATAACGGTGTGTCCCTTCAACTTCTTTGAAGGCAAACTTCAGCATTCCCTTGAGCTCAACCATCCTACCTCACAATCAGATTCAATCCTTCAGTTAGATGCAGCAATTCTTTTTGCCAGTCTGAACAACCCTCTTACTACTTCAGCATTTCTTGATTCACTGTACAGCAACATTTTCTCTCAGAATTCATATCACCCACAAGGAATAAATCGGTGTTTACACTACCCCTTGGAGATGACATGGGTCTGGAAAGCTATGCATTGGGAAATTAGGCAAGCACAGTCAATAAACTGTTGATGCAAGTTCTCAGTCTGAATAACTGACCGCAGTACAACAAAATAGGTTTATCCAATACAGTGTCAGGTTCAACTCTTAACATTGAAGTACAGAAGCAAAAATGGACAAGCAAGGAGGAAACTGCTGATGATTTTGGTTACATACCTGTGATTTGATGCAGGCTGTACCAGCTGGGATCCAGTACTCATGAAGGCAGTCAAGGATGACAGCATCCATGATCTCCCATTAGAGATGGCCATTTTACAAATTTTCACAAAGGTTCAAGAGTTTATTGAAGCTATGTCACAGATGGCTGCACATTCCAGAAAACTTTCTGATAGTGAGAAGGTATCAAGGGAAGAAAGGGAAGTCTCTGATCAAAGCCAAACAAGATAATGGACACAAACAGTGTGGGCATCTGACAACCTTCTTCGACATCCAAAACATTGGAGTGACATATCCATTCATCGCAATCTGACCTTGAAACAAGTCATAGAAAACATTCTGTGCAGAAATGGCTGGAGCCTTATTTTGCCAGCATACAGAGACCTAAGATCTACAGGGCTATCAAAGCATCATTCATTGGAATCCCACTTGCACCAAATGTCAGTGCTAGCTCTCTCTCAATTGAAGCTTGACCTAGACATTACCAAGATAAGGACTAAAAAGCACATCCTTGATAATACCATTATCATGCCATGGGCAAAGATGAACCATGGCATTAGCAATCTTCAAAGGTTGATTGCATGGAACATTTTGCCAAATCTGAGGTGACCCTTCACAACACCCCTTCTCAGATAAGAAAGAAAAAAACAAAACAGGTTAACCCTCAACTTCTGCCTACATGTATTCAGACCCAAAAAGGCATCTGGATAATAACTAATAGACATGCCTTATGTCAATTTGCCTTATTCTTGCGAGGAACTATCTTGCTATGCTTCAAAGGCAGCTAGTGGTGAAACCCCTCAAGAGACTGCTAGATTTCACTGGCACCAGGTTTGAAGCAGCAATATCACTGAAAACTACATTATACCAGAACCAGTTGTGATTGACAACCCTCTGGGAATACCCAGTGCCAACTCTAGATGTAGACAACCATGGAAGTGAGCATCATCTGCTTCTATGACATTTGGAAACAGAGCATGCCATTTAGTCTGTACCAGCACTGAAATCTGAACCAGAACTGAAAGTCACATCAGCCTTCACACCATAGGTTGTATCAAAATGAGCTCAATATCTTCCACGGTACCCACATGAAACACATCATACCCATCTCAATGTAGACCTTGCAAGCAAGAAACAACAAATTTCAGACAAGTATTATGTGAGATCACAAAGAAAAGGCCCACCTATTTTGCAATCGGTCAACTGAATTTAGCACAATGATCCACAAAGAAGTGACCACAGTACTGGTTCAAGTAAACAATATTGAGTGCAAGCATACAGAGAAAACATCCCAAAGCTTAGAAAAATGTGCATCTGTTCTCACCTTTACCCCAGTTATTGTATCTGATGACATGAAATTGGGCCAGATTGTGCTCATGTCCTTTAACTAGTTCAAGGAGCCTCAATGTCTGTCACATTTGGTAATAGCACCATGAGTGAGAACCAAGATCTAAATTTCATTTTCCTCAACAATCCTTTATCACAACTGCACTGAATATGCATTAGCATGTATTGTCAAGTTCTCTTTGAAAGCAACAGTTGTGTAATCCTTTCACAATCTGAGACTAGACAACAAAGATTGGGAAAAAAATTGTGGGTATGGAATCATGTAATACCTTGATGCACCACAGAAGCAAGGGATCTTATATGGCCTCCTCTAAAGGAAACTTATAATTGTATGTGAGCTGCTCCCCTGCCGCTATAGGGCACTTCAAATATATGGCCATCTTCCTTTGGCCCTCCACTGTTATGATCTTTGTGTAGCAATTTGCCTGCAAAATCACAGATTATACTTTGTCAAACCATTTGCCAACTTGATTGAGAAAGGAACCTATACCAATCTCTACTGCTCATTTCCTACTTCTGGGTCTGGTCCCCAGGGGAATAATACAAACAACACAAAGAGACAAATGGACATGAAAGATGACACAGAGTGTACTTTTTAGTGTGTTAGGCTTGGAGGAATTGAACACAACCCAAAATGTAATTGACCTGAAGAAGGACTTCTTTTGGAAGCTTCCTCCCTGTCAAAATTTGTGGTTCTCTGTCTCTATTTTTCTGTTTATCTTGGGCAAATAAAGCCAGCTTTCTTCTTGTCTTCAACTCCAAATTAAGTCTCTGGACTGCATCTGCAATTTTCAAGGCTGTAAATTTACAGTTGCACTTTACTGGAGGGAGCACATGGAGAAGTTTGCTTTGATCTTATGTCATAAAAATTTATTTTTCTGGCAAATTATCTTTCATCTTTTTTCCTCTGATACATCTACCAACAGCCACTTGCTTTCCTGTAAATTTCACCAACCAGAGTTGGGCACTGACATGGTAAGCAGGATGCTCCAGAAGAGGAGCAGCGCAGAGGTTTACAAAAAATACTTTCTTGTAACCCTCACACTGTCTCTGAGAGATCTGGTGGTTTGGCATAGATACATGCCAAATTTGAGCCAGCAAATTTCCACCTTTACGACCAAGCTAATGATAAAAGGAGGGTGAAGAATGAGTAAGGCATTACGTCACAAGAATGGTTGATGAACCTTGCCAACCCATCATGCCGTGTAGCATCCACCTTCCAGTAACACAAAACCAGATCAGGATTTACCACCAGGAACCCATGCACAAAACCGCAGTGCATAAACAAAACTCCATAAGGATTACACTTGGACTCTTGAGTACTGATAAAGCAACAGACAACACCTTACCACAAGTTCAACATCAATATGGAACAGATTATTACTGCCAATGCCCAGGGTCTCATACTGGTGCTCCCTTATATCTGATATCTGGAAGACATCCACAAATTTCATGTCATTGGAGTTGTTCAAGATGAGAAGTCTAAAGTTGCTTCCTGGGTGTAATGACTTGAGACTAGAAACTGCATCTTTGAGCTTCATGAATTGCCAACTAACATTTGGTGGAACAAAATAATGGTTCTGATATGCAATGTTGAAGAGAGAATGCAGCTCTCATGATTATTGAAAGAAGAAACCTACAGCAGTATTCCTCAAACAGAACTGGAGAAAGTGTAAAACAAAGATGAGAGCTTGGAAAGTCAACTAGCCAAGACTTAGAAATCCTTGACCATCTGATTAAATTTACAATATAACCACGGAATCTGTAGTAGAGAAAGAGGGAAAACCTGACGCCAAATAATCTTTCCCACATACTCAATGACAAAATCCTCGGTATCAATGGGCTCCAGGCCTGCCAAACCCCAGTCATGAATCTTCTCACTCCACTGAAATTTGAGCTGCTTTTTTAGTCTGTACGCACTACCAAGATCAAGCTCCTTAACCACCAACATCATGTTGAAGTCATGTAACATGCAAGCAGCACACATAGCAGGAAAAATGGCACCACCCTTATGCCATTTTTGCTTGGAATTAGCCATCTCTCCTGAGAGAAATTTGCAGTGCAATTCTTGTTTTGGAACCATTTTGACCAACAAACTGTAGTTGGTTCCACTCAAGGTACAATCTTTAGAAATCTTCTGAATCTTCTGGAAGCAAGGGGAAGACTCAGTCATGATGTTAGCTCACACACAAGAGATATCCATTGTCTCTAAAGAGACACAGAATGGATTCAATAGGCAAGGAAGAATGGGCAGGTGGTTTTTACCCTCAGCAGACTAAATTTTAGCATCTCGGAGCCTTCAGCAGCAGCAGCCCTTCTTCACAGTGTAGCTCAATTTTTGCGAGCTTGAAGATTGCTGGGACCACTGATTGTTGAATGCTTGCCATTTGATCGGTTCTTGGTTGCTTGAAGGGTGCTTAGATCATTATCTGCTGCTTTTACCCTCTTTTGCAGCCTCCTGTTGGCCCCATTCCTTGCCCAGTTGCACCACTCCTAACCATTAATAGAGGTTTGTGCACAGATGATGGAAGCTGGACTCATCTCCTTTCCTTGCTTCATCAAAGTTCGACTCTCCTTTTCATTCCTTGATGCTGGATCCACCTTTGCAGGTCAATACACAGTAGATCTTTCTGCTATTCATTTCCTTTCTTCAATGAGGATTCCAGAACCAGATTGTCTGTTACCTTGCCAGCTTTTAAGAGATTTCCATGAATTGAATGAAGTTCTGATGCCATCTTCGCTACTGGTGCTATCCCAGAAGCACCCAGAGCTGTATCTTTAGGTGGGTTAGGTGTTGGAGTTGCTGCCCTACCTTAGCACCCTATCCTTTCTGCATTCCACACTTTCCTCTTGTATGTTTTCTTTGCTTCTACAAATTCTTCTCCACCTGCCACAAATTTCTCCAAATGAGATACTTTTCTCCCTGAGGTATCTTTCAGAATCATCCTCTTGAGTTAGCACAGTTTGCCTTGGACACATCCTTCTTGACAGCAAGCCCTTTGTCCTCACAATTTGAAGATTGGTCCAATGTTAGAAGATCTAGACCTGCTTTCTATAGCCATGTTCCTCTCTCTGCAATGTTGGTTTTCACCATAGGAACATTCCTCTTCTCAGCAGGCAATTCCTCCTGAAATGCTGCATTACTCTGTGAAATAACACTGTCTACCACTGGTGCATGCTCTGAAGTCACCCACTCTGCCTTGCTGACTACATGCTTAGAAATATTGCTATGTTGGAAAGGGACAGAATTTCCAATGGTGAAGTTAATCCTTCTCTTTTCTCTTTTGTTGGCTTTAGCTACAGGCATACCCTTCTCCCTATCATCCCTATAACCCAACTTCTGATTCACAACATGGGATTTCTTCTTCTTCACTGTAACTTGCCCTTTTCCTCTCTGCCTGGCCAACTTCGGCTACATAGCCTATCTCACCAGCAGAAACCTTCTCCCCAACTGTTCCATTTCCATAGGCAGCAACAACTCCTGAAGCTACTGCACTTACTTATCTTCCTCTCTGGCTTGGCAGCTTTCACTACAACAAGGTTTTTGCTGCTAGGCAGGACTTCCTGATCAGTAAGAGTTCTAACTGCCTCTTCAAGCTTTGCCTTTCCCCTCTCTACCTTAAAATGTTTCTCCTTTGAGACTTTCTTCTGATGCTCCACTTTAGTTTTCTTAAAGGGTGGACTGTGAGGTTTCAAGGCTGATAAAGGTACTAACTTTTTTCTCTTTGTCTTTTCCCCTTCCAAGTCTTTCCTGTCAAGCACAGCAAACACTCTTAGCGTCAACTCCAACAGTCTTGCTGTCCATGTCTGCCTTCCGAGCAAAACTTCACAAGAAGTTGAAGCCTAGCCTTCTTTGTAAGAGAGATGAGATCCTCATCAATGTCTTTCTTATCCTGGTTGTGAGCATTCATGTTTGACATGTATTTCCGCTTCAATCTTGCTGCTGAATCCTTTGTCCTGTTTGCCTTCTTGGAAACCTTTGTGATTTCCTCATCACCCAGTTTTGCAGATATGTAATGAACATATATATTCAACATACACCATTGACCATAGGGCATTTTGCCAATGAGATTTGAACCTTGATTTTCACTATAAGACTTTGTTGCCTTCACCATTAAACCACCTCAATTGCTATAAAACAAATGTGATGGTCATTGAATTTCTATGGTATTTCTTCCAAATGTTTCACAAAATGCCAACATTAACCATTATTATCTTTCTCATAATTTGTCCAAATGAAAATAAATTTTAATTCAAATTTTAAAAACCAGTTTCAAATATGTTTCCAAGATGTACACATCTATATTTTTTAAATAATAAAACATCAACTAATTAGAATGAAAATGTGATTGAATCTCACACTTTGATACATCACAACAATGATATTTTCAATTTTTTTCCCAATGTTTCATAAAACCAACTCTTTGACCATTATTATTGTTTCCATATTTTTTTCCAAATGCAAAACTTTAAACTTCAATCTTCAAAAAAAAATTCAAGATTTCCACAGCTATAATTTTTTGAAAAATAAAATAAAAATGAATTTGAATGAAAACACATTTGAATCTTGCTATTTAATACATTTCAACAAAGAGGTTTTGAAGATTCATGTTTTCATAACATGATTTGTAAATAAACTTATTTAAAATCAAAAATGAATTTTTAATTTAATTAAAATTTTAAAATAAATATTATGTGTCCCCGCATTTTAAACATATATCTAATCAATAAATTTTGTATACAACATGTATTGCATTCATTTATAATAATTTTATTATTAAATTTTAACTTTAAAATATAATATTTAATATTTAAATACTAAAATATTATGTACAACATTTTTATCATTGTATAAAGTATTAATGTTATGTAAGTTTCATATTTATTTATTTATTTATTTATTTTCAATACTTTATAACAGCCAAAAAAACATAGGGTGAAAATTTTTGGAATAATTTAAAATAACCTAAGATGGAAAATTGTTAAATAATCAATGATAGGTTAAGGTAAAATATCATATAATTGTCATAGTGAAATAACTTAAAAGAGCCAAAAACAGCATAGAGTAAAATAACATTAAATAACTTAAGATGGAATAGCTTAAAATAATGTAAGGTGAAATAGTCCAAATACCCTATGGTATAAAAATGGTCAAAAATAACTTAAGGTAAAATAATTTTAAAAGCCTTAAAATTAGCCTATGGTAACTTATAAATAATTTAGGATAACTTATAATAACTTATGTATAGCTTAGAATTAACATGAGAACCTAGCATACCACCTACACATAATTTAGGGGAAAAAATGCATAATAATATGTGATGACAAGTCATATCATTTATTTAAATAATGATTGAAAGGTTAAAGATTTGTTCCTTAAACATGTAGGTGAAGGAAGGTGAAAGGTTCGAACTTTCACACTTGCACCCTAAGTTGATAAGCTAGGTGGCCTAAATTAACTTAAGCATTTAGGTGCTTAAGTTAGGTTTGATTCCTAGGTGCTTAGCTTAGCTAAATTTTAAACTTAGGTCATTAGGTGCATTACTCAACCTAATTTAAATTCCTAGTTTAGTTTACTCATGAACTAAGAAGTTAATCTAATGAATTAATTATTAATGAATTTAATTAGTTATTAGTGAATTCACTTGTCTATTATAACTAACCCTTATTCACTAAGGGTTGGCTATATTTTGTCATGATAAATTTGTTTAGTTTCACTCAAAGTCTAATGGAATAAATAGTGAACTAAAACATATATTGATGTAACAATGATAAATTTTTTAACCCCAACATATAATAATGAAAATATTATAAACCTAAAATGCATTTTTTAACCCCACATAATTAAAACTACCTAGTGTGAAAGCTTTAAGAAAATCAAAATTAATTTTCATGTATTTTGTATCCTATTATGATATGAACAAGTTTAATTAATCATAGTTGTCAAAAAAAATTGTTATTTTAAAATGTTGAATATTATTTTTAAAATGTATTGAATGATAAGGAAATCAATAAACTAGGTTGTTAATCAAGGGTTAGTACAATCTCCAAGGTTTAAACCAATGGCTAATAATTGTTATAAACATTCTTATTCATGTAAAATACAACAAATAGGAATGTGAGTTTATTTCATTAGGAATTTCATTAATCATTTGAATGAAATCATCATTAATTCACTTGATTTGAAAATGTTAATTAATTCGCCATATCTTTTAGTGATCAACAACAAGTTGGTATAGATAAATGAATTCACTAACATGTGATCAAATAAGAATTAACACCTAACAATGTAAGTAAGTTAAATTTATAATATTTTGATGTTTTTATCGTCATCTTATATTTTTATTTTTTCATATTTTTCAACATATGATTATTGGTATCAAAGTTTGAAGATTGATCTCTAAGGATACAATGCATTGTTTTTGCCAACCAACTAGCATTTAACATATAACATAAGTTGTCAAAAATTGAATATAATGCAATCATCTCAAATTGTTTTATAAATCAAACTTTGAAATGTATTTTTTTTCTCATATTTTGTTTTAATGAAATAAATGAGAATTCTTTCTTGAATTTTTTTCAAAATTCTACACATGCATAGTACATAAACATACCAAATTTCAAATCATTTGAAAAAAAAAACCTTTTATTGTCATTGTTTAATAGTGATTCAAAATAGATTTCTTCACCCAAAAAATGATTTAATGGCATAATTTGTAAATTTTTTTTAATAAAAAAGTTTAAAATGTCATTTGTTATGCAAAATAGTTTGTGGTTGACATAAATAAAATTTAAATATTGTAATTTCCCAAATCTTAACCATTTTTTTAAGTTAAAAAAAATCATTGAATATTACATTAGTAAGTTGAAATTTAATTTTAATTCTTAATTTACTATTTAATAGATTTCAATTCTGAAATATAATATAAATATTCATTAAATATAATTTATCAACATGTAATGACATTATGTTCAAAACCCTTCAACATTAAATTTTAATTAAAAAATTGAATTACATATATTATATTATATTTATATCTCAAACTAACTATTTTACAATTGGATTTTCATCTTGTTTTTTTTATAAAAAAATTTAAATATTTTTTCAAATGAATGCCCAAAATAAAATATAACATTTTTTTCAAATTATATATAAGAACTTTTACTTAATTGAATTGAATTTGGTTTTAAAAAATCATATAATATGTCAATTTGTACCTAATTAATACTCTAAAAGGTTATAATAAGTCATGGATCATTTTATAAATTAATAAATAAAATTATGAATTAATAAATAATTATAAAATTTTGTCCAAACTTGAAATAATAATTTTAATACTACCAAAAATAACCTTAATGAAACACTTTAACTACAAATGAACATAACATTTATATAATCACTCAATTTTCACTCAAGAGGAAATGAAATAAGGATATGGTGATCGAATTCACTTCTTGTGAATTGAATTAGTGAAATAAAGCCATTTTTTTGTAGTAGTGAAATGTGAACAACATGTATGCACTTTGGATAATAATATTGCATGCATTTAATAAAGTAAACAAAATTAAATAAATGTATGCTTCTATCAAACACATTTCACATCTCTTCCATAACATTGAATAATATGACAAGGGCATCAAAAGAAATATATTCCGTCATTCATATTTCATAGTGCATAAGAATACCTATATTTACAGTCTACTAAAATGTGTGAAAAGTACATTGCATTAAAAGTTTAAGACTAAAACTAAATTGCCAACAAAACAAAAAGATTTTACAAAAAATCTAAAAGAATAAATTCTAAAAGGATTTGAATTGAAAAGCTAATGAATTTCTACATATTTATGTTTAGATACTAATGATAAAGATGAATGCACACTATGATATAGACAATTTTAAAGAAAAATAAAACTACATTTAATGTCAAAAATAATAACACATAAGATTTCACTCATTTTGAATTATTCTAAAAATTACATATGGTTTATCTAGGCTTCAAAAATAAAATAATTTATAAGAACCATGAATATGCAATTGATTCATAATCATACTTCTATGTACACCCATCATTTTATAGAGGTTTTTTTTTAATCCTTTTTTAACAACAATTTTTCATTTTTTATTAATTAAAAAATCCACTTTATTCCTGTCAAATGATTAAAAATTTGTATCCCCTAGTATATTTTGAATAGAACATTTACAATCTAAAATGGTCATAATCATCAACATTATCATAACATAACGTATTAATGAACATTTTAAAATCATCTAGTTTAAAATCCACAATTTCAACAAAAACTAAAATCTTCGATGGGGAAGATAGTTCCTTATGATTGCCTTCTTGTATGTGTAAAATTTCACGGACAATTTCTCGTTGAAACTAATGCTTCTTAATCTTTTTGTTGCAATTATTGTGATGTTTCAAGGCCTTGCAAATCAAAATAATACTTTGTTAAATAATCAAATCATGCATATGTGCATCAATTGCACAACATACTGATAGATCAAGACATAAACCATCATCTATTGCAAATTTTCACTACAAAATATTTTTCAAATATCCACCCTAATGCATCAAACTTTGATAGATACTAAAAACTATCATATTGTGATAATTTTGTTTACATTGTAACATTCATCTACCCATAATGGTACAACAAACTTACAAAACACATTGCTAAATAAAATCGCAAGAACATATTATAAGAATATATCATAAGCATGAAAATGATGAAATGTAATAACATAATGTAATTGTGAATAAATAGGAGTTGGTAGCACATTTGATAGTTAACATTGAATGTAGTCATCACTAAGTGTAAACTCAATCGTGAAATGGTAAAAATGTGATGATAAGGTAACAACAAATATTTGAAATATGAGTATTGCCACATGGTGATCACTTTAGTTTTTGGGTAGCATTATCATTATAAGCACTAATAGGAGTGGCCATACTTTAATATCAATCTATCATTTCATTTGTGCTTATAGTAATTTGTAGATACATGGAAAACAATTCATGAAGATTTTACTTATATGAACATTAGCCAAAGTTGATGTGAATGAAAGCCCTATTGGTAGTTAAGAATTATCAAGCTAAATGGCAAAGACTAGGGTCTAATAGTGGAGATCACTATTAGACCAACCAACTTTTTATAACAAATGTGTTTAATAGTTTCAATATCCTAACTCAATCAATTTGTATAAGTTAGTGGTGGGAATGAAATCAAGGTGGGTCTTAGGTAGTAGAGGTGGGTTTAACTCATTCTTAAATCAACCAACATTTTATAACAAATGTGTTTAATAGTTTCAATATCCTAACTCAATCAACTTGTATAAGTTAGTGGTGGGAATGAAAGCAAGGTGGGTTTTAGGTAGTAGAGGTGGGTTTAACCCATACTCATTAATGGATGTAAAATGGAAGTTGTTTTGTAACAAGTTTTTAACTTTAGGGTTTTGAGTGTGAACAAAAAGTGATTTTAGGGTTTTTCAAGGAAGCATGTTTTTTTTTTCTGTTGGCGGCTGGGAGTTTTTGCTCTCGACGACGTGGAGACAAAGAAGATCACCAAATGGAGATGCAATGGTGTTTGATAGCATTGAAACCTTTGTGTCATTTTCTTCTATTTGGTATGTATGTGTTGTTGTTGGACATAGGATGACTATGTGGCAAGGGAGTTACCAAGTGAAATACACTCGGCGGAAATCTTGCAGTGCAATGGTGGAATGCAGATAAGTAGTGTGGTGTTTGGCTTTCAGTTTCGAAGAGGTTGTGTAAGATTGGTTTTTAGATCTCTATCTTGAATGAAAGTATAAGAGAATATGTTGCACAATGTACTCAGGGAGGCAAAATTTCTATCTAAAGGCTGGTATTGATGAAGGGGATGATGAAAAGTTAAAAGGTTTCAAAAATAGCCACAAACTCTTCTCAAAATGTGTGTTTGGGTCGATTTGTATATGGGTTTTGTTGGCTTGCATTTCATGAGAGAGTGCCCTGATTTTTGGGAACTCCAAAGAATTGCAACAATCCATTGAAGTTACGGGGTCAATCATACAAAGGAGGATTGTGGTTCTTTGTAAGGCTTTTTGAAGCAATCACTAGGGGAAGTGGATATGTGTTATCTTCCTATTCTTATGTTTTGTCAAGTGGAGCGATGGTGTCTAGAACACTGGATTATGTGATCTGTGTGGGCTGAGGGATTTTCATCACCAAATGTAAACATGAACTTGAGTTCCCATGGGTGTCCAATGTGGTTTTGGCTTTGTGTGGTCTGAAGACTTTGAGAAGATGAAAGAAGGCCAATGGGCTCAAAAAAGAGAGATTAAAACGACTTGACCCCTTAGAAACCTCAAGCCTTTCTTTGATGAAGAAGGTAATGTCTTATGTGATTATTGGATAGAACTTGGGTGGTCTTTGGCTCATGCTAGTGTGAAACTCTAAGAACGTATTTGCTATTCAATATATATATGATTTGTATTATGTTTGTTTTGCGCCTTAGTTTTTTTGTCACAATTTGTTCCTTTGAAGTGTAATAAACACATTTTGTGGAAATTGATCAAGAAAAAAGAAGGAGGACCTTTTATGCCTTTCATACCCCATGTTACATTGGCACGATTATGTAAGAAAACATCCGCATATTTGTGCAAACATATGAAGTTTTGGATTGCTAAAAAAGAACTAATCTATTGGTGTTAGTCATAGTAATTGTTTGTTTCCACATGTGTTGTTTTTCATGCAAGGAATCATTATCGAAAACACGTTTTAGGAGGTAGGTATGTGTGTGTTGGATAAAGTGCAAAGCTCATCTTTGGAGATAACATTATTGATTAATTGTTGATGAAAGTAGTTTAAGTGTGAGGTGAAGGAAATGTGTGTGGTTAGTCTCATCCCATGTGGAAGTTGACCTCACAAGTGGTGGAAGCAAAAGGTGTTTTAAACATTGCATCATGCATCCTTGGACACATGTTATCATGAGCACATGACAAAAGGTGGACACCCATTGGATCAATGGGTTGTATACACATGCACATTTAAGAAAACTTATGATTGAAGGGGGAGTCCTAGTTGAACTCAAAATGTCATGGAAAAAATTGGAAAGATAGATCAAATTGTAAGCCATGCATTTATGCTAATGTCAAAATGCGAAATGATGAAAACTTGGTGAATACTAGGCCTCTCCTTAAAGAACATGGTGAAAAGGGTGTTCTATGGTGCAAACACTCTTGGAATTGAACCACTTATCAATCAAAAAGTTGTTCAAAGGGCAAAAAACACACTTGTGCTCACTATGAGGTGTAACAAAATATCACAATTTGCTTTCAAATGTTGGTGAAAATGGAAGGTGTTTTTAATTTACACAAATTAAAGCTTCTAGAAGAAGAGAATGTTGTTAGGTAGAAACCTAAAAGCTATGGCTAAAATTATAAGGGTTCAATTCCTTATATAAGCATTGGGGTAGTGGTAAATATTAAAATGTAATCATTATTTCCAAATGATATTGGGAGAGAGCTATTAAAGGAACTTGGACCTAAAAGATGGTAAAATGAGTCAAATCATGAAAATAGGTTTGAAAATACGAAAAAAAAATAAAATTATTTGTAACAAGTATGACAGACATTGCAAGTAACAATGTGTTAATATTCCAATGGCCATCTCCTAATTTTTTCTTACCAAAGTTTTTGAATCACATTCTTAAATTTATAGTTGATGGTTAAGTCAAATTTCAAGGCCTACCCTTTCAATGTAACATGGAAACTTATTTAACAATCCCAACTTTGGGTTTTTAGAAACTCCAAAAACAAGTTTATCCTCTTTTAAACACAAGACATGATGAACACCCCATAATTTGTCAAAGTTAAAATAAAATCTCTACCTCTTTTGCATATCTATGCCCTATTAATTTTAGATAAATTTACTTTCCAAGCTAACTAACCAAAGTTTAAGAGTTGCCTCCACGATAAAGCCTAAACCTAATATAGAATTCATTTGTTTCCATTAAATATAAGGTCATTCTTGTCAATCCAAATCAACCACAAAACAATCCCTTTAAATAGATGCCATAATCTATTAAATGTTTGTATTATATATAAGTTTTCCATCAAATAAACACTAGTCAACAAATATTGCCTACCTTCTAATGAACACTTTATTTTCATGTGTCTCATAATTCACTTTAGAATCAAAATTTAAAAAATCATATTGGGCATTTCATTTTTCATATTTATTTTTTTGTAGTAATTTTTATGATGCATTGTATTTAAGTAATATTAGTATTTATCACATCCAAATTTAATGTTGATTGTTTACCCCTCCCTTACTAATAAATAGTAAATATTGAACAACATATAATAGCACCCAAACAAATTTGGCACTTTAGTGCCGAATTGTTTATTTATCAAATTATGTTTTTAAGTGTGAAAGATTAATTTTCAATATTTTTGGCTTACATGGTAGAAAAAAATTACTTTTGACATGAATGAAAGGAAAAAAATCATCCATTTTTCATTCAAATATTATATTTCTTGAATTTGTTTGCCCTCACAATCTTGATTCTTGTTTCCCTTTTATATCCCTTTCAACAAATTTTAGAAAACAAGGGCAAATATGTGAGAACATGGTGAGAGTTTTAAACTATTCATGAAAGTTTTCTTGAATGCCATTGAAGGTTTTATTGGTGATTTCATATTCGGTAGTGGTTTGCGATGGCCAAAATGGGCAAAAAAAGAGTAGTTACAACATGTCTCCTTGAAATTGTAAGTCAAAGACGTTTCCATTATCAAGTGCAAGGAGTGATGATGCTAATCTTGTATTTTTTTTGTTTCGAGATTGTGGGTTTCACACAATAAGAACAATAAGATTGCACACCCTACCCTTTAGAAGGGAAGCATACACCCTCAAGCTACAAGTTCACCAAAGTTGGAGCTTCAAAACGTTGTTAATTTCAGCCTTGATTACCTTTTCAAACTTTTCTTGAGAGATCCTAGGAAAATTTTGAAACGGAGCAAATTTGAGTGAAGATTGCCTTTAGTGGAGAGCGCTTTCTAAAGCGGAATTTGACATCCACTACATATGTTAGTGCCTTCCAGAGTTACGGAATTGCAGAATCGACCTGGTGTTGTTATGGGTCCTGACTGTTATGCGCCCTGGAATTGTCGTCTTCTCCTCTCCTGCTCCGTCACAGCTGGGCTTAGCACCAATGCCCGAGACCGCTGTTGAGTTTGTTGCTTTGCTCTCCGCGAGAGTAGAAGACTGGGAGAGTAACATTTGGGGATTCAGGGTGTGGGAGATTCTTCTGTATGTCATCTTTCCCAGTGGCTTTTTTTTTTTAATCTGCCTTTTCTTACCGGTTGCTCGACTTTTGGTCTTCAAGAGCTCGTCACGAATGATTTTTGTGGTTGGTTGCATAGTTGTGAGTGTGCTTCCCGTGGACCGACGCAGAATGAACTGGGTGTATTGTACTGGTTTTCTTCGTCTGAATTTCTTTCATTGACCATCTGTGTTGCTGAAATTTTTCTGTTTTCCTTTTTGCAGTGTGTTGTGTAAACTAGGGTTTCGATCTGAGGAGATTGAGGGGTAGGTAGTTCACAGATACTGTTGCAGTGTTTGTGTAAAGGGGTCTTTGTTGTCGTTTCGATGCCTGTCTCGTTTTCTTGTGAATAATACATTTATCCATGCAGGTGAAGAGAGGCAGAAACCGCGGATGCTTTGACGGAAGTGGTTGGTGAGTGTTGGGGTGTGTGGGAGAGGATGGGGATGTGTTGTGCATGATAATCTCACGCGGACGTAAGGGAATGATCGATGCTTGACTTGAGGGGACGGGAGAGGCGGGGAAGGAGTGAAAGTTGAGAGATAGACGCGTATACTGGAGAAATGACTCGATCAATTTCAAGGTCACCGACGCGCAAGGCGAGACGGCGATCAGTGGCACGCTCTCCATCGCCTGCACGGGACCGGCACAGCAGTAGAAGAAGGCGGGAGCGTGGAAGCCGCTCTCCTGCTCATTTTCATGGACATGGCAGGTGTGTTACAGTGAGCAAAACAATGGCCCTTGCTTGGCGTCTTTCTTAAACCTTGAGGCTGATGTTGTTGTTGGATTAGAAGCCAGGTGAGAGTGAAGTTGTCGAGAATCAGATGAGAATTTGTCAACAAACTTCTTGAGAAGAAGGAAAAAGAGTATGAGAATGAGGTGGGAGCAGACAGGCTTGGAAGGAGGGGGGTTTGATGACGCAGCAGCTGCTGTTTTGGAGAAAAGCATGAGACCTTGCGAAGGTCTCTTCAGGAATCTTATATTCGCTACTTCTGCCTCTGCTGAACCCTGATGGTCGCCCTCTCACCTCTGGTAACGGTACCATAGATGCGCCAACCCTGTTGCTTTCATCTTGGGCGCCGAGTCCATTCTCCAGTGTAGGGTATGATGTCTCAAGTCAACTTGTGTCCTCGAGGGATTTATGAAGGGTTAGAGTCAACTTGCTTGACTGAAGTACTCGGCTTGAGGTCATGGACTGCAAAGTAGAGTGTGAGGAGAAAGTCTCATCATCTAAAGGTGTAGGGGCAGACAGTTTGGGGTCATAGGAATTGACCTACAAAGGAGAGGGTGAGAAGCAAGTCTTTAGATCCAGATGTCTTAGAGGCAGACCATGTGGGATCATAAGCAATGACCTATTTTGTGAGAGAGGTCTGCAATTCTAAATTTGGTCTTCAACTCAGAGGACAAGGAGCTGTTATTCCACTCCTTGTTCATTTGAGTATGACATGTCTCTCAGGAAATCTTCGCTGACTAAATGTATTGTGTGCTCCAGGCGCAGGAGTAGGTCAAAATCACCAAGGCGAAAGCGGCGTAGTCCCTCACGATCCCCTGCCCATAGGTCCCGAAGTTCCAGTCTTATCTCTCTGGAACGAAAGCGACTCCTTGTAAAGGCTCATGAAGAGGAAGAGCTGGAAAAGAAGAGGTATGGCATTTACCTGAATTGTACTTAGTTTTGTACCTTAGATTAAGTTCTGACCTGCTTTTCCCAGACATCACATATCGTTTGAGGTTGTTCTTTCTGTTCTCTTCCATTGAGTGATGGGGTTTTCTGCATGCACTGATCTGGGATACAGGCGCCAGCAAGAAGCTGAACTGAAACTTATTGAGGAAGAAACTGCAAGAAGAGTGGAGGAAGCCATACGAAAGAAGGTCAATGAGGCTTTGAATTCAGAAGAAGTAAAGAAAGAGATTGAGGCAAAAGTTCAAGAGGGTCGTAACAAGTTGTTTGATGAAATTGCCCAACAACTTGCAAGGGAGAAGGAGGATGCACTTGCTGAAGCAAGAAGACAAGAGGTAACTACGCTAAATTTTGTCCAGCTCTGATTAGTCTTTGCATAGGCTTTTGCTCTTCAGTGATGATCCATTCAATCAAGATCAGTGTATCTTTATCCAGGTGAAGTTACTGGGATCAGGGAATTTAAGATGTTGATTGATACTAGCTGAAATGTGGTGTACTGTGGATGGAAATACAAAGGGGAGACTGTCTTTCTAACATAGTTTGATAAGGTGCTTTTGCTACTCAATCTTGTTGCAGGAGCAAGCTCAGAGGGAGAAAGAGCAGCTGGAAAGGATGCTGGAGGAGAATCAGCTTAAGATTGAGGAGGCACAGAGACGTGCAGCAGAGGAGCAATCAAAAAACGAAGAGAAGCGTTACAAAGAGTTGGAAGCTTTGCAGCGACAGAAGGATGAAATCCAACGACGGAGAAAACTGGAAGATGAACAGGGACGTGCTGAACAGATGAAGGTCTTAGGCAAGAAAAACACTCGGCCTAAGCTGTCATTTGCCCTTGGGTCAAAGTGATCTGCAGATGGCTTTCTTTGAGATTAGAGTTTTTATTCCTTCCCAGATAAACTTCCTATAACATCTTCTTCAGTTAGAGCATTATTACAAGGGGAAGATGAATGCACATGTCTCCCAAGTAGCGGAGCACAGGGGTCCATTTCTAGGGTTCCATGTGCTTGGTTTCAATGGTAGAGTTTGAATAGGTGTATCTGAGTTCTGCATGCCAGGAATTTGTCATTATGCATTCATGCCCAGTAAATTCTGTTCCCTTCAATTGTGCAGTTTTGGCTGTGGTCTTGTATCGCATTAGGCTTAATGTTTCAGGGTAAAGAAATTCCCCCCTGAAAATTAGCATGTCTTGAGTGATCTGCTGGAGCTTTCTTGACACAGTTCTCAGATGCTGAATCTTGTGCTTCATACTCATCTTCTATGGCTTGATTTGTAAGAGATTTGATGTGGGAGTTTGCATTTCCTCTTCATTTAAGCATTTTCTTGGATTTTTGCAGCTGCGATTGCCCTGTGATAATGCACACATCTTCTGTTACATCTCAAGACTGACGAAGTGAACCCCAATAAATATTGTGAACTTCTCTTATTTTGTTTGATGATATGAGAAGCAGTTTCTATCAAATGTACAAAGCAGATGCCACATTGTTACCTGGCTGCTTTCTTCTGTATGACATCAAAGATCTAAGATTATAATGGGTTTCAAGTAAGCGGAGTGAGAAAAATCTTACTTATGTCAATGTTAAGGTCCTTTCAGAAGCCTCCTGGAAGTACTGTGATCATGCTGACTTACCTTTATATTGCGGAAAGCTTCCATTTAGCTCGCTTGTTTATGACCCAACCTTGGAACATTGATGAGGTACAGAACTATATGGTGGCCAACTTTCAATTCATTGGCTTGCAGAAAAACTTTCCACTCTCCACCCCATAGTAAACAAGATTCCGGGTTCTTCCACCCTCACAGTATCTGGAAAGATTTACACTCATCACCTTTCTGTTTTGTGCAAGATTTCCATCTAACTTTTCAATGTCATCTTAGACTTATGGCCTGCAAAGAAGAATGGTGTAGGATGAGTGTTTTTCAAAACTCTATTAGTGAAATTTGTGGAAATAATGCCATGGAGTTTTTTTTGAGTCAGGCCCATTTTAACTGAGAAGATGACCATCAACCACTCTACTTGATGGATGCTTATATTGAGAAGCATCCGTAAAAGTAAGATTACTTTCATTCACACTCCGCTGTTTTTCTCCCTTTCTCATGTTTACTGTCCAACTTCCAATGTGCAGCTGACTATTCAAAAGGACTTGTGCAACAGCATGTAAGGATTTAGTGAAGAGAGAGTGAACATCAACTTGTAGAACATATATACCAGCAATGATCATTAACTTGAGAAGTCAACCTTGCACACCACACCTTAAGTACTAGAGAACAGGTGTTGGATGGCTGACTGTGCCAGGAGCACCTTCACTGGGCAAGCCCAGTTCCTTTGGCATTAAAGGTTAGAAGCAGAATCGGCACTCCTGCAGAATCAGCTCTGCAGCAACTGCCCATTCTGCCTTTCAAGGATGCAGTAGGGAGCATTCTACCACAAGGTGAACAGCATTTCATTCTTGCTTAGACATGGCAAAGATTTTGACCTGCATATAGGTGGTGCAGCAAAAGTAAGCATCTTTGGTTCCCAGGCAACAACTTTGAATCAGGATTGACAAAAAAAACTTTACAAATGGTTCAGAGCAAAGGTGGAAGGGACAACAGAACAGCAAACACATACACGATCATGCCTTCCCAAGTTAATGGGTACTCCATTCCTGCATCACAAAGACAAATTTCACATCTGGCATTCTGAGATAGTCTTGAGAGCTTGCCCTCCCTGACAAATCATTCATTTTTTCATACAAATTGGGGACTTCTAATTTGTTAGCATTCTTTGAATTTTCACACTACACCTTCCCACACCAAAAGGTAGTCATGCAAAATGATATGTGTGTGCTTTGGTACATCTTCTCTTGGATGCAGGTGTTTACAGAAAGCTTCCCCAAGAATCTCCTGGTGAAGCTAGCACTGCTCTCCAGAAAAGCAAATCGAAATGTTTTAGGGTTCTAATTGACAGATGTGTAAAGGACCCATTTTCCAGACAAAAGGAGTGGGTCAGGAGGAACCACCAGAAATCCCTTTGGCCATAAGTACACGACGTTTTCGCCCAGCCCAAGTGGTCATCCAGAGGGGATCTGCAGCTATAACCCTGTAACCAGCCCTTGAATACAGACTGCGAGCAGCTACATCATCTTCATATGCATGCAAGACCAACCAGTCGAACTCCCAGTCAGATGCTCTTAAATCACAAGCTTTCAATAAAAGGGTTGCCACATTTTGTCTCCTGCATACCATAACACCCAACACAAAAATAAGTTTTCAGCATCAAGTTGACAAAAGCTCTAGTTTGGGCATATGCTTTTCACATGATCTATTGGGGCTGGGTATGCAACCCTATCCCACTAAATTAGAAGCAGCATGAGAGTTTTGAGAATCAGGAGACCTAACAGAGGTTGCATACAAATTGGCTACATATCTGCATCATGTTAGGACCAAGGTCTTGTAATTAACAACCCTACAATGACAATGGCTGTTGGTATACAATGCAAACTTATGAGACTGCAGAGTTGCTCCACAGTACATGTCTCCAAACACACAATCTAGTCTTCTAGTTTTTTGAAAAAGAGCATGCATAAATACAGAATTGAAAATCCACACATTGCCAATCAACCCACCCAACAATAACAACCCTTCAGCTGGAAAAAAAGGGCAGTGAGGAGTATCAACCTGTAGTCTGCATCCACAGCCATTCCACTCACATAGAGATACTCATGAGCACCCTGTAAATGGCGTAAAACATCACTGTCAACCAAGGCTGTCAAATTCACAGCTCCCACCACCTTCAATTCACGGTTTGTGTCCAAATGTTCCTGATCCACTTCTGGAACGGGCTCAGCCAACAAGCATGCATACCTGCACTGTTGCAACTGGCGAACTGTTACCCTAACCCTGATTTGCTTGGAGGAACTTGTGGTCAGCAGGTCCTAAGAGGAGAGGGGGGGTTTGGCTATTGTGATGGTGCTATATTGTGCACAGAATGTTGTCTCATCAAACTGACAGTGAAGATATCATTTAGTAATCATGGATGACAGATGAGATTGGAAATAGTAGCTGGATCCCATGTAATGAGACCCATCTATTTGGAGTAGGGACTCTACAAACTAGTATGTTGCCTGTGATCGATTCCCAAATGACCTACATCCAATTGGTAAGAGATGACTCAATGGACAAAGTGGTCTGAAAATGTGAGGGGACTTGAGAATCAACAGTCCAGATATGGTTTCTGAGGTAGGCATCAAGATCATCCAAATTCGAAAACAACTAAGTTCCAATATCCCACCACCACTGAAAAGAGATAGAAAGATCCTATGTGGAGGTGAAATCTGTGTTTGATGGGGCCAACTGGATAAGATCAATATGCCAAAAGTGGAACTCTTGTACATTTTGGAATTTCTGGCACATATGAACTGACAGAGAAAAAGGTGAGTGCTGAAACCTGTTAGGAGGTGACTGTCGAGCTTTATACAAAAGAGCACTCAACAATTCCGCCTGTTCAATACACCATGTGCCCACACACAGTCATCCTCAATACAGAACTCTCATTTTCAACAGTGAAGTGAGAATACCCACATATGTTGCAGCTGCACATTGCAAATCCTGAACGTAGCCAAATGTGGCAACAGCTGGTGTGCTGCTGTTTCATTTGTAAAGTGAAGGATTGGTGTTCAAGCTGCAAACTCAACTGGAGTAATGATATAACCCTCATTTGGCAGAAGACAAAACCGTCTGTCTGACAATTCATCAAACCCTTCATGACAAAGAGCCAGTGTTTGGTCATTGCAATCTCTTCTCCCCACCTCCCCCTAAGACCAAGTTGTAAATTCTAGCTTAACAGTTACAACGGCCATGAAATTCACCTGGGTTGATGTTTAAAGGGAAGACCTTACATAAACCTTGCAGGATTTTAAACCCACAAGAACATGAAAGATTGCTGAAGGTCTGGCCACAGCTGTGATTGTGTGGAAGTTAACTAGAAGTTTGGAAGTGGGTGATTAAGCATATTGCTCATAGGCTTTGGGTAACACAACTTGCCTTCTTTCAAACTGATGAATTCCATATAGAAACGATGCTGAAGACAAAATTTCTAAACAAGGTTTGTGGCGAAGAGGATTTGAAGATGAGTGAAGAAGAGAGGAAATGTCGGAGTCTCCAACCTTGAACAGCTTGAAGAAAAGTTGATCAAACACAGCTGTTTGCAAATGGAATGATGAAGCTTGGATGTGCGCAACAGCTCTGAGCTCCTCGGTGTCAAATCTGCTCGCATCTCTAACCCTCCACCCATGCGAACTCACTAGCCCTTTTCCCGACACCTTCTCCTCGTCTTCTTGGGCAATTTCATTTAGGGTCTGCGACTGCACCCTACTCAAGTCGCCTGGAGTTGGAGACCTTGCAGCACCAAAGATTATTCCCCTTCTTCGTCTTCCCAAACCCACATCCATCTTGGTCCTAGCGGAAAACCTCAAAGCGCATGTTGTTGTTGTTGTTGTTGGCCTTCTGATGCCGAAGCCAATCGTAGTAGCACACTGCTGAAGTGTGGCTCCACAGCTCGAAGATCCATAAACAAGATGGTGATGTCCATGGCTCGAGGAGTTGAACCTAAAGAAGGCCATTGTTGCTCTCTTTTGCTGACCACAACAGCTATTGATTCTTCCCCTTCACCCAACACCTCTCTCCAGCCCACACCACCCTTGCAGGGCCCGATCTTCTGAGAGACCTCAAAGATCTCCGATGTCAAATTTTCTCATTTTCAACTTCAACAACATCCTCGGAATCTGCCATATCCAAGATTTATAATAGGAGCAAACCCCGACCCCCACCTTTTTTGTATCTTCTTCTGAGATCGGATCCAGTCCTGCTGTCTCCTCCTTGCTAGAAGAGTTTCCAAAGAAGCAGAAAAAAAGGGTAAATTACACTCGTCTCGAGCTCCACCAAAGATTATACCTTTCCTTCTGATAAGATCACAACAACAACAACAACAACAACAACACCCACCAAAAAAGAAAGGCTGTAGATCCTACATATCATCACTTCTCTAGTCGAGGAAGATCCACCACTTTTGTGACAAGATTATTATTATTGTGTACAATTTTGGGTGAGCAAAAGTGTCGATATCTTTTGTGCTTGAAGATCCATCATCTATGAAAGTTAAGCACTCAAGAGAGTAATTCCTAGTGTAAGTATTTGGAGGATATCCATCAATATGAAATTGTGCCTACTCCTGAAGTGTGAGAGGGAAATTATGCCTACTTTACTAACAGGTGTAAGATCCCCTACCACTCTTAAGAACTAGGTGTAAGAACCCTCACTCACCCTCCTCCACCAATAATCTCCCAATGTCTAGTTCCTATGGAAGATGCTTTCCTTGCAAGGTTTTTCCCCCTTTGTATTTGAAAGCACCTCCCTTTGGGGAAGAAGATCAATTCCTTCAAATCATTTCTTCAAATGAAGGGACCTTCCACATACAGAAGGTGCTTCCACCTATTAGGCCCCTTATTTTGAGAATCCCCCCCCCCTTATATCATTGCTTTTGTGCTGATAAATATCCGGGTATCAATCATTAGACTCATTGTCAATTTCACCTATCATTTTGCACTTCAATTTTTTAATAAACACTCCATTTTTTTTTTGTGTATTATTTTTTATTTCTCTCTCTCTCTCTCACAATACTACCCTATTGTGCCATTGAATCTAAATTATACACTAATTTTACTTAGTTTAGTGAGCTGCATTTTCGCTAAATTGTTTTTTAAGACAACTTACTTCAGAGCCACATCATTTCAGCTAAGTACTAATTTGGGCGGTGGGTGGGAAAATTAGTTTATCTTGATATACCCATGGGTATGTAATAGGGTAAATAAATGTGTACCTTATTTAATCGATTTTTTTTTTTTTTTAAAATCATACTCTTGGGTCAAAGGAAGCCATAGTTGCAATTGAAAGCCTCTTGGCTGTACATTTTATAAAGTGATATGAGAGAATGAACATGTTTGCATTGGAGGAAGCCAAAGTTGTGATATATATATGTGCCCAACAGAAGGGCAATAATTAAATTATTTTGATGTTTGTCAAAGCTTTGGAGCCAAAGTGGAAAAAAAATTCAATTAAATTAAATATTCAACACGTCCATGCCAAACCTGCCCATGTGCTAAAAACATGCATTATGGGTGCAATGTACACATATCATGTTTTAATTTTTAATGTGGTATCCCAATAATAGGTTGAGTTTGGGGTTTTAAAAAAAAAGAGACCTAACATGCCCCCATGTACAATGGACTTATTATATGACACTTGCTAAGTGAGGCCTCTTTAGTGAGCATATTTAGTTCAGGAAATGTTAAATTTGGACTTGGAAACCCCATTTTATTCTTCGAACATGACATTTCCCATTGTTAGAAGCAACTTAAAACAAGGGGTGTGTCACAACGTAGCCTTGCCATTTACATTTTAAAAAGTATTTTAAGGCAAAAAAGAATTATGGAAACTCAACTATTTCACCATGCAAAAATATAATCTTCAATAAATCCTCCAAAAGAAAAAGAAACCAAAATCCTTCGGGATATTACTCTATAATTAATCTCAATTTTCAACACAAACCAAAATGTCATCTTTCAAAAATCCTCATATAAAAATGGACATATTACCCAAGGGGCCGAAAATAAATATACATTAAAAAATCATTGGTTGTACTAAGTCTATAGTTCTTGACAATCCAAATCAAGCGCCTGAGAGGTCTTACCTTTTTCTTACCCCATGGACTAACAACATCTTACTCCAAAATATAACATTTGAATTGAAGACTTGGCAGACAATACGTTAGTTTCGAACACATTGGCACATTACCGAATACAACTTACACAATATGTGATGACATCCCTTGGCATCCATGGAATGAAGATTTTGACTATTGCATGTCATCTCACCCCATGGGCATGGATGAAGATTTTGACTATTGCATGTCATCTCATCCCATGGGCCATTTCACCATCCTGAGAGTTGGTCATGTAACTTTTAGGGATTTGAAACCTTATTTGTAGCAATCAAGATAATTGCTATAATTCATCATCCTTGATCATAAACCCCAATGCAATGTAACAATCTCAAAAGCTTCAAACAATGGTTGCTAGGTTTATTGCACACCAATAAATTTTCATATTGTTGTAAGAGAGTTCAAATCACATTGCATTAGGTTTTTCAAGGCGCTAGGGAATTATTGCTAGCAATTTGGGGAGACGCCAAAGAGTGGTAGTGAGTTCAAGACTACTACTATTCATGTAAGTTTTTTTTGCTTTTTATTAGAATCCATGGCCGAAAGATATTTGTGGAAACATTTTCTTATACCAAACAATATCTTGCTAGGGTGCCTATGAATAGAATGGAATCCTTTGACAAAAAAACCCCTCCAATGGTTGAATATTACTAGAGAAATGAATGCAAGCTTTAAGTAAATTATATTGTGTTACTCCAATTTACAATGCAATTTTCTTTGTTAAAATAATCTTTGAGTGTGCTCATGTGGGGATTGATTATTTTTGCTTTTGAGGTGAACAACATGGGAAGAAGGAATTCATGTCTTTGTTTGTTTGTTTGGTGAATTGTTGTTTTCAGTTGTTTTCTTGACTTGGTTTGCTTGTTATCATAGTAGTAGGAGGCAATTGTAGTGTTGTTTGTGGTGTGATTTTGGTGCAAGTGTGGGTTGTAAAGAAATTAATGTTTTCAATATTTAGAAGGTTGTCAATTATGTAATTATGGTTTTACTAGTTTTTTGGGGGTTTTAAGTTTAGGGTTGACATTAGTCCCAAGTGATGTCCATGGAATTGCAGGAGCATCTAAATTATGGAAACTTGGATAACCTTGTTTGCATCATGTTGTTTGAAGAATATTTGGTTGGGTTTCTAGCCTTGTTTTGTGGATTTGTTCACCATTTTCCTATTCTCTAAACTTTTGTAAGAAAAAACAATGGTGATCAATAACCTAACTTGATGTGTGTTGCATGCTTACATAATGTTTAAATGTTTGTCATCAAATTCACAACTTACAATTTTGTTGATGCAAAAAAGTGTGACATGGGGATTGAATTAAGAAAATAGGGTTTATGGTTTCAACTGCACATGTTATCATAATGGATGTAGACCTTAGCATAACTTATTGAAAATTAAATTCATGAACATTTCAATCTTGAAAATGACAATTCATTATCAAATTGTTCTTAACTTTTGAAAATCAATTACAACAAAAATTAAAATACATGGCATGTTGAATAAAGTCATAAATTCATTTGGGGATTCATCATAGGAATTGACATGGTTATTCATATGGATGTTAAGTTATCCAATGGTTGAAAAAAAACTCATTAAAAAAAATCTCGTACTATGCAACCATCCAATTTGTGACTCTATGCAACTAATTTTTATTTGCAATAATGTTTTGTCATTTTTACAACTAGTCACCATCCTTTTCAATCTATTATAATTATTGCGACTATGGTGCAATTAATTTGCAATTATTAAAATTTTCATCCTTCCATGTTGATTGATTTTTTGGGTCTTTCATTCAAGGAGAGGTCTCTATATCAAATTAGTTATAAAAGTAATTACAACTTGATTATCTTCATGTGGTATACTTATATTTTTGGTGTACATTAAAATGTTTTGAAATATTTTGAAATATATTTATAACCTGTGATGTATTTAGGGCATGTCAAGTACACATTTTGCATATATTGTGAGTGGGTTAGGTATGTTTGAAAAGTAGTTAAATAAATATGTAAATGAATAGGTAGGTAAGTAAGTATGTAAATAAGTAAATAGTTAAAATAGGTTAATTATTTGGTAAGCAAGTTAAATACATAAAACAAAATATTATTAACTACTAACTATATATTAACTTAATAGATAGAAAAAAAATTTAATTACAAGTTAATAATCATTTTAATATTATTATTAATCATATTGATAATTAATTTTTGATAATTAATTTAGTTGATATTTTGTAGCTATTAATTTTAATAGTGATTAAGTATTAATTGTAAAATTTCCATTAACATTTATTTAATTATTTAAATTTTTAAACTAAATTTTACTAACTAATAACCATTAATATTTTAATAGTTTAGCTAATTATTCAACTACATAATCTTGAATAATTCAATCGTTCATTTGTTCATTAATAGTTACTGAATACAAGTAATATCTAATAGCTATTAATAATAAGTAATTTGGTATTAATTGTTGATGAGTTTTTGTTTTGCCAAGGTTTAGAAAAAATTTGTCATATTTTCAATTTGTCAAAGTCTAACCAACTTTTAATTTAACTAATGTTTAACTAAATTTTAATTTAGCCAACATATATGCAATCAAGTTTTAATTTAGACAATGTTTCACGAAGTTTTAATTTAACCAATGTTTAGCCAACCTTTAATTAATTTTTCGTTTAACCAACCTTTGGCCAAAAATATTTAAATAATGTTTTGTCAAGGTTTAAGCATAATTGCCATGTGAGATTAATTTAAGGTGACATAGGCTATTTTAATTAATAGGCTAGATTAACTAATAGGTAGTAAGTTAGGTTACTAATCATAAACTTGCCCCCTTCATGTATATGTGTTTTTAAAAATATTTTAACAATGTATTCAAGGTTAAGTGCGAATGAAATGTTGATCAATCATCACAATGCATTATAATACCATCACATTGTCTTCAATTAATGATTATATTAACATTTCATTAACATTTAACCTTGAACACATTGTTAAAGTGTTATAAAAGCATAGAAACATGGAGGGGGAAAATTTGTGATCAGTAATAGGTAATTAGATGTCAGTCGATAGGTAGTATTTGAGGCACCCCAAATTCTTTAGTAGACTCAATTGTGAATCTAAATGTGAAAACAACGGAAAGATAAGGAGTTGGGCCATGCTTTTTAATTCACCCCACTTTGGGGGTACAGGGGCGTGCTAGAGCTCCGAAATGTAGACTACGAAGAATGACAAACACTTCAATTACTCACATGGACCTGCACAAACCAAACAACAAATTGGTTAGTGCATAGTTGGAGCACTTTTGGTGCATGGATGAGCCACGGGCAAACACAAACTCACAAGACTCACCATGGCCTGAACTTAAACGAAGCCACTACCTTCCCCCTTATAGTATTCTTTGTGTTTGGCCACAAGGCTAACACCCAAATGTCATTTTGTCCCGGGACTCCCAAGTGAAAGTCCTGAAATTCCCAAAATTGGGACTCCCACAACTTTGGAGGCCCATAACTTTGTTTAAAGACCTTCGATTGAGGTGAGTTTTTAAGCGAAGTTTTAGCCCTTGTCAAGAGCTTTCCAACGGTATGTGGCACGCCACCTGTATGCAAGGAAATCCGGGTGATTCTTGACTTTTAGTGGTCGATAGTCAAATTGCATTGCTTTTATCCATAACTTGTATTTTAGGTATTCAAATGGGTCATCTGAGCCCATTTTAGACATCTACGTTCCAATAGCTTTCCAATGAAATAAGGAATTCATTAATTCAATGAATTTTGACCCTTGCAATCGCCCTCCAAAAATTCAGGAGCCCATTGGGACTTTAACTCATAAAGTGGGAGCTCATTTGGGAGTGTGGAGGTTTATTCCCTCACACTCTCTTGCATTCCAAGGAGTCATCATGGTGACATCATTTGCAACTAAACACTTATGCATTAAGTGTTTTTTAATCGCATTTATTGATTATAATTTATTTTTAATCATAAATTATAATAACAATTTGAGATTTTTCTTTTAATGAATGCTAACAAAGTTGGGGACACATCATATATATAAGTTAAAAAAGACCAAATTATTGATGGGTTGGTTTATTATTGTGTGAACTTGGGGTATGAAAAATTTGAAACAATTTGTTTTCAATAATTTTTAATGAGCTCAAATTGGAATTTGTAACAATCAAAGCACCAAACACCTTTGGGTTGTTGAAATACTAGCCAATTATCCAATTTTGTTTAGGTCATAGTAGGTTTGCAAATGATCAATGTTCTAATCTTTAGGTTTTTGTTGATATGATATTCACGATTTGCAAGTTAGAATGGAACATTTTTGTATCCATAATGGAGTCCAAATTTTTTCATAATGTATTTTTTACATGCCAAAAATATAAAATTTTATATTTATAAAATTACTCTTCTTTTCTATAAAATAATGCCACATGTCACTATATAGCATAGCCTAAGTTTCATTTTTTGAAATTTTTTATCTCAATTCCAAAAATGTGAACATGAAGGATTTTGCCTTTTTCATTGTTTTTGGGTGTCATTAAAAGTTCATCAAACTTTCATATGATATTGAAATGGTTAATAATGCTTCATTTTGAATTTCAAGTATAGGTTTTGAGTTTTGGAGAGAAAATGATGTTATTTTACTACAAACTATGATTATAATGAATCCATTTCTAACTTATTAAGGATTGTGACATTGTAACTTGTCTATGGTTAAAAGTCCCCCATGTGATACATAGAAATATTTATTTTAAATGATTTTATTTTTGTATCACAATAAATTATATATAAATGAATCTTTTTTCATAAAATGAACAAAAAAATCAACATGAGACATAGTTCAATCCATGAGGGTGTAAAAAAATTGATGCAATGATGTCCAAAAATGGACATTCTAGCTTGTAAACACCCTAACATGTACTATGAAAATTAAAGAAGATTAATTAAAAAAATTATAACATGCCAAGTAACACCCAATGATAATTAGAAAATTGTGAAAGGGCGACAAGATGTTGTGTGCATTTATTGTGGTGAAGAAGTTGGCCTTGTAATCTTAAAAGACTAACACAAGGGTTGCGATCATGCACCCATCTTCCCGAATTCAACTAACCATGTGCAATTGTTGATGTACCCCAATTTCAAGTCTACTCAAAAAACCAATTAAAGAATTAAAACAATTGTTAATTGATAAGACATAAAGTTTTCATTTGCACTTAAAACCCAAGCAAAAACTAATGAGGAGAAAAATTGAAAAATCAAAGCAAAAGAAATCATTAGACAAGTGTGTTCACTTAAAAAATTTGATGTTTGGTGTGAGCAACATAAAGGTTTCCCTTACCTTCAACTTATTTTTGTCTCTTGTGTTCTAATGATACTCCAAATGGCAAAGGAAGGTGATGAAGGTGCAAATTGCAGATTGTTAATTTAACCAAGTTATTAAAGTTTTGAAAACTCCTTTTACATAGGTTGGAGGCCAAGTTGTTGGATGTTTCATGAAACCTTACCTCTATTCTACTAATTGTGGACTATGGTAATTTATTCATTGGGTTTACCCTAGAAACCATGGAACTCACTTGTTGAATTTTTGTGTAGATTGTGAACAACATGCATTATATCAAATACAAAGGTTACTTTGTTCAAAGGACCATGGCACAAAAGGTAATGTTATATAACTTATGTTTATTCAAAAAAAAAATTTGGTAGAGAGGTTAAAACTACATGGACACCAAAAAGGTTAATAACATTATTGTTATTTGGGAAAATCTTTTAATGAAACACACCTTGGACATTGTTCATTGTGAATTTTTTTTTTGCAACAACATGATTAAAATGATATTTGGGGAAATAAACACAAATGTTGTCCAAAAACGACATGGAATCAATTAACAGTTGACCTCATCTATGGTTATGACAAGTAGCCAATGGGTTTTATATTAAGCTAATTGCACCCTATGTCATGACAAATGAGGAAAAAAAGGTGTTCTTACAAACTTTCAAAAAGCTCAAGACCCCAATTGTTATAACCTTAGCCTTGGGCTCATAACCAAGGCAAGGGCTTGCAAAGGTGTGGGCCAATAGTGAAGCTTGGGAGTCACATTTCATGTTCCCGAAAGTGTAGGAAAATGTGAAGGAATGAACCCCCACACTCTTAAATGAGCTTTCACTTTGAAAGTTGGAGTCCTGATGGACTTCTAAAATTTTAGAAGGCGATTACAAGGGTCAAAACTCATTAGATTGAAGAGTTATTTATATCATTGGAAAGCTCTTGGAATGTAGATGTTTAAAATGGGCTTGTATGACCCATTTGGGTACTTAAAATATAAAATATGGCTAAAAGAAAAGCTGGGAGTCGAAGTGCCAATTTGATTCCCAACTACTAAAAGTCAATAATCACTTTAATTTACTCACGTTAAGGTGGCGTGCCGCATATCTTTGGAAATATCTTGATGATGGCTACGACTTTGCTTTAGACCTCATCTAAATTTGAAATCTACACAAGAAGTTAAAGGCTTCCAAATGTCGTAAAAGTCCTAATTTCAAGAATTTCGGGACTCCCAAGTTGGGAATCCTGGGACAAAATGACATTTGGGTGTTGGCCCTGTGACCATGCACAAAGAATATTATAAGGGGGAAGGTGGTGGTTTCCCTCAAGTTCAGACCATGGTGAGTTTTGTGAGTCCATGTTTGCTCGTGGTTCGTTCGTGCACCAAACTATGCATTAATCGATTTGTTATTTGGTTTGTGCAGGTCCATATGAATAATTGACCCACTTGTCAATCGTCCTACTCCATATCTTGAAACTTCAACACATCCCTCTACCCCAGAAATGCTATGAGCTAGGGAGCGTGCCCAAATTCCTTATCCTTCCATTATTTTCACCTTAGATTCACATTTGAATCTATTAACAAGCTTGGGAGTGCGTCACAACAAATTGTGCAAGAGCGTTAAGAAATAGGGTACAAAAGGATAAGAAGTTGAAAGGATTAAAATGACATGATTATCACATAATGTTACAACAAATATTTCCTCTACCATTGTACCTTGATGTAAAAAAGAGACCTAGATGTGTCTTATAAGTGACGCGCTCCCAAGTCCATAGTTAGCCCCAAGTTGGGGCTAAGTCACTCAAGTTGCGGAATTTCTGGGACTTGAGGCACGCTCCCAGTTTCTAGCACTAAAGGGGGTGAGAGGGCCGTGCTGAAAGCTCCGAGATTAGACCAGGAAGAAGGACAAGCTTACGCAATTATTCAGTCATGCATCGAAATCCAACCAACAAGTTGGTTAGAATTCATTCTGCACATTTTCAGTGTTGGGACAAGCCATAGGTGACCTTGGACTCACTTGACTCACCACGGCCCGAACTCGGGGGAAGCCACCACCTTCCCCCATATAGTATTCTTTGCAACTCTCCGCCGCACTTGCATCCAAATGGTTCTTTTTCTTGGACTCCCAAAGTGGAGTCCCGAAACTGTCCCGGTTTAGACTCCCGGGACTTTGGGCGTTCATAACATTTCACCCTGAATTCGGATTGGGACGAGGTCTGAACAAAAGTTGTAGCTTTCCTTGAAAGCTTTCCAACGGTGTGTTGCACTTCACCTGCACACCCCGGAATCAGGTCGATTCCCGACTTTTAGTGGTCATGAGTCAAACTGCCAATTTGACTCCCGGCCCTTCTTTTGACCATAACTCGTGCTACAGATGTCCAAATGGCTCATGCAAAGCCATTTTGGACATTTACACTTCAAGACCTTTTCAACGATATAAATAGCGCCTCAATGCGAGGTGTTTTGACCCCTACAATCGTGCTCTAAATTTTTGGGAGTCTCTAAGGACTCCCAAGTCTCATTTTCGGGAGTGTGAGTGGCGACCTCACAACTCCCTCAAAGTGGGGTTGCGACAATAAGCCTAAGTGAATATTCAAAAAAATTATGCAAAAATAGTTTATCACATTTGTTTAAATTAAAACATTATTATACGGCATGTGATAGGCGGTGAAATATCATCTTGTGTTGTACTAACCTTTTTTTCTTTATGTGTTTAGGTTCTGATCCATCCTACATGGGTTTACCAATGTTACCCCAATTGATTAAAAAACTTGCCCTCCCCTTTATGTGGTGTGACAACTTGTAATCCACTGTTACACAATGTTAGACCATTGATTATACCCTTGTAAACCTTTAACTCAATATGGCATGACGTGGAAATACTCATTAATTTAATGTTATAATAGTTACAGTGATTTACAACTTTGCAAATATCTTTTAAAAGGATTATAGATTTGGTTTGTTTCAAGTTATATCAAAACCCATATATTGGAACTTATGAAATTTATGTGATGTTATAATTTCATGTAGATTGGAATGAAAATTCTTTCATTTGAAAAGTTCATCTTGTTTTATGGAACAAAAATATGGGTTGAAATTTTGGAATAATCTAGTACAAATTTGAATTGGTTATTGTCAATTTGCCAAAAAGTTGTGAATTGTCAATTTCATATTGATTTCATTTTACTAGTAAAAGGCCCCCCTTTTTTAAGTAAAAGTTTTCAACTAGATGTGATTTGCAACAATGTTGCAACTAGATTTTAAAAATTTAAAAATAGAATAATGGCAATTACCAATTAAGTCAATTCATTAACTAAATTGGTATATAATTGAAAGTAATTTTCAACTAGGTGGTATTTTGTCGAATATTCCACTAAATAATACTAGCATCATCAATGTCTCCACGTTGAAATGTTACCATGTTGATAAATAGTGAAAAACAAGTCTTGACTAAAAGGTCATTATTGGAATATTCATAACATTTAAAGTTCTTTAGTTGGCACATAGTCAAGATATTAACTAATGTTCAACTATTTCGGTGACACCTTCAACACATGTACAAATGATAAAATGTAATAAAAGGGATGGATGAAATGCAATCTCATTTTCAATTTTGTTGCAATTATCATTCAACTCGATTAAACAATTAATATATGATTTTTTTATACATATGATAGATACATGTTAATATTTATGCTAAATTATGATAACATTAAATTACATGTAAAATTTATGAGTATAATTGAATGGTTGTGTGATGTAATTTTTGTGATGCATATAATTATTTAATATAAATTAGTATTTTAATCTTATATATGTTCAAACATGTAATATTTGATTTTTATGTAGATTAAATTTAGATTACAACATATCAAATAATGATATATAATTAATGATTATATTGTGGAATTTTAATGTTTATTCATTTCTTCTTATGTGATAGCTTGCTATTTATTAAAAATTATGATCAAAATTCATTAAACTAGAATCCCATGTAAATTCTATTTATAAATATAAAAGGTTATGTATGATGAATTTTTTTTCCATTTAAATTATAAATAAAATCTAAAAATAAAATTTAGTAAATTGAAATATAAGTTGGAAACAATGTGCATTAACATACAAGTTGACAGTAATATATTCAACACATGTAATGATAGCTTTTTTTATGTAATTAAAATTTTCATCTACAACAAAAATAATCAAACATAATTATGATTATTTGGAATTAATGTAATGATTAATTTAATTTTTTATTAATGCAATGAAAAATTTATTTGAGATTAATCTAATAATTAATCTAATGTTAGTTATTGGTTTGAATATATCTAAAAATTATTTATTTCATTATCAATCTATTTTATATTTAATATTAACAATAATTGGCATAATTAGTATGAACATTTAATAAATAACTATGTAATTTAGGAAAATATTTTTATTTTAGCAGTACAATATTTATCTCAATGTTTTTATTTTTATATTTTTATTCAATGTAGATTATATTAATTTTTACTAGTTATAACAAGTTAAATAATAGTACAAACTAAAATAGTTAAATAATAACCTAATTCATATTATCTAAAGTAATATTAATAAATAATAACATTTTAATAAATGAAACATTAATATTTTTATTATAATATTATAATTAATTATATAACATGGAACTTCTTTTTTTGTTGAATATTTATTACATTTAATCAACATAATGAACCAAACCTAGGCTAGGTAAACTATTAGTTTAAGTTTAGGTTTAATGAAATTAAAACTAGGTCTTAATTCAATTCGAGGTTGCAATTAATTAAATTGCAATTACATTATCACAAGATTACAACTAGTGTTGTGCAAGTATATAGATTTACACATATTAGGCTAGTTTGGTATGTCTAGTATCATGGAAGTGGGGTATGAATATGGTCTGGGTATGTAATTAGAATGATTAAATTAGGTATAAATCTGATATTAAAACCTAAAATGTGAGACTAAGTATAAATTTGGTACTAATCTTATTTTTAAAAATTAATACTAGTGCATATCAACCTTGGTCTTGGTATGTTTTCATGATAGTCAAAAAAATTCCAAACCTTAAACAATGCCCCACAATGAACCAACAAAAACAAACAATGTTCCATAATGAACCAATAAATACAAAGAAAATATAAACATTGGCACCAATTACACATTGAACCATGCATAAACACATTATATAAATGATTGAAAATTGAGAATATTTGAAATCTAAAAAGCTTGAAGTTTAAAATGTTATAATTTTTTTTAGCATGTGAAATTTGAACACTACACAAAATTGATACAAATTGCAAAGTTAAAACTCAAAATGCAAATTGCAAAGACAAGTTATAATCAAATCCATGTCTAAGGGGAATATAATGTAGCAATTACAAATCCTCCTCAAGTAGCCATATTGGTCAAATTTTTTTCATGGGCTTTAAGAAGGTCTGTTTTAAAAGTTAAAGACTCCCCAACATCTTTTTTGCAAAGTGGCAACCAATTCGCACATCTTTTGCCTAGTTCTTGTATATCATGATGAAGGCATCCAAGTTTGTAAACCCAAATCTACAACAACACGGATTAGTCAAAATTATAACCATAGAGAATGTCCTCTCTGTTTCAATATATGAACTAGGAATTTGCCAAGGTTTGTTTATAGGCCACATTGGGATATAGCCTAGCATGTTCCCATGTATAAAATCATGTATAGAAATTTACATTTTTGTTTCAAGTTGAATTTTTGGTGTATTGTTGTTGTGTGTATATATGATTGAAAATAAGTTTGCATATTCTAGTAAAGTTGTGTATGCACATTGCAACCACACATGATTTATTCTATTTTTCAACAATAAGTTTGGAGTTTGTGTGTCATAGTATGATTGAGATGTTTCAATGTCCAATATGAGTTCACATCAAAAAATGTTTTTTTCTTAGCCTTGTTGGTTTCTATTTGAAGCTAATCTAGAATTTAATTGAACATATTAAATAGTGATGTAGACATGGGATTACCTTATTGTGGCCATTTTTTGGAAAAAATATGTGAGCACATTTAATTAGAATGAACATCTGCTAGGGAATATTTGTGGATATTACATTCTTTCAAAACATGCATGGGAGCGAGTTCTAGAAACACATATAACTATGTGTACAAAATTTATTTTAAAAATGTCATGAAAATTATTTGGTGGTTTATATAGTACAATGTTTACCTTTTTTTGACATCCCCACCAATAACCAAGGCTACAAGTCAAAATGGTTGGTTCATGTTTATGATATTTCATTTGATATTGTCCATTTATAATTATAAACAAATCAATCTCATGGTGTTAATTAAATAACAACACACATGTATTATTCATTGATCATCCATGTTTTATTTACATTCATCCATTTAAAATTATTTTTTTTCATTTTAACTAATGTTTCCAAGCTCCATGTTCATGCACAAGCCATCTTCCATAGCTCCCAAGGCCCTTCAAAGGTGGGAAACGTGGTCAAGTTAAGGTATTTACAATAGTTGAAAGTGAGGCTAAGTTGTTCTCCTTACAACAACAAGCAAGGAAATTGACAATTCCATTTCACATTACCATTAATGCTAGATTCATTAGATGAATCCCAACTTAAGGATTGTAATGGTTCTTCTAGGACTTATTGACCTTGTTGATCATGTTACAAGTCGATTAAAACTTTACTAATTTTCAACACAAATATATGTATTTTTCAGATCAAGCTTAAAATATTGGACCCTTGGATAGCCAAAAGCCATTATAAAACTCACCAATACATTTGCAAGATAGAGAATAAGAAGAATATCAATGAAAAAAAAATCCAAGCATAAGTGTTGGTAATTAAACTAAGGTGTTACGAACAATGAAGGGAAGAGACGAAAAAAGAAAAAGACATTAGTACAAAGGTGATGAATGAGGATTATATGTGGTGGGCTATGGTTTTTCTTGTGGTTCCAACTCATACACAGAATGTAATTTAATACAATAAAATGGTTTTTAAATTTATTTTAAGGTGGGGTTACCTTTAGGGTGGTGGTTCTAGGTTGCCCCTTTAGGTTTTTTTTTGGGTGGGGTTGTTTAAAGTGGTGGGTTTTTAGGTTGCTTTTTAAAAAATTTATTTTAAGCTTGTGGGTTTGCCTAAGGTAGGTGGGCTTTTTGATGAGGGCCATATTTCTTTCAACTCTTGGGCTTCCACGTACCCATTTCTAGTTTGGGTGTGGTTTTTCAAGATTATGACCCATGTGGCCATTCCTTGTCCCTCAAATTAAAAATGGGGTTCAATGCAATGTCCCTTGTTTTAGTTATGACATTTTTTTAATAATAATGTGGCATGGTTTATTACCAAAAACATTGTCAAACTTTTTAAACTTTGCATTCCAATAACATTTTTAACTCCTTGGTCACCGTTTTTGCCCTTTCTCCCTTTGCAGTAACTTGGGCTTGGATTTTGGCATTGGATCCTTTTAGTGCCTTCCATTTGGGTCTTCTTTGACCTCGTTTACACATACATTATTTTTTTTGCGTCAAAATGTGTAGGTTACCTTTTGTTTTTGTTCAGAGTAGCTTAGCTAAAATACATTTGATGTGGTTATTTGGTAACTATTGTTATTGTATCCTTAGTGATGTTTCATCCTTTCTCCTCAAGGTGGAGTGGTCATGCATGGGGAGATGAAGACACATCTTTGATGATTTTTATCCAAGGATTAGGAGGAATTTCAAACAAAACATTTTCTTTGGGTGTGTCGAAGATTTTGCATGTGTTACTAGGGCTTTTGCCCCTCTTGCGTTGGCTTTAATGTCATCAAAGATTATTTGCACATTATAAACCCTATGTATGTTTTAGATTCATATTCCCCTTACTCAAACTTCCTTGATGGATTTTCAACTAAACATAGATGTGGAACTCTCTTTAGATTCTTTTAGGTTAATTTTCTTGTGCATGTCCCATTGTTAGCAAGTGGTCCATTAAACATGGTTTTGGAACATTTTCAAAATTATTTTGACCTTAAGGATTCAATTGGTGGTTTCATTCAATTCCATTAGTTGAGTTTTTATGTGGATATTGGCCACGTCCTATAGTTTATGACTTGCATTTTTAGTGCCATTATGCTTTTGACTTTGGCCCAACCTTTAGGTGGCATTTAGCTAAATGTAGTGGGCAAAGTGCTTAAGGTGACCCACTTGTTAAACCTTTTTTGGCGCTCATTTATTTTCATGTTTTGAATTGTTATTCAAGCATTTTTTTCATGTTTCTTTCCTTCTTCGGCAGGTGATACCCATATCTTTGGCCTTACCCATGTTGTTCCTTTTGCCTTTGATCATTTTGCCTCTTAGTTGGCTTTTGTGTGGTTGGTTGTTTAGTTTTGCAAATGTTTGGTTTGGGCACCTTCAAGTTTGGTTCCTAGGTTTGCCTTCTCAATTCATTTCTATTACCTTATTGATGGGATTGGGATTAAGGGTTTGGGTTCCTTTTTTATGTCCTTTTTGTAAAAGGCTTTGGATGAAGATGTTAAATTTGTCATGTTGATGTGCTCTTGAGGTTAGGGGATATGTAGGTAGCATTTGAGATCCGCTCTAAGTGTTTCGTTTATAGGCTTTCCTTTTTGCTCCATTTTTTCCCCCCTTTTTCAGTAGATCCAAATTTTTTTGTTGCTTGCCATTTAATTTTTGTGTTGACATTGTGATTTGGGTGGATGGTGTTTGAACGTTGGCTGATGTCATCATCATTAGCCCTATTTGAACATATTTGATTTTGTGAATAGCTAGTTATATTTTGTGGGGTTGTAGAATTATAGTTGTGATTTAGACTAAGGATGGCCTTTATCACAACTAAAATTCTACAAACATGTTTGCCTTTAGCCATAAAGGTTTTTGGGTGTTTACATTAGCATGTCAATGGTTTGATTCATTTGCTAACATGGTGTGGAAAAATGAAAGGTGTTGGATGCTTTCTTTTTTTGGTTTTGAGTTCATTTTACATGCAAAAGGTGTTGGTGGTGTTGCAACGAATGCACGCAACCTCTATTTCAAAACATGTTATTATTGTAGGTGAAGGTTATTATGAGTTAATTCTTATTTTAGGTTTTCCTTGCCTCTCTTTATTTGATATGCTCTTCACGGCTACAAGGTTTGAATACTTGATTTGTTCATGTACCTTAACAGTTTGCCCCATTTGGTGATTTCTTCGTTTGCCAGGACTTGGGTCCTTCCATCTTGTACCTTTTTCTCCCCCTTTTTTGGGGTGTTTTGTTTTGTTGTCGAATTGACAAGTTTTCATCAATAAGCAACATTTAAAGAAGCAAAGCCTTCATGTGTGTGGGTCCTATTTAATCTATTTGTAGCTTTCGGCTAGCATTACCAATGTTGGGTTGGCAATGGTTATTTCCATAGGCAATGAGTTACTGGACTTCTTGGACCAATTATTTACCAAGGCAGTTAAGGTATTTCTGAGAATTGGGTTGATATGTTATTGAGTCAATAATCCACAATGACTTTTCATGCTTTGTTTGGGGTATGTGTTAAATTAGCTATGAGTGTTTATTGCAGTCAATACAAGTTTGTTTTGTTGACTTATAATGGCTGGGGCCCACCCTTTCCATTTACCTTCTCCATCCTTGTTATCATCACATTTGACACAAGTAACCTATAACTATGTATGTTGACAACATGCCATCACCTTGTCATGCATGTTGATATCATACCATGGACCTGATTTCAACCTTTAGGTGTGTTTTTCTAGTTTTTGATTCCTCTTTTCTTATTTTGTTGCACCCTTTTTTTTCTATATAGTTGGATGGTGTTTATAATTTTAATTGTTGGAAACAAGTTGCATAAGAGCAAGTGCACAAACAAGTTTAGATTGCAATTAAAATAACATTTTTCAGACTCTGTTGGGTTGATAATGACTCATGAAAAGGATTGTATGTTGGCATATAGACAACTTTGAGAAATGGAGGGTAACATGGTAGCTTTTTTTCCTTTGGATTGTTGGCTTTGGTTTAAGGATATGAACAATGTGGGGGTTTTTTTTTGGCCACAACCAGTGTTGTATCGATTTATTTTACATTCTAACTGATGGTGATGGCAATATCAAGATCACTTCTACTTTATTGCATTGCTGTGATTTGACAATGGAGGGGTTATCCAAGCTCTTGCCATGCCTCCCTATTTTGGAATTTGGTATTGTTGTGGTGACTTTAGTGTTTTTTAATTAGTGCAGTTCAAATCACGCTCTACCAAGAACGTCCAAAAGAGTTGCAGGTGTTCCTATCCTTTATTGAAATTGACAGTATTCATTTGTCTGTTTTGAACCCAAACTTAAGTGATGGCAGCAAATGAAATCTTGAGCTTGATATATGGAGAGTTTGTTGCCTAGATTCTTAGGTTTTGCTGAATTGATGATTGGCGACTTTGTCGGGTCCAACATTTCCTCCTCCCACCATGATACTGAAAGACCGTCAATGAACAACTTCTATGTTGTTTCTTCATGATGGCTGAATTCATAACACTGAAGAACAGTTTCCAATCCCTAAATCCCCAAGTCGGTTAACGTGTAAATTTTCTCCTAGCCTTCAGTCATCCTCAATGAAAATCTGTGGAAATTTTTACTAGTGAGCGAAGTTCTTGTTGAAAATTTTGTTCAGGGATGCACTGTTGACTTCAACTTGAATCACTTGAGATCTTGAGTGATTATTATCAACACACAAAAGGTTGTGGAACCCTTTGAGATCTTTTTGGGTGCTGAAATGGTTGTTTTGTTGAAACTAAACTTGTGGGGAGGCGGGTTGTTGGCCTATGCCAAACAAACAATTTTGGAATTGTGGATACCCAAACAATTCAAGGCTTAAAAATTTCTAATTCTCATCACCCAACAAAAAGAAGCGAGTCTAGGCTACCTTTTGCCTAATTTTTGTGTTGGAAGATGTTTAACACTCACATAAAAGAAAGATTGAAGCTCTTTTGGAGCAACATGAAAAATAAATCCAATCATTGATTAAGAAAATTACAGCCTTTCTTGAATCTTCACCATGAAAATGCTGGAGTAGGGAGTTTTTAAAAAAAATTCTAAAAAATAAAATAAAATTGCAAATAAATTCATTTCTCGCTTAGCATTTCTAGTTGATATGTACTTTGTACGAACTTTCAGGTCTGCATCGTCTAACACGTGTCGCTTCAAGGCGCCATTGATCTTGGCGTCGACAGCCTTTAGGGTTTGTAGTTTGTACAACAACACTATCATTTTGCGCGACGAGCGCTGGATCTTGGAGCAATTGCGATTGATGGTTGCAGCATTTAGTGTTCCGGGAAGAATTGAAGAAGAGTTTCCAATTGCGAAGAGAAGGAGAAGGAAGAGACAGTCTCGAAAAAAGAACTGGAGAATTTCTGTGGGTGTCTGTGGACGATTCTCTCAATGTTTTTTTTCCTGGAGACTTGGAAACTGGAGGCGGTTGGTTTCATCGAGGTCTATTTCTCTTCTTTTTCAGAATCGTTGGTTTTGATTAGTTGTGAAGTACATAACAAGGAAGTGCTGATTGTGTATTGTAACTATAATAGTAGTTTACCCTCAACCCTCCTTTCCGAGTCTTTTTTCTGCAAATCCCATAGCCTCCTTTTTTTTTCCTTCTTGGCCGCTTCTTAGCGAAGCCGATTTGGAGAAAAAGATCGAGGTGCTAGGTGGGTTAATGGAAGCTGGAAAGAGCGTTATGGCTATTGGAAAGTGTCAAACTCCGGCTCGTCTCCCTGATCGCCGTAATTGACTGAAATTGTGATCACGCAACGGTAATGTCTTGTGCAAGCATACTTGTTAACATCTATTCGTGGCAGGAAACAGTGGATGTGAAGGAGTTAAGAATAAGAAGAATCAAGCAGGTATTGTCTTCTTTTGAGTTCTATCAGCCTCATGTTAGGGTTTCGTTGTGCTGTTACGAATTCAGTTTCTGATAGTATTCAATTCAGCTTTGTTGGTTCACTGTGGAAACTGTTTATCCATTGTATGTGAATATACAGTTGTTTTTTCTGTGTCACATTTCTTTCACTCTTGCTGACTGTATGAATCAGATGCTTGGATTTTGGGCTTTTCTCAAGCCTGAACTCACCACATTAGTATAGTAATAAATTTGTGCTTGTTTGTAAGAAGCATTATGTTGCGTCAGTTTTAAATGAGATTGATCCTCTCAAAGGCACTTATGTAAAGTCAACTTTGTTGGAATCTGAAGTTTTCAGTCTCCATAACTCTTTCAGTACTGCAAATTAGTTCAAATCCACTTGTCGTGAAGAACAATCTGTGGTGTCCTGCATATGTGTGCGTTTTTTGCATTACCACTAAAAATGTTACTAGATTGGAGAAGCATGATTGTGAGTCAAGACTTGATTGAGCACAAAATCACAGTCCTTATAGAACTTAGTGGTCATGGTGTTGCAAGTACGATTCCACCAAACTTATTTTTGCTGAGTTGAATTCAAATGCTACATTTTTCTGGGTTTGACCAATTTGTTACTGAACAGGTTTAGCTCATAGGGCAGCATCTCACAAGTGATCTTGCATAACCCAGTGCTAGACATGGCCAACTCCAGCTAGGTTTTTTGACCCAGTACTTCACATGGCCACATTGTGGGAGAGCCAAGATTCACAGAGTTGAGACTTCCCAAATCAAATCCCTAGGTCTAATTTAGACTTAACCTGTCAACCTAGTGTTATTGGCTGTACCTTCTTATGTGTTACTTGTAGATACTGGAGCTTCCTACATGTGCATGGACTTGTGTGTTTTGCAAGGAGTTCAAATTGCAATTCAAATATTGAAACTTAGTCTTACCAGATTGAAATTTGCACATGCAGGAAGGGTCTATTTGGAAGGACAACTATGACTCATTAGCTGAGGCAGACAAGTTTGAGGAATGCATGGAGCCTTGAGGATAGGAAGAAAACTTGGATGACCTTAATCTGGAGTCATGGCCACGGCAGCTATGGCAGGTGCAGCGGGTGCTGCAGTTGTTTTGTACTATACAGGCTGGGGTAATCCTTGGGGGGTCTTTGGACGCCGAGTGGCGGAGGATCCTTATGATGAAGGCACATCTGAAGACAGAGAAGGAGGTGATACTTCTTCAACTGAACGTGCAAGCAGAAGAAGAAGGTTGACAATGCCTAGGACAACACGACCTCCTTCAACTTGGTTTGAAGCTCTTTCAACACTATCAGAGACATTGCGGTTTACTTACTCTGAGACTCTAGGGAAGTGGCCCCTTGGAGACTTGGCTTTTGGCATCAATTATCTCCTGAGACGCCAGGTTTGGGTGCATGTCATTTTCCTTTTTCTGTCCCCTTGATGTTCTGGCCCTCATATCCTTTATCGGATTTTTTCTTTCTTCTCTTTAAACATCGTCTTGACTTTCCCAATGAGCCAAGTCATTGAAGAACTTGAGTTTCTCCAGCTTTGAACTGCCTTCATTTGAATGCAATGTTTAAACAAGCAAAACAGTATCTGGCATACTCACTACATATCTGCACGGTTCTATTCTCTTTGAGGTATTACTTATCTTAAAGCTTGCATAACACATGAAGTCACCCTAATACCTGTGCACTATTCCAGTTCTGACATTAAAGCTGCATCAGAACCAAGCTAGGATTTAGTATCCAAGGACATCTGGTCAGTTAAAAAACTATGCCCTCCAGCTAGCGCTGATTTAAAATGACATTTGGCTTGGAACCAATGATAATGATATCTGTTAGGCCACCAGAGTAAACAAAACTTGGGTGCTACAACAATCCTAACTGATTTGATTTGAGACTATACACCATCTCACCAAACAGTGTATCATTTGGCCCATTGTACCGTGTGTGTAATTTTTGCACCAGTTCAAGGCAAATTGAATGTGAAGGAACCAATTGTGGAGATGACTTGGCTCTGTGAACTGTGGGCTGGCAGGGACAATTGCATGTGGCAGGAGTCTATGCAGGAGGCGAGAATCAGCAACTCCATGGACCTGGGGTGCTGATAGAAATGCGAGAGTTACTGAGGCTATTGACTTTGTGCATGCATTTTTCCAAAAAGAGTTTCCCTTTATTTTTGGAGGCTTCTGGGTTCAAAGCAGATCAAGTATTGCTGCAAGAAGGAAAGGCTGGAGTAAGGGATTCCTCAAACCATATGTCATCCTCCAATATGTGATTCATACATGAGGGCTCTTGACTGGAACCAGTTTAGAAGTGCATCTTAGCTTCATAGCAGGTTGGTTGTTGTAATGGTGTAGGTTGGAAAAAGAGGACATTTTGGGGACTGTGTAGTTCCCCTAATTACATTGTTTCCTGGAGGGAGGTTATGGGAGATGCCTCTCTTTGTGAGATTATAGTACTAAATTGTTGCTGCTTTGGATGGGTGGTGCTTGAGACAGCTTTTGAAACCAGCATTCACAGTACTGGTTGACCACGACTCCCAGGTCATCCTTCTGTTGATTCGAGGAACTCACAGTATTAAGGATACATTAACAGCGGTCACTGGTGCTGTGGTACCATTCCATCATACGGTTCTTGGGGATGCTGGTGTTGTAAATCTTGTCCTGGGTTATGCACACTGTGGCATGGTTGCTGCTGCTCGCTGGATAGCTCAGCTTTCCACCCCTCACCTCTTGAAAGCCCTCAAAGATTTTCCTACCTACATCATCAAGGTTGGTCTGGCTTACTCTGGGTGTGTCTAGTCTTTATCATGCAGTTTTCTTATCTGTACGGGTCAATGAGTGTTGGCCCTGAGTGGGTGTGGAAGGGTTTCTGTCAATTTTCTTGCACAATCTAGAGGGTGTTCTTTTCTGCATTTTTGGTAGGATTAATTTGCATCAATGGCTTGCAGGTTGTGGGACACTCTCTTGGAGGAGGGACAGCAGCATTGCTGACTTACATCCTTAGGGAGTGTGAGGTTCTGTCATCAACACAGTGTGTTTGTTTTGCACCTGGTATGAGAGTCCTGTCTCTTTGTGGGCTATTAGTCTTTCTCTCTATATTTTGCATGCTTGGTCCTTTAGTGTAATTTCTCGACACATAACATGGCATGCATTAAGTGCTTGGTGAAGATCAATTTCCTTCTTGTGGGCTCATTTGTGCAGGAGGATGTGTAGGTTTGAAGTGATCGAGTTCTCTGATTGCATGTATACTAAAAATGAGTGCATGGATGGATGGCAGCTGCATGTATGACATGGGAGCTAGCAGAGTCAGGCAGTTCGTTTGTGACAACAGTGATTAATGGCTCTGATCTTGTGCCTTGCTTCTCATCTGCCTCAGTTGATGACCTTCGGGCAGAGGTATGTCCTATTCCCTGTTGTTTTTCACTAGATCAGAAAACCTGATGATTCCTGAGTCCTAATATTTCAGCAGTGCTGTCTTGAGTGTTTCTCGTGCTGTTATGGTTAAACACAAATATTGGATTGCCTAATCTGCTGTGGTCACTGGGTTCTTGAAAGCAGGTAACTGCTTCGGCATGGGTTGATGATTTCCGGGAGCAGATAGAGCGCACACGCATTCTAAGGACAGTATACCGCTCAGCTACAGCCTTGAGCAGTCGTCTGCAGTCAATTGCAAGCCTCTCACGAGCAACACTCCCTTATTCAACTCTGATGGTTGCCAGAGCTGCACAAACTGGAGCAGCTGGTGCTGGTGCAATCTGGCGACCTGTGTCTAGTGGCACCCAGGTACCACAGATATGTATAGTACCCACAATAATGTTCAAGTTGAGCTTCTTCTGTTTTCATATTCTTCCAACTTGTGAAAAACTGTTTATTGTCCCAAGCATTGGTTATTATTACAAAAACACAACACAAGGTTTACTTTGCATACTTGTTCCAGAACTGTTGAAATTCTGGAAAGTCAAATGTGCAACTGCCTAACCTCCTTTTCTAAAATAAATAAATATTTGCTAAAGAATTTCCATTTGTCACTTGTAGGTATGATATGTCTAAGGAGAGAGGTAGGCAATCTGGATTCAAGATTTTGTTTTGGTGTGCCATTTCCAGATAATGTTCAGGCAGGCACAAGCAGTGGTGCGGAGACCATCCTTGGGGGTTTGGTCCTGCATTGGCCCACGACATCGTAATGTTGCTGCAACAACTTCTTCTCAGCCATCTCTGGATGGAGTATCGACTTCATTTGCAGCAAGTGATAAGGAGAAAGTTGATAACTCAATTGTAGTCAATGAGTTAAGTAGTGGCTCTGTCACTCAGGCTGACAGTGAACTTCCATCTTCCAGCATGACTTGTGAAGCTGAAGGGGAAGACCACAATATGGCAGGTTAGGGTTCCTTGCACATATGCTGTCTATTATTACCTGTTTTGGTGACCATTTGTTGAGTCTCTCTGTCTTAAAGGCACTTTTTACCGCTTGTCTTCAAAAGTTTGTTTACATAGCATGGCTATAAGCTCTATTTTCTTCTTCACTTAGTTGTGATATGCCAGCTGGATATGTTTGGTGCCTGCTGCTCTTCTTTTCTTTGTGATAGTTGAATTTAAAGCTTGCTGATAACCTACAAGCTCGATTGTTCCCTCTCTGCTGTGATTCCTCATCAATCTTAGAGGATTGGCCTGGGTTTTACTGCCTTTCAATAGCTGGTAAATTTCTGGATAGCTGATTACACTAATACTCTTGGCTACTGAATTACTGCAACTTTTGTTTGCCACAACAGATTTGTTAATTGCTATCACGAGTGATGATTAGCAAGTTATCTCATCTATAGCTGTAGGAGTAACAATGATTGTGTCAGATAAGGTATATTCAGGTGAATATATAAGATTTGATGAAATTGAGGCAATCCTATGTGTAGGGTTTCATGAGAGAATTGTTCATTGCAGCTATGTGGGAGGCTGGTTCACCATGGACTGACAGTGGTTTTCATAGGTTTTCATAGGACCAGTTGGTTCTCACACACAATTACCTCTGTTTGTATGGTAATTGTTGAGTGGCTTCTTGTAGGGGGGATTTCGATAGGGTGGAATGCTGGATCTTTGTCTAACTACTTGGGTTGTGAATGCACAGATTCGTATTGGCAAGATTATATGAAGAAAAGGAGTATGGGAAATAAGTCTGTTGCAAGGGATATACCATCAATCCTGAGTGGGGGGGCTCTTCTCGAGGATGGGTACAAGGAGTTGCATTCACAGGATGGCAATGAAATGGAGATAGAGGGTGGCATTGTAGGTTCACCAAAAAGTGTGGCAGAGGAACTGGGTGAGGAGTTGTTATGGCAGCATTTGGCCCAGGAACTCCAGCGGCAACATACCACTGAAGGGGAAATGAGCCGACAAGTCCGGGAAGAAGAGGAGGCCGTGGCACGTGAAATTGCAGAGGAGGAGGAACATGTTGCTTCTACAGCAGCTTCAGAGTTGGGTCAGGTAGGCATGCAATTTCTTCTTGTTTGCCAAAATATTATCTATTCATGTAGCGCAGAACTTGGATGTTTGAGAATGGCTGAGTGAACTAGATGATTGCATTGGCTTATTTGTCAATGCCTCTGCAAAGAAATTGCAATATTCAGTACTTGTCACCTTTGGGTTGTTTTTACTGTTCATGAGGCTTGTGTCCATTTGCTTTCTTTCATAGAATTCAGATATGACATCAGATTGAAATAGTTGACCCCTGGTACGTGATTTAATTACCTCAATTCTATTGTTTATGATTAAAAAACATGGATTCTGTGATTTTCTTTCTGACTGTTCTAACATACTGAAAGAACCTTTATCAAGGGCAGCTAGCTCTCACAAATCACTGTGTGGTTAGATTGCATAGGAAGGAGTTCAACTCAATAGGTGACCTCTAATGCTTGTAGGGCCTCAGTATCATGATCATGAATACAAGTTTATAGGTGCATGCAACACTAGACCTATTATAGGGATCTAGATACTATGTCCAGATCTGTTAAAATTGTCATGACATATGCCAACTAAAAAAGGTTACCTATCCTTAGCCACACATATGCCACACACAACACCGCACTTTTGGGGTTGGAGGTTGGTATTGATAACTACTGAATGATTTATTTCCCTTACCTGTGGTGTAGTTCATGGATATGATCAAGAAGGAAATGACCATTGCTGTCTGGTGCACTTCTTTGTACAGGATCGTATTGTATCAGAGAAGGAGGAACCTGAGAATGACTTGAGGCGTTTCTTTCCCCCAGGTCGGATCATGCACATTGTGAGCCCTCTCATGGACAGTAATGAAAGCAATCTTGAGAAAGAAAGTGTAGATAAAAATATGAAAGTGGGGCTATTCTTAACAGATAGGAGCTTGTATGGAAAAGTACGGTTGTCACGGACCATGGTCTTCGATCATTTCATGCCCACTTACAAACGCGCGATGGAGAATTCGATTGAGCAACTAGAAAGGGAACTTTGTGAGACTAGTTCCCTTGAGCAAGTCAATGAAGAGACACCACTCCTAGAGAGGGCCATGTAACAAAGGGAAAAACCCTCTTGTTGCACCATTTTGTGGGTTTGATCAGAGAGATATCTCCTGAACATGCTCATTATATTAATTTTGTATATTCTCTTGTGGGACAGCAAGTGTCCTTCATTTCATTGCAAACCTGTTGGTCAAATGCCAATAGTTACTCACTTTGTGATGACATCTACATAGTGACAGCTGCCATATCCAGGATAATACTACCTTACTGTACTTGTAAGGACTAACTTGTTCATTCCTCCCCAGTTCAATTATAATCCTCAAGGCAACTTCTTTTAGCAATTCTGTGAACTACAGCCAAATTATGAACTACACAGTTGTGTAGGTGGAGTCAAAAGTATCTCCTTGTTTTATAGCTTATTTTTGCTGTCCATATGTTGCGATCTTGATATGATCTGGTAATGGACATTTCTGACTACTGATGTGAGGTTGTGTAAAATCCCCATATTTTTATGTTGATATAATCCACACAGTATGTTGATGGTTTTGCATGTGGAGAAAATGTCAGTGGAGGATTTAAAACTTCTTGGAGACAGATCTGAGGTGTAAATCTATTGGACTACATGATGAAAGTTTGGTTGCAACATACTTCAGTTTGGGGGGAGTTTTTAAAAGGTCTAACAAAGATCTCTGAATGCAATTCTCCTTTGTGTACAAAATATAGGAAATTTCTTGTGTGATCTATTATGTAACAATGTCATCAAAGTGGCCTGGTTGGAATACTGAGGTACAGAACTGGGTACCTCTTCCCTTTGACAACATGAATCTCCAGTTCAGGTTTGGTGAAGCTAAAAGCCTCAAAAAATGCATTCCCCCAGAGGTTACTTCACTCTGCAACAAAGGCTATGTTTGACAATCTCAATACATGAAGTGGTAATGTTTGGCACCCCTGGAGAAAATTGGGAAATGTCAAAAGCATATTGATGAAAGTGCAGGTGATTTTTTGAAGATTATTTTTTTCACATGGTGAAATATTTGAGTTTTCATAATTCTTCTTTTGCCTTCAGATACTTTTTTATGTAAATGGCAAGGCCACAGTGTGACACACCCCTTGTTGTGATTGTGCTGCCCTTACCTGTAGAGAATTTGGCTTGTGGGCTGCATGGTGGAAGTAGGCCAAGTAGATGAGCAAATACTTTGAGGGATAGGGTGCTTGGTGATGAAGCAATGGTGTGAGATTATTTTGCCTTTAACCCCATGTACAATGAATGTTGTTTCAGATGTCATTTTTGAGTGAGGTGTTTCCTTTTTTGTCATCTTGTTGGACCAGTTAGTATGCAAGATCCATATTTTGTTTAGAGAAAGGATGCTTGCAATGACATGGGCTTGTTTATAATCCAAAAGTGTTTTGCAATTATTAGAATGTTAGTCTATATGGCATGGTAACTTTTTTTCTTTTTTTCTTTTTTTCACAAAAATCCAATAAAAGATTGATGGCCGGAACCATCACAAGGGGGACAAAAAGGGAAGGCTAAAGAAAGGCCAAAAGACATACAACCCATAAGAACAAAAAAAGGGAGAGAGCTAATCCCTTTTGTGGTAAGAAGTTACCTCACCCACGGCCCCTCTAATGTCACCTACATGCAAATCATGATATCTAATAGTAATGTGAGGTTTAGAACAAGCATCACCCACCAATGCAACCTTCCTTTCTATAACAAAGGCTAAAGCATGTTGAAAAGAAATACTAACACACTGCTTGAAAAATTGAATGCAAAAAAACAAATTAAATGACTTGCTAATCACCTATTGTGGAAAAAAGATGGACACGCTCCTTGATGAAACGATCCATATCATGCTCAGATGCATTGTGCACCGCCATGGCCATCAAAATAAAGTGGTGCCCCTCATGAAGCCCTCTATACTTGCAGATCTTAGCAATGACACTAAGTTTTGTAACTACACCTACTAGTCAACTAATGACATTCGAAGCCACTATCTTTCACAGCATGTCAGTAACCACCACATCGACAACAAAAACTTGGTCCTTTCAGGTCATGTAAAAATTGGTTTGTAATGAAACTCTTGGCATAAAGGTGTACCATCATTCTCTCCATACAAAGTGTCCACTCTCTCAAACAAAAACATACATGACGTTTTGGATGGCATCATGTGTGGCTATTCGCTGACCTCCAAACGGACAATGATTTAAATGTGTGTTAGATGCGTTCAACTTGTGTCCACACTCACACATGAAAAGACTAAATGCCGAAGGTTGAATCAAACTAAGATGAAAACACAACATTGAGGTGATGCGATGTAGAGTGTGTGATGCAAAACGAATGTATAAATGGCCTAACAACCAACCATAGCCCTTGCCCCCTTGCTTAAACAAGAACAAATGCAAGATTTGGATGCTAACGAAATGGAATCATCCTCCAAAATAGACCTAAGGGATGAGTTGTGGTGGATGTCCATCAAAAATGTTTGTAGACTTGAAACAGTGATAACTATCATATTCTCAAAAGAAGGGTGCATTTCATTAGCTACATGAGGAAAGCCATCTTGCGCTGCACGTAAGCATGATTGAAGTAGGTGTGGGCTCCCCTCAACTTGAAAAACACACTCTTCCAAAATGGATCTATCGAAAATTTAAAGCACAAATATGGACCCACCAAAACCCAACTCCTTAAAAAAGTAGATGGGGCACAATCCTCCATAGAGAAAAGGCCTATACCACCAAAGGATATTGGTGGTCGAGCTCGATGCCTCACTAAAGGGCCCTGAAAACTTCCATGATCCTAGGCCCATAATGTCCCCACATATTTGCATAATTTTGCTATTGAAACTCACCAAAAAAGACATGAAGGAAGAAGGAAGAGGTATTATCCATGTGAAATAAGAAGGTCAATGAATTACTCATGAGGACAAAACACCCTAAACAACCTGGGTGTCTTCCAAAAGAAAAAGATCATTAATATGCGCCACATTTTGAAATAAAGTCTCATCCAAAAAATGCGTGGCAAAGTCTTAAAAACCCACTGGCGCACCCAAAATGTGTAAACCATCTGTGATCAAAGTGTAACTTTAAGGAATTTTTATGCCTAGAGAGATCCTTAATGGACTCCAAAACTTGCACTTTGACACTTTGACCCTAAGCCCAATTAGGGTTAATTGGCTGAAAGGTGGTAAAAAACACGTGTAATCTCATTCATAGAGTGGGTATCGTCCACTAAGGATGGAAAGACGCAATTGGGGGCCCACAGGATGATCTTTAGGAGAGCTCAATAATGGGCCAAAACAAATAAAAGACCTCCTAGGGGGTCACCTTACCTCATGCCTAAAGATGACTCAATAATGGTGACCCCTTCCACATGCCACCCATGTTGGTAATAAAAAGAAAAATGATCAACATAAAACAATTTAGTAAAGGTATAATGCTTGCCAAAGGTCCCTTGACATCACACAATTCTTTAAAAATAGTAGCTTAGGAAACGTCATTCAAAACATTTTCGATGTCAACCTACATCACAACCCAATTAGGGAGTAGGTCGAAGAGGGTTCAAATGCCAAAAAGGATGGCCTCATAGCCTCCAAAGGTCAATACTCCAAACTAATGGGGGGATAAGTGTTCTTAAAACAACCCCCAAAGTTGTAAAACAATGGAGTGATTAATAAGTCGGAAAAAAAATTTCACTTACAACAATAGGACAAAGACCACTAGTGTCCTTTGCCATTACCAATAACCTGCTAACCCCCAACATTAGGGCCACCAACCTAAGGATATCCCCATGAGCAATAGTAATAGTACCTGGAATAATTTCGAAAACCCTGAGGATGGGTCTTCTGGTATGAAACATTTCAAGAAATGCTCATATACCATCCCAAAAAGCCCACCTAAGGACAAATGGGGAGCAATGGCTAAAGCTTGGGCAAACATAATCTTATCAATGACAAAAATGTGTTTAGGCTAATAGTCAAAAATAGGTGGAAAGACAAGGTTTAAAAGAAGGGGGTGTCTTTCAAAGGAATAGTCGGTGTCATGGGGTGGAAAGTTCTAGCAACGCGATTGTATTCACCAACTCTCCTTAAAGTTAGACATCGATGAAAGCAAGCGGTTGAAAAATCTTCCCATGAGTGGTGAAAATGGGGCACACATGAAGCATGTAGAAACTCTTCTTAAAAAGAAGACTAGTTGCGTACCATAAACCTCCTAAGGTGAGCGGAAACCTTTCGTTGACCTGAATGACTTCCTTGAGTATAGTGTAAACACCAATGTGGCAATAGGAGGAAAAAGAACCATGTTAACTTGTATGTCGGGTTTTGAGCAATTCGATCAAGGGGTAAATGAAAGCCTACTTGACCTCAGCCTAGATGGCTTGAGGGATTTTATGAAACAAACGTGGGCACATGAAACTCAACTCAAACAACCCCAAAATGGAGTTAGACTAAGCCCAAAGGCAACCCTAAGAAACAAAAGGAATAAAACTAAGGAGAATCACAAGAAAGGAGGACACTTACAAAGATAAAACAACTTGGCTAGCATGGGAAACAAGGTTAGCAAGAGGGCGAACACTCTTGACATGCTTTGAGAGGCCGCCTAAAATGAAAAGGCCAAAATAATGAGGACAAGGGGTATCTCGAACCGACAAGGGATGCAAAGAGGGAGCCATTCAAAAAAAGGTTACACCCAAAACCCCTAAGAAGCAAAAGTCCAAACAACCCCCCCCCC
>Ga0116231_10000258_pt1 | contig 81886 bp, 65 predicted proteins | sample S1TSphgellanicum_2_FD_89695 | JGI IMG/M metagenome (GOLD analysis project Ga0116231, IMG submission 89695) | Host-associated microbial communities from peat moss isolated from Minnesota, USA - S1T2_Fd - Sphagnum magellanicum MG | ecosystem: Host-associated > Plants > Peat moss > Unclassified... | reverse complement strand
GTCCCTTGATTGGAGCTCCCCAACACTGGCAGCTTTCAGCTCTGCTCTCATTCTCTCCTCAGACTTACATTGCATTTCTGCTTTTGTGCACAACCACCACCCCATGATCGATAATGCTGCAGAGTTCCTTTCAAGTTTTTCCAGCACTTCATCATCAGCAGCACCCGCCTCACCTTGAAGGCATGTCAGCCTAGCATGACTGTCTTCCCATTGCCTTTGGAGACCTGCTGCTCTGAGCTCCCCATCTTTCTCCTTTGCAAGTTTTTCATACTTCATGGCCCATTCCTCACTCTCTTTTGTAACTGCCATCAATGCGAGCTTCATGTTTTCAAGCTTTTGCACAAGATGTGCAACATTCTGGCTTGCTGCCACTGCCTCTCTCTTCAGGGCAGCAGCAACCTCATCTTTCTGTTCCAGTGTTCTTGCATATTCCATTCGCAAACTCTCCAGCTCATTGACGACAAAACTCTTCTGACCTTCCAAGCTATCAACAACATTCGGGTGAAGCACCCACTCCTCTTCCAGAGCAATTTTCAGTGCCTCCAACTCCTGCTCTTGCTGCTGCTGCACAATACTCACAAACTCCATCTTGTTGAGTTGCAGCTCTCTCCCACCTTCCTCCAGATGTGTCTCTGTACCTTCTGCACAGTCCACCTCCTTTGACTGAAGCTTCAAAATGAGAGCATGCGCCTCCTGGAGCTTTGTTCGCAGCTCAAATTCCTGACCCAGGCACATCATTCACAACAAAGTTTCAGATGGGTTGTTCCCCCTTACATTTTCCATCTTTGCTGTTCTCTCTGCAATGACGATTCACTGATGTATAAGCAGTAAGGAATAACTCCAAACCTGTGTGTACTGAGCAATTCCTGAATCTTCATCACAGTCAAATGATTCTCTTTGTTGTGCAGCTGTTTTGTCCAAAGTTGTTTGGAGCTCCAACACCAATTCCTGGATGACCCATAACAAGAGAGATTGAAGCATGTTCCTGAATACACCTAGTTCACATAGAAATTGCTTCCTGACTTTTATCTTTCAGGGGTTGTTTGTCCAAGATAGTCTACCAACTTCATGAGACTCTTGCAAGAAGAACATGGCACAAAGAGTACTACCTCACAGGCTGCAAGGCTTGCTTTTGTTGTCTGCAGCTCCATCGCAAGTGCATCAGATGCTGCCTGTGATTCCTAGAACCCCAAAAATAGAGCTCATCAGATGTTAAATCCTAAACTGACAAACTGTTCATTCAAGATGGCTCATTTGCTTGAGGAGCAACCACCAAACCTGAAGCTTCACATGAAGGTTGTGCACATCCTCAAGCACATCATTCAACTGTTCATCAAGGTGGGTCTCATTGAGAAGCCACATGTGTGTCTCAAGCTCCTTTGCTGCCTCTCTCTGGTCCATAGGTGCAAAATTTAGTGCCTGCAGGCAGGCCTCTAAAAAATCCTATATGAGTTGCAAAGCAATCAAGTGCCACCCACAAACAAGCTACAAAAATGTGAGGACCACCAAACCTGCTGCAACTGAGACTTCAGTTCTGTTGTGAATTGTACATATTTTGTGTGTTCTGAAACCACAGCTTCAAAATCAAGCACACTGGCCTGCAAAGTCCACAACCCGAGAGACAAGCATCCATGAATTCTAATTGACAACTGCATTTTCTTCCTCATAAGATCTTATAGTATTCTGTAACCACAATCTGTAATTCTGACCTACTCCACTATCCAGTGCACATACACAACCAATCAACCAAGTCTTAGCTCTACATAGATATTCAGGTCAGGAAGGTGGGCGGACAGACAGGTACCCACCCGCAAGGTCACAAGCTCTTGCTGCTGATTGCTGGATTCTGCTTTTGCTTCACTGAGCTCAAGCTGCACTTCCTCCAGTTGCCTGTCAATCCAATAAAAGGTTAGCTGCAGTCACCATCTCCTGCCCAACACATTTTAGTAGCAGTCCTAGATTCTTGACAAAACCAGCTAGTGTGCAGTTTGAGCAGGTTTAATATAGTTTTATGTTACATGTCTTCTTGAGGCATACCATCACTCTGCAGATACTTGTGGTGATAAATAGCTGGGCATACAAGCAGAATTCACCCTCTGATGTTACACAGTTTCGTGGTTCTTCAAAACTTCAGTTTCTCTTGTGGGTTTGATAAGCAACAAGCTGCTGCTTTAAGATACTGTGCAATATCTTGAACTGATGGTTTGGTATTCTACAGCATCTAGAGCGTGGCAAGCGAGACAAGGCCCGTGTCAGGACTAGGTGGTGACCTAGCCTCCCTTTGGGTGGTGGTCTTACTTTCTTTGCACTGTGAATATTTTGATGTCACAACATACATTAGTCTACTGTGAGAGACACCAGAAACTCTAACACAAAGCAAGCATCTCAGATCCAGAAGCTGTTGTCTATTAAAAAACTTCAATCAGGTACAACAACCCACAAACAAAAGTTTTTAGATGCTGCAGCAAATGGCTTATACCTTGCTAACTTTGAGTTGGCTTCCAGACTTGTTCCCAACATATTTCGGCATTCCTCCACCTCCCTCCAATTGTTATCTTGCTGCAGCCAAACAAACACAATGCACATTCAATTGGACACTCTGCAAAAATTTGGGAAATCATACACTTTCAGTAACAAAAAGACAGCTACATGTCACCCATTCCAGCTAACCCAGCAACAGTGGAAAATGAATGGGTGAAGAACAATGGAGTGAAGCAAGGGGGGAGGCTTCTGAGCACTTCAAGCAAAAAGTCTGGCAACCCAGTTTGCACATGTCATCCATGATGAGATGCCTGAAAGAGGACTCAAGGTACCCACACTATACCATCAAATTGGAACACTGTATACAGACTCTGGATACAGACAAAAAGAACATGAAAAAGTTATGTACTGACCATGCCCAGTAGCTCTACTTTGGTCTCTCTGACATTGAGTGCCTTGTTATGAAAGGGCTGGAAGAGAGATGAACCTGAGTTTTGATAGCATCAAGTGAGAACTTGCTTTCCAACACTTCGAGCAACTGTGGGTCATTGATCACAGTAGTTACAGCATCAGCATATCATCTACTCTTTCCCAAGTGCCAAAGAAAAACACAGTACACTTATCAAACCAAAGAAACTGTTTCAAACACTAGTCTGAAACAGATCAAAGGAACATGTAAAATTTGTTTCAAATAGATGAAAGAATACATGCAGGATTCCTTTTCAACCTGATCACGCAAGTTTGAGATTTCATCAGCCATGGCTTCTCGCTCTCCACCTGTGTAAAACTCTTGTAACCTGTGTGCAAAAAGCATATTTATTGAAAGCATGTAAAGAAAAACATCTAAGCCATTTTTTTGACATTGCTCATAAAACTACACAACAGTGCGTTAGATTTCTTCAGACCCAGCTACTTCATTGGACAGAAATGAGGGAGAAATGTGATACAGAGCATTAAAAGAGGTCCAAGTTTCTATACCTGCGAAGTTGCTCCAAGAGACGTATATTCTCCATAGCAAATCGTGTAAGTTCTGGATTACGGTCTAGCCTTCCTTGCACCAGCTGCAATTCCTCAACCAATGCATTCTTCTCTTGCACAAGGAAAGCGTCAGCAGACAGGAACCCATTTGCCACAGACTCAAGTCTCTTGATTTTATCTTCCCGAAAACGCAGCATCATCTTGCTACATTGGCTATCATCTTCACGTTGCTTCACCTGTAAGACACATCAAACCCATTGTCCAAAGTTGAGCACAAACATCCAAATGCGCAGCAGAAAGATTACCTTTTCAATTTTTGGGGTCTCATCTCAAATCTAGTACACCCACCAATCGATTAAGCTGCTCAATCTCTGCAGCCAGTTGCTTCAGTGTCAAATCTGCTGCCTGTTCTCTTCTCAATGCTCCCGCTAATACTCCCTCCAGTACTTTAAGCTACACACACCATATCACCCTCATTGGTGTCAAGAAACAATGTCCAGTTTTGGGGACACCCAACCCAGCAGAGGATGTAATATTGAATTAGAAAACAAACTCCACTACAATGTTGAGACCTTCTTATGTGTAATGTGGGGTCCAGAAAGAGCTTTGCCAAACTCCTGTGAGTCAAAGGAGCAGTGGGCCTTCTCAACACCATCCACAGTAACTGTAGCCACACCCAGGCCATGATCCAATTCTTGCAAGCTTCCTTGCACCGAGCCGACAGTCCACATTGAGGGCATCCAGAACACATCTTTCCTCCTGCATCGATCAAGCTCCTCCTGAACAAAGCAAAAGTCACATGATTATATGATCCAGAAGGTCACATTCTGAAAGTATAATTACAGAAACAGCACATGGACTGTTTAAGATCAAGGAAGCTTGCAAGGAACCAGAGTCACAGTTTGGTAATGCACAAAGGTTTACGGTTTAGGCACCTTCAACTCTTGGATCTCTTGACGGAGGCCTTTTACATCTCCAGAAGCATCTTCATTAACAATGGCCTGTCCACAAATGATACACCACAAACCCAGAAATCACCTCTAAGAGGCAAAACTCTTTGACTTCTCTTAGCTCTCAGATTCATCAATTCTCAACCCTCACATGAACCACCTTTGGAAGGAAGGTCACACTCTTACATTGTTTTTGATTTTCTTGGCACGTTGAGCAAACTTGAGTGTGCTCAATGTCTCCAGTGCACAGCTGCAATGCAGGGAAAATTTGATTATTCCTTTCATTTGAGTACTGATCATCACCCAGGCATGGTTCCTGATTGCAAATGATGACTTGGGCAGAACCCAAAAGCAGATGTCCCAAGTGTGGCGACTGTGGAACAGCTTCTTTGTGAAAGAAAACAAATGATGGCAGCATACCAGCTTGAGGGGCTAATATTGGCAATCATCGTTGTCTTAGAATTTCCACCAAGTGAATCCTGTGCACCCAACCAGTCCATTATCCTGTGAAGAACTACTCTTTGAGACTTTAACTGATCATAAAGTCCATGCCCAGTTGGCAGCTCAAAGGAGTGAGCTTATGCTTCTTCCATGATTGCTGTTTGATCAGCTCCAAGAGATGGAGGTACAAGGGAAATCAGCAGGCTTAAACAATGGCAAGAAGATGACCTCAGCAAAAAGGGCATGGATCATACCTGGAGGAGAAATGTGAGCTTAGAATCACGATATGGCACATGCCGCTGTTTCCCATTTGCTACATCGACCAGAATCATGATAACCAGCCTGTTTGTGCAGAGAGGGAAAATTCATTTCTTCACTCAAACAGCCAGATTCTTCAAAGCACAAGCACCTCTCACAACATTTGACAAGAAAGCTGTGGATTTGGGCTTACCCAAGAGTTGAAAGAGACTTGTTGATGTTGGCTGCTTCCTTCAAACGATCACCTTCAGCACCTGAGAGTTTCTGTCTGTTTGCCATGAACACACCCCACAAGATTACAGTTTCAGATCACCTGCAGCACCAGAGTTTTTCCATCTGTTTTCAATGAGCATACCCAAGAAGATTACAATCTGATACACAATCAAACATGCACAACAAGATTACAATCTGATACACAATTGGGCATACCCAACAAGATTACAATCCAATACACAATCTCAAGCAGAGACCTTGTGCAGAAAGATAACACCAGAAGAAACTATCATTTTGCTCTTGCAGAGAATGAAACGAGACACAAGACCATTGGTCAAAGAAAATTGACCTTTCAGACCCAGCAAGGTCCACAAGATTCAACCGGCCAAATCGAGTGTTTGTCACTGATTCACATTCCCACTGCATCACTCCACAAGTAAACCATATTCCAGACCCTTCAGACCTGAGAAATCAGAGTAGAAGCTGAAGCAAATTCTGTAGAGAAGAATAAGCTCTTGCAAAAGAAGGACATGCGAAACCAAACCTTGCTTTGAATGATGCATGTGAAAACACTATGTGACCGGCTGCTCTCTCCATTCAAGTTGGTGGCAGCCACTTTCCTGTTCATTGCTCCCTGGAATACATGACCAACAGAAGAATGGTTACTGATTTTGATATCTCTTTGAGATCAAATTCTGCATTTACAAGGGAGAAACCAATCGTGAGATGTAGTACCAGAAGGAGGAGATGGACCACATCCTGGACACTTTCAACCTCCACCTCGGACAGGTTTTCCACATACACACCCTTCTTCCCATCTTCCCGAATCTGAGAAACTCAACAAGGAAGAACATTAGAGAGCTCTCTGATGTTCACAGAACCTTTTCCAGGCAGACAAACAATGCAAAACCTCAGCTCACAAGACTGTTATCAGACTCTTTACCTGCAGATTTGTAGATGATGGTTCAAGCAAGTCAGTGATCTGCTCATTGTAGATCTCCAGGAAAGAGCACTTGCAGATATACCTCAGATTCTCATGCTTGCGATGTTCTTCATCCTGCCACATAGTGGTGCTCTTCTGTAACCTGTGAGTATATACGTGAAAGTTGTGTCCACCCACTTTTTTTACAACAAGATAGAACAGTACAAACTAATGCAGCTCATGGAATTGCACAAAGGAAAAAACTTGCCACTCATACCAAGTGAATTTTGGCAAAGAGATGCTCGAAAACACGTGGAGTCATGCCCCGATCATCACTTGGCCAGCGGTCAAGGTCAACAATGTCTCCAAGCATCGTATGTGTTTTGCCACTACCCGTCTGCCACCAACCCATGGAATCAAACTAACACATGCATGTACAACCCATCATACAATCTCCAGCAGATGCAGGAAGTCTTTGATCCTTATGTGCATAACACAGAGACTGGAAACATTTTCAACATGTTTGGCTAACCTGGCCATAACAAAACATGCAGCTGTTGTACCCAGCCATGCAATTCTCCACCATTGGCAATCCTGCCACTGTGAAAAGCTTCTCCTGTAGGTCACCAGAATTCTTCAAAGTCAGCAGCACATACAGCAGTTGATTGACCACTCTCTCTCTTCAGGGACACACACACACACACATGTTCACAAGATTGAAAAACACAGAATTCATGAGATCAGAATGTTCATCTTGCCTGGGTAATGTATTCACTGGCCACATGGTCAAATGTGAATCTCGACTCCGGTTGCCCTACCCAGCTGATGCAGTGTGCACTTTCTTGCTTCACACACCTATTGAATCCCTGAGTTGATGCTTCCAAGATGTTGATCGGTCGCAACCGGATCACAACCTACAAGAACCCAGAGCAACATGCAACAAAAAGAAATAAGCAAGCATGGAGAATCAAAACCAGATCATGACCTAAAAGAAACCAGATCAATGTGATGATGAATGAACACATCAAATCTACAACAGGATCAAAGCATTGAAAATCAAAAGTGAAACACATTTCCCATGCAGATCTTACATCTTACAATTCTTCAATTCTTGAGTAGATGAATGTATACACAGAATCACACAGTACCAACCAACCACCCACCTGCACATTGTGTTCTCTCCAGAAGGTGGGGTCCTCCTCAAGCTCAAAATACTGCTGCTGCTCCATGCAATGCTCACTGGGTTGTGGCTGTTGTTGCATCATACCTGATGTTTGCAGCACTGATTTCCCACCAGAAGAACTGAGAGCAGCAGCAGCAGCACCTCGTGCAAGGGAAGATCCTGCTATGACAGAACATGTTGAGCCATTCTGGTTCACAGATGTCATGCCATATCTGAGAGCTCTGGTTACATTCCGGCTTGGAGTTGCAGCAGCTAGGGTTTGTAGGGCGCCTGAGCAGCTTGCCCTCAACTCGGCAGCATCCACAATGGGAGGCTTCCCTTGCATTCTCGATGTACCTTTGGGTGTTGCATGAGCAAATTCACCGCCGCTGGCTGCATTCTTGCTTCCCCCTTGGAACTGCCCTGATGGTCTCAATGCCACTGCCTCAGAGCTGCTGTTGGTGGTGGATCCAACAGAGGTTTTTGTTGGGTTCTTGGAGGGAGTGGCTCGACTGTCGCAGCCACTATCTGTTCGAGAAAAAACAGCATTGCTCTCAGACAGAGAGCTCCGGGATGGTACATATGGCGATCTTCGGAGGCCAGAAGAGCTAGGGATTTCAAGTCCGTGCGATGCAGGTTGCTTATACTGCCATGTGCATTTCGGCTTCACAGCAGATGATGCACCACCACCTGCTGCTTGTGCAAAACCTGCATGGATCACTACATGCTTCTCAGGCGTCATTCCAGCTCCAATTCCTCCTCCAGCTAGTGCTTCTCCATTGCTACCCACATTGCTCTCCTGCATATTCTCCAGACCCAGCACCCGCCTCTTGGACTTTGGAGTGGACGACGACCAGTTTGTAGCGGCACATGGCTCAGCCTGCAGCGATTTCCTCGACCCGGTTACTGCTGCCTCCACAATGGGACAAAGGGGTTGGCGCCCACTTATCCCAGCAGCAGCTTCAATACTACTCATCAAGTTGCTGCTGGGTATCTGTTGCTGCAGTTTCTTGGGAGAGCTTTGAGTGAAGAGACGCAGAGGCGACATGCCCTTACCCATGTGAAGCTTCTCTCTCTCTCTCTCTCTCTCTCTCTCTCTCTCTCTCTCTCAGAAGTTGGAGAGCTTCAAATGTGCTGCTGCTCCCCAAAACTGTTCTCAAAATTGCCACAATTGGGTCATTACTGCAGAGAGAGACCTTGCAAACTACACACGTGATAACGATGACGGTTGAAACTGACTCGAGACATAGCTAGCAAGCAACGGAGAAAGCTCTCAACCAACATGCATGCAGAAGAAGAAGAGAGAAAGCTCGCTCTCAAACAGGCATGCATGCAGAAGAGAAAGTCGTAGCTCTCAACAGTCAGAAAGCGTTACCAAATCTCCGTCCAGAACTGAGATACCAAGCGACAACGACAACGACAACAAACCCAAGCTTCTCAATTCCGTTTCGTTTCCCCTTTTCTTCACAACCTTTCCCACAACGACAATCCTGGAAAGCAACAAAAAATGCTCCTCAACCCATAATTCTCCTTCTTCTTTACCTCAATCCGAGAACAAACTCCCGACCAGCTTTCCTTCCCATTCCCTTGTTCTTCTTCTTCTTGCATTAGACACTGCACATTACACTGTTGCATACAAGAGAAACATGATCGTAAAATCCATCGCGATTGACTCAACCCATTACCAGTAATGTTGAATTTCTGCGTCTGATTTCTTGAGGATCTGGGACATTCAAAGACAAGGAGGAAGACGACGACGACGACGACGGCGGCGACGACAACCACTAGACACAGAAACGACAACAACGGGCGGGCAGCGCGGGCGCATGCGAGCGAGGCGCATGCGAGCGAGGTCGCGAGCGACGCATGCGGTCGGGGGTGGTGCGTCGCGCGCGACAGACGAGGGCCCAAGGGCTCTCGGGGGGGGGGGGACTGAGAGAGGCGCGAAATTTCAAAATCGAGGGGCCAATCGACAGTTTGGGCCTTGGAATTGAGGTCCCGGTTATGTTTGAGGGGGGGTGTTTCGATGTGCGTGCCTTCTCTCCCAATTCAATTCCGGGTATCTCAAACCCCTCAAAGAACCATCAGTTTCCATGAAAGAACTATGGATTTTTTCGACTTTAACACTCAAAAAAAATTAATTACAGATTGATTATTATTTGCAACTAATTAAAACTACCATAGTACCTTGGCCATTTCAACACATGTCCATCAATTGATTAATTAATTAATTTTGAAATTTTCATTTCAACAAATGGAATATTCCTAAATATTCACTATTTTCCTTCACAATATTCTTTTGATTTGGAAGAAATAATTTTTGAAAATTTCAACATTTCTGAAAATAATATAATTCATGTTGAATTGGCCAAGGTACTTAGGGTAATACCTTGCCTATTGGTTTTTTTTCTTTTTTCTTTTTGCTTTAAACTTATATAGTTGAAGAACTTGGAAAGTTGAAGCTATAGTTAAAAAGTGACAATGGGCTAATCCAAGATCGCTAAGTTCAACAATAGATAATAAAAAGATCTCAATTTGAAATTGAGTTTTAACAAAATTCTCAACCTCGAATGTATATAAATACCATAGTATCTTGGCCACTTCAATTCAACACACATTTGTCGAATAATCAAGCAATTTTGAGGACTTCATTTCAACAAATGATACAATCCCAAATATTTCATCATATTCTTAAATTTTCTTCAGAACAAATATATATATCATTTGAGTCATTTATTCATTGGCCTTTCATTAGGTGTTTTTGCAAATTTTTTGAAAAGGAATACATATGCGGAGCTTGCCTTAAACCTTGCTTTACAACCCCAAAATGAAGGGAGTTGCAAAATAATAATCAAAAAAATTCCAATGTGATTAAAAGAATAAGAAACAATTAGTAAAATGTTCATTTGAAAGATGTGAGTGTTGAAGCTTTCAACAAAGCAAATAATTGTAAAATGACAATAATATCACCAACAACACTTGCAAACAAACTTCAAATAAACCATTAACATGGGGTTTTTAAGCCTTTAAATTGTAATGAAAGAAGTTTTGCAAGATCTATCATTCATCCATGTTTAATCTTCTCTTCTTTCTTACTTGCCCTCTCTCATCTTGCCTTCCTTTCCATTTGTACAACTTTTTTCCTTTTTTTTCTTTATTGAACCAACTTCATTTCAATGTCTATGATTTTGAAAGAAGGAGAATAATAATAATATTGCATATTCTATTGTGTGGTGTGTTATTTATTTGTTTAAAAAAATTATATGATATGTAAAATCATATAAATTTATTTCTTACTCTCGCACTTATAAGAATGTGAATGAAATTTCACACTTGCATTTACACTTGAAATGTATATTTTTTTATATACATGCACAACATTAGTCTTTAAGCCATGTGAATCCCACCCCTTGGGCTTTATTGGACACCTAATAACAAGGCATAAGTTTTTCTTACAAAAGTTTAAAACATTTGAATCCAAGAATTGGAATCTAAACAACATCAATCGATTTTATTTTTTAATTGAAGAAAAAAAAGACTTTACTACTAGGAAAAGATTAAATTAATGAAATACAAATTCAATGGATGAAAATAATTAAAAATTAAATGATGCGTTAACTACGATTAATTTAAAATGTATATTACTTTGATCCCAATTCATGTCTACATAAAAGGTCATCAAACCATTTTGCTTTATGAGGTGCCTACTATATTATGCATTTTGAAGTGAATAGAAAAGTGGCATGATCATCACCACAAATGTTAGTTTTTATTAGAGAATAGATGGCCAATTTTGCCAAGCAAGTAGTTGCTAGGAGAAAAAAGGTGAACAATGATAAGTGTTACACATTAAATTTAAAACAATTTGCTTTTGCAATGGGTTTTGGTTGGGGTTAGGGAAAGGGCAATTTTTTGAAAAAATTGTGCCATTGGTCCCATCCACCACTATGTACCCCCAAAAGTGAATCCTTCAATTGTTTTCACGACTATTGTTAAAAAACATCATAATTATTGTAGGCTACAATCTCAATAATGTCACTCTTCATACGACAATGTCATAAGTGTATCATGAAATAACAATATTTTCATATTTTCAAAAACCTTAATGGATTGTTAATAACCATTGATTTTCTCAAAAGACATGCATGAAATTATTTTAGTTCATTTATTCATATTATGTACACAATCTTGTAACAATGATCAAATAATGTTTTGCATCTATAATTTTTTGTAAATGTTTATAAATTCTTATTCAATTTTACTAGAAATTGAATCTATGTGACAAAGAAAATGTCAAATGTGGATTTCAAAAATATTATTATTTGCAAGTATACTTTTTGAACCATTATTTGATCACTTTTCTTTTGTACTATTGAATTTTCAAAAAAAATTATCTTTTGCTTCATTTTGTTTAATAATTTAATAGTAAATTTTAAGTGTTTTTTTGAAAAAAATAAATACCTATCCTTTAAAGCATGGTTAAATAGAGGTATAAGTGGGTTGATGTCATATGGTTTGTGCTATATAGTAATGATTTGATGCATAAAATTTAATCAAATTATCAAAACACATATCATAATTTTTTTTAACCAAAAAGGAATGTGTTAAAAACATTGACAAAATATTACATTTTTTTTTGGTTTAGCTCACGAATTTTTTCAATTGTTTTGTTTTACGTAATACATAGATAATAAGTTGAACATCATTTGTTATGTAACACCTTAAGTGAGTGTAAATCACAACAGGGGAAAAGAAAACATGTGCATGTCCAAACATAGAAAATTCATGACAAAAAATGCTCCATCATAAATCATGATTTACATGATAAAAACAAAATTACAACATTTTAAATTCTACAATCAACCTTTGTTCTTATTTTGAGGAACATATTTTCATTGAGTCATTACCAATTTACTACATGTTTTCACATTTATTCCCTCTTGTCCTTTGTACATATTTTCACATAATATTTATATAATTGTAAAAAATCACACAAACTTTGTGTAATTCATGATTTATGTAACTAAAAAAATGAGTTGGGAATGTTTTTTTATTGATTGAGTCCCATGAATAAGATCAAAATGATTCTATCATGGTTGTTTTTGCATGTTAAACATAAATGGATTTTTCCATTTTCACCTTTTGCATTGTTAGTTGTTCTTTTGTTAATAATTTTTTAAACAATGTCAACATATCCATATGAAGCCTAACGAAACACATCTTCATATCTCAACGACATGTTGAAATAACCTTGATATAAATGAATTTTGAGCAAAAAAACAATAATGACATTCTACAATGTGTAACATGTAATAATTTTTTATTAGTTACACCTAGAATAAAAAAATAAATTTTTGAATTTTTTTGAATTGCAATACACAAATTCAATTCTATATGAATTTCAAACACTAAATGACACAAAAATTACAAAAGACATTGTTCCATTCCATTCAACAAAAATGTCAATTGGACAATGTCCATAATTATCATAGTGATGACCACTATTAGACCCTATGCCTGGTTCAGCTAAATCAATTTCAATCATCATTGTCATTAGAACGATTCATTTTGTCCTTGTGGAAAATTGAATCTAGGCTGCGGTAATGAGTATTGTGCATTTTTTAAACGTATCATATTCAAGAAGGTATATATTTATTTATTTATGGTCAAAAGTTCCCATTTTCAAATCATGTTTTAAATATGAAGAATACATTAAGCTATACTACTAGGTAGTTGGTATTGAGTCTCTAGCATCATCAAATCACGTGACATGTAACATTCAATGATTTATCTTCAACAAACATGTCTTGTACTCGTAATGTGTAAAAAGTAGAGCAATTAAGAAAAAAAAAAATTAGAATTGCAAACATGAACACATGAAATTTCAGAAATGTTATAAAAACATTTAACAAAATATAATCAAATCAATTGATACCATTAAAAGGATATGCAAAGCATTTTTTATAATGGAAAACGGTAGCAAAATGGTTGCATGAGCATATATGGTAAGAGTTTTTTTCAAGGTGATTAACGTAATGAATAAAAGCAAAATGTCAAAAGAAAGTATATTCAATCAGTAGTTGGCATGATTCAATCTAATCCATCATAACCACATGCATTGCAAAATATGGAAATACATATGTTATATAATAATTTTGACATATACTCTCACTTTTACCCACTTGAAAACAATTACCATTTGCGTAAATGGGTATAGGGGAGCCAAACAAAATTTAGCAACCGGGTAAGGTATGTATGTACCCTGGTATATGCCCATGGGTATATCAGGGTGTTATTAGATTCCCATACAGAACTGGTTTATTTCCTCCCTTTCTTTCTCCTGTTTTTCTTTTTTTCCAGTGGTACTATTTCTGGTTGAAATTCGAAAGTCAGCATCATCAAAGCTTGCACCCAAGTGCAAACTTCTTCAAAAGTAGGCCTCTCTTTTCAGCCTTTTGGTCCCAACACATCCTGATGAGTTCAGCTAATTGGGTGTCTAGGTCAGCAGGCAACTCAGGCCTCTCACCTGCCATCACTCTGTTAGGGATCTGAAGTCTTGGAAGATCATTGAATGGAGAATTTCCTGTGAGGATTTCATAACATGTGATCCCAAAACTGTAGACATCTGCTTTAGCTGTATATGTTGGCTCCTTGTATGCAGACATCGTTGTCCCGTTACCATTTGCAGCAGCATTGTTGGAGGTGAGTTGATTGGTGACTGGCTGATGATGTGTTTTCTTCCGCTGCTTGTTCTTTCCCATCTGAAAGTGAACAGAAATTGATAACAACAAAGTCCATCCCCCCCCCCCATAAGATGTTAGAGTGTTGGCATTCTACACAGGAAAACAAATTTAAGTTGCAAACAATCACAGAATTTCAACCAATTCATATCAACCCCTTGATAGATTCCCACCTTTAATAAAACAAATCATTTGTTTTATTTATGAGTTTAGAAAAGAAATCATTCAACTTGAGTTTGAATCCAATCAACAAACTAATTCAGACCCAGTAAACAAGATTCAAGAGTTTAATGGAAAACCATGATTCCAAGGGCTATATAGTGATAGAGAGCCAATCCTGGCTCCTAGCCGGCCCGCTAAAGGTGTTAAAGGCAGGGGATCCAAAATAAAGGCTGGTATTTTATGCAGAATCTGTCTGGGTGGCTGAATCGACCACCACCCAGGCCAAATCAGCCACTCAGGCATATTCGGCAGAATTTAGCACGGTAAAAAACTGTGTTAAAAGACATGCCTGACTTTAACAAGACCTTCAAGAAGCACTCCTAGCTATGTATAAGCCATGTAGTAAAAAAGATTTTTTTCACTTGTACCCAAAACCCTAAAAGACAATCCCTTCCCCCACGAGTAAATAACAAACTAGTTGTTTGATTTTATACAGGTACTCACTTGGATATGACGCAGTACTTCCGGTGCCATCCAACCAGTTGTCCCAACTTTTCCATAGAATGCCGATGTATACACAGAAAGATTACATGAGGGACAAACATCACCATGCTTATGTAGACATGTCTCACAATCCCTAGTGAGCTGCAGGCATTGCGACACCCCAAAGTCTGAAATCTTAACCTCAATGGGGCCATAAGCACGACTGACTAGCACATTGGAAGCTTTGAGGTCTCCATGGAAAACTCCTCGGTCATGTAAGTATGCCATACCCGCAGCAATTTGAGAAATAATGTCAAGAGCTTCAAGTTGTGGAAATGGTGGAGTATCATCCCGACCTTTCTCGTCAATGAGAGTTCTTAGATCTCCACACATTCGCTCCATCAGAATCATGCTTTGTCCCTTCACTTCACAGTAGCCTACAAATTGTACAACATGTGGATGTCTAAGCTTTGAAAGTATCAGGATTTCCTCCCGCAATTTTGTGGTATCACCTGTTGATCTGATGACTTTGACAACAAGTTTGCATCCAAGCCAAGTTGCCTCATACACCTCCCCATAGGACCCCTTTCCAATGCTTTTATCAAGCTTAATCTGTCTTCGAGCTATTTGCAGGTTGGAAGGCAATTTGTCAACAGATTGAGGTCCCTCGAGCTTTTTGATGGCAATCAGCACATTGTCTTGAAGCATCTTCAACTTGATCAACATCTGCTCACGATCCTGAATTGCATCCTCCTTAAAATCAGAATCACTTGGCAAGTGCACAGTTTCAGTTGAAATTTGTGATGATGTAAGAAGATCTTTGCATAATGTTGAGATGTAAGCCTTGAGTAATAAATGAATCTCCTTAAAAGCCTCTTGGTTTTCTCCCCTGGTAACCAGAAAATCAAACCATTGTGCTTCTGCATACTGCATCACAAGAACCTCTCCCTTCTTGAGGAGAAAAATCAACTCTTCAAGTGAAGCTAGAAGAGATGAGAGTGTAGGATGTACAGCATTTTCCTCAACCATCACCTCCAATTGCTTCACAAAAGCATTGATCTCTTTGTACATATTTGCCAACCGCTTGCATTGCTGCTTATTTATCGCACTGTCTTCTGCACCATTGCAAACCAATGTAATGATGTTCTGGATTGTCTTCACATGACCATGGAATTGCTCCAACTTGTTGCCTACACACAAAACCAAAACTCAGTGGAATTGCTCCAAGCTTTGTTGCCTACCCCACAATACCCAAAACTCAAATCATATACAAAGACGAGTCCAACTTCAGTTTGAAACCATAATGTCTCTATACATGATGCAAGGGTTTTCAGAAGACTTTCATCCAAAATGTAACACTTCATCAACGTTCAATTCAGCAAAACTCCGTTGAACTCTGTGAAATCAAAAAAATTGCATTTGGAGAGAGGAGGATATCATCGATAAACGACTGAAATTGTGAGGACATAACTCTTTTATTTGCACATTGAATGATTCAAAGAGCATGAATGACTTTTGCATACCCTTTGAAGGGTATGCAGAAAATATGCAAAATGCTTCCAAACAAAACCCTTATCAAGGAGTTCACTGATGTGTCCCCAAACCCGAATTTGCTGAGAAGCCATATCCCAGAGCTTCAGAAATTCAGAAACATCACACAGAGAGCGAGCGAGAGACAGCAGCAGCAGCATACAAGGAAAATCCTAAATGCAAAAAAGCATGCAAGCAGGAACCAATTTTTCACAAAGAAAATTTAACATACTAGGAGGGCAACAGGTGCATTGCAGAGGAAATTAAGATTAAAATCCAAGATAGAAACGGATTAAATAAAAACATTGCAGTGGATCAAAGAAGAAGAAGAAGAGCAATTCTGAATACCTGATACATGCTCATTGTAAACAATGCTGTGACGAAAGCAGAGTCCGGATCACAAAAGCTTGATCAACGAACCCACCCTTCTCGTGTCCCCTGCAGACTGGTACCGACCGACCGACCGATCGACGGACTGACTGACTGACTGACTGACTACACATCAAAACCCAAAAATATCATTCTTGTTAATTTCTGCGCCAGAGAGAGACAGAAACAGAGAGAGAAACGCAAATGGAAGATTATGATCCGCTGTTGAAGATGAGATGAATGTGTAGAATGGCAGAGAGAAATTCAACATAAAAAAGAACCACGCGAGAGAGATGCCTTTCTGCCTGGTGCATATACCAAGAGAGAGAACAACTCGGAGACGATGAAGAAAAAAAGAAGAGCGGGGAAATCGGAGATGCTCTCTCTAGGCTGCTGCCTAGGCATCTTATTTAAAGATTCTGAGGACAGGGCATGGCCATTTTGGTATTCCATACTTAGCTTCCTTTGTGGTCAAATTTTTTTAAATACTTTTGAATACTTCCCTCCTACCTATTTTGTGAAGCTTGTCCCCTTAACAAGCTCTATTTTTTGATTTTGCACTTATGTTTTGACAGCCCTGGCCCACTCAAAATCTCTTTTGGAATTTCCACAGGGCCCGGCCATTGGTATGAGTTTAATGAATTTCATGGTCCATGGGCCCTTGACCTTAGTGTAAAGAGGGCCCAAGACAATAAATAAATGAAATTCAGACCACCAAATTCAGCAATTCCAATGCCCATGACAATTTTTTCGTATGCAGCCAGGCTTAAAATACCCAAATGTTCTTTGTATGTACTTGAGAGAATGGCCTGCAACCCGCAAATTGTGCCACGCAAGCCCTTGTTGCACAAAGCTAGAGCTGGATCAATCAATCAATCAATGCTGGATGGGCACTCATAAGCCAGAATCGGTAGCAAGTGCTGATTTGACCCTACTCATGCAATATCGGTTGCTTGCAAGCATGCGCGCACTTGCTACCGATTTTTGCAGGAGCAGCCAGATTGAAATCAGCAAGTCTCTACCGATTTTGGAGGGAGTAGGTGCTATCAGCAGAGATTGTTGATTCCACCTACTTACTCAAGCAAAATGAGTAGCAAATGCGGGGTTTGACCTCCGGAATGATATGCTTTTTTATTAGATTCATCAGCCTGGCTTGCTTTCGGAAGGGAGAAAGTGGGCCATGGTGAACAAACAACAAACACCCACCAAACACAAGGCAGAGGAAGGAGGGATGGATGGATGAATGGTATGTGGATAGAAAACTTTTTTTCGTTGTATTATTGTCTGAAACCTAACCATGGTGGTTACGCATGCACTAAGTTGTCCACATGTATTGATTATCTTCCAACCTAGTGATTTAAAGTGTGCTTTTACCAACTTACCTAGTACCTCACCCTAAGGTCAGTTTTGTCATTGAATAATCCTCAAAATAGTGAAATGAATTTTTTGTGAAAATATGTAGTTGACATGGTGAAAATCATCATAATTATGATAGGTTACACTCTAAATAATTTCATTACTCATATGACAATATCATAGTAGATCATGGAAATTTTAATAATTTCAAAAAAAAATTAGAAAAAATTTAGCCAAAAAAATTTATTCATTTTGTGAATCTGGAAACTGACCTTGAGCTATGGTAACCACTTACATTTTCTGGCCTATTTGTCCATATGATTCTAAATCACTTACACGTAGTTTATGTAACTAGTGTTAAGTGGATGTATGAGTACCAAGGTGGAACCAACTTGGTAATTTGGTTGTGGTTCATCCACAACAGAGTCGTAAGGGCTTGGATTTCCCACGGATGGTTCACTGGTGGGTGCTGGGTCACATTAGTGTGGGATAGATTGCATATGTGGCAAAATAATATACGGAGCGCATGCGGTTGTGAATGGTTTTGGGCATCATGTCCAGAATGTTACCTTAACATCTTGGCTGAATGATTATGCCACGTTTTTGTTCGGGTTCAAAAAGTTGTAGGCTGGGTAATTTTGGTGTTGTTCAACCAATCACATGTCACTTGGATGACACCTTCTTCGTAATCTTTGGGACAAGAAGATTATAATCTGTAATCTTCCAGGGTAGAATATTATGTTATTTAAATTTCAAAACTAGGAAATTAAAATATTGTAAGAAAGGTTCCTGTCTTTTGTTCCAATGACATTCCCATACTGTTCTCATGCTGTTCCATTGCTGTTCCCATGTTGTTCTCATGATCACTTCATGATGCATCATGATCATTCACAAAATACATTAGTGCAATGGAATGGGCTTGCACCTACCCATTATGTTGGGTGCCAAGCTCATCTCTCCCTATGAAGTTTGTGAATAGTGGTTTGTGACATAGATCTCCATCCATTTGTTGGCATTGCCTTGGTAGGCAAGGATATTGTGTTCAGATTCATTATAGAGTATAGTAACTTAAGGGATTTTGACCACTAGGTAATAATAGGTCTATTTTTATATGAGGATTTTTGAAAGATCATATTTTGGCTTGAGTTGAAACTTGAGATCGGTTATAGAGTTATAATTATCTTGAAGGATTTTGGTTTCTTTTAGAGGATTTTTTTGAAGATTATACTTTTGCATGGTGAAATATTTGAGTTTCCACAGTTCTTCTTTTGCCTTAAGATACTTTTCAATGTAAATGGCAAGGCCACAGTGTGACACACCCCTTGTTCCATTACAATCATGCTTTGACTTGCATGACTAAGCTTTGAACGTATCTTCACCTCCTTCTGCAACAGACTGGTATCATTGCACATTGACAATTTTGATAGCAAGTCTATGTCCCCGAGTAAAGATCTGCTCCAAAAAAAAATTTAATGTAACTGGAAGACATTAGTGTGACTCTTGAACACATTTTTCCCTCAGCTGTCTGGAGTGAGCAATCCATATTTTGAAATACAATCTTCTGCTGTCTTTCCCATGATAGCCAGTGGAAAAACAATTAGAGTAGGTCTTTAGTCTTTATGCTTGATAAAGCCCTCGGCCATGGGCTATACTGGAATCAGGTCTGCACACCTTGCACAGGCCCTTATTCTGGTGAAACCCATGGCCTCAGGCTTTACCCTACACTTGCGTGCTTCATACACCAACCCTGAGGACCCCTTCACAATTAGATTGCTAATTTGAAGTTCACTTGGATCTATCTGCATAATACTGGATTGCAAGCTCTCCCCCTTCATTGTTGTATCTCCAAATAAGGTGGATAGTTGATTTGGACTTGCTTGAGCTTCTTGTAGAATGGGTCTTACATTCTTTTCCACATGATCAAACTTCACCAACAATTCAGCAAGGTTCTGTCATGCATCAGAAATTAGTATCCCCCTTCTGTTTCATGGCCCAGAATTATCAATGTGGATTTAAGTAAAGACCAACTCTAGCTGTATGCAAAATGCAAAATTTCCACAGTTTTCAGATTGCAACATATTGGTGCTGTTATGCCTATAGATATACTTCAATTTTCAAGGGAGCAATTTCCTGTAGGTTGATTGAGGCACTTACCAGTGAGCAGAGAAGTGTAAAAGAAGAGGATAGAATTTTCTGCTGTCCTTGATCTGAATGAATCTTAGTAAAGCTCAAGACACTTTACTAAAATTTTCAGATTCTTATCTTTGAGTTTTGATTCATGGCAAGCCTGAAGAAAATAGATTTACACAGACTACTACTACTACTACTACACAAAGCCTCATCCTACATGCTAGTCTAAAGAAAAATCAGAAGTTGAAGTTTGAGAAACCCTTTAAACCAAGCCTCAACATCTACTGCTCTTCTCTACCTATTTATTCAACAAGCTCAAAAGACACAAATCCAAATTTATTCCAAGTTTGGTTTTCTTACACATAATGAGAACCCGAATCTTTCTTCATTTTCTTTCTATCTTGCATATCTTAGAACCAGGTGTAACTCATTCCAATAGAAGGGGACATTGTAAATATCTTAAGGGGAGTGTGGTTATTAGTCGTGGAGTGAAAAATGCGGATGTCTGAAGAGATTTTTTGTGTCTGGCTCACTGGACCTAATAAGGACATTACATGAATGACCAAGCAACATTTCCTTTCTCTGATGAACACAAAATGTAGGAAACAATGGCCATCTCTCACAAGATGAAAACTCTTACACATTACACCACAAATCCACAGTGAAATCCCTCAGGCTCTGGGCTTTTGGGAATTTTTAAAAAATCAGAATAAAAGAACCACAGGTTCCCATGTTTTTCAAAATCCTCAAAGAAGTTTTTTTCAATTTTTTTTAAAATTTTTTTTTTCAAAGAACTGATAGAGAACTGGCAGTTATCGAAGCAATTATTCGATTTTTTCCAATCTTTTGAGAACCATGGTTACATACATCAGAAAACCAGTACTTTGGCATTTTGAGAACCGTGATAAAGAACCCTAAGGACCGTTCAGATAACCATTGGGGGTCTGTTCCTGTTTATGATAACTAGGCAACAATGTAATGGTATATTGGTTATGTAATTCTTTTCATAACTTCCGGTTCTGGTTTTTTAATTAATGGAAATCTAAGAACCTCAGGTTCTGGTTCTTTCAATAAGCCTCAAAGAACCATTGGTTTTCACTAAACAACTGGCAAAGAACTGATAGTTTTATTGAAGATTATTCTACCACTTCTTCGATGGTTTTGGGAGAACTGCAGAGTTATATATATCAGAATTGATTCTCAAACTTTTGATAAACCATCGTTATATAACAGAAATCGGTTATTTGATTTTTTTTAGAACCTCGGTTAGACGTCTATGGGAACTGTCAGTTATCAGTTACCATTTCTGATGACCACCCAAGATTGGTATAAACTAAGAGCATCTCCACCGGTGCTCAGTATGTCACTCTGGAGAAAAAAACTACATGTCGAAGTTTAGCTGCTCTTTTTTTTTGGGGCAACCGCACCAATAAAACTGGAACTGGATATACATGGGAACTACTAATAGCAAACCACCTGGACCAATCATTATGATCGACCATAGAAATACTGAGCCGCAGTCAGGTCCCATTTATTGCACTCCTTTTTGGAGGTGCACAACTGTGTTGCGACTTTTCCCTGCCACGGTAAGCTGCTCGAATTTGGTGCAGAAAAACCAATTTCGTCAGCTAAACCGGCACATTTTGACTTTTTGTCAATCAAATTTACTGTCTGGACTCACATACAGTACTAAGCAGCGGTGGAGATGCTCTAAGGAAGAAGATAGGTAGATTGTTCTGCTGCTGTCTGATTCTTATAGTGAAGCTCAAGAGGTGTTTACTACTATCCAAACAATCTTTGAAAGCTACCTAAAAGAAGAGTTTCCTGAACCCTAAAGCCTACTATCCACAAAACCTACCATCTAGCTATTGAATGACCTTTGGACTAACAGGGTAAATTTTCATAGCGACCATAGGTTTATCCCTACTAACCAACTTCCAAGTCATGACCTCTCCTATGGTAAGGCCCTTTGTATAATCATAACAAAAGTCTTATCCTACATGATAGGAAAGAGAATCTGAAGCTGAAGCTAGAGAGGCTCCATAAAACACAAGCCCTACATCTACTATAGTCGGTCAGCCCATAGCTTAGTTCACATGCTGAAAAGATGATTTGCAAATTCTTGGAAGAGGTTCCAATTTGGACTGCATGTCTAATGCACATTTTGCTCCATCCTAAAAATCCATTATGTTTGAAAGGGATTTAGGGTTTAGGGGGGGGGGAATCCCTTTCAAACATAATGGATCCCAAATCCTCTCCTTGATCAAGAAAAGAAAAGGAAACATGCACAATTTTGAGGCTAGATAATGTCACTTTCCAAGTTTCTTAAATTGCAAAAAAAAAAAAAAAACAATTCATCAAGCTGACCTTACTATCGCACAGATGCAACAAATGCAAGCTTCTTGTTTTTGTTAGACCTTGTGGGAAAACATGCCCTAGATTCATAAGATCCCAAGTTGTTTAGAATGAATGCTTGGAAGGCATTCATAGATATGTTCTGAACTCAATTTTTTCAAACAAAGTATGCAACATAATTCAAACAAGTTAAAAATAAGTGAAAATCAAATAGAAAAGAAGAAATTGAGGTAATTGCTTCCGAACCTAAATTGGCTTAATTGTTTTGATAATATTTTTTCTGGTACTGCTAAAATAATGGTGTACCTCAAGTAATAGATCAAAATGTGTGTGTGATGCAAATTAGAAATAGAGATTATGAATGTGAGTGATGAAGAGAATGGTGTTCCTCAAACACCCCAAATTCTCAGTAGTAGCCTTGAGAGATAGATTCCAATGTTTGGTGACAAGGTTGCACATTTTGGAGCTACTCCATCTACTAACAACCCTAGAACTAGGGCATTGCTAGGCGTGCAAGGAAAAACTAATAAGAAGCCATTTTAAAAAAGAAAAGTTGCCTACAAGCTCATATGCCATTATAAATGCATTACAAATGCCATCACTAAAACTTCACACATGTGGTGAAGGAACTTGAAATGAGGAAAATGGAGATGACAAAGTTCATCAGATGTCAAATGATTTGGAATGAGGAAAAATGACAAACATATGATGGTTCAAGGACAACTACAAATGGCTACTTTGCTTTGCAAAATGTGTTGAAGCCAAGAATCACAATTCTTCATTCACAATCATTTTTGTATGTGGGACTATTGTGCTAGAAAATAAATATTCTAGTGTATGTTATTACAACTTGAAAGAAAGAAAGAGAAAGGATCTCTCTGCTTGATTTTCTGACAATTGAATTCTTGATGCTCTTGCTTAATTTCCAATGGAAGCATTTGTGATCACATCTACTCAAGATCCCACTAGAAAAGTAGAAGCCATAGTTGATTCTTCTTGCTATGTATGACTTTTGTTGATACCTTAGAGGCATTCAAAGGTAGATCAAATCGTTCAAATAATCGATTAGTTAAAGTCCAATTAGGTTGTTGATTATGTGTTCATGGAGAGTGGAGCTTTGAACACCACCAAAGTGGTTTTGTTGCTTATCTTGTGATTATTTTGGTGAGTATTACACCCATCCAGGCTGATGATATGTGGTCATGACATAGACAAAGATAATTGTGATCCATATTCGCTTCCTCAATGCAAAAGGGTGAGAAAGTGTTCATCAAAATGATCCTTGAATAATCAAAGATTCAGTCATCAATCCACTCATACGAAGCCAAATGGACAATTTGAGATAATGGATTATTGCAAGCACATAATCATCTGCCTTTGAACCCCGCCCTAAGATTCAGTTTCGAGTGAATTGCTCATGAAGACATTCCAGCGTTGGAAATCCTTGTTTTTTCTGATCTCTCTCTCTTTTCCAGTGGAGGAGGACAAGAGCATATATGAACAACGAGCTCTCACACACAAGCAGCAGAGGAGCTTACGAAGCTCAATCACACAACGAACAATTTTGGCTCACACAAGAAGACATAGTTCCGCCATTTGCTGGAGAGTTAGGAAGAGATCGCATCGCGTGTTAGCGAAAACGGACGTTTCCGACGCAACGTGGTCGATTCCGGTGCGAGAAATTTCTGACGATTGCGATCAACGTACCGTAACTTGCTGTGAAATCGAACACTAGGTTACTAGTCTCTGCGCAATTGCAGCCAGGTACGTATCACACAGAGCGGTAGCGCCAAGGCAAACAGGAACTGCAACAACGGGGGAGTGCAGCAGCCGCAACGGCTGTAGCTGCCGGCAGCGCCAACGATAATCGAGGGAGAGGACGAGGCAACATGGCAAATTCAGCGGCGTTCTTTCCTCAATGCGTTTTCGCCGCCTTGGATTGTTGCCGTCTTGATCATGCCCAGTGCTGCACCAGAAGTAGCTTCTGGTTCGCAGGGAAGAGCCTTTCCCTTTGTAGGTTTTCAAACCCTAGAGTTTCCAAGAGGATTACCACCGGACAGTGTCAATTGCGGCACATGCACAAGCTTGTAGATTTTCCATCAGGGAGATGGGGCGTTGTTGGAGCTCGTGCCCCCGGTGGAGACTCGCCTGATGATGGCGATGGCGGTAGTGAGGAGGAGGAGGAAGATGGGAGTAGGACGGACGAGAATTTCACCAGTTTCAGTAGCTCAAGTGATGATGTGAGTGTCTCAATCTTTCCTGTTTCCCTGCTCTAAAAGTACCTCGCGATCCCTTGTCAGAATCTCGTGCAGTGGTGTTTCTGCATCTGCGTCTAGGTTTGCATTAAGAGCTTGTGTACAACTTTTCTAGACCAGAAGGACAATATTGCAGCTTTTGTGAATTCATTTGCTTGTTTGTGTATGCAGGTGAAGTCACAGCAGTTTCGTGAACAGATGGAAAGAATGTTAGATAATGAAGATGCAAAGTTTGCAGGGAAAGACTTGGCTGTACTCATAAGGAAGAAATATGGAAGATCTTACGATGTCCAACTGATTAAGAAGGCAAGTCTCTCTTTTGTTGTAGATGTCAGGACCAACATCCCTTGAAGACTCTTATGGGCAAACGTACACATTCTGGCGTTACTACAAACCTAGTGGACATGAAGAAGGGCACTTTGCTTGTTCTTTGCATTGAGTGTGAAGCTAACACACATTACATGAAACATGGTTTTCAAGCAAGCTGTCTGCAGCAGAAACCTAATAGGTTCTGAAGAAACCCTCTGGAAGTTTGTTTTTGCCAATTGTTCACTGGACTTCTGGCCTGTGTTTTTTTTTTTGCAGGATTTTATGGGGCGGCAACTCCTAGCTATGAATGTCATGTGGAAATACCGGGAGCAGGTAACATTTGCCTTCGATGGCACCATGTGTCTTGTGGCAAATTGTGCTATGAGACAATTATCAGAATACAATAAAAAGGTTGTCTGAAGTTTTTTTACAGTCCTTAGTGACTTGGTTTTGAAAGGCTGATAATATTGCAATGGAGAATTTGTGTATGAGAGTGGAACATTTCATAACAGGCTTTTTTTCTGGTTGGGTTGTGTTGCACACTCTGGCCTCAGCGATCGTTCCCATTGACAGAGGAAGAATATCTACTTCGTCTAGATAGTGTTGCTAGCACTTTGAAAGGCTGGGGAGCTGTTTCATATGTCCGAAGTACTCTTGCAAAAACAAAAGAAAGACCTCGTATTGGCAAGGTGATTTCCTTTGTCTCTTATGATTCCTCTGGTTTACAATCATGGAATACTCCACATATCATGCAGATGTCTTAGCACATCAGTCAGTGAACCCCACTATTGCATTGTTGTGTTGATGCTACAGTGTATATAGCATTGAATGGAGCCTGAGTTTTCCCTGTTATTACTTATATGTTATGGTGATTTTTGGCAGGCTGTCAGCATTTTCATTGACATTAATGAATCTGGTGGAAGGGCGAAGGAGTGGATAAATAGGTGAAGCCGAACATCTGTGTTTCAGATGGAGATTTCTGTTGATCTTGAACCAAATTTTCATAGAGGGGTGATATTCATGATTGACTGCTCACTAGTCATTGCTGTGTTTTGGCAACATGAACTCCAACATGTAGTGGCATCTTGTATACATGTATGTTACCCCTCATGTGTCATGGAACATTCTTGGAAGACAACTAATGTCGCCTCCACCAAGAAATTCCCCTGTTGTAGAGCTGACAGGAGACCTTGGGTTCTGCCTCATAATTGCAAAAGCTATTGGTGGAGGAATGGCAAATTCTGGTGAGTATTGGTAGTTGTTTTTATTGTTGGTTTGATGTTTTTGGTGGGGATCACAATCCTTTTTGTTGTGATGTATAAGGGAGTTGGCAAGTCATAGCTGTGTATGTATGTAAGGTATCATGCAAATCCACCTGTGGTTTTGCTCTCTGGCTATGCAGAGACTCCTGGCTAGTTGCAAATCAAATTAGCATACTTGGGACAAACTAAAATTTGCTGTATTAAGTTTTAAAGTGGACATTACCTTGCTCTCTTTCCAAGGGTGATGAACATAGAGCATAAACTTTTGAACTTCATGACATCAAACACAATTGATTGTATTCTATGCAGATACTGTAGTGGAATTGACTCATACTACATTTCAACATCTACTGTTCAATCATTTGTCAAACTTTGATTTTTAGGGTTCAATCGTGTTCTCACATCATGAAACCAACATGGTGTGTTTCATAAGTTGTAGCAACATGGAATTGCTCTACTTGTGGGGTTGTCTGTGTGTCACATGACAGGTCAAACTTCAGATGCTATTGCACCTGGAACATGCAGATGTCATTTGTCTTCAACTGTTCAACTGCTGTGTTGACCATTCTACACACTTAATGCTGCAATCTGATGTCAATGTGCTGCCAATAGTGGGATGTTTCTCTTGTGAAATGTGTGTAACAAGATTGGGAGTGTCACCTTGGGCTTTTGAATCACTCTGTTTCTAAGCATTGTCTGCAGGACTGTGTTAGTAGTAAAATCATGAGCATTTGATTACACCAGCTCCTCCTCACCAGTATCCAGACATGACTTGGTCAAAATAATGCTGTGGTGTTCCTGCTTCTTCAACAGATCACATCACATCCTCCTCCCGAGTATCTTGATGTGACTTGGTCTCATAATGCTGCGGTGTTTCTGCTCTTTCAACACTATCCAAATGTGCAGCTGCAATCTCTCCAGATTGATGAGAAGGGCTCAGGTTTCCTGATGTATCATGGCTGTATGCAACAGTGTCAAAGTCCTTGGGCTTCACAATTCCCACTGGGATTTGAGCATCTGCATCCTCCACTTTCTTTGAAGTTGACTGGAAGGGGGTATCAGCTGGGATCTCTCTTGCTTCTGACAGGTACTCAGAAGGTTCTTGGCCTGCACAATAAGACACAGTTGTTGATGGAAGAACTTGGGCTCATGTAAACATCAAGACCTTGGAAACACACACCTTTATCATTCTGGTGTGTGACTCTGAAATCCTTTTTTGTTCATTCCACCACAAGCTGTTAGGAAGCAAAAAAGCCACAGAATTTATTTGACTTTTCCACAGTGTTTTCAAAAAGGAAAGAGGGAAAACACACCTTGGATTGTGTGAGAGTTGTAATCAAGCTGAGCAGGTTGGAATCTCTCACTGGCATAGTCTCTGTACTGGGTGGGCACAGCTTGCATTATCCCTGCAGGCCCCTCATTTCTATACTGGCTAATAGGCATAGTATCATCTGCTTGCAAAGTTAGATCTGATGCTGCATCCTCAGTTTGAGAAGGTGTTGTCGCACCTGCTGTTGACTCTGGTGCACTCCCAATGACAGTCTCAGGAGCAGATTTTGTAGCCGTTGTTGTATCTTCATCTTCATCAGAGGAGGCAGAGCCATCACTAGAGTCATCCTTCTTCAACTCAGAACTTCCACTCGACTGTACTGATTTCTTCTGGCTCACTTTCTGCTTCAGCTGAGAGACTTTGGTCATGGTCTTGTCCTTCAGCTTCCCAAGCAAAGATTTCTTTCCAGAGTCCTCACTCCCAGGTGTGCTGGGAGGTGATTCTCTCTCTTCCTCCTGGTCACCTGCGTTTTGTTACCATCATCACACATCATGAAAATGTGAAGAAAATCAAAAACAAACCTCTGGCAAATGATGGAACACACCCCCATAAATCTTTTTCAAAAGAAAAAAAAAAAGTCCCACACATAAGTCAGAAAAATTTCGAGCTCAAAATACTTTACCAGATGAGATTGTGGAATCATCTATAGATACTTGATGTGCCATGAGTGATCCACAACCGCAGCAAATGGTTTTGTTGTTGTTGTAGCTACCACTGATGGGACGTCTTCTTCCTGATCTGTGAAACAAATTGCAACCCACCCCAACAGGAGACGATTCTCTTCTGATGAATCAATCGAGTTCTCTGAGAATCTTGCTCTCTCTTTCGTTCGCGATCTCTTTCTTTCCCCCTCTCTCGCAAATCTCTCTCTCTCTCGTTTGCGATCTATCTGGACAATAAGAAGGATTTGGCTGCAAGGAATTGTGGGTGAAGGAATTTTGCGCACGCGGGAAGAGTAGTATGGGAAGGTGCAATGGGCCGCGTGGCAGTGGCGAAATGGTCACGGGCTGCATCGTCACCCTCCAGGTGGCAGATGATGAGTCGTGAGTCGTGACAAGAGTAGGAGGACTCATTTTTGGGGGCACTGCCCCCATCCCCCACCCAAAATCCACTGCAAGAGCAGATTCTATATTTTCTTAATTTTAAAATATTTATTTATTTATTCATTTATATTTTTAATTATAATTTTTAAATTTTAACTGAACAGAAGAATGATTTTGTCACTCTGCTGTTCAGTTTTTAAAGCATAATAGGTGCAGCTAAAAATCAAAATGGATGATGGCCATTTTTTTATCAACACATGAATTTCGATGAGAGAAGGTAATATGAATTCTAAATCTTACACGGCTAACATATTTGTTTCGGTTTTTTATTGATTTCATCCAAACTGAATTCATCCATCCAATCTGTATTCAATTATTTGGATGCTTAACTAGTTAGTAACTTCCTTTTTTTTAGCTTAAAATTGTTTAAGAATCAATTTTCTCCAATCCTTTGGATGTTTTGAACCTTCCGAAGAAAACTTGTAAAAATATGTTCATTCATAGCATTGAACCTATTGAAGACTAATTCAAGCAGGATAAAAATAAGTAGAGTCCCAAACATTTTTATACTATACTATTTTATTAATTTTATTAATAAAAGGATATAGTATATATATTATTATTATTATATTTTCAGTGATGATGATAATCAGAATTGGTTTATGTAGACCAGGTATAGGGTTCTTTTTCATCACTAATACAATTACACCATGGTTGTTGACCATGACAATTACAAATGGTTGCATGGTCAACAATTATGTGCAAGAATGACCATTTTTGACAATTATGTGCCGCAATGATGAAAGTTTAGGCAAAAAAAAATTCATCATTTTTTGGCAACGGCAATAGCAACAAGAGTAGTGATGATGTATATGGCTTCTCCTTCTTGGTGCAATGTACACCCATTACATCTTCGACTTTGAACTTGAAGGCAACACAAAGGTCTTTTTTGTGGACATAGCGTTATTGTGGGAGAAGATTCAAATTATGGCAATGGAGAATTATGGCAACTACTACTACATGGAGTCATAGAAGAGATGGAAGTAAACACAACAAGAATGGCAAGAATGGTGGAATGAGGGAGAGAGGAGGAGGAGAAGAAAATGGAAAAGGAACAAGGAGGAAGCATGCATGGGAACAATTGCGATTGGCAATGAGTGCAATATTTGACTCATAGGACAGTTTAAGAACTTAGAAATATCGCATTATCAACCATATCACTTGCCTCAAGGGAATTGTTGTCAATGTGCAAATAATGGTGTTTGGAAACATGGGAAGTGATTCTGGTATAAAAGTGTTTTTCACCCTCAATCTAAGCATTAGTGAAAAGAAATTGTATGGGGAGTACCTTATCAATACACAGGTTTGCCACAAACTAGGCTTACATTCTTTTGGGTTGTAAATTTTTTTTGGAATCAACCTTACATTCATCGTGTGTCAAGGTCCAACATTAGTGAACAAATGTATCATTTTCTTCCTCTGAAAATCTAAAAAGCCATTATGCCCTACATCCTACCCTAAATGCCGACCTTCTTATTGTCTTGTAAGGAGAAGATGTTGTAAGCATTTATACTCCTAAGGACATAGACATGATGAAACAAGTTTTACTAGATGCATACAAATAATTGTTTGAAAACTGTAACCTACTTGAGGAGCATTACAAGTAAATGATGGTACAAAAACTCCATTATGATATTGTCCCTTACATCTTCTGATGCACTCCCAACCTCTTCAAAAGACTCAAATGTGAATTTAAGATGAAAACAGTGGAAGAGTAGGAAGTTGGGGCACGTTCCTTAGTACGCAGCACTTCGAAGGTAGAAGGGTGTGCTGGAGCTCCAGGATGGGACTAAGAAGATTAACAAGCACTTCAATCATTCACATGGACTTGCACAAACCAAACAACAAGTTGGTTAGTGCATAGCTGGAGCAATTTTGGTGCTAAGACGAGCCACGGACAAACTCGGACTCACAAGATTCACCATGACCCAGACTTGAGGGAAGCCACCACCTTCCCCCTTATATTATACTATGTGCCTCTCCATGAAACCCATATCCAAATGGTATTTTGTCCCGAGACTCCCAAATGGGAGTCTTGAAATTCCCAAAGTTAGGATTTCCTCGACTTTGGGGCCCCATAAATTTGTGTGAAAACCTCTGATTAAGATTAGGTCTAAAGCAAAGTTGTAGCCCTCATCAAGAATTTTCCAATAGTATGTCGCATGCCACTTGCAAGCAAGGAAATCGGGTCAATTCTTGACTTTTAGTGGTTAAAAGTCAAACTGCCAATTTGATTCCCGACCTTTTCCTTTGGCCATAACTTATGTTTTAGATATCCAAATGGGTCATGCGAGCCCATTTTAGACATCTACATTTCAATAGCTTTCCAATGATATAAAGAGATCTTTAATATAATGGGTTTTGACCTCTGCAATAATTCTCTCAAAATTCGGGAGTCCATCAGGACTCCAACTCCCCAAGTGGGAGTTGCCTTGGGAGTGTGAGGGTTCATTCTCTCACACTTTCCTGCACTCCCAAGAGTATAAAATGTGTTTCCCAAGGCTCCCTCTTATCCCGCACTTCTACCAACCCTTGCTTTGGTCACGAGCCCAAAGCTAGGGTTGTGACATCTTCTATTAAGTTTTAGGCCCATCATCCTCAATTTGGATGCGATGTAGTTAGGTTATAAAGGTTACACAATGACCAACATCAACTATTAAAACACACATTTTTCATGTTCATGGTCAAATATTTCACTAGTTTTAAATGTTAGGGATTTAACAACATATGTTTGTACTAGTTTTCCATTTGACTCAAAGTAGAGTTATAATCAATTTACATGTGACATTACAAGATATTAAGTTCACAATGCAAGCGGGTAGACTTTGGATGCTACAGTGCTGCATAGGCAAGCGCACGTGTGTTGGTGTTGTGACGATTACTATCGACATGGTTTTTGAGATGACACATCACTATGATTTCATTCTGATTTGAATAGCAAATCAATCAAGCTTCTACATGATGTCCACCTCTTGGATTTGGTTTCGATTTCCTTAATTTGTTTCCTTTGTTAAATGGATGTGAACATAATAAAAATCCAATAGTACATTTGTCATGCAAACATCTGAATTGCAAATCTAACAACATAAATAATGAGGAACAAATCCCAAGGATGTTCAACACACATAGTTTAGTGAAGAAATAATGCTAGAACACATCTATTTATTTTGGCTCAAAGCTTAGTAACATGCTTGGATAACTTCTCGTCAAGTGGATTTAAGTGGTGAACCCTCATTGCAAATTCTGACCATGTTGCATATCTTTTACGCTACAACACCTAGGTTCATATCTCTGTTATTTTAGTTGTTGCTTTCATGGGGGGAATATGAGAAACAAATTACACACACCTTGATATGAAATGAAACCTATCAACCATAGGTTACTAAAACCAAATTTTACAAAAGCTTCTTGTGCCACATTATGGACATCATCTACACCTTATGTTCTTTGTGTGATTGCCAACACTTGTGGCAACTTAAACAAAAGAATCAACAATGATTGCATTCAAGTCAAAGGCTCATTGTAATGGCACAAATGAGCACCAATTTAATTAGAAATGGTTATATATCCATACCTCCTCAAGCATTTGCCCACTTTCAAGAGCAAAGGCAATGTGACATTGTTGTGGCTTCTACTAATACAATATTAGGTTCATCCAAGGCACTGGACATACGAAAATTGAAAGTTTCAATACTCTTTTGGGCAAACTCCCACTCCATTTCAAAATTTGGTCAAAACAGTAAGACAATGTAGCACATAAAGATAATTAATAAGATTTAAAAAAACATAATGCAGAAATTACAAGAAAAAAATGTTAAACTATTGCAACAAATGTAGAATAAGACCTATTTGTGAACAAAAGACAAGAAGACTCAAGGTGATCAACCATATTGTGATATGTTTGTTACCAAACATGTCCTGCTTCATTTATGAAGTTTGAAAGTTCTAAATGATGGCCAACAACACTATTAAGAAAGCCTTATCAAGAATCTTCAAGTTGGATATGTTGTTAAAGGTGCTCATGAAAATTATATATATGTTCATTCAATCCAAATTCAACATTTCATCCATTAATTTTCATCTATAGAATTATTCTTTTTTAAATAATGTGAACATAAACAAAAATTACCTTCACATAGTTGGTTACATAGTTTCTTTTCTCCTTCAAACATCATCATAAAACAGAAAAAAACTAAAGCTCCCAATTGTGCAATATGTTTTTATGATTTGTGATTTGTTTTCATTTTTACTTGATATGAAACTCATAATTCAAAGCTTTTAACATGCTTTTATAAATCTCTTATTTCATAATAATAAATTGAATTTGAATCAAAGGACTACTACAAACATCAAGAGATTTACATACACAAAACAAAATTCATATTTTCCATAGACTTTTACAATATATAACATGGTTAGTATTCTAATGCTAATGAATTTGATATTACAAAAAATGAATTCCATGATCTTTATTGATGTAACAGTGATGATGTTTATTGTGAAATATGTTTTGATGATTTGTGATTTGTTTTCATTTATACTTGTTATGTAGGTTTGAACCTCCAATATTGATCAAAATCAAAATGACAAACTCAATCAAATCACAATCTTTAATCATTTCCATGAACAAGGTACACCTTTTCATGTTTTAAAGCATCTCAACCTACATCAAACATGGAATAATTAAAAAATTTGAAACTATTTTTCAACACATTAACATATTAAATTAAAAAGGCATATCAATATGAACAAATATGAAACTACAACCGCCAACACTTACAATTTTAAATGTTGATTTTAATTTATGTTTATTTCATTATGTAGAAATTTGATACTCATTCCACAATATATGATCAAATATGCAAAACATGACTATCACATCATTAATATAAAGCAATAAGAATGGTTCACCCTTCAAAAAGGCTCCAACTACCATATCACATTAATTAACCCTCAAACTAAAGAGGCAACCTTTGCTTTCTTAGTAGGAGTTGTAAGATCATGTTGGTTGGGGGGAAAAGGAAACTTTAACAAAGTTTCCTTTGCAAACACATACATTGATTCAACACTTTCAATTGTTTTGGAAGATTTCAAATTCATTAAAGATTATTAAAAAAAGTTGTCACAATGGAGTGAATATTGGACCAAAAAATGCATTGACCTAATTTGGTATGAAAGTCAGGATTTGATATTTTAAGAATATTGTTAAACACTAAACCAAAAGCAACAACATCAGAATCAACAAAATGTGCATGTAAAAAGCAAAAAGTTACAAATGTGTTAAAAGAATTAAATTTTTTTAATACGATTGAAGTTTTTGACAAAGAAAACAAACTCATTGATGGTGCTTCCATTGCTAGGGGAGACTTCATATTAGTGAAATGTTACATTAGATATTGGAAACATTATACTTCAAAATGTCATAAGTTAACCCTAGAATTAGTTGTCACAAAATAACTAATCAAAAGCAAATCAATTATCAAAGACAATTACAACTCTCATAGGTTCATCATATACATTAATTTATGAACATTGGATGGACATAATATTATTTTGTCAAAATGTTTCCATTCAAATGAAATAAAAGTAGAATATTTTGTTCACTAAATTGTCATTCCATGTCAAACATCATATCTATCATTAATCTAATCATTCATTATCACAATTAACATATCTCAACAATTCAAATTTATGCCATAAAATATTATCACATAATTAATCACAATATCTCCAATTTTAAAGAAATTATAAATATTTTCATAATGACATTTCAGATTTTAAAAGACTATAACAAAAGAAAAAGAAAAAGAAATCAAAATGAAAGGAGGATAAAAATGCAAAAAGATGAAATAAAAGGCCAAAAAACTCAAACATAGATAAACAAGAATTTTAAAACATCAAACATGGTTTCAATAACATAACAAACTATATATGTTTCCAAGTTACAGAAAAAAAAATGTCATGATAATACAATTCAACATCAACCCGATCAAAATAAAAGAAGAAGAGAAACATATGGACAAATAAAGGATTATTTAAACGCCAAAAACAATGCAAAAAAGTAAAAGTAAAAAGACATCCAAAACAATAAAGTATTAAACCAAGAACATGAAAACATTAAAAGGTCTCCCTTGGGTTTTTAAGATGTAATAATAAAAAAATCATGTTATTCATACATCAACTCAACATCAACTTGATAATAACATCCATGTACCACTAAACCATAATAAAAATCAAGAATATGATGAAAAAAATAATTTATAAAAAAATTGTAATGAAGTTCATACAACAAAACAACTTGACAAAAACAAAATAAGAAGAGAAAGATATAAAAACCAAAAACAAACAACGTAAATATTTGAAAAATAAAACATAAAACATCATTTGAACAATTCAACAAATGATGATTTTCATATGCAAACACCTAGCACTTTTCCATTGCAAATTAACACTCAAAAAAAAAATCATGTTTAAAACAATTTAATGATTTTCTTAAAAATTATACTTTTGAATTTAGTTGTTGTGTTTGTAATGAACATAAACATGAATGTAAAATATGTAAAATAACAAATTTAAACAAAAATATTAAAAATATGAAAACTCTACACAAATTCAATCTAAAACATCATTGGCAAAACAAAGTTGAAATCATTCTAAAAGAATTATTAAACAACACAAAACATGTGAATATGGAATTACAAGGATTACTACTTGCAAAGAAAGGTATTTTGTCAATTGAAATTTTTATATGTAAGTCTTGTCATAATTTTTTATTCAATAATAAAATGCCAAAACTTGCATTAACTGATGGACTATGGATTGGAATCACAACCAATTCATTACCAAAATTGATGATAGTAGGACAAGCTTTAATTGCACATTATCATTTCTGAACCATATTAATAAAATTAAGGTATTCAAACAAAGGGGGAAAAGCAAGCCAACATGCATTAAAAGGAAATGTAATTAATTTTTCACAAGATCTTGAAAGTGCTATAAAACTTTTAGACATATTGCCATTGTCATTGGAATCATTGTTTGACATTTTTATAGTCCATTTCATTGGTAGCTCCCATCCCCTCATATAATTTGTAAAATGTGCAAATTTCTATATGTACAAAAATTTGCCATATCTACCTGGTTCAAATGGCTAAAATCTAATCATGTTGGGTATAAAGATATAATAATGAATACACATATTATGGAATCCTTACTTCACAATAGTATACCAAAACCCATAATAAGGTCAATATTTCAATCATCAAATATTTATCTTGCAGATGTGGAACATCGTACAAACATAACATATTTACATGAAAAAAAAATGTCAACAATAATGAAAATGTCATCGAGACATCAAGATTAATAGATTTTGATGGAATCAATATATATCAACATGAACATATAATTAATGCATATAACAATTTATAAAAAAATTGATATTTATCATATAACCATTAGTCTAAAATGATCAATGAATACAATAACTTGAATTTGAATTCATGTATGTTTCCCACACTATTTTCTTTTGGAATTGATGTTCTCAAAATGGCAAATAGAGTTGTCAAAATATCACTACAAATGCATGTCAAACACCTTTTAAATTTAAACACCAATAAATATGCATTCTCAAAACACCATCTATTCCCATTCTTTGTATTTAACATAATATAATGTAAACAAACATGTCTTGGGCAAAACTAATAATATCAAAATCATCAAACATGAATGAAAAAGACCTTTTGAATGAATTACAAACCACAGATTTTGATGACATCTTTAAAACCCCAAAAATATATAAGGGAATCCAAACATACTTAATTTATTATGACATTGAAGAGTTTCTAGTATGCATGTTATGGCTTCTAGTAGTAATTAAACAATGCAAAGAGTCCAAATATTTAGTATGATAAATTTCATTGGAACGCCTAGTTTATTTTTCACTTTAAATCCATCATTTGTCCATCATCCTTCAGTTGTTCTTTTAAGTGGGCAAAACATCAAACTTGATTTATTTTATGACAAAAAAATGTTAACAAAAAATAAGAGGAGTAAATAATTCAAAAGCCATGAATTCGAAAGCCCAAGCAATATTTATACACACACTTGATGCAATTTTTGCATACATGTGAAAGTTTTTTTTAAAAAAACAATAAAATCGGTGTGTTCAGTCATATCAAAACTTATTACAGATGCTATGAAATAACCAAAAATGGAAGCTTGCATATACATTCATTGTTGTGATTCAATGACTCATGAAATATTAATACACTTGTCCATATGTTATGTGGTAATGAAGGTTTTCAAAAACACATGATTGATTATTTAAACAACATCATCATTAAATATAGAACAATATAAATCAACTTCAAAGATGACACACATAAACGATGAAATTCAACACATACATCCATGTACCACAAGACCACCTGACCCAAGTATCAATACTTTTGATAAATTATTTCAAAATGATGTGTGTATTTTAATAAATGTATGTAATCGACATGTATGCAACCCAATTTGTTATAAAATAAATGTTGACACTTTTTAAAAACTATGTAGATACAATTTTCCTCAATCTTTAATTAATGAAACTCATTTTGATAGTGAAACAAAACTTTTACACATTAAAAGAACTTGTAAATGGTTAAACAATGCAAACCCATGGATATTATCAACATTTAGATATAATCATGATCTAAAGTTCATAGCATCATTGGATAAAGATAGTAAATATTTAATTTATTATATTATAGACTACATAATAAAAACATCCATTTACACTATGCACATGTATTCTCTTTTACAAATAGCAGTACAAAAAATAGCCACAATTATTGAAAATACAAACTTGTATGATATAATTGATAAAAGTTGACATTTGATCATTAGATGTTTGAACACAATTGGAAGTCAACAAGAAATATTAGCTACAAGAGCAATAAATAATTTATTGAATCTGCCATATCATATAATTGATTACAATTTCATTTATATACTTTGGTACAATTTATTAACTTGGGTAAAAGAAGAGGAAATAAAACTGCAAAACATCCATATTGAAAAACAAAATAACATTGACAACAATTTTGAAACATTTATAGTTGGAAAAACTTCATCAAATATGCATAATTTTCGTATATGATTACCAACAAAGACCTAATATATTTGAATCTCTTTCTCCATATGAATTTAAAAATAAAGTTAATAAAATAAATAACATACATGTTGCAATCAATTTCATCAAAATCACCTTCAATATGAAACTCATAGTTTATATGAACATAAAATACCTAAAATACCAATAATCCAAAATTATACGATACCATTGTGCAAGTAAATAACTTTGAAAATTATGCTACATCAATATGTATTCTATTTTCATCGTGGCAGACACTATCCAACATCAAAAAATACCCAACAATAACTTGGGATGTAACATTAAAAACTTCATATCCAACATTTTTTGACTTTACCAAAAAAATAATTTAAAACATCAATATCTTACATGAATGCAAAAAATCAAGAAATGATGACAATTTATTAAAAGCTTCAATTGAAGACAACATTGATGAAGACAATAAAGATGCTACATTAAATCATCCACTTTATGACAATGAACTCAAAAGCACAATAGAGGAAGACATTCATAATATATTAGTCCAACAAAACGACATAAAAAAGAATACAACTATGAAAGCATAGAAATATAATACATGTTGTGTAATGTAAACACAACAAATTATGTCTCTGAAATAACTAAAACTTGAAAATTTATGAAAAATGAAAAACAACATTAGCACATTCAAAATTATGATATGGATACCATCATAGAAAATCAAAGCAATAACAAATAATGGATTCATACATTAAATGATCTACGAAAAAACAAACTTGATACACCAATGTTAGAAATCCATGTTGTTCAAAAAACAACATATGCATGTAAATGATAACTCATGACAACTTGAAATACATGAATTACTTGATGTCCAAACAAAAATAGATTCCTTATACAACAATATGAAAAAATGGATATTTAATAATGAAAATATTTACTCACCCATATCTTTTAAAACTTTCATAATTAAAAAATATAAATTAAATGATCTACAACTTTTTACCTTTAAAGGATTCATAAAAATGAATTCCACTAATCAACTATTACAATACATAGGGGTGTTGTAGGTACATGCAAAACACAAATCATCAAAGCTATTAAAGAATATTTTTTGAAAATAAACAACAAGGACAAATTATGCATTACAACATTGATTGCAAATGTTGCTTTATTGATACGTGGAACAATTATCCATTCTTTACTTGGCTTATCAATTGATAAAAATATAATTATAAACAAATCCAAAAGAATACCATGTAGTTGGTCCAACATTCAATTTATGATAGTCGATGAAATATCAATGGTGGGTTGTATGATGCTTGCTACAATGCATTTAAAATTACAAAAATTAAAATCTAGCATACTGCGATTTGGAGGATTTAATATAATGTTCATGGGAGATTTTTTGCAATTTCCATTCATCATTGACACACCATTATTTTCAACTAACATCCAACCAACTTTTATATTCACAAATTTGATGTAAAAGAAAGTCATAGATAAAAATATATGGGAAAACTGCATTAGCCCAAATAACATCATATTAACACAACAAATGTGACAAAACAAAGACATAAGATATGCAACTTTTTTACAAAATCTTCAAAATGGAATAATTTCATATTCAAATTTTGATTTGTTAAAACATGTTTTCTCACTAATATAAATGTAAATATTTTTGATGACCCATGGAAAATAACAACTTTCATAGTACCTAGAAATGAATTACAAAATGCAATTAATCAACAAATAATAAACATCAACTCAATAGAATTAGAACAAAAATGTTATATTCTAATGGCCACTGTACTTATAAAAAAAGTTCAATATGAAATGACATACAATACTTCATAAGATAAATTGTTTCAACAAGTAAAACTCAAAATTTTACACCTTTTTTGAAATTATACAAACGAATGAAAGTCATAATCATAGAAAACATATTTCCTAAACTAGGAATTGTCAATGGAACCATTGGTTACATTCAAAATGTTTTAATCAATGGATTTTAATGGATTCAATGAAATCATTCAATGCACCCACCTACAAATGTTTATGTTGATTTAACTGAATTCATTAAAAAACATGACATTTTACAAGACATTACCCTAGAAGGTCTACCAAAAAATGTCATACCAATAGTACCAATATCTAAAACCTTTCAATATTGTTACCAAAATACTAGAATCAAATACTTCCAAGAGATTTAACATAAATAGATATCAATTATAACTTGCCCTTGCTTTCTGTTTCATAGATTTTAAATGCCAAGGACAAACATTTGATCACTTGATCATAGATTTGAAACAACCACTTGATAATGTACCAATTAACATGCACAACATATATGTAACATTATCACGATTATGTTCCTTGGATGGACTTGTAATATTAAAGGATATATCTATCAAAGACATATGTAAAGCCAAATAAATAAAAAAGGTCATTAATATTAAAGGATATATCTATCAAAAACATATGTAAAGCCAAATTCAAAAAAGGGTCATTAGAGATGACAAAACCTCTTTAAGACCAAAAGAATATTAATACAAATGAAATCAAAACCAACAAAGATATTTAAATTCTTATGGATTCAAATATTGATCCTAAAAGATGTGATGATAATTTATTGCATGACAAAGAAACTAAATAAAAAATTGCAATATCAAGTGATTTAGAAAATAACTCTAATGAATATGATAACATTGATTATTGGATTGAAGACCTCCAATTAACTAAAGTAGATGAAATTAAATATCCTTCTTGACCTGAATAGATGGCTAAGTGACCAACATCTAGGAAGTGTTATGCAAACATTATATGTTTAAAAATTACAATCATTAGGATATAAACAACATACATATGCAATCATAGGAAGAAAAATGTACGTTTGTCAAAAAAAGTTTTCAACACATATTCATAAACAACGATCATTGGATTTTAGTAAAAATCCATATGTCAATTCTTAATTTACATTGTACAATATATGATTCACATATGCCAATGACAAAAAAATTATTTAACAACACAATCCAATTATTATGCAAACTTATAAATGTGAACAACTTTTTACATATGCAAATGTAATGCAACAAATAAACAACTCATCATGTGATGTTTTCACAATAGCAAATGCACCAAGCATTGTGTTTGGATTTGATTTTGAAAAATCTCAACATATTTTAACACAAATACGAACACATTTACGAAACTCCATAAACAACAGATTCATTTTTCCCTTCTCAAAATATGAACTAATATATATATATATATATATATATATTCATCGTCACTACTATGGTGAAGCAACACGGAGCCCAAGTTCATTTAATAATGCTCAAAACAAGTTAATCTAGTACATAATAATCTCTTTTAATTTTCTTGGCTGGCAGGCCCTTATTCCAGTAAAGCCTGGCCAAGAAGGGCTTTACCCCAAATGAAATAGGTGTAGATAAAAATCCCTCCTACTCCATCATTCTGTAATTCTCCCCTTCAGAAAACCTCTGAGATTTTTCTTTGAGTATTTTGGAGGTGCACCTATACATTGTAACATCCCATGGGGAATTTTCAATTATCGTAAACCACTGCCTGGAATTTTCCTTTGTATTTTCAGCTCCCTTACCTGCCCGAGGAAACCTGTTTTCAGCAAGCGGGATCTTCTACGGTGGCAGGTACCAGCCAGTACTACTGGGATCTTCTGACCAGCGGAAGGTAACAGCCAGCATGTCACTATTTCTAAAAAGTGAAAAAATCCCAGCTCTGCTTTACATAGGAAAAGGACCTGAGTACCAGCCTAAGGCATAGATCTCAGATCACAGAAGGGCCTGTACTCAGGCCAGTACGGGCCCTTCTCCTATACATAAAACCTCTGAGATTTTTCTTAGTGTATTTGGAGGTACACTTACACGGTGTGTAAAATCCCATGGGGGCATTTTCAATTTTGGAAGTGCCCATGCAATTATTTTTTCTCGTGATACCCAATGGGTATGAGTATCACAGTGAATTTTAATAATAAAAATCAGTTCGATGGGTCTGGGTTTTTTAGGGTTTAGGGTTTAAGGTTTAGGGTTTTACCCTAAACCCTAAACCTAAACCCTAAACCCTTGGAGTGGGGTGGTTTCAGAAGTAAGCGGCCCTAGTCGGCTACGCCTTGGGCACGCACACACACACTTCTGGGACTCTGCACTCCTTGGGCATTACCCTAAGTAGGTGTAAGAACCTTCCCCTTATAGGCCTAGTGATCTATATGGAAGCAGAATATTCCTTTAGTCCTCTATCTAGACACCTATATAAAGGCAGAATATTCCTTTTGGGGCGTCCCGCTGTGGTGCACAAAATGACCCGGATTTTAGGGTTTTGATGTGCAGTCAGTTAGTCGGTACCAGGGCTAGGGGAGGAGATTCATTAATCAAAGCTGCTGTAATCCGGAGGTGATGGAGAATCTGGCGACAAAAAAGGGGTCGAGAGAGAAAGTCCGTAATTATAGTTTGGGGATTCAGCGTTGGTTGATGGATTCCGGTTTCAGTGAGCTCGATTACTAAATGGAAGAAGAAGAAGAAGATGTGGTGGCAACTTGGGCGTTGGAAGAAGTAGTTTTGTCGTAGATTTGTACAAAATGGGTATCTCTCAGGTACATAAAATTCCTCTTCTTCTTTGGAAGTTTGATCCATCAGTAAGCATTCAATGTGTAATGAGAGTTATATCCTGAAAATTGAATGATTTCACTGATTGAGTGATGGTATCCCTCTTCTCTGCAAACCCAAATTTGTTGATCTCATGGAGTTCACTTGAATTGCTCAATCGAACAAGGGTTACATAAGGTTTTCAGAAGAGCTTCTAAATACTTTGCATACAGTTTCAGAGAGAATCAGTTTCAAACTGAAGTCAGAATTGTCTTTGTTTATGATTTGAGTTTTGGGTATTGTCTGTAGTCAACAAGCTTGGAGCAATTTCGACTGAATTTTTGGTATTGTCTTTCTGTAGGCATCAAGCTTGGAGCAATTCCACAATCATGTGGAGACAATCCACAACATCATTACAACAGTTTGCAGAGGTGCAGAAGACAGCGTGATAAATAAGCAGCAATGCAAGCGGTTGGCAAACATGTATGAAGAGATCAATGCTTTTGTAAAGCAATTGGTGGTGCTGGTGGTGGATCCTGCTGTACATCCTGCATGCTTGTCTCTCATAGCTTCACTTGAAGAGTTGATTTGTCTCCTTGAGAAAGGGAAGGTTCTTGTGTTGCAGTATGCAGGAGCACAATGGTTTGATCTTCTGGTTACCAGGGGAGAAAACCAAGAGGCTTTTAAGGAGATCCATTTATCACTCGAGACTTACATCACAACATTGCACAAGGATCTTCTTACAACATCACAAATTTCAACTGAAACTGTGCACTTGCCCAGTGATTTTGACTTTAAGGAGGATGCAAATCAGGATCTTGAGCAGATGTTGGCCAAGTTGAAGATGCTTGAAGACAATGTGCCAATTGCCATCAGAAAGCTCCAGGGACCTCAATCCATTGACAAATTGCCTTCCAACATGCAAATACCGCGAACACAGATTAAGCTCGGTAAAATCATTGGAAGGGGTTCCTATGGGGAGGTCTATAAGGCAACTTGGCTTGGATGCAAACTTGTTGCCAAAGTCATCAGATCATCAGGCGATACCACTAAGTTGCGGGAGGAGATCCAGATACTTTCAAAGCTTAGTCATCCACATGTTGTACAATTTGTAGGCTATTGTGAAGCAAAGGGAACAAGCATGATTCTAATGGAGGCAATGCATGGAGATCTAAGAACTCTCATTGACAATCAAGCTCGGGATGGTACTCCACCAATGCCACAACATGTAGTTCTTGATATTATTTCTCAAATTGCAGCAGGCATGGCATACTTACACAACCGAGGAGTTTTCCATGGAGACCTCAAAGCTTCCAATGTGTTAGTCAGTCGTCCTGATGGCCCCATTGAGGTTAAGATTTCAGACTTTGGGGTGTCACAACGCTTGCAGCTCACTAGGGACAAGCATGGTGATGTTTCTTTCAGTTCTTGTAGTACTTCTATGTATTCAAGATCAGCATTTTCTGGAATAGTTGGGACAACTGGTTGGATGGCGCCAGAAGTGCTGCATCGTATCCAAGTGAGTATATAAGATCAAACAGCTAGCTTGTTATTATTTGTGGGGATGGGTTTGTCTTTTAGGGTTTTGGGTATAAGTGAATATAAAGGCTTTTTCACTACATGGCTAATACTTGAATATGAATCTCTCTTAAAGGTCACAATAAGTATAGGATAAGGCTCCCCATTGAGGGCATTGTGGTTTTAAGCTCCTTACAGCTGAGGGGTGGTAGCCCCAAGGTATAGGGAGCTGACAACCATAATACCTGAAATGTGGAGCATTAGCCTTTGTAGAAACCTGTTGAAACTACTAAAAAATGGTAAAATCCAGCTGTTAAGGGGTCTTACTAGTCTAATACCCCCCAAGCAAGGGGCCTTACAAGTGTAATGTCCCTCATAGGCAGCGCTCAAAACTGAGCAAGGTTTTGCCACACAATTGCCCAAAGACAAAGGCAAAACAGGAACAGCTTCTTACAAGTCCTTGGAATCATGGCTTTCCATAAAGAACTTTCTTGTTTAGTGGGTCTTTGTTGATTGAATTCAAACTCAAGTTGAATGATGTTCTTATGTAAACTCCTAAATAAAACCATTAGCTTTTAGTACAGATGGGAATTCATCAATGCTGATATTATTTGGTTGAAATTGTGTGATTGTCTTAAATTTTCAACTTGAATTTTTTCCTTGTAGAACTTCAACAATTTCAAAACTTGTGGGTGCTTTTGTTGTTATGAATTGTATTCCTTTGTAGAATGTCAATAATATAACATCTTGGGTGGGGGGACTTTTGTTGTTATCAATTTGTGTTCACTTCAGATGAGAAAGAACAAGGCTTTGAGGAGAACACGTCATGAGGGGGTCGCCGATCGACTTGTCTCCAACAATGTTGCTGCAAATGGTGGTGATGGTGTGACATTGTTTCCAAATGAGGAGCCAACATATACAGCTAAAGCAGATGTCTATAGTTTTGGGATGACATGTTGTGAAATCCTCACAAGGAATTCTCCATTTAATGAACTTCCACGACTTGAAATCCATGACAGGGTGATGGCAGGTGAGAGGCCCGAATTGCCTGTTGACATAGATTCCCAATTAGACAAACTCATTAGGATGTGTTGGGACACTAATAGTGAAAAGAGGCCTACATTTGCACAAATTTGCACTCGCATGCAAGCTTTGAAGATGCCAACTTTCCAGATTCAACCAGAAATCGTATCACCCAAAAAAAAGAAAAAAAGGAAAAGAAAGAGAAAGGGTGGGTCAAATAAAACCCTCATGCCCCCTATGTCTAAATGATAGAAATACTTTAAAATGCCCATAGATAGAAGTACCACCTTTCTCCCTTAGGCCAAAGGGTCTTGGGATTCTATTCTGTCCATCACCTAGTTAGGGTTTATGAATAAGGGCTCAGAATATTAGCAGGAAGTGGTCAATTTGATAGTTTACAATTAGGACTCATTAGCAACTTTCAAATAGCTATAGGTAATTACGCCACTGGTTTATCCAATATCCTAAACCCTAAACCCTAAACCCTGATAGCAAAACAAAATCTTCCTAAGTTGTTGGAACTCTAAAAATCCTCAACAATGGAAGAATAGGGCACATTATTGTGTCCACCCATGAAAGGCTGCTCTATAGACAAAGGGGCTGTTACTTAAACCCTAAACCCTTATGTGTGTTCTTGTAGACACTGACCATTCCAGTATTAGAATTGGTGATATTAGTCTTAATACACTATTCACCTTATTATATGTATCATGATATACTCAGATTCGTGCATTACCACATGAGTATTTGGAGCTCTCAGATTTATAACTAACAAAGGCTTCCCTTCTCTTCCTTGTATGTTTGCTCGGTATAGTATTTCTCCATTATTTGAATTGTTTAGGGAGAAAACTTGAGTGGTGAATCCATCATGCGTGTGTGTGTGTGTGTGTGTGTGTGTGTGGAGACAAGATTTGTTTGCAATCAATCACCCACTCTTTTTCTTTCAATGTTCTTGGAGATCTTAATGCAACTATGCTCTACTTTTTACACATAAGCTTCACAACCAGAGGGGTTTTTTTGGGCGAATTTTTCATCACCCGGTGACAAAATAAAATCTAATGCAATTCATACATATTATTTGTTGATGCTCAATACTCAATATGTTCTAGTATTGTAGTTCAATGTATTCATATTTAGAACAGAATTTGAAAATGAGAATTTTCCACCATATATTATTATGTATATGCCAGCTTGAGTATGATCAATTCACCAAATGCACAATACCCATTATTCTCTTTGTACAAGAAAACTAAATAAGATTATACATTTGACAAACAAGTCCAAAATCAAATAAAAACCCGGCCTCCACCTTAAGAAAAGAGTGTGATATAACACTTACTCATCTTGAGACTTGCAAGCAAACTTTGTTTCTTTTGTCTTCTAGTAGGAGCATGGGTGTGTTAGGTTGGTTTGTCTTTTGTGATCAACTACCATTTTGAACCTATTAGTAAATTGCTATCACCATAATCTAAACTTGTGGTTAAAGAAATTTTTATAACTTTGATGATTTTGGCTTCAAAAAGGACATCAATTTGAACCTTCCAATGGAGATCTAAATGCATCATCACATGTAGGCTTGATGTTGTTTTAATGTGTTCAGTTGGAGATAGTCATAAGCCCCAAGTCCAAACTAAATTCATACCTTTCAAGTAAGTTTTTTCTTTTAAAAATTGAGTGCCAATTAGGTCCTCAATGTCAAAAAAAATGGGGCACTAATTAGGTTATCAATATTTTTGGTAAATACCATAGTTGTGCATGAGCGTAGGTTTTCAAATACCCACTTGACAATTGTTAGTTAACTTGTTGATTATACACCGATGACAATTATAAGGCTTTAGCAGTTTTATTTTTAAAAATATATATTTTTATTTTTCTTGTTTCTATCATTAAAAATGTTTAGTGTTTTCGGATTGATAACCTACCTAGATGATAAAAAATTCATTTGGGTAGGTTTACTAGATATTGAAATTTAAATTACCAATTGATTAGGTAATTAAGCAATTATCAAAAAATCAATAACCTACCTGATAACTGGGTTGATAACTGGCCAACACTAATCCAAAGTCCAAACCAAGTGTCAAGTTCCATGAAACACTTTCATCACATCATGAAACACAAATTTAACACATTATATGATGCATTTGAGAGTTGACCATAGGGTTCAAGTGTTTTTTTTGGGTGAATTTTTAAATTTTTTTGAATTTGAAAAATATAACTTCGGCACATGCAATGGGTTTTCGTGAAGAAAAGGTGAAGCTAATTCACCAGATTTCAAAAGAAAATATTTTTAAATCACCAAAGTTTTAGAATAAGTTCCAACATGGAGTAAAAAATACACAAGGATTCTTAAACTCTTTACTTTCACATTTGATCTATAGCCAAATTTGCCTAAATCTTCTTGTGGATGATTGCCAACTCGGCTACATCACAAAATTGAGAAAAAAAGACCATGTAATGTTCTTGTAATTCCCTATATTGTTTTTGGCAATTAAGATATTACCTAATGCCTTATAACCAATTCATGTGAAGAGTTTGATGATAGAACTTCCCATATATGGGCATCATCACAACCAAAAAGGACATTACATTGCAATGAGAATTGCAAGCAACAATAGATATGTCTATGTGATGCCATGCAAAAGTCATGATAATCATGACAAGTTTTGCATAATGACTACCTAATATGAATGTTGAAGAAATCAAAATAAAAAGTTTATTATATTCAATTGTGCGGTTTGGTTTAAGTTTTCATAACTTTTAAAATTGCACAAATATTGCATCAAATATGTCCATTTTGCAAAAAACCCCAATAATTGCATAATTACAAACTTGTGGATGTTCAAATTTTTTTTGATAGAGACAACACTAGCAACCACATTCAAGAGACACAAAATTGTAATAAATAAGAAATGATTTCAATATTCACAAATACAAAATAGGTTTGAATTTCAAGAGTCTATGTGAAGTATTTAATGCATTAGGAAAAAAATTAACTTATAATATAAGAAAATGAACCATGAAATAATGAACGTATTTTGATATGGTTTATTTTTCAAAATGCATTGCAAAACACACATTTAAAAAAATTCAATGTTTATTCAATAACAATAATCACACAACTAAGAAGCATTTCCAAGGTAAAACCACATTGCAAAAATAAAATCCATACAAAAATTCCCCCCAAAAAAAAAATTGATTTTGGGCTCAAAGGACCTTAAAGTCCTTGGATAAAGTAATTCCTCTAGTTTGTTTTAACAATGAAATGAACCCATGTTGATCCCACAATTCAATTGAAACATTACATCTACTTATTCAAATTTCACCCCTTAGATTGCAAACCCTAACCATATTGAAAAGCGTATTAAAATGCAATGGGCCTACAAGGTTCCAATAAGTATTAAACTTTGTAAGAACCATTATCCACATTTACCTTCTTTTACTAATTTTTTAATATTATAATGTGAAAAAAATTTACCCAATTTTTTTTTTTTCTACATGTTATTTTGTGTACACATTGATAAAGACAAACTTCTTTGGCTCCACACTCATTTGGAATGTTTTTTTTTGTCATATTTTCTATGAAGACCCTACCTATTACCATTTACTCCCCAAGCTACCTTCCTAAACAAGAATTTAATCCATGTACTTTCTCCACCACTTGCTTGAATAGTTATTTGTTCATTTACATTCCAAGTTTGTATAAGTTTCAAAAGTTTCTTCTTGTGTTTAGAAGGATGGGTGGTGAATGCCTAGCTTGTGGTTGTGGTTGTAGTCATCCTCACCATCATTCACCAAATGATAATCAAACAAGAGTTTTCATGTATTTAATGTAATTTGAAACATTCTTTTAATTTCATAAATTGTCATAAGACAATTTGGACCCATCCCATAATATTATGCAATTAACTAAAATTTTTGAATAAATATTAACTTATAAACTTGGGTTCCATTTTTTTGCACCTTGCCATTAACAATGAAATGATGGAAAAAATTGATCTGACCTTGTGAAAATGAGGTTCCATTTGAATGAAATTATTGAATGGCATTACATGCAAATTGAATTGAATTTAAATTATTAAATTAAATTCAAATCCAATTAATCAAATTAAAATTGTATTGAATTAATTTAGTCAAATTCAAATGAATTTAAATTTGATTTCACGTACTTGAACACAATGCAAGCTATCATGTTTTATAATATTATTGAAAATCTCATGCATGCAATGGTATATACAAGACTTTATATTGTTCAAGTAATGAGGGTTGTGAGCCAATTTGGAGTTAGTCATGAGAATTTTTATTCAATTGCAATGAAAAGGATCTCCATTATTTAAAAGGTGCAATGGATTTTGTTCTATGTTTCAAAAGAAACATTAAGGATGTTGTTATGGACCAAATGCATTTCAATGGAAACATAAGCCATAGCCAATGATAGATAATTTTAATGCGAATTATTAAGTCATGGCCAAGGTTCCAACATGAACATAAAAGACCAAATAGGTTTTTATAGGAATGTAAAACATAATTAAAGTTAGACTTGTCATGATGGAAATGTAAGCCATAGCCATGATCACACATGTTTGGAAAGTGCCATAAGCCATAGTTGGGGTCAAATATGTTTTGATAGGAATGTAAGTCATCACTAAGGTCATGTGCATTTCAAAAAGGGTGTAAATCATAGCCAAACCAGGCAAATTTCAACATAAATGTAAGCCATAACCATGGAATTGATGAAAATATTATGAGCTAAGTGCATTTCAAAAAGCATGCTTACCAAAGCCATCATCCTAATATTGGGAAATAAGATATTGTTTATATTGAAAGCACACAAATGTCTATCTATTGTGATGTAGATTTGACTAGCAATATTGATGGTTACAAATCCACATTGGGTTATGTTTTCTTATTGAACAATGGAGCTATCAATTGAAGTACCCAAAAACAACCTTATATTGTTATTTTTTTACAAAAGTTAAATGTATGATAATTTCCCAAGCAATAAGGCCAAGTAATTTAGCTTTCATCATTATTTAAAACTATTGGTCAACCACAAATAAAACTCATTGTTATATATGACAACAATCAAAGTTGTATATCCTTATCAAAAGATCCAATCTTTCATGTTCATATAAAACATATTGAGATTCATCATCATTTTGTGCAAGAGAAAGTTGCGAATGATTTTATCAAGTTGATATATTGCAACACATAAAATATGGTTGCAAATATATTGAACAAGACTTTTTTTTTTCTATTGACAAACATGAAAATTTATAATATTTGATGAGTGTGATCAAATGTGTAATTAGGTAGTTTGTTGTATGGAAGTGTTGAATGTCAACATCCTAAGTTGATATTATATTTATTTTAAATATTTGTGTTTCATGCATTTCATTTTTTGGAACTATAAGATAATTGAATTAGGGTTAGATATGCATGCATGTGCTTATGCATGTAATATTAGAGAATGTAACATCTACATGCATGATGTTCATTTTGTATTCAACATTTTTTTATTGATGAAATTTTGTCCAAAAAAATATTAAATATTAAAAGTTCAAAAAAAAAGATTTTGGAGGTTTTTAGTTGCCAAAAGTGAGGGAAAAAATTATAGAAAACTCCATATTAGTATATTTGGTTTTCATTGTGTAGTAAAAAAATATGAGAATGATTAAAATTTTATTATTTATTATTTACTTATAGCTAAATTTGGCTAAATTTTCCATGGGATGATTGCATTTATATATATATATATATTTATTTATTTATTTTTATTTTTTTTATGGAAGATTGTCACTTTGGTTGCTAACAAAAATTCCTAAAAAATCATTTCTCCTATTAAGAGTAAGCCAAACCTTGGGGTGAACTTGTAGGAGCTTGTGTGATTATAAAGTGGGGGTGGAAAGCTCATGGTAAATTTTATGTTTTACTCATCTTCATTTTCTCATCGATCCATTGTCAATTTTCCGACAATGACTGCACTCCCATACAAAAGGAATATGATTCTTCCAAAAGGACATCCTTGGAAGAAAGACACCCAACCCTAAATATTAGTTTTTCGGATTTGGGGGACCTTCACATGAAAGCAAACCTTTGAATCTAGAGTGAAGAACTTGGGACGTGTTAAATGTGCACTAAAACATACAATACACATGTAAAGCGAGTCAAACTAAGTGTTGGGGTTTGTTGTACTTGTTAAAAGAGACCATTCCAAAACCTTTCCATCCTTGTTTTGCACAAAAAAAAACACTATTTTCTTGCCCACGATCATCATGAGAAAAACATTTCCTTTCCCATTGTCAATTCCTCTACCACACTATGAGAGCTTGCTCACTCGCTCGCTTTCCACCAACACCCACCCAACCACTCACCCACCTACCTACCCACCGTCAATTGGACAACAAGGGTACACCAAAGGCAACATTATATATATAATACATAAAGCTTTGTAAACAACTTATCCCCCATTGCCATAGTTGGGACCCTCTTTGTTGGAAAAGAAGAGAACCTAAAGAAACCTCGGAGTAAGAGTCTTGAAAGAGAATGAAAACCAAAAAGATATTATTAAAAACTAATAATTTAATTTTTTTAATAATATGTTTTTAAATTAAAATTAATTTTTTGAGAAAAAATCCTCAACAACACTATGCAAGTTGATATAATACAACAAAGTTGGAAATAGAGAAAGAGGGTTTTGTAAGTTGTCACCACACTCAACTAACTATTCCAAAAAACATGAAGAAACCCATTTTGAGACAAATAAAATTATTGCATTATTTTTTTATATACACCCACTTGCCTCTCTCAACAAGGTTGTCCACTTTCCAATAGCTTTGTGATTTGCTTAAAAGGGCTTTGTCAGATTTTTTATTTTATAATTTTCATTAGGTCCTTTTGGAGAAGGATAGCTTTGGTGGAGAGTAGTAGAGAGAGGTTGGTTTGGCCTTTACCCGACAAAAGCTGAAGGATTTGTCAGATTACATACATTCAATCCTTTGCTTTGTGACCCTACTACTACTACTTGCAAGGTTTGTGAGTTTTGACCAGCTTTTGTTGGCTTTCCTATTACAAAAAATTTGCTTGTCACTTGAATGACAAAAATTGTTTGTCACTTATGACAATTTTGTCAATAGTGCATTTTGAAAGGAACCTCCAACTTTTTTTCTCTTTTTTTTATTTATTTTGGGTGAAATGGGTCATATTGGATGAGTGTTTTTCCATTAAAAAATACTTAAAATTTTTGTATTATTAGTTTGATAGAGCAATTTGAAAACCCCTCGCCAAAAAAAACTACTACTATTACTACTACTATTACTTTCAATTTGAATTTTTCTTTTCTTTTCTACCACTTTAACAAGTAAACATATGATCATATATCTCGTTGCTCATAAAAGAAATGGAAGCTTCAAATTGCTTTCCAACTACTAATCATATGAAAGAATGAATTTGTTAGTTCATCTTGCTATACCAAATGTCAAAAACTACCTTGCAAATTTGATGTTATTGATTTGTAATCCACATAATGGAAATTCTTACATCTTAGGATTAAGAATCTACTTGACCTTTTGGAAAAGTTCCAAAGATATGGAATTTATGTTTAATATCCAAACACCAATTATAAGATTTATTCTTTATTTTCCAAATTATTTTAAAGCGTTTTTAAAAAAATTCAATTGCACCTCACACACACTAGTAATTTGGAATATACACACAAAAATAAGAGTTATTCAAACAATACTTACATGATTCAAATTCTAAATATTGATTGAATAACTAGGCAAACATTTGTGTTCTTCCCACACAAATGTTTGAGGATTAATTTTTTAATTTAAAAATTGAATTAATGTTTAAAAAATGAATTGCAATATCACACCCATAGTCCATAAATTGCAGACCTTTGAAGCCAATTTTTGTTTTAATAATTTGATATGACTTCAAAATGACAAACACCCATTTCCGAGTTTTAAGTGAGAATAAGAAACCTGATGATGCCACTTATAGTCAAGCTTGTCTCTCCAATTTTAGATCTGCCCGGGCCCCCATCATTCCATATTAGTACATCTCTTAGGTTAAATAATGACCTTAGGTTAAAAAAGGTTTCATACGAAGTTCAAGCCCTTGGGTAAACTAGCACAACTAGCACACATGTTGATACCTTGACCTTTTCAATCGAGGCCTTCCTTTTAGTGGCCATATTAAGACCCAAAAATGTTAGATTTGAACAACTTAGAGACCCTTATCTAGTCTAAGCAAGGGAAATTCATAATAATATTTAGAAGTAATGGAAGTAATTTTTTGGATTTTTTTACCATTTTATTAATGTGGGTGTTTAAAGTTCAAACCCAAAATGTAATTAGGTAACTTGACCATATGATGATAGAAGTCGAATAACATTAGGGATAATAAAATTTTTGATTTCTTACAAAACCCAAAATGTAACTAACTAGTGAAGAAGAAGAAGAATTTTAACACAACAAGAAGTTGTCATTTTCTCTTGGACTTGCAACCATGATGATTATGATTTGAAAAAAAAGTTGATGACAAAGCATTGAGTGACCACAAGCACAGATGTTGGTAGGTTTAGAAGCCGAGGAAGATTTGATCTTGAGATGTTGAAGGAGATTAGAAGCACACACATAGAGTTAGTTTGTAATTTCAAAGGTTTCTTCTTTTGGGGGCTTTGAGCATTATTAGCAAATCATATGTTCCCCCAACACTCCCTTCACGAGAGTAAACCATCACCGACAAGCGCACCATGCAAAACCAATGGCACCTACCTATGAGGATGTTTGAAACACAAATTCCATTGTATTCCTGCCCCATAGTTAACCATGCCCTAATCATCAATATGTATCTACTTATCTAGTACACAAAAGACGGTAAATACCCCTCATCCCCCATAGTTAACCATGACCTAATCATCAATATGTAGCTACGTATCTAGTACACAAGAGATGTGTAAATACCCCTCATCCCCCCATCAAGCTCCATTCAACACCTTGTAGGCTTGTTATTTTACGCCATGCATGATTTGGTGTTGAATTGTGCAATGAAATTCTTTCATGTTTCTACACAAGAGGAATATCATTTTACTATGTTCTACAATGCAATTCTTTCATGTTTCCACACAAGAAGAACATTATTTATTATGTTCTGCATGTTTTGCACTATCGACAATAAACACCATTGCTGATTTAACATCCTCCATTGTGGTGAATAAGGGGCTTGAACTTTGCAATGGATGGGGGCACTTGCGAGTGTTGGGTCACATACCCTTCCTTTAGGTTTGATTAGGCACATAGGTGTTGAAATAGTTAATATTTTTTGGTCTTATTGCTTTTGGCACCTATGGCAAAGTGGATGGAGTTTTTGGCAATAATGCTTATATATTTTTTGACTTTTTTCTTTTTCACAAATTTTCCACAATGTGTAATTGTTGCCTTTAGCAAAGTGAATGCAAACAAGTGGGAGTGTAGAGGTAGGGTGGTCATCAAAGTGGATAGTTGGGTTAAGGTTAAGTTTAAAATAGTCCAACACATGTCAACACAAACTTGTTCAAATACTTGTTCAAGCTCATAAAGATCAATAGAAAAATTAATGCCAAAAACAACATGTCACTTGACAAGGAGAAAAAAAAGAAAAAAAAAGGGGAGAGAATGTATGTACAAAGAGACGCGAGTATGACAAGCTACTAAGTTCAAACTAGAAAATGTCTAGCACCCACAAGTCTTGAAATTTGTGCTTTCAATAAAAAAAATTCTTGGGAATTTGTTAATGTTAAGCATTATAATAATGAATTATTATTTTCAATTTGTGAGAGACAAATGTTGTTAAAAAAAAATTGGAAAAATTTTGAACTCTTCATATTTTTTTAATTAATTAAGTACCAAACTGAGTTGGCATGGCACTTTATTAAGGGAATCCATGTCCCCATTACCTTATGGGGGAGGTGTTAGTTAGACTCCTTGTACTAGCCTTTGGGTTGTGATTGAGTCCATGCTCATCACTACATAGTACATAGCTGTGTTTGGCCTTTTTTGCTTGTCCCATGGACATTTTGGGTGTTTTCTAGTTGGAGTTGATTGATTGATTGATTGATTGATTTGATTTGATTGCTTTTGCATGGTAAGCCAAAGAACTTTTTTGTCAGGCATGGAAATTCAATAACACAATCTAGACAAAAATAATAATTATTTTTACAATCTAGACAAAAATAATTATTATTTTTACAATCTAGACAAAAATAATAATTATTTTTACAATCTAGACAAAAATAATTATTATTTTTACAATCTAGACAAAAAAATAATTATTACTTTACAATCTAGACAAAAATGATAAATTATTTGTATGAAGAGAGTGCAACTGCAACAGACTCAACTCTTGAATTTTAAAGGGGGCCCCATACTTTGACAGACTGTTGTTGTGCTTTTTGTTTGTTTGGATTGCTGATTAATATGTTGTAAAAAAATATGCAAACATTAAAGAATTCAAAAAAGGGTTTGCAACACAAAGGATGGAAGATCATGGGTTTTTTTTTTTTCAAAGAAATTTTTTAAAATAAAAAATGTCTCGTGTCCCAAACACCAAACTTAGTGACCAATGGGAAAAAAAGTTGGAACATGTCTCAAAATTGATAATTTCAAAATTTGGACACGTCCATGAACACAATTTTTTTAAAAAATTATGACAAGTACAAAAATTCAAATTAATTTTTATCCTTCACCAATGGCAAGAATCGATACCTACCAATATAATATATCCTATCTTCAAGGTCGGTTCGACATCATATCACCAAAAAATATTTTAAATGATGTCAAGCTATGACCAAGTTTGGAAGGATGCTTGTTCTTTCCTAAGGTTCACCACCTTATCAATTAACCCTAGTCATAAGGTGACCCTAAACCCCAAACCCAAAATCATGGTGGGTTGCAAGTCACAACTCATGTGTTGTCCATCGTTTGGGTTTAGGACAACACAAGAGTTGTCGCCTTGGACACATGGAAGTTAGTGAAATGCATGAATTACAAAATACGTACTACATATCATTGTGACTTTGGGGACTCTAGGTATTATACTATACTATACTTGTGATGAGAATCTTAAGAGGTCATTCTTTTCAAGACTAGGTCGGTAGTACTCAAAGACATGAAGGCACAATCATCCTTGCATAGTTCTATCAACAAACAATGAAAATGGGTGTCCGAGTGTGAAGTTGTATTTGCATAATTGGTGGGTTTGGTTCATGCATAAGATCTTTCAATTACTACCTTGCATTTTAAATTGAACTTTTTTCATACATGTGTTATGCACAAATGTCATCTTTAACTCAACATTACTATGATTTTAAAAATTTTTACCTCTTCTCATACCATTGGAATAGGTTTTATTCAGCAACCAATTGTTGAACTAGTTCAAACCATTTAACTCCAAAAAAAATAAAAAATAAATTGTCAATGATAATAACATTACAAACAAAACATCATAAATTCAAATAGTTGTGTACCAATTGCTATGAATTTGGATAAAAATGCCTAATGTTTTGCAAACATGTTTTTATATATTTTTACACATCCCAAAATAATAATAATCAAACAAGCACATCCCATGAGCTTAGGATTTTTTTGGAAGCAAGCATCCAAAAATCAAAGTTAAGTGTGTGCATGTGTAAAAACATAGTTGCACAAATGGGTTCATGGATTCTCCAAAGAGAACACCCAAAAGAAGCTAGCCAATTGATTATGATGAGATCTAACTAATAATGTATTAAGCAACATCGGGATATCAAACTTGGTCTTTCAAATAAACAAAGTTTAGATGATTTGCACAAACAAGTGTACAAATTGTTACATTTTCATGACAACAATTTACATGGGGTTGGTTTGAAAGGCCTCAATAGTCTCCCCCTCTTGATCCTAACCACTTTCTTCAGCCCAATAGGTTTCAAAACCCTCTTCCAAAGATGCTAAGCCTCTACAATTGTAAGTTGGCCACTAGTCAAGGTACTAGCTTACCTCTCAACTTGCATTGCATTGCATGTGGACCCCTCAACCCTAACCATGTCACATATTCTATATGGTACAAGTAGCTGAAGTGCCAAACTTCTAGTTTAGCCCTAGATCATCGATATTCCAAATTTAGTAATGTAGTAGTGAGTGAAGACCATGTCCTTCTTCCACACTTTTTAAAATTATGATTCCTCTTATTTTGTCTCTCTCCTCTCCCATTACCCTTTTATTTTATTTATTTATTATTTTTTTTGTCTTGGAGGTTCATATCATGTGCAATATTAGAATTTTTATAATTATTTTATTTTATTTTAATATTAAATATATTAAAATTTTATAAGGTACTACTCCAAGTCTACAACTCACAAGTTACAAATGTACTACTCCATTCAATAATGTTGAATTGTCGGATACATACATACATACAATACATTAGAGTTATCCATAAAGTCATACCCAGTCCAGGCCTTTGTGTTGCACACCCACTTGGCCCCCTATTCATTTGTCTGTGCATGATCTCTTGTCATTGCTCTCTAGTCTTTTTCTGGTATTATTTATTTATTTTTATTTATTTATTTATTTATTATTATTATTATTATTATTTATCAAGTGCCAATTTCTTTTTTTTTCTTTTTTTTTTCCTTGGAAATAGAATATTGGAGAGCTTGGTTCAGTGATTTGCTCCTCTGAAAGTTTAAAAAAACACAAGACCAAAAAGGGCATGAAAATTTGTCAGTGGGTCCAAATATAAGAGGGTTCTTCTTTTTACCCCCTTTAGGGTAATCCAGCACCTATGGTGATCACATGGTAAAAAGTAAAAAAAAAACCTAAAAAATAATTTTTAAGATAATTTTTAAAAATGGGTTTTTTTCTAAGTATTTTAAATATTCCATCCTGAAGACCAAAATGAGCCTTTTCAGAAGCAAATTTAAAAATTTTGGGATATTTTTACCATGGTTCCAGTGTAGGTAACTGGCTCACCCTGTAAGTAAAAATATGGTGTAAATATTAGTAAAAAACCAGCAACAGAGTTAACCACCATGGTTAGTTAGGGAATGAACTGGAACCCAATGGAAATGAAAAAGAATTTTCCTGTTCATCCATCATCCATTCCTCATGGTGGAATTTGCTGGAGGCTTTTTGGTTCACTCTGGTCAGGTCTGAGATGATCAATTGGGCATCATCAACATAGATAATTATTTACTTATTTTTATTATATATATATAATTTATTTATTTTTAAATTCTAATTTTTTTATTAAAATTTTTTGAAGCTTGTAAATATGTAAAATATCCATTCCATAAGAAAGGGATGAGAATTTTGGTGTGACAAATAAGCCCTAAAACCCAACTTTTTGGGTAAAGCTGTGCCTTGAACAAACAAAAGGGGTTTGTCAGTTGGACCATGTGATCACTTGCTCCCATTTTGGCATGAAAGTTTCAATGGTGGAAATCCTTCCTTGAGTGTAAAATTGGGGACTAAAGCCTAGTCTTTTTGGCCTTGTCTTTTAGGGGAATTATTCAGGCCTTGGGAGCATGGTAAAAATGCCAAAGTTTTTTGGGTAGCTTCTAAAAACATTATATACAACACATGGTCCTTAGACAAAATAAAAGGGTTTTTCATTGTTGTATAATTTAATTTTTGTATGTGTGTATATGTGTTGTATATTAAGAAATTTAGTGTATTCGGAAGGCACCTTACATCTTTGAATATCCCATTGAAATACTAGGTGTAAGATCCCTCTCACTCCTACTCCCCCAACGATCTACATATGTTTTGGCATATAGGTATAAGGTTTGCCTAGTGTTTTATAGAGGGTAAGGCCCATGGGCAAGGAGTATTTATAGAGTGTGGGGGCATTCAATGAAAGACTGGACTCAATGACCCACTTAGGGTTTTATTTTAGGGTGCAAACTAGGTATAAGGAGTTGTTTAAGTTCCATTGAAGTAAGTGGTTACACCATGTTAAAAGTTTTGGATTATCTTTTGACAATAATATTCATAAGTATTGTGTGAACATGTGACAAAAATTGAAATGAATCTAATGAGTATTGAATAGTCAAAAATAACTTTTCAAACAATGGGATCAATAATTTTATTTTATTTTATTTTTATTTTTTTGAGTTGCTTACAGGGCTTTAGAAAATATTTGCAAATAAGAATTTTTTTATATAAACATTTACATTATAATATAATGCAACAACTTTTTGGGTCATAAAATTTTTTTATTTTAAAAGCAAATTTGTAAATCATGATTTTAAGCTTATTTTGCAAAATATTTTACTCTTAAATATTGATTAAGGACTTAGTCTTATGCTTTGGTGGCTTTTATTACTGTGTTTTTATCATTTCAAAATGGCCCACCTTGGGGTTTTATCTTACACTAGATTATATTATATGGCATAGCATTGCTTGTGTGTGTGTGTGTGTATAAAAGCTTTAAAACCTAAGATGAAACCAAAAAAATTTAACATCGTTAATTTCATTCAAACTAAAATTAACATTTATAAAAATAATCAATAAAATCAATTAAAAAAAGGTTGCACCATAATCACCTAAAGGTTTTTAGCTTAAACAAAGGCCATGATGTTTCATCAATCAACACCTACACTTGTACCTGTTACAACCTAATGGGTGAGAACCAATGTTTTTTTTTGGTGTGAATTATCACAAGAATTTTACTTTTTTAAAAAGGTGGCTCCTAATACAAAGGACAAAAAAGGAAGGTATCATTTTGTTCACCAAGGTGATGTGGAATATTTTTGTGCCAAACCCAATGTGTTTTATGTTTTTGTTGTGGGTATTGAAACCTTGAGGCTTTCTTGTACAATATTTGGACAATTCAATGTAAGTTCTAGGTGTAATGGTTTCATTAATCATTAATCATCTGTAATAAACTTTGTGTGTGGTAATGTGTTGTGTGATGGTTTTGATGATTTTTAATTGGTTAAGATCTACTACAGAGTTTGTGCACATAAAAGTTTCACAAAATCCCAAGATTTATATGATTTTTCATGATCTTCAACCAATTGAATTGATTGCAAGTTAGTCATCAGAAGGGAAGGATGTGTTGTTTAGTTGCAACTTAATTATTATCATGTGTTTACCATCAAAAGGTTAACATTTTATAACCTCCCCACTGTTTTTTTGGTTTCTCTTGTACAAATGAAATGAAATTTTGATTTGTTGTATAATTCACTCTAAACATTTTGATAAAACTTTCATTCTTGAATCATGTTTTTGCATTATTCAAGAATCATGCCTTTTGTTTAAAGGTTGTGACTTGTGACAATCAAGTCTCCAAAATCAATGTCAAATATGTCTTTGAAATTTTCCAATCTTTCATTTAGAAGTTGCAAACATTGAAGTCTCTAGAATCTATGTCAAATATGTCTTCTAGGAATCTCCATTCTTTCATTTGGTGGTTGCAACAATCTAATCTCTAAATTCTACATTGATCATGTTTTTCTAGACTTTCCACTTTTTCATTCATAGGCTACAATAGTCAAACCTTGAGAATTTGCATCAAATCTTTTAAGACTTTCCATTATTTCATTCAAAGGTTGCCACCATCCCGAAAGTTGAAGCTTAAAGTTTGCAATCAAATCTCCAAAGTATGTTAAGTTGAATTTGCCTTCCAAAATCTCTAAAGTGTACAAACTTGAATCTATCTTTTAGGAATATTTTTATTTCCATAGTCAAGGTTGTCTGTCACAATATTTTGATAGCTTCCACAAACTTACAAATTCAAATACATTTATTCTAGTACAAACCTTATTGTGGTTGCCGCTTTTTCTAACCTTTGATTATAGTGTTGCTCCTTCAATTCATGGTCCTTTTCCATCATCCCTTACCTTGTTTTCTCCTTGCAATTTTGATCCTTCAAATCCAAACCATGAAAATGTTATTATGTCCTTGAATGAATTTTCTCCCACTCTTGAATAGTTAGTTTTACCCAAAGTCCCATTTGAACCAATAGTTCAAAAATAACACTATGATGCCATTAGAAAAATTAAAGAATATTAGGTTGCAAAAATTCCATGGGTAGATTTTTGCACTACAAGAAATTACAGTTTATTTGATTGGAAAACTAAACCAAAAACCAATCATTTTGACATTTGCTCAATGTGACCATTTGGTCATATTGGACAAGTTGATTTGAACACATCCAATTTGATTGGTGGTTTTTTTACTAACCATCAAATGGATTTTTTGACTAATCAAATTGGATAAAAAATTGGACAACCCAAAAAATTTAATTAAAAAAAAACTCAGATCATAAATATAGAAATGTAAATAATAAATATAATAAATAGTTAGTTAGCTACCCACCCACCCATGACCTACCTACCTACCATGGCCTCCTACCTACCTATCCACAACCCACCTAAATATTATACATTTACACACATATTGTACAAAGTATATATACAAATATGCATGCTTCACATGTAGTATATGTTGGTAAAGGGGATTGAACCTTAGTATTCTTCATTCCACACCATTGTTTTGGCCATCAAACCACCCCACCACTTTGTAAAACAATATGATACCAAATGCATTTGACATTATTCTTTGAATTTCCATGAAATTTTTTATCATTGTGTTAACAACATTTGGATTTCAATTTTTGTCTTAAGTAGATTAACAGGTATCTAATTACGTAAATAGGTAAGTACACATGCCCATCTATTTATGTTTTAAATGTACATACCTACTTATATAAATTATAGGTAGGTATGTAAGTAGATAGTAGGTAGGTAGATAAATAAATAGATACGTAGGTAGCCTAGTAAGCATAGTAAATAGGTTAGAAAACCAAATTAATATGGTCAATTTGACTAAACATGTGCATTCAATATGGCCAATTTCACTAGGCGATGGGCATATTAATGTACCATTGTCTTTCTTGACTAGATATACGACTTAACACTTGGTCAATATGATCACTTTAGTCAAAAGAACCATGTGTCTTTCATGCCCCATGTCTTTAATCAAAGTGAACATCCTTTGAATCAATGTGAACATTTTACTCAAGTTGAACCTTTTGAAAAACAATGATTTTGTAGTGTTGGTTAGGGTCAAATGGTAGCTTGCACATTGTCAAATGTAAGATTTATAATGAGGTGGAATGGAAGGATAAATTACTTATTCTTGAATGGGATAATCTATGTTTTAAATATATAGGCTAAAGAAAGTTGACAAAAATATTAAAATTAATGTGAATAAAAAGGAATGGTATAACTCCAAAGGATGTGCAACATGCCAAGAACCATAGATTGTTTATTTCCCACAATCAAAAAATTATTGTTGACCAAATTACAAACGGGGTGGTGAAAGAAAAGGGAGGAAAGGTTTTACAATCTACCCTAGTCTTACATGTATTGCAGCAAGGTCATCCCATGCTAGAATATGAGGTAGTTAAAGGCCATTGTTTGAGGTCCTAGTAATGTTGGAAAAAAATAAATAAAATTGGAATGATGATTCAAATCAAACAATGGTGGAATTCATGCATCAAAAGGTTATGAAGGCAATTAAGGTAGCTGTTGGGGTTATTTGTTAAGTGGTTTATAAGTTGTGATGAAGTTTTTATAGTTGACAAATAATCTTGGTTGTTTTTCCACTACTACATGATGTAAAATTCATTAAGGATTTTGATTATCATATCTTTGGATTAGGTTATTGAAAGATCATGGAAACTGTATGCACTTTAACGTGGCTTAGTTTTGATGGATGCTCCATTTATTAAAAGTCCATATGGTAATGTTAAAATGGTGGTCTATTTTAATATCATTAATTTAGTGGAGAATTACATGGTGGTTTATGAATTAAAAAACCCATATGAAGAATAGCCATTCTAAACAAATTTTTAATGTACATGTTAAGAAAATAAAAATTGAAATCCACACAAAATCATTATGATATGGACTTATGAAAATATGGCTCATTTTAAACCATTCAAAAGTCCATAACTTTTTTTTGGTTAAATTTTTTCTAGCAATGTTTTTGCACATATGTTCTTTTTTTTTTCTAACATATCAGATATTAAGTTCCTATAATATATCCCAAATAGAATTCATGCACCAAAATGCATGTATATAGTAGTACAAATAGCAAACTAGTCCAAAATTTTCAACTTCAAAAGTCCATTACTATATATTTGGTGTACATATGTTGCAATTTTTTTTATAAAAGTTTTGTTCTTCAAGTTGAAAATCTAAATCAAGCCACAAATTTGGAAAATCATTGTTTCTATGCCATGTTAATAACATGTAAATGCACACCACTCTACAAAAAATTGGATTGCAACATAAAAAGTGAACCACGCTACCTTGCAACCACCCTAGAATGATAACTTGACTAAGGTGATTATGGAAGCCTTAATGATAGGCGATGGCTTACCATCAAACCAAATTGTCATTAACTTCATATTGTTTGGTGTAGGCAATGTTAATGTATGCGAGGGCATAAAAATTGATGTTACAAAACAAATCCATGACAAATTATGTTCTTCATTATATATGGGTCCATTGTATGGCCCATTGCATTAATGTGCAAACCTTGTCAAGACTACCTTTAGTGATTTGCTTTAGGAATCTATTATAAACCCCACACTTTTATTTTGCACACAAACCTAAAAAACACTTGGAATTCACAAAATTTGTAAAACTAATGGAAAAAAAAGAACCAAATTCTCCAAACATGAAGACATAATGGATTTCAATTTGTTGAAGCAAATCAAATAAATGATGGTGGAATTTATAGAATTTTCCTACTAAAGATGGCCTTCAACAATCATACCAACCAACAAGTTAAGTTGACCTATGAAAACTTTTGTGATCTCAAGGTTTTATTAAATTTGCTTGTTTTCTGCACTTGTTAGAATTTGTGCATGTTAAATTTGCACAACTAATGTTGAAATGTCAAAAAGATTCCACCATTGCCCATGTCACAAATATTAATTGACATTGACATGTGTCACATGGGCATTGATGGGCTTCCATAAAAATGAAATAGCTCATGTTGTCACATGTATGGTAGAAAATTTTATAGATTATATATTGAAAACTTTGGAGAGATTAATAATATCAAGTGGCACATGCCACAATCTCAACGCTTGATTTTAATATGCAAACAATGTTGACCTTACACATGTCAAAATTTCATTACCTTTTTTTACAAGATCAAAACAATTTGCTAATGCCACATGTACAACATATTCAAAACCATGAAGAATTGTTTGTTGCCACATGGTGTTTAGGGATTAGTTAGTCAAATTTTAATTGTCAAAAAGTCAAATTATAATCACAACTATAAGACTATTAAAGCTAGAGCATGAGGACAATACACCCATTTGAAATTATCTAAAGAAAACCAAATCACAATATAAGCATAGTCTACCTATACATTATCAACTAAAAGTGCAAACCATGTAATGTACATGTGATGAATAGTGTAATTACAAGTCGACAATAGTTCAAAAACCTCACAATGCAACAAAGACAACATTCAATTACCCAATCTAAAAACTATGCAAGAAACATTGCTATCACATGGAAAATGGTTCCATCAACATCCCAAAGGTGCTAATGTTAATCATTTATATTTTTTGAATGATGAAAAACAATTCCCATAAGGTACTCATCCTATATGTTGATGTGCTAACATCAATGTGGACCCATTGTTGACCTACTTGGGGTGTTTGGATTTTTGTTTTTTGAACCATGTCTTTTGACTTATTTGTGGTTGCACCCAACATTTTTGAATTGAGAAAAATGACAGTTGCTAGAAACAAGAAGAGTTAATAGAAGTTAAAGTTATAATGCATCAAGAAAAAGATTATGCATTAGTTTGCAAACACATCAAGGAAATCAATATAAAAATAAAGTTCATTAGTAGTCAAGAATAAGAAAACCAACAACAAATTAAAAAGAAATAAAAACCTTAGAAGATGAAGGAAAAAACTAGACCTAGATAATTGGAAAAAATGGCACACATATAAGTTTACCTTACATATAATCAACACATAGTTGAAACCCAGTTGAAACCTAATAGAACTTAATCAAAACATGGTTGAAACATAGTCAAAACTTAACCAAAATTAGAAACTCAAATTCAAACAAAATAGAACTTTTCACTGCATGCATTTTAGAAAAAGATTAAGTTAAAGCTTAAGTTATAATTTAATGGTTGCAACATCACCTTGACTACTTGAAAAAAGGAAGAAGGAAAAGGGTATGGTGAAGAAGAATAACTAGAAACAATCCTTGCCTATCTACTTTAATGCCATTAACATACATTGATGATTGAAAAGTTTCATAAGTTTGGCTTGTTATTACCCAAGTTCTTGCTCTTGAAATGGTGGAGAAGATATTAAACCAATGAGAGTTCAAAGAAAAACCTAGAATTTAAAGAAATTTACTAAAGGAAATGTGGCAAAGAACATGGTGGTTAAAGAAAATGAGAGATAACATGGTAGATGGAAAAGAAACAAATTTGAGAACAAAAGAATATTTGAACACCTACAGATGTGAATGGCATGTGTGATGATGGCTTCAAGCTCCATAAGCTTGGTTCCTCATGTTATTCACATTTACTTGCCTTGACACCATATGACCTTAATATGTTGAATAGCTTAAAAGTTCAAGAAAGTAAAATTGAGAGTAGAAAAAACAACTTGAGCATAGTGAAAAAAAGAAAATTGCCTATAAGTTGATAATGAGAGTTTGAATCCCCAAAATGAAAGACTTGAAGTTCCCCACATGCAAAAAACAAGGTGCACTCATTTGAAGAAATCCACAATTTGATGAATTACATGGGATTTAAATTTAAACACAAGTTCAACACATGTTACATGTAGTTAATTCAACACCACATGCAATTCAAATTTGACCCTATTGGATATTTTTTGAAAATGAAATAAAAAACACACTAGTGAAAACTATTAAATTCAATAAATTTTAAATTTTAAATTAGAAACTAAAGGTCATGATTTAATTTCACCTAACCATACATTTGTAATGTTTAGTTCCAAAAGCAAGCAATTGTGTTTTTTTGTTTTTAGTGGTGTTGGTTGGTTATTGAGAAAATGATCCAAAGGTAGGTTATTTACATTTTATTTTTGGGATTTAAATTTATTAATAATTAAGCATATTCTCAACCTTACCTACTTGATATATGATAAGTAGAAATTCAACTCGATCCTTATGGGCAAGGTATTCTTCTGATGAAAACCACAAGATTGTCTATGTTTTTTCGCAATATGCTCTTAATGCTTAAGATTAAAACCTTTGAACTACCATTTTTGGGGCAACATTTTTTCAATTTTAACTCCATTTTTGCTTCAATTTGATCAATGTGAACTAATAATGTGGAAGTCCATTGGGAATGAAGATTTTATTTTGGGGTAAGTTTTATTCACAAAAACCTATTGAATACTAGAAATAACCTTTATGCATAACAAGTGACTATAATTTTCAAGAAATAATGAAGGAAAATTGGTTATCGAAGGTGTTATTTGAATTTTTTTGGGTTCATAAGTAGGTTCTAATTTTTTTCAAATTTTGGTTATTTGCTACCATGTTTAACCCAAAAAATGTTCCAAAAAAGCTATGCCACTTTGGTTATGAAAAGAAAGGAAGAACCAACCGACCATTGTTGGGTAGTTCTTTAATTTTATGAAGAACCTATGGTTATGGTTCCACACATAAATGAATTGAAAATTTGGTTCTTTGTCCAATTATTTTTTTAAAAAAATAGTAGTTTTGATTTTGAAAATCAAATCCAATTTTGGTTTGGTTCTTACTAACTTGGATTGGAATGGACAATTAATTGTTGGTTGACCTCCTCTAGTTAATCCCCAACTTTTTTTTCAAAAATATAAAATTCGGTTCTAAACATAATTGAACTAAAAAACAAATTAAAAAAAAATCAAGTTTTGATTATTGTGCCAATAAAATTTAACTTGATTCCAATTTGATTCTTACTAATCAAAATTGAAAATAAAGGGTTTTACTAGTGTTGTGCACATATATGGTTTTAGACATACCTTTTGTGTGGGATTAAATCTATGTAAATCCATCTTAAACCATGTAAAATTGTGTAAGTGTAAATGATTTACAACACTTGCCCATTTTGAAATTATATAAATTTGTGTAATTGTTTTTCAAAAATGAAAAAAAAATCTTACAATTAAATCATCTATAGCTCTTCAACATCCCATCTAAGGTTATATCATGCAATTTCAAATATGGCTATGACGAGATAATCAAAGATTGTGATCCCCTCACTAAATTTTTTTGTGATTTGGTATATCGTTTTAATGTGCAATCAAACATAACTTGGTATTAATTGACATTAATTGATAAAAAATTTAGTTCAAGATTGTTTGTTAGCTTCAAATTTGCATTTCAAGTTATAATTGAAAATGTTGCAAAGTTTGGGCAAGTGATTTAAAGAGAAATATTTTGTCAATGTATCAACAACCTTGAGTTCAGTAAGCACAATTACCTTCATAATAAGAATGGAAGTCTTGTGCCAACCTTCTTTGTTGAAAGAACTTGGTATATCTGAAACCTTCATCTAACCACAACACTTTCAACATAAATAGCCAATCTAAAGAACAAATTGCATGAAACAAATGAGACTTGAACAAAAGATGGCATCGATTTGTGCTTATGTGTACTTTAAAACTGCATTTGGGATTATAAAAATTTAAAATTAATATAGGTCCATCAATGAACACATCCATTTATTAATGATGACAAAAACACACACATCACAAGTGTTGGAGTTTCTTTTTCTAATTTGAACCCTAGTCCATTTGCACTTACTCCACCAAATATACTTATAGAGGGTTTTGTAAATGTAAATGAAAATTTTGTACACTTCCCTTCTGTAAATGTAAAAAACAATTTACACAATAGGTATATGTGTATATACATTTACCCTCTCAATAACGGTTTTTACCATGGTATTAATGTAGTGGCTAGTTCACCCAAGGACACAACAAGTAATATGCAAGTTTTGGCCTTGGGGTGAGCCAACACTTCATTACAATAGTACCATGGTGAAAACTTTTAAAACCTCCCACAATTTTGTACACTTTCCTTGTGTAAGTGTAAAAAACACTTACACAATGGGTATATGTGTAGATACACTTACCCTCACAACATTGATTTTTTATGATGGTATCATTGTAGAGGCTAGTTCAGCCAAGGACACAACAAGTACTATGTAACTCTTGACCTTGGGTGAGCCAACTCCTACACTATAACCATGGTAAAAACTAAACCCCCCCCAAGTTTTGTACACTTCCCTTTTTGTAAGTGTAAACTTTTTTTTACACAAGGGGTATATGTGTATATGCACTTACCTGCCCAACACTGGTTTTTACCATGGTATTATTGTAGAGGCTAGTTCACCCCCAAGAACACTGAGTCCTATGTAACTCTAGGCCTTGGGGTGAGCCAAGCCAACACCTATACTGGAAACAAAATATTTCTGGGCTGCTTCCAACCATTATCACCAACCCCTGGTAAGCTTAAATTTGAGTATGTGAGTCCAAATTTAACATGTCTTGGGTTAAATATAGTCATGCCACTCTTGCACCATTGGGATGGAGCCAAAATCCATCAGGCCTTGACTCCTTGTATAAAGTGTGTCTCATAAATAAGTTTTGATCCAGGATCAAGTGAAAGAAGGAGAAGAAAGAAGAAGAAGAAGGTGAAAGGAAGTGATCCGAGTAAGAGTTATCCATCAAGTCGCCCTCTGTTTCGCCCTATCTCCTGTGCTTTTGCCCCCCTATCCCCTCTTTCAGTGGTATCCGCAAAGTAAGGAAATTTTATTAAGTCTGGGTATGAAATGCTGGAACTCAACATTTCATGCACAAGGTTCGAGAGTAATTATAGTAGTTGCACAGGAAGGAGCAGTGAAAATATATGTAGCAGGAGCAGTGCAGGCGCTCAGGGAAAAGGAAACACAGGATGAAACTCAATTTACCGCCAAAATTGGTGGTGGGAAAACTAGTTTGGGTCACAGTTATTTCCTTTTGTAAAATTTTCGTTCTCAGTTACGTGTTTGATGCCCTATTCTACCGAAACTGCCCGTTCTCGCCCCCTAATCGCCTGACTTTACGGATAACTCTAGAAGCACAAGAAAGTCTTGTTATGGATTTGATAAGTCAGGAAAGTGTAAAGCACTTTTTATGGCGGGCTCCCCAAGCCAGCTTGTGACCGTTTTGTCGTTGATTTGGGTTGCCCATACCCAACCCTCGTGAACAACCCATTCACACCCCCTCCCCTCTCCCCTTCTCACTCTCCCAAGCTCCATGACCATGAAACCTGGGAGTCCACACTATTTTTATATACCTAGGTAGGAAAGAAACCCTAGTCATTTCTACTTTGGGTCATCATTCTAGTTTTGGATATGTGCGTGTTTGTGGCATATCATAAAGCATAAGCACCAATTCCCCATGAACTAAATTCACTTACTTACTAGGCTAGGTAGGTAGCTAGCTAGCTACAAAACATATATAACCCCACCATCACACTCCAATGAGGATAATACCTAAGCACCTGTAGTTAAAAAAGATTTGGTGAAATTTCCATAACAAGAGGAGGTTACCTACCTACCTACCTACCTACCTACCTAGTTAGTACCTACCATCGAATTCTTCTAACCATAGATATCTGTCTTGGTGAGGCTTGCTCATGACAAGTTGCTTGCTAGTCTATGGAGTCTAGACTTGGACCCGTGTTGGCCGGTTAACACTAGGTTATCAACTCGGTTCTTGATAACCTACCAGCTGGTTATTGATTTGCTTTTGGAAAACCGTTAAATAACCTACTCACTTGGTGCATGTAATTCCAATAACCGGCAAGACCCTTGTGGACTTGGTATTGAATTTTTGAATTTGAATACCCCACCTAGATGACTGGAATTTCATCTAGGGAGGTTATCAATCCTAAGATCCTAAACATGTTTATGAGATAGAGAACATAATAAAATAGAAAATTCAAATTAAGAAATACCTTGTAACCCATTTGAAAATGGTGGTTATATATCAAAATGGGTTCTCTTGTTTCTCAAAAAAAATGTATTTATGAAATTGAAAAATGTTATGAAATTGAAAAATTACCTTGATAATTCTAGGTGGGTTTTGGTGCCATTTTTTATACTTTCACAACATTACTTTAGACCAATGTTGTACAACTTTTTTTTTTTATTAATTTTTTTTGTTGGAACTATAGATAAGGTTGTAGATTCTTTTCTATACACCAAAACATATTATTAAAGTTAATTTTCCTTCCCAAACATGGGGGGTTGACAAGGGCCAGTCCAATTAGTAATTAAAGTTTACTTGGTTATCAATTATATTGTAGGAAAAACAGAAATGGTTGTTGCAATTACAAGGCCAAGTTAAGAGCGTCAAGATTATTGTCACAATTTGCACTATTATTTAGGGGTACCATGTTTCAATTTTCAACCACATCGTTATTATGAAAAAAATTCAGAATGTTTTTGCATATTATGATAGGTCAACCTTCAAAAATGTCAAATGCCAAGTAATTGCACTTTAAAAAAATTTATATGATGTGATGTTAAAATATATTTGTGCCAAAAAAAGTATGTCACATAAAAAATATAAATATATTTTAAAATGATTGGAATGATTTTTAATTTTTATAAAAAAATTAATATCTATTAAACATTGTGATTCCATATGATTGCAATAAGTTTGTGAACCATGTGAAAATTTTGATAATTATCATCTCATAAATGGGTTTTTTCAAAGCAATGACCATAAATATGTGATAAATTATAAATTTGACAAACAGTCTCTTTCGAATGGAAGATGACAAGAAATGTGAAGTGGGCCATATTTTTAATCTCATTTCAAATGTTATTTGGTTGACTAATTCAAACCAAAACTTAGTGTAGTTTAAACAGAAAAAGAAAGTTTTATTATATTGCATATACCATAAATGCACCCATTATTCCTATAATTTAATATTTATAATTTATTTCCTTTTAAAAATAATATTCAATAACATTGACTTTGTGAAAATAAAATAAAAAATTGAAACATCAAAAGTGAAACCCAAAATTAAATGCAACACATTTTGGAAATGCATACTTTATGCACATGTGAAAGTGCCCAAGTTAGCCCCCCCATAATATGCTTTCATTTGTACATGTTTTCAAAAAAAAATGTTTGTTTCAATTTGAAACATGTACAAGTCTATCAACGTGAAAGTGTAACTTGTAACAATTACAAGCCTATTCACTATTTGCATATCTTTCTTCCTAGGAATTGGGCTTTTGGGCACATTTGACATTGAAATACTTGGAAGGGGTCGACCTTTCACAAATCCCACACAAAAAAAATGTCAAACAAACCGACAACTAACATATAATTTCAATATTGCACATGACAAATGACTATAGACCTCAAAAATGCACATGACAAATGACAACATAATTGATTTGACAAACTTCAAAAATATAATAAATCTAAAGAAAAATCTAAGCACAAACCCAACTATGTAGAATTGACAATTCACCTCAAAATCCAAGGATAAATCTAGCTATAAATATAAACACACAAAAATAAAAACTAACCTCAAAATCAAGGGATAAATCCACCCATAACTCCAACCACATAACATTGACAATGCACTTCAAAATTTAAGCATAAGTCCAAGGACCAATCTAACCACAAATGAACCTATGATTGACCCACAAATTATTTATAAAAAAATGGGTTAAATATGATTCCATATGAATAATTAACATAGAAATTTGACCGTAATTCAAACATTATACGCCAACATATATCCTACAAACCATAACCAAATTGACCACTTGGAATGCTACACATGACAACAAATCTTACACAGGATATAAATTGTAACATACGATTGATAAAAATTACAAAGGACTTTAGTTATAAACATATGATTAAGAAATTATTCACATAAAATTTGAAATGAACTCCTAGTCATAATTGAAGACTATAAAACATTGTTAGGTTCTACCCATTTCATCATAAAAAAATTGTAATAGATGTTAGGTGAGGAAATACCTTGCATTGTAACACCAGATAGGTCTTTTAACTCCAACATAGTAGGGCATCTTTGTCCAACATTGCAAACACATTAAGGAAAAAACACAATCATAATACTTGCATATGAAACAAGATGCTAACCAAAAAAAAAAACATTTTATGAAAGAAAAAACAAGAATTTGAAATCTCAAATACAATTACATGAAATTAAAGCTTGAATCTATTTCAAAGATATCCTAATCCTCAATTAATTTCTTGTGTTTTTCAAATAGAGTTACTTCACATGTCAAAAAATCGAACATGCTTTAGGTTTCAAGGGTTCATCACACTTAACATGAATGTCATTAGGTTAATTTTTGACTTATTCTTGCTTTGAGAATGAACAAATCCAAAATTTTCATCCCTAATTTGAACTATTTCATATTACTAATGACCTTTGCAACATTGAAAATTTGTTCTACTTCAATCGATGATCTTACAATGTTAGTGATGTGATGAGCTAAGGAGAAATGAAGAAATTGCATTACATGATTTGCCTAGTGGATTTTCAATATTTGTTGCTCACAAAAAGAGTCATTAAAACAATTGTAATTCATTATTCAAGGTGGACATGATTGCATCATCATTTCATACAATATGCCCAAAAAAAATCATCAATTTCAACTATCCCTAGCTCTATTGCTACCTTAACAAGGTTCAAACAAAAAAACACATATAATTTGAAAGAAAACACAAAATATTTGTTTCTTATTTTATAACAATTTAAATGGTAATTGCATTCTTATGACATTTTGTATAACCTTCATGATTTTGAAACAAGGGTTGAACATGATAGTAAACATATTGTGGGCCTTGGATCAATTGTAAGTTGAAGAAAATGTGAAAAATGAAGTCATAATGTTGACAACTTGTGTCATCATCTTGAATTTGAGCTATTGCAATTTTAAATCAAAGTCCCCACATATCAATGGCTAAATTAAAATTTGAACCTTCACCACATTAGCCTTCATGGCAATGCACAAAATGAAGTAAAAAGAGAGTGCATTTGACAACAACCAATAACCGTAACCTTGGTTCAAAACATAAAATTTTGTGCAACAAGGAATATTATATATAATGGTTTGAACAATAGCACAAATTTGAAATATTGGCATGCTAGAAGACATATGTAAAACTTCATACTATCCATAACAAATGGAAATAACATCTTGTATTCAAATGTTTTTACAAACACGATGAATTGAAAAGTAAAATATTTCTTTGCAAATTTTTTGAAAATCTTAGTTGGCAACCTAACAACTATGTAAAATTCCATCCACTATTTGCCTACCTTTCCCAAATTTATAATCCAAGTGACATTCTTTTGCAACAATGATTGAATTGCCTTCAAGCCACCCTTTGAAAACTTGACACAAACTTTGGCATCATTAGTAACATATTGGGTTGCCTTTGACATGGCATGGTCAAAAAATATGATCCTACAAACGAACATGCTAATTAAAAGGAAAAACAAGAAACCATGGAAGTTAATATATAAATGAAGGTATTCTAATTAAACCCCTCATTTTTTATGTAGGCAATTACATAATTTGTTAAACAATCTAAAGGAATCCAACATAATGTTTACTTAGTTTGGCATGGTTACACTTGTCGTATTTTGCACCTCAAATATAATGCCATTAATAGTCACATGGCTGGGCTTCCATGAGTTGTTCATGAAGTTGATAACCATGGAAAGGTATTGTAACTAACACAAAACGTCTAAAAATCAAATGAACAAGTACAAATAACCTATATAAGAAATAAGAATAATTATTTCATCTTTGTACTTGGTTTTGTCTATCATATTTGGGAGTGGTTTAACCACCATCTAGTGTCAAGATGGAAATTTTTCACATTCACATTGTCATAAAACCAATCACCTAAATCAAAAAATCTTAAGAGAATAAATTTTCAATATATAAATTGATAACCTTTTGCAACATATCACACTTTTAAAAATGAGGGTTGTGCAAGGTCTACTTTGTTGTAAGGGTGTTGATTGTTGAAGAAGTTTATGATATAAAAATGTGAAACAATTTTCCTCTTCTTTGCAAGTTGTTTGTCACTTTTAATTTTTGTCACAATCTTAGTTTTTAGCTTTTGACCAATTTTAAATCACAAAAATAGAAGTAGGTTATGAGGTTATTTTAAAATTCAAACAATTTGCACAATTGTGAAAAATGATAATGAAACGAGTCCCAACATTTCCAAGTGGATTCTCATTTTGGGAGTTGAAGTCCCATGGTGTTTCAAATCTAAAAAATGATTAATAGCCAAATTCACAATTTGACTCTTGACCAAAAAATGTAAGAAAATGGGTCAAATGATTTTTGAATGAGGTGTGCAATATGGTGTTAGAAAAGTGTTTTCAAAAGTTAGAACCTTTCCTTTGAAAGCTTTTCAATTGTAATATTTATGCAAATAATCATGAATTTGTAAAGTTGCAGGATTCATAATTTTAAAAATTCAATTTTCTTGGTTTGTGTAAATTAATTTCACCTTGAACTCACATTTTTGAGTTGTTTTTAGTTTCATCCTAGAATTCTCACACCTTATTTCTTTGTGGGGATTAGGGAATGTGCTTCATGTTTACATTAATTATTTCAAAAATATAAAAAATTGCCATGTTTTTTCACCTTCAATAACACTTGGCAAATCTAGGGGTGTGTCAAATTTTGGCACCCTTTGTAATGAAAGAAACCCCCATTCCATGTATTGTTTTGAATATTTGATGAAATATACATTTTTTCAAAACACTTGTGTATTGTGTTTCTTATTGTAGTTTACATGCCCTTCATTCTTCCTTTAGGTCAAGATATTGGCATCATGTTCCGGTGGAATAAGGCAACACACAACACACATCATCTACAAGATGCATAAATTCATTTTTGAAACATCATTCACAACAAAAAAAAATTTCAATAATTTGACATCTGACCAAAAGGGCACCATACATTTTGATTGGTTAAGACCTATAGAATGAGAAGCTCCCAAGTTGAATCTACTTCAAAATTAGATGCCTTTTGTGATCTAAACTTTACTTTAATATGAAAAGCAAAATACAAAGTTGCTTTTCTCATAAAAAATTACTCTTGTAGGTTGCATGACATTCTTGAATTGTCATTGCTCACAATAAAGAGAATTAAAAGGCAACATGAGAACATGAACATTTTATGAAGCTCATGACAATGGTGATGAGGCTTATCTTTTTAAGTGATGATGAAGCTCAAAAAGACAATAAGTATGATGAAACTACAATCATCATCATGATGAGCTTGAAAAAATGACCTAACAATGAGGAGGTTTTGCAACTTAGACACCCAACAAGAATTAGGGGGAAAAAAAGGTGGACAATGCAAAGGGGTTCAAAAAGGTGGAAAAACAAACAACAATAAAACAAGATGAAAAAACAAAGCAGAAAAAAGGAGAAAGACAATGGTGTTTATCGTAGTACCTTTACCATTTCGGTATGAATTAAATATTTTTTGTTTTGCCAAACTTTTGAAAAATTATTCATTGTTTGTGCCAAAATTTTCATAAATTTAAAAGTTGAACTATCAGGAATTGAACCAAAGGCCTTCCATGATTTAAAAGTGAAATAGTCTAGACGCACTAGACTATTCCATAACCTTGAAAAAACCTTGTTTATTATTTTCTATAATCATTACTTGCCAAAAATTTCAAAATAAAAAAAACTAGGTGTTGAAGTTAAGATTTCAAATTTAAATAAGTATTCGATAGTTTGTTGCCAAAATGGTAAACGTACTACGATATTTAAAAGATGGAAATATAAACATAATGATGAAGTTCGAAAAATTGGCATGACAAGGAAAATGACTCAATGAAGATCAAGAAGCTTAATTTTGAAGCTTTAGAAGTTTTGTGATGTAACTTAAGAAGCTTGATGATTCAATGCATTTCAAAAAGCTTAATGACATGAAATTCAATCAAGTTTGAGTGATCTTACCTACAAGATGATGTGACTAAATCAATGATGCAACCAACTTGAAGTCCTATGATCTACATCAAGAAAGAGAGATAGGGGAAAGGGAGAAAAAAAGGGTGGAGATTGGATATGGAGAAACAAATGAAAAAAAAAAAAAAACTTGAAAGAAATGGAGGAAGCTTGCTTTAGAAAACATCAAAGGTCTTAAGATGATGAAGAAGATGATGAAAAGAGATATGTGTTACAAAATGAAAAAAAAAATGCAAAAAACCTTAAATTGTAAAAGAAAAACCCTAAACCCTACAAATGCCCAAAACCTTGAAAAAAAAAAGAACCTTGTTGGTGCAAAATATTTAACACTAATAAATGCAATGTTGGTCATAACTTCTTTAGTCCAACCCAAATCTTGGAAGTAGGTGGGTCTTAAAGCAAGGTTTTCATCTAGTTATTCAAAGGAAGATGAAGGTGAAGTTAGGTTTTAATACCCAAAGTTGGAATTGTTAAATTACTTAAACTTTTGAAAAATTGCCCAACACTAATTTGGACTTTGAAGCTTTTAGAATGGTATATGTGGAACAATAGGTGGTTTCAAGTTTGTTACACCAAGTTAAATGTCATTTTGCCTTTCATTGTGAACTCATATTTAATCTTTGATTTCATTTTCTTTGAGTGCTTTGTAGAATAGAGGAATGCCTTTGGAACAAGATGTTTGCATAGTTGCTTATTTTGGAAATACCTTGGTTCAAGGGTGTTAATTCATTTAAAGCACTATTAAAAAATACCTTGCCATTTTTGCAAGAAAAGTTCCACTTGGTAATGTGCCCTCTAGATACACTAGAAATTTTCTACAAGTTCTTTACATACTTTTGACTCATAAGCTTCAACAAGGAAGCCAAAGATCATAAAGTGTTCCTTATTCATGTTTTCATTAAAAAAGGGAAATTAAAAAAAAAAGAAGTGCACAATGGAATAAGTGAATTCAATTAACCAAATTAAATTAACAATGTAATGTTTTTTCTCCAATAAATTTTGCCATTTTTTTACCAAAAAAATCGAAAAAATCTGGAATTTTTTTTTCTTAGTTCCCTTGTGACTAATTTTGCTAATGTTTTGAAAAAAAATTGCCAATTTTTTGGTATCACAAAATTACGATGAAAAACCATGATCAATGATCATATGATGCCAAAAAGTTTGAGGACAAACAAATATGTTAAAATATAATTAAAAAAAGCGGTTTGACAGTCATCCACAAGTTGAGAATACTGAGATATATATTTTGTATTTGGGTTTATGAATAAACCTAATATTAGCATGGAAAAAAACTCATGCTTTGTCATTAGGGTTTAGGTTTATTTAACCAAAACTTAAGCTTAAAGAGGTGAACCAGCACCCACACTAGTACCTTCTTCACCTTCTTGAGTGTGGAGGCATTGTAGTGGCCATATTTAACCCAGGAAATGTTAAATAAGGAATCTGAGACCCTGAATTAGTTTCAGGACGGGAGAGTACCATGGTTAGAATGGGAGAGTACCATGGTTAGAATGGGAGATTACCATGGTTAATATATAAGCTAAAAAAATACAGGGTTTTTACCATGGTACCAGTGTAGGTTCTGGTTCACCCAGCCTCCCTTTTCCTCCTCCTTTCATCTCCTTGATTTTAGTTTCAAACCATCCCTTCAACCCGACTTCTCTTGAGTTTTGTAATCATGCAAGAGGAGTGAAGCTTCTTGTCTTTCCATAGTTGTCCACTTTTGACCCTAATAATGGGGGAAGAGAGAGAGAGAGAGAGAGAGAGATGGTGGCCATTACCAAGCACTTTTGTGAAGATGAAGTGAACTTTACAATTTCTATTGTTGTCGGTACTATGCCTTTGTTGTGGACTTGATTACAAGATCAATTGGAGGTAAGAAGGTAAGGGTGTGTCCTTATGGCTTGGGCATTGGGTGAACAAGCACCTATAATTGGCATCATGATAAAAACTAGAAACCCTAGTTAGGGTTTTTAGGGTTTGCTTCCCAAGATTATGAATATCCTGTCTTAAGACTAAATCAAAGTCCCAACTCCAAATTTAAACATTTATTAGGTTACTTAAACATAGCTAGCTAAAGGTGCATTCACACTTGGTGTTAAGGACTTCTAGTATTAAGTCCCATAACACTAAGCTAGTCATTTAGGACCTAAATGTATTTACCATGAAGATTTTATCTTAAGTTAAGATTCACTTAATATTAAACAATCACCCATTTAACATTGGTTGCCACCTAAGATGCCACCTAGATTTTTGCTTAACACCGACTTAACATTAGGTGTGAATGCACCTTTAAGAGGCCTAACTCATGAAGGTGTAATTTACCTTGGCCCTTGGCTTTGGAACCTTAGTTAGTCCCAAGACTAATTTTCCTTACTCATCCTAACATACCATTGTTACACATGAATCCTTCACAAAGGAGGCCCTTTGTTCTCCCTATGCAACATGATTGTGAAATTGTGATAGTCAAAAATTGTTTAGGAGGGTAGACTTTGCAAGTGTTAATAGTTATCTTTTAAAGTGTGGAAATTAAGTAAATTATGAGATCTATGATAAATTAATTGAATTATGTTTTATTGGCCTTACATATTGGAATATGTGGAAAAATAATAGGGAACTAATTTGGACTCATACATGATAGAAGATAATTAATTCATTATATTGGGTTTGGAAGGCACTTAGTAGGCACATATGGAGTGTCATTTAAATTGACTTCATATCTCCCAATCATGTTATATTCCAAGGTGAGCATATTAGAAAAAAACAAAAAAAATTCATTTTTATTATTTAAAAAATATACAATGTTGTATATGAAGAATGGATGGACCTTCCAATAGATTAGGAAGTGATATATTCAAATGGACTTAAATAATAATATTTCTAACCATATTTCTAAATAAATATATTTCTAACCATGTTTAAATATAAATATGGAATGTGACTATACACATTTAAATTACAATTTGTTTTTAAGAACCAAGTATGGAGGGGTTTTTTTTCGTAAAAATTAAAAGAAACCACCTACCATTGGTATTAACAACAAAAAAAATCCTAAATAAAATATTAAAAGTAAAAATACCATAATTGTACTTAGGGGGGCAACTTCAGCATGTCTTTTGATTAATTAATTTATTTTGAATATTCCATTTGCAAGAATATAATATCCTCAAATATACTAAAAGATTTGTGATTTTCTTTCACCCCAAAAAAAAAAATTCCTTCAAGAAAAGTGAAATTTCACAATTTTACAATTTCTAAAAATAATATAATTTGTGCCAAAGCTGCCAAGGTACTACGATACCAAGTTTTGAATTCGAACAAGTTGAGTGCACTCATCTTGTTATACGGCACCCACCATGCACAATGGACGGTTTCTATTGAAATATTTAATTTTCAACAAAAGGGATTGGGTAACCTCATTTTAAATATTCCATAATATTTTTTAAAAATATTTTAAAATTTTAAAAAATAAAAAATTAATTTTAAAAATATAAATAATTACATAAAGGTACAATATTGTGTTGTAATGAATAGTGATAATCTAGTGACCAAGACAATCATTCCAAAGTGCCTTGGGAGTTTGTTCGACTCTAGCATTTTTGTGCCGAGCCGTTTCTCAAGTTCCCTTTTCCTTTTTCTCGACTTTGCCTTTTGCGAATTATTTAACGGTGAACGAACGGTAGTGGCGGGCACCATACTTGCTATTGCTTTCGTATATACATTAGATGGGTTTCCGGCTAATCGTGCCAATCCTTAACATCATCTTATGCCCTTTCTAGCACTTTCTGGTCTGGGGAATTTCTGCCCCACCACACCCAACTTTAAAATCTAGCATAGTTTCCGAGTAAATGTCGAACCCGTTCATCCCCCTCACGAAGCCTTCAAATTATTTGTAGTTGTGACTTGACATAACTTTTGGCCCTTTTTTTAGTCCTCGAGGTGTGGCTTGTGGGGTATTGTTTTGTGGGATATTGGTCCACCGAAGCTAAATATTTGAGCTCTAATCGTCATCAAAACGTGTTGTTCCGCTTGCTCATTCGTTAAAGAAAGACACCATACAAAAATAAAAATCGTCCACTAAAAAAAGGAAAAAAAGGCTGCTTTTGCTTTTATTTTTATTTCAAGGTGGAAATGGAATTTTTTGGGAGCAAGTTAATAATAATAATAATAATATATTTGAACAAAATACTAATACATAATAATAAAAAGATATGGAAGAAAAGAAAGAGAGGAAAAAAAATAATGGAATTGGTGGCACCCATGTTATCATTACGGAATTCATTTAAAAAATATATTTGGTGGGTACGATCCCACATTTGGCATCCTCTTATGTGTTAAATAATTAAAAAAAAATCAAAACTTCAACAAATGGACCCTTGGGTTGCATAAATGATATAAATCAGATGTGGAACACAAACAACACCGAGACCACCACCGAAATAAATAAATAATGGAGGAATGGTCGAAAGGCGAGGGGTTGATAGAACATAGAACCGTACCATGATTGCCATGCTAGACACCGTAAAGGAGGAGAATAACAAAAGTGAAAAAAAAAAAAGAGAAAACAAACCTAACAACAAAAAAGGGGTCCTTGGTTGGAGACAACAACACAACAACCACTATGCGGGGACGGACATCAACACCAATGGCTTGCTATACTTTTTTTCATCCGAGATGGAGAGGGGGGAGCCATGCCTCTAAAGAAGACAATAACAACAACTTGGATGAAAAAAAAGGTATAGCAAACAAAAAAGTCCCACACTCTTAACAGCTATTTTACAAAAGTGTGCAAAAGGGACGGAGGTGGAGAACACAAGAACACAAGGAAAAGGAAAAGAGAGAGAAAAGGAAAAGGAATGCAACAATATATGCTTCATGATTGGGAAGATTTTCATGTCGAAAAGAAAGAGAAAGCTAAGAAATCAATCTGGCAATGAGTTGAATCAATCAATTTGAATGTCAATCAGTCCATATTCCGTCCATCAAGATGAATCAATTTGTGGTCATTGTTTGCATGATTTCATCATTTATCCATTTGAATCTTCGTCATTGTTTTCATATTTTCATCATTTATCCATTCATTCATTTCATCGTCATTCATAAGAATAAAACATGCACTTGTTCATTGTCATCTTCATTCATATGAATAAAATAAAATATGTGTTGGTTGATCGACACTTAAAATTGAGGGATGAAGAAGGAAGCAAACGGAAAGCAAAGCAAAGCAAAGTCCATCAAGATTGATGGATTTGTCATTGTTTGCATGATTTCATCATTTATCCATTCATTCATTTCATTGTCACTCATAAGAATAAAAGATTGCTTTGGTTGATGGACGCCTAAATTGAGGGATGAAGAATAAAGCAAATGGAAAGCAAAGCAAAGGCAAAGCAAAGGCAAAGAAAGTATGCACTTCCCTACTATCCTAAAAAGGTTAGTGTAGAAAAAGCCAAGAACCAAGCAGCCAAAAAAAGAGAGGCCCCCCCTTAATTTATAATGGCCTTTCAAGAGCCTAAAGCCAGGGGGGGGCGGAGCCCCCACCAAGAATCATCCAAGGCTCCATAAAGTCCGTTCATTTCACGTGCCCCTCCCTCACTTTCACGTGGGTTTTCTTTTTAGGGGAAGGGGGGGGGGGTTTTTTCCTTTTGGGGCGGTTTGGGGTGGGTTTTTTAGGGGGGGGGGACCAGCCACTTCATTGGTTTCGTTCACCTTTTTTAGTG
>Ga0116231_10000257_pt1 | contig 81886 bp, 77 predicted proteins | sample S1TSphgellanicum_2_FD_89695 | JGI IMG/M metagenome (GOLD analysis project Ga0116231, IMG submission 89695) | Host-associated microbial communities from peat moss isolated from Minnesota, USA - S1T2_Fd - Sphagnum magellanicum MG | ecosystem: Host-associated > Plants > Peat moss > Unclassified... | reverse complement strand
TCCGTAGGAGTTAGTAATCATGCTCTGAAATGGAGTATTGGCTTGTTCTGTTCCGACAATTGCAGAGCCACTCCCCAGGTCAAATATTGCTCCCTGATTCTGGTAGGCATTTACATAAGTCCAAGCAATACCAGAGTTTTTGCTGGGGTTCCATGCTATTTGTCCAAATGCGCTATATTCACCATTAAAAAAACCGCTACCTGGTTGAGGATTGGCATGATTTCCTGCTAAGTAACCCAAACTCAATACCAATTGGTCACTGAGTTTGTAATTGATTCCCCCACCAGCGCCACCACCAATTCTATAGATAGGACTAGAGGAAGCAAATTCTGTCAAAGCACGACCACCACCTGTGGCACTATCTAAATAGGGACTGAGAGTGGGAATGAAATCAAAAAATACTCCGTTTACTGCTCCTATATAGGCCTCTATTTTGTTTTCTATGGGGAAGTAATAAGAGAGCCAATCGAGAGCAATATTGTTGTTACCTGGAGAGAGATTAAAGGTTTGTAGTCCTTCTGCTGTACCATTTGGCAGTTTTAAGGTAGTGGCATTTCCAGAAGTTAAACGGATGTTGAGAGTATCGCTACCTGTAAAACTACTTTTGAAAAGGAGACGGACTCTATCTTGAAAAACTGTGTTGCTACCATTAACTGAGCCATTGAAGGCATTTGTGAGGGCAAAGATGGCTTCTCCTACTAGCTTTGTTGTTGTTGAAAACTGATTGGCTTCGAGTTGAGCAGTTTGAGATTCTAAAGTATCAACACGGCCTCTTAGAGTTGTGAGTTCTGTAGCAAATTCTTCTTGGAGTCTTTGTAAACTACCTAAATCTTCTTTATTAACTAGGTCAGATGTACTTGTGGCAATTAGCTCGTTAATATGAGACAGGCAAGAGTTTAAACTTGCTGCAAATTCATAACGAGTCATAGCACGATTTCCTCGATAGGTGCCATTTGGATACCCAGCAATACATCCATATCTTTCAACTAAAGATTGCAAAGCTTGAAAAGCCCAGTCATTTGGCTGTACATCTGAGAGTTGAGATACAGAGTTGACTTGAGACAGGTCATTATTATCAAAACTATTTGACTCTATAACAGTTGCATCATTATCATTAGTGACGTTTGGGGCTGTTGTAGTTTTTTCTGGTGTGGTTGCAGCCGCTAAACTACTTTCCAGTATATTAGCTGCTATGGTTGCTAACAAAGTAGCTCCGAGAATTACTGATTTGATTAGTAAACGATATGGCATAGGATTATCGCTGACTTGAGAACTAAAGCTAAAAGCTACTAAGATTCGATTGAGATATCGTAGATTCATGAATGGAAGTTTAGCACCCCAACTTCTCAGGATGTCGTTACTCAATATACTTAAATCTATCTTCTGTATTCCAAAATGGAATATAGTAATTTTTAGATAGTATTTAATGATTAATTAATGATTGCAGTATATTGGCCTTGAAAGGTTCTAGTCAGCCCCTTATTGCGGAGAAAATCAGGACTACTATTCCAAATCGTAATAGATATCTATTTTTTATGTATAACCTAAGACTATGGAAAATTGAAACAACATGATAGGGTGAGTTACTAAAGTAGGGTATGGTTATACACATACCGTATATTCTTTATTACTTGTCTGCAAAGGTTACGGGAAAAACAGTTATGCCACTTGAGTTTGGAATTTGGTCACCGGTTTGTGGTGGATGGTTGCGGGTTGTTAACCATGAGGCTAATTTATCTACCCAAGATTTGGTAAAGCTGGCAGTTGCAGCGGATAAATTGGATTATGACTTCTATTACATTCCTGAACATTACTTGAATGCAGTTCATGGGCCTAACTATAATGTCGCTGATGCTTGGATTACAGCAGCTTTAGCAAGTTTGAACACCAAGAATATCAAGATTGTGGCAGCGGTACAACCTGGTTTTAAATTACCTGCGGTGGTTGCCAATTTGAGTGCAAACATTCAAAATCAACTCAGTAATGGTAGATTTGCTCTGAGTGGGATTGCTGGGTGGTGGAAGTTGGAAGTAGAAAGTTATGGAGATGTCTGGCTGCCTCATAGCGATCGCTACGCCCGATTAGAAGAGTATATTGAGGTAATCAAAGGTCTATGGACAGTTGAAGATTTTAATTATGTTGGCAAATACTACACTATTAAGGGTGGTATTCTCACAGATAAGCCTACACCAACACCACCCATTTTCATCGCTGGAGAATCAGAACAGGCAATTAATTTAGCAGCTCGTCACGGAGATTATTTATTTATCAATGCTGATGAACCAAAAAAAACAGCCGCATTGGTGCAGAAAGTGAAAAAATTGGCGAGTGATCGCTACGGTCGTCAGATTAAAGTGGCAATGAGTGCCTTTGCGATCGCTCGTGAACATATTGCTGAGGCTGAAGCCAGATTAGAAGCAATTTATCGTTCTGCGGATCAGCAAAAAATTAAATACTTTCAACAGCAAATCGATCCTAACGTAGTTGCCCACAACAAACTAGATATCAGTCAAACCATTGAAGCCAATCTTGGTTTATCTGCTCAACTGGTTGGCGATCGCTATACTATTATTCAACGTCTGAAAGAATACGAAGCCGTTGGCGTTGACTTAATCGTACTCAAATTTGAATCTATTTTGGAAGATACTATTCGCTTCCACAAACTAGTTATTTCCGAATATACACAGCAAAATAGTTTAGTTACGTTATAATTAACAATCTTGTCCTATATAGCATGAATAAAATTAAATTCGAAGATATTACCCTCAATCACCTCAAAATTTTAAAAGCAGTCGATGATTGTGGTAGCTTCTCCAAAGCAGCACAGAAACTAGGATATAGTCAAGCATTAATTAGTAAAAAAGTCAAACAAACAGAGGATTATTTCGGAGTAACTCTACTAAATCGCTCTCCTGGATCTATCTGCTTAACTAATAAAGGCAAGAAATTGATTTCCCAGACACTTAATGTAGTAGAAACTGTAGAAAATCTGCGAGAAGAATTTCAAGCAACATTTAGTGCGGAGGGAGAAGATTTGATATTGGGGGCTACTAATTTAATCTTAGAAGTCTGGTTTCAAGAATATTCGCAGCGATTTCAGCTTTGTTTTCCAGGGAGAAATATCAAAGAGATTGCGGTTCAAAATAACAGGTTTTTCTCAACTTCTCAACTCTTAGATATGGATCTTTTGCTTAACAGTTCTTCTGGATACAAAGAAGAACATCACTGTACTAGATTAACGACTCATAAAATGCTATTATTCTCATTTGGAACACATAAGTATCTCAATAAGCATAGCTTGATTAAAATAAATGATATTGATCTGGCTGATGTTTTACTTTTAGATGAAGTCCATCAAGAACTATCTAAAAATGGATTTTTAATGAATAAATTAAGTGATGTAAAGATATTACATAATTACCAAAATTTACTCAAATATGCTTCAGAAAATCAAAAGCTGACGATTCTACCTGACTTTTGTCAAGCTGATATAATATCTCAATACCAAGTGCTAACTCTGCCTATTTTAGATGTTCATGAATATGGTATTTATATTCATGTTCCTCGGTTTAGTGAGTTGTTAATATCCGCAGAGAGTTTGGTCAGAAGTTTTAGACTCGATCAAAATAACTTGGAAAACTTGCCTAAAGTAAATCTAATTTTAGGTAACTATTCTCCCAAAGAGGAAAACGTGCTGACGATAGGTATTCAAAATGATTCCATAGGACAATTTATTGCTGGGTATGGAACTAAGTATATTTCTGATTTACACAGATCATCCTCATCACTTGAACAACCTATTTTTAAAAATATTGAAATTAATAGAGATTTCGAGTTACAAATTCTGCCATTTGTCTCTGGGGAAGAAATGAACAGACAGATGAAACGGGGAGAATTAGATATTTGTATTTTAGATGATATTTCTCTCTTGAATAATGGTAGCCAATTCTTTGATGATTTAAGTTTTGGTTCTAAATTAATTGGGATTGCTTCCTATAATCTTTCAGGTCAAGATATTAATATTGTTCTCCATAAAGATTCTCCTATCAACACTGTCCAGAATTTGAAAGGTAAACGAATTTCTACCTTATTTGGTTCAAATGCTCATAGATTTATCATTACTCTTTTTGATCTCTATAATATGGATGTCAGTAAAGATTGCAAACTAGTAAATGAAGATCCCCGAAGAGCTAGTAGGAGTTTAGCAAATAAAACTATAGATGCCTACATATGTTGTCACACTTTTGCATCAATTTTAGAAGAATATACTTTTATCAGAAAGCTGCCTTTATCTCAAACAGATAGTTTAAGAATTCCATCAATTAGAGGAATTGTTTGTCGTTCGCAGTTTATTAAAGAAAATCCTAAAATTGTTGTAGCTTATTTACATGATTTACTAGTTGCCAACTATTGGTTTAATTCGTCGCCAATTAAGGCGACAGATTTATTAACTAAAGTGATTGATGTGAGAGAAGCCCAAGTCAATCAGTTTTTTAATCCTGTATTTGGCAACCGCATCGATCCGACCCTTAAACCTCAATGGTCTTGGTTGCTAAAGACTTTAAATCGCAGGTTGGAAGGAAAATATGGCATTTCATTGTTTGATGTAGATTTCTGGATAGATGATTATTTCTTGAGGCTTGTCTACAACCTGCTGAATTTAGATTATCATTTTCATCAGGTTTCTTTTGCAAGTGAATTTTCTAGTAGCTATTTTTTAGAAGAACAATTTAGCCGACATATGAAAGTTCTCTATGATAATGCTGGGATCTAGCTGAGATAGAGGAGCTATCAAAGTTTTGCAGAGTAAAATCTACTAAATTCTTGTAACTTTCAGTACACATACTATAATTGATTAAAATGACCAAGGAAAGATTGATTACCGGTAAAACCAAAATATTAGGAGTGATTGGACATCCTATAGAACATTCTCTTTCTCCAGTAATGCATAATGTGGCGCTCCATCAGTTAGGTTTAGATTATATTTATCTTCCTTGGGCGATCGCACCGGAGAATTTAGAAACAGCGATCGCCGGTTTTGCAGCTATGGGTATTATTGGCTTTAATGTTACCATTCCCCACAAACAGGCTATTTTGCCTTTATTAAGCAAAATCACTCCCATTGCTCAAGCTGTTGGTGCTGTTAATACTGTAAGTCGCCAAGCAGATAGATGGATAGGAACAAACACGGATGTAGAAGGATTTATTGCTCCTTTACAAACCACTTATCAACAAGACTGGAGCCAAAAAGAGGCGGTAATTTTGGGTAGTGGTGGAGCAGCTAGGGCTATTGTAGCTGGATGTATACAGCTGGGTTTGGGGAAAATTCATTTAGTGGGACGGAATTGGACAAAATTACAGGAGTTCTCTAGCAGTTGGGATAACTCACATCAAGCCAGTCAATTGCAAATTTACCTATGGGGAAACTTGCCAAAGCTAATTCCCCAAGCTAATTTGTTGGTAAATACGACTCCTGTGGGAATGTATCCCCATGAGCAAGATTGTCCTTTAACTCCGGAGGAAGTGGCGAGTATATCTTCAGGGGCGATCGCCTATGATTTGATCTACATCCCGAAATCGACAAAATTTCTGCAATTAGCGGCAAAACAAGGCGCAGTTACTCTTAATGGCTTAGAAATGCTAGTCCAACAGGGCGCAGCTGCTTTAAAAATTTGGCTACAATTAGAAAAAATCCCTGTTAACGAAATGCGTCAATCCCTAGAAAACTATTTAGCTTGATTCATCTTGTTTCAAATTGTTTCTAAAAAACATCCATCCCTCTATAATATAGTAAGAAAGTACTAATATTTCACGCAAAACAGCCCATGACAGAGATTATCGTAGCTGATTCCGGTGTGAAAACGCCTCCAACTCAGGCAGAACTTCCTTGTGATGATGGAATTCCTATGGAAACGGCAAGACATAAATTTCAAATGGATATGCTGATTGATACCCTATTCCCCTGGATATCTCAAAGACCAGATGGGTTTGTTAATGGTAATATGTTTGTCTATTACAGCTTAGAACAGGTAAAAAACGAAGATTTTCGCGGACCAGATTTTTTTGTGGTTTTGGGAGTACCAAAAACAGAGCGTTTGTCTTGGGTAGTTTGGGAAGAAGGAAAACCCCCTGATTTGGTGATTGAGTTGTTATCCGAAAGCACCAAAAACAAAGACAAGCATGAGAAAAAACTGATTTATCAAAATTTGTTACGCGTCCCTGAATATTTTTGGTTTGACCCTTTTAATTCTGAGGATTGGGCTGGATTTCGGTTAAATTGTGGAGTTTATCAACCGATTACACCTGATTCACAGAACCAATTTGTGAGTCAATGCTTGGGATTAGCACTTGTGCGCTGGAAAGGCATTTATAGGAATATTGATGCTACTTGGTTAAGATGGTGTACCTTGGAAGGTGAGCTATTACCTACATCTCAAGAAATGGTAGAGATGGAGAAGGAACAAACTCAAGAGGAAAGATTGCGAACTCAAGAGGAAAGACTGCGGACTCAAGAGGAAAGACTGCGGACTCAAGAGGAAAGACTGCGGGCTGAACAAGCAGAATCTCAACTTAGAGAATTAGCTACAAACTTAGTCCAAACAGGAATGTCTCTGGAACAAATAGCCAATTTAATGAATATCACGGTCTCCCAGTTAGAAGTAATAATCAGTTAATCTTCATAAATTTACAGAGTTCCCTATTCCCTGTTCCCTCTTAATTGACTTTGAGCCTGATTGAGAGCATTGATAGCTTGCTGATCGTCAGGCTTATATTTTATCGCTTGCTCATAAGAAAAGATCGCCTCTGGATATTTTTGTAAATTCAAAAAAGCATTACCCCTACTGTACCAACTTTCGTAATGACTGGGTTTGTAGTGGACTGCTCTACTGTAGGAGGCGATCGCATCTAAATATTTTTGCAAACTATATTCAGAATTTCCCAAGTTGTACCAGACTAGATAATCATTCCGTCTTAAGGAAATAGCTTTTTTATCCGCCTCAATAGCTGCTAAATACTGTTGATTTTGATGTAGCGCCCATCCTAAATTATACCAAGATTCATAATTATTCGGATAGTCTTTGACCATTTGACGGAAAGAGTCAACTGCTTCTGGATATCGTCGTAGAGTCATCAACACATTACTTCTCGATAACCAAGCTAGGCGATCGTTGGGTTTGTATTGTACTGCTTTATCGTAAGCTTTAAAAGCATCCTCATAACGGTTGAGATTGACAAAACAATTTCCCAAATTGTACCAGACTAATTCATCATCTGCTTTTAAATCGATAGTCTTATTATAGGCTGTAATTGCCTCATCATATCTTTTTAAATCTTGAAATGATATGCCTTTTTTATACCATGCTGCATAATTATTTGCTTGGAGGTCAATTACTTGATCGTAAGCCTTAATAGCTTGATCGTATTGGCCAATTTTCCTGAAGACATCACCCTTTGCATACCAAATATCTGGAGAATTATGCTTAAGTTGTAATACTCGATCAAATGCAGAAATCGCTTCTGGATAACGTCTTAAACCTACTAAGGTAAAACCTCTCGCAGTCCAAGCTTCTAAATAGTTAGGTTGAATTTGGATGGCTTGATCAAAAGCAGCTAGGGCTAATAAATATTGTTTTAATTCCCATAATGCTTTCCCTTTTCCATACCATCCTGGAGCATAATTTGGTTTGAGATTCACCGCTTGTTCATAAACAGCTAACGCATCTCGATAACGTTGTAATTGTAGAAATGTATTCCCCTGGATAGATAGTTCTTGGGCATGATAATGATTAATATGATGAAAGATAAATATTGTACTTATACTACTAAAACAGATGAAAAATAAGCCCAAAACCAATTTGGAGAATATACCTTTTTTCGGCTGAGGTGTGGGCAGATGATGAAGTGGGGTAGCTGGAGCTAAAGCTATTGTCCTCATAGGTTGAGATAATTCTTCCAGCGCCTTTAATGCGACAGTTGCTGAAGCATGGCGCTGGCGAAAATCATAACAGACCATCTGATCGATAAATTGGGCAAATTCTGGTGATACTGTAGATAAATGTCGCCAGACGATTTCATTTGTCTGCGGGTCTTTAAGTATTTCATCGGGCGATAGTCCTGTGAGAGCTTGAATTGCCACAATCCCCAAAGCATAGATATCACTACTCAACTTGGGATTCCCTTGAGCTTGTTCGCTAGGAATATAACCAGGCGTCCCGATCGCCACAGTAAATTTAGTTTGTCCTGGAGGAATAATAAATTGTGTAGTGATTTGTTTAACCGCACCGAAATCAATCAGAATTAATTTACTATCAGCTGTACGTCTCAGAATATTGCGAGGGTTAACATCACGATGGATCACATGTTGCTGATGTACAAAATCTAAAATCTCTAAAATTTCTTGTAATAGAGTAACTACTTGCTCTTGAGGGAGAATTTTCCCCAATGTTAACTCTTGGCTGAGGTCATGACCAGCAATAAATTCTTGGACAAGATAGAATTGGGCATTTTCCTCAAAGTAAGCTAAAAGTTGGGGAATGCGGTCATGAGTTCCTAACTTGTAGAGAACTTGGGCTTCCGTATCAAATAACCGCCTCATTGTTTCCAATGTTGTCAAGTTAGTTGATTGAAGTTTGAGTTGCTTAACAACACATTCAGGTGAACCAGGTAAATGAGTATCATGGGCAATATAAGTATCGCCAAATCCTCCACCTCCCAGGTGACTGACAATTTGGTATCTTCCGACAAGTGTGGTTCCTAACATTTAGGGTGTAGGGTGTAGGGTGTAGGGTGAATACAAATTATTTATTACCCTATAATGTAGTAATAAAGTACTAACTGGTTTACGCAAAACAGCCCATGACAGAGATTATCGTAGCTGATTCCGGTGTAAAAATGCCTCCAACTCAGGCAGAACTTCCTTATGATGATGGAATTCCCATGGAAACAGCAAGACATAAATTTCAAATGGACATGCTGATTGATACCCTATTCCCCTGGATATCTCAAAGACCGGATGGGTTTGTCAATGGTAATATGTTCGTTTATTACAGCTTAGAACAGGTAAAGAACGAAGATTTTCGCGGACCAGACTTTTTTGTGGTTTTGGGAGTACCAAAAACAGAGCGTCTGTCTTGGGTGGTTTGGGAAGAAGGAAAACCCCCTGATTTGGTGATTGAGTTGTTATCTGAAAGCACCAAAAACAAAGACAAGCATGAGAAAAAACTGATTTATCAAAATTTGTTACGCGTCCCCGAATATTTTTGGTTTGACCCTTTTAATTCCGAGGACTGGGCTGGATTTCATTTAGATTGTGGAATTTATCAACCGATTACACCTAATTCCCAAAATCAACTTGTGAGTCAATGCTTAGGATTAGCACTTGTGCGCTGGAAAGGTATTTATAGGAATATTGATGCTACTTGGTTAAGATGGTGTACTTTGGATGGGGAGTTATTCCCAACATCTCAAGAGCTGGTGGAGATGGAACGGTTAAATGCTGACCAAGCAAAACAATTGGCTGACCAAGCTGAAATACTCGCTGAACAAGAAAAACAACGTGCTGAACAAGAAAAACAACGTGCTGAACAAGAAAAACAACGTGCTGAACAAGAAAAACAACGTGCTGAAGAAATAGCATCTCAACTCAAAGGATTGGCGAGGAGCTTACTCGAAACTGGAATGTCTATCGCACAAATAGCCAATTTAATGAATATCACAGTATCCCAAGTAGAAGAAATCATCAGTTAGTCATCTATACAGTGGGGAATTCCCAAAACAGCACAGGGAAAATCATCGCCTAGTGTCTGAATTAAAGGATGATGAACTGACCTACAACCTAAAAATAGAATCCTAGTATACTCATTAATCTAAAATATTATATATTACTCTTTCAAAGTAAAACTTTAGATAATACCCTGATTGACAAATCTCAATTCATGTTTACTTGTGATAAATTCTCCCTTACCACCAATTAACGCGCTCAAGCAACCTACTAGTGAAGCTTGGGTAGAACAAGCGATCGCCAATCTGGATGTCATTTTACTTGACCATTCTCATTGTGAACGAAAAGCTGCGGGGGTAGCCTTAAACTTTATGTTTCGTTACCCATCTAATACTACAATTGTACGAGAGCTAACGGCGATCGCTCGTGAAGAACTAGAACACAAGAATACACAGTTAGTTAAGCCAAGATAATTAAACATATGGAATTCCAACTTACACATTTTAGGCTAATTGTATCCAACTACAAAGATACTTTCCTTTTTTACCGCAACTTATTAGGATTTGAACCTGATTGGGGGGATGAAAATACGGGTTACGCTGAGTTTAATACTGGAAACATCCATTTGGCGCTCGTGAAAAAAGAATTCATGGCGGGAATTATTCCTATTACTGAGCAGCCATTAATTTTTCGGAGCACTGATAAAGCTTCTCTAGTTTTTGGTGTACGTGACTTGGATAGAATCTACCAAAAATTACAAGACGAAAATGTGACAATAGTTGCTCCACCTACAGAACGTCCAGAATGGGGAATTCGCACAACTCATTTTCGCGACCCTGAGGGAAATTTGATTGAAATTTACACTAATTTAGGTGAATATAATTAGTCACTAAGAGTAAATGAACATTCTCAAAAGCTTACTCAATTTGTTTCTCCACATCAATTGTCCCCTATGTGAACGCTCCACACCTAACGAAATTTGCTCCTATTGCGTCCAGCAGTTGCAAATCCATCGTCACCAAAATCCCAGTTTTTTGTGGAAACAGCCTTTACCTATATTTGCTTGGGGTGTATATAGTGGTGCTTTAAAAAGAGCGATCGCCGCCACGAAATATGAAAATCAACCACAAATTGCTAGGATTTTAGGTCAATGGCTGGGAAAAGCATGGTTATTCGATTCACCCCCATTGGATGTTCAACAGATTTTAGTTGTTCCCATACCGCTTCACTCTGACAAGCTTAAAAGTCGAAGTTATAACCAAGCGGCTCTCATAGCTGAAGGGTTCAGTCAAATAACGGGTTGCAAATTACTAAACATTTTAGAACGAGTCAAAAACACACAAGTCCAATATGGATTATCACCAACTCAAAGAGAAAAAAACTTGCGGGATGCTTTTGTTGTCAAAAAAGCTGGCCCAAATCGATTAAATACCAAAGTGCTACTAGTCGATGATATTTATACTACTGGTGCTACCGCCAATTCAGCCAGAGCGGCTTTGGTACAATCCTCTATTTCAGTTTTGGGGATAGCAGTAGTTGCGGGAACTCCCATCCCCCAAAATCGTTTAAATGGTCATTAGACAAAGAAACAAGGCTTCAGTCCATTCAACTACGGCTCCATATGTATCTCCTGTATGTCCACCCAATTTATGGTTGAACCAAGCTGCTGTCAAAGTGGCGATCGCCGCGCCGGCGAATATCATTCCTATGGCAAAAACTAGCCTACTACTGTGGTAATTGAACAGTAAAACTAAACCACTCAAACCCGTCAATAAGAAAAACCCTGGGAATAAATCCCAGCTATGGGTAATCGCTTGTTTATGCAAAGCACCTTTACCAGTAGGTTTGAGGTAAGGATAGTAAAGAATAGCTACCTGTTGTCCCCAACGTCCCCACCCACAAGCGGCGATTAAAACGAAATAGCGGTTTTCTGGACGACTTATATCGATCAAGGCGATGGTTTTGAGCAAGATAATCGCGATCGCCGCCATGGCTCCAAAAGCTCCTGTAACGCTATCAGCCATAACTTGTAATCTCCTTTCTGGGTCATTTACCGCCAATCCATCAGCAGTATCCATGGCTCCATCTAAATGTAATCCCCCTGTAATCGCCATCCAACCTACTACAACTAAAGCACTACGAGTTTCCAGGGGAATATTCAGATAATCGAGGGCTAAATCCCCTAAACTTAAAACCCCACCAATCATCAACCCAATTAAGGGAGCAACACCAGCCACCCGCCGGAAGTCTAAGTCTTTGAACTCAGGTAAGGGAATAGCAGTATAAAAAATGACTGACGCAGCTATCTGTAATAATTTTTCTTGCAACCACTGTAACATTTTACTCATGTTAATTGCCTGTATGTTAAAGCTGCAAATAAAATTTACTGGTGTCATCAATTTAAGTGGACATTTAAGTAGAAAATTTTGTTATGATTTTCCTATGGCTTCTATATGACTCTAGCAAAAATTTACAACTGACTAGTACTAAGTGCATTTTGGAGAAATTAAGGTCATGTATTTACAGTTTCAACTTCCGTAAATGACTTATTTCAGAATATTCGACGATCACCCTCTAGAACTGATATTTTGGAAGTATAGAGAGTCAACAAGCTAAATGGATAAACTAAATTATTAAAGTTATTACTCTTTAGTTTTGTCGTCACTCCTGTTCCCAGAATAGCTATTTCCTTATGAGTCATCATCCACCCGACACCAGGATACCAGCTCCGTGTATTGTTAATCAAGGCGTAATTGTGAACAAGCTGGACATCCGGCGACTACTGAATGACTTAGGTAGAGTCCGTTACATCCACATCCAAGAAGACAAAATACTGAGCGAGGGTGAAGGGGATGTAATGGATGTATTTTCTGACCCCCGGATGTCTACACTAGTCGCCAACAATGCGCTTTATGTCAATGTCTATAGTTTTGATTATCTGGAACTGAAACAATCTTCTGAGCAAGGAACCTACTTTGATTTAATTCAAGAAGATATTTGTTTAAGATTAGTTCCTTTGTCAACACCTCTACAAGAACGACGCGATCGCAATATAGATGTTAGCGCCATAGAAGCAATGATGGACCAGGTTTTCTCAGCTAAATGGGATGCGGAGATTGACGATGATTGTTCTGGTCTATTCTAAAAGTAGGCAACTAAAGAATGTTAAGATTTAAGCAAACATCTTTACTTTTGCTTTGAGTGCTAATTTTTCTTTTCAATGTCTAGCTACCTGTAGTCAGACCAAAGCCAGAGCGGGAAACTTTTTCACTCCCCACGGTGTGGTCGAAACTCCCAGATTTATGCCTGTGGGAACACTGGCAAATGTCAAAACTATTACGCCTGCTCAACTCCGTGATACTGGAGCGCAGATGGTCTTATCTAATACTTATCATTTGCATCTGCAGCCAGGAGAAGATATTGTGGCTGGGGGTGGAGGTCTACATAAGTTTATGGGTTGGAATGGACCGATGCTGACTGACTCCGGTGGATTCCAAGTTTTCAGCTTGAGCGAGATGCGAAAAATCACCGAAGAAGGGGTTACATTCCGTTCGCCTCATGATGGACAAATTATTAAATTAACCCCAGAGCGATCGATTGAGATTCAGCACATTCTTGGGGCTGATGTGATTATGGCCTTTGATGAGTGTCCGCCTTATCCAGCTACACGCACAGAAGTAGAAATTGCGACTGACCGGACTTACCGCTGGTTGGAGCGTTGTATAGCAGTTCATAACTGCGACCACCAAGCACTATTCCCCATTGTCCAGGGAGGCGTTTACTTGGATTTACGCGCTCAGGCGGCGCTGGCTTTGGCGCAGTTGGATCTACCAGGATACGCTATTGGTGGTGTCAGTGTGGGTGAACCAGTGGAATTGATGGCGCAAATAGTCCAAGCAACTGCTCCTCTTTTACCAGTGAATAAACCCCGTTATTTGATGGGTGTGGGGACTTATCGAGAAATGGCGATCGCCATCGCCGCTGGAGTAGATTTATTCGATTGCGTAATTCCCACAAGATGGGCGCGACATGGAACAGCCATAGTCCAAGGGGAACGCTGGAATGTGAAAAATGCCAAGTTCCGCGATGATTTTGCTCCTTTGGATGAAACTTGTCCTTGCTACACTTGTACAAATTTCAGCCGAGCTTATATATCTCATCTGGTGCGATCGCAGGAAATTCTCGCTTACACCCTGTTGAGTATTCACAACATCACGGAATTGATTGGGTTTACCCAAAAAATTCGCACAGCCATATTGAGCGATCGCTTTTTAGCTGATTTTGGTCATTGGTTAACTACTCCACCCCATGAGGAATTTTTCATCCCTTGATCCCCAAACCATGTTAATATACATTTCAAATATGAAATCTGTGCTGGATAATTGGATTTAACAAAACATGGAAGCAGCAATATTATTAGCTAAATTACCGGAAGCTTACCAAATATTCGACCCCTTGGTAGATGTCCTCCCTGTCATTCCTCTTTTCTTTCTTTTACTTGCTTTTGTTTGGCAAGCTGCTGTTGGTTTTAGATAAGATCGTTCTTAGTCAATTTTCCCCAGGACAGGTATTAGTTACCTGTCCTATTTTTTTGACCTAATTTGATATTCTTGATATTTCTTAATAGTCCGCAATAAATTAATATAATTAAGTGGGATAATCATTCAGCTTGGTAAACGCAAAGTTAAACACCATGGGAAACATTAAATTTGTCAAAGAGAATAAAGAAGTAATCGCCGCAGATGGGGCTAATCTCCGACTCAAGGCTATGGAAAACGGTATTGATCTCTATAAATTCATTGGTAAAATGACCAACTGTGGCGGTTATGGTCAATGTGGTACTTGTGTGGTGGAGATAGTGGAAGGGTTGGAAAACCTCACACCTCGTACTGATGTAGAAACAAAGAAATTCCGCAATAAACCTGACAACTATCGACTGGCTTGTCAAACAGTGGTTAACGGGCCAGTGAGCGTACAGACAAAACCTTAAATTCCCAAAGTCAAGATAATTAACTGAGAAAATAGCCAGGAAAATTCGGGCTAATTCTGTCAGCTATGATGCTATTCTAATATTGTTGACCGGAAATTAAAGAGAGGCTATCTCGCCATGCAAGTTAATGACTTGGGGTTCGTAGCGAGCATTTTGTTTGTACTAGTTCCCGCTGTGTTCTTAATCATACTTTACATCCAGACCGCCAGCCGTGAAGGTGGAAAAAAAGATAGTTAATAAATCACTTTTCCCTTAAAAACCTCCTACATTCTAGTGTGGGAGGTTTTTATCTAATCTCAAACAATGGTTCTAGCTAACAAGACAGGACAGGATGCGTTAACACGAACATAGTCAGAGAGAGAAGCACCAATGAGTCGGTCTAAATCGACGAAGCTTTTAGCAATAGATGGACGACGATCTGGAGAACCAATGAGTAACAAATCTACATTCAATTCTTCGACCAAGCGACAAATCTCTTCTCCAGGTTTACCACTAGAACTAACACAACGAACCGGAATACCTTGGTTTTCAGCCTGAAGAACTGCTAGACCCATGATTGAATCTTTGTCAGGTTTAATCTCAGTAATCCCTGATATTTTACCGCCCAAATCTGTAATGATGTTAGCTAAAATCAGCTGACTACCAGGGACATTTTGGAGGAGAAACAAAGCTAATTTCCAGCAGTTTTCAGCTGAGGTAGAATCGTCAAATGCCACCATCACACGCTTAATTTTCTGCACATAAATGTCATCTTTTACCAGTAACATGGGGCGAGAAGATAACTGGAATACATACTGACTAACAGAATTGGCTAAAATCGATTGTAGTCGTTTGAGTCCGCGTGAACCCATAATGATTAAATCAGCTTCTATTTCATCAGCTACTTGACAAACTACATCTTTGGGTTCTCCTTGCCTTAAAATTGCCGAGACTTGGCTGGGGTCTAAGTTGAGGAACTGGATCGCATTAGCCAGAATTTTCCCACCTGCTTCCCATTTTTCCGTCATTGCGGCTGCGGTACTTTCTGAAGCGACAACGTGTAAAATTGTGATTTTTGCAGATTGGATTGATGGTAAATCTGCTAGATTTTTCAGCATTTCCTCTGCATGTCCTAGCCCAGAAACAGCAAGCAAAATTTTTCTAATCATCTTACGTAAATGTTACTAAGTGTTACTAATGTTGTTTAGCTTCTGCTGCTAATATTTCAGGTGCAACCATGTAATTATCATGATTAATTCTGCCTGATTATTCTCAAATGGTTATGCAGTTATTGATGATTTTTAATTTTAATTTTTATTAAGACCAACCTCTACTTAGTAGGGGTTAGTCTTACTTTACTCATATATTCTGAATAAACCTGCATGTTGACGCTGATCAAACGTTATTTTTGCGAGTTTCCCGCCAAACTTCGACCATCCGTCCCCAATTGGTGATAAACTCTGCCAAACCGAGTAAATTTCCCGGTCTTTCTTCATCCCAAGAAGCAGAAAGTACGCCATAGGTTATCCCGACTACCCCTAAACCAAACAGCCCCATATTTACCAACAACACAGCAATAGGAGGTAACTGGATATCAGCAAAGGAAATCAGCAAATAACTGGCGATTAAAATGGATATGCCCAAAACAGTAGGTACACCACAGAAAACAGCTACCCTACGAATCATTCTCTGACTCACCACGGGGGGAATTTTCATCTCTTCTTTGGTGTAGCGAGGCTGTTCTTGGGTCTGCTTGATCAATTCTGGTGGATTACCTACAGTTTGATTAATAGTCTTAGCAGGTTTTGAGCGCTTTTTATTTGGCTCAAAAGGCAAGCGGTTAGATGCTGAATCTTCCACGGGCATAAACTTAAATTCCCAATCCCTAAAAATTCTTAACCCCGAATTCCCAGGCGAGCAATCAAAGCTTGATATTTTTCCCGGTTTTCACTTTGAATATAAGCGAGCAGACGTTTCCGTTGACCAATCATCTTCAATAGTCCTCTGCGAGATGAATGGTCTTTTTTATTGGCTTGGAGGTGTTCGCTGAGACGGTTAATCCGTTCAGTCAACATAGCAATTTGGACGTCAGAGGAACCTGTATCAGTTTCGTGAACTTGAAAGTTAGCAATGAGTTCTTGTTTGCGCAGTTGCGTCAGAGCCATAATTAATTAGATTTTTTCTTTTTTTAATTTCGGGTAGCAGCTTATCATTATACCATACTCGATAAGATATGGGCAGGATTTTAGCTCACCACCTCGTTATCCTGCTTTGACCATCCAAACCAAAAACCCTAAAATTTGCTCGACAGGTAGTAAAGAATAATCGTTTAAATCTATTGTGACAATTTGTGACTCTAACTGAAGAAATCTCCATTGTGTACCACTTGTAACACATCCGTAGAGAAATTTAATTGGCTGTCTATGTGCTTTGTTAAAGCGTTGCATCGCTACCATCTCGGCAATGCACTGTCCCAGTCCCAACTTTAAATCCGCTTTTTTTGCTTCTACAACCACTATAGTAGGAGCTTCTATAGTTAACTGTTCTGGCGATCGACTAATTAAAAAATCGCAGACTCCATTCAGTCCCGCATCCATATCTACATCAAACTGTTCGCCGGAAAAAACGCTAATTTCTCGGTTGAGAATGCGTCGCATTTCCAAAAGTACGGGATTGATTATTACTTCGGAACGAGCTTTTTCTGTGCCTACTGCTACTGCCCACGGTAAATCTTCTAATATTGTTTCTAATCTGGAACTAGGGGTTATTGGTGCAATTGTCTCCGGGAAAAACCTTACCCCCTCAACAATAGTGAGTTCCAAATCCCGCTTTGCTTTATCTATACTAAATTGGCTATAGGGCATATATAGTGTCTTTGTAAAGGATTTTTGAGCAACAGATTGAGATTTTGTCAACCCTCTTAACATTAACTGAAAATAATATTCCAGAAATTTAAGTATTATTTAAATAATGCATATAATAGAAAATACAGTTTCAGACTGGTACTGTAAAGAAGGATAACACATCAAGAACCGTACTCGAAATTATGTCCAAAGATAGCTGAAATTTTTATATGACTATAGTTAAATTGAATTTTTCAAAACTTCCATAGCCCACGATTTGAGCATGATATATTCAGAGGTCGAACCATGGTTAGATCCCGAAGTACCAATACCATCCGCATCAATGCTAGAAAAACTGATGTCTTCGACCTATTCAACTTTAGATATTACGTAGGACCAAATCCCTATTTGGAAACTAAGTCCTTGGTCTTTGATTTTGCTTTGACTCATGACCGCAAACCGCTGGCGATCGCCCACTATGCTGCGATCGCTAGCGTTCGCTATCCCCACTTAGAAGACAAAGCTTATAATTCTTACAGTGATTTATTTACCTGTGTAGTTTCTCAAGTGGGAAAATTAAATCTGGGTTTACACTTGAAGCGGTGGAGCATCAAACAATATTCTAATTATATGCGCATTGGCGTACAATCATTAGATGAAGGCATAACCAGATCGTTAATTTATTTTGTTTGGGATTGGTTAGAGTCGATCACCCAAAATCAAGAATTCTCTTTTGAGCTAGAGCTAGTACAATTACAAGAGAGATTAAGCAAGTCAATTTATGGACAACCAGAAATTTATTCCTTACTCCAAACAGCTGATACTTTAGATATTCCTAATTTTTATCTCTTAACCGAAGAATTGGTACAGTGTGGATATGGTAAAAGACAAATTCGTGGGAGAGGAACGACTGTTGACCGGGATAGTTTTCTCGACACCGAATTCACATATAATAGAGAACAATGTCAAGAATTCTTAGGAAAACTAGGTTTTCCAATTTGGGAGAAATCCAACCAAAATATTGGAGAGAAAAATTTTTGTATTTTATGCGTTAACGGTAAATTTGTCGCTGCTTTAGGACAGCATTTAAATTCAGTCTTATCTTTAGATGAGCAGAGAATTAATACTCTAAGTAAAATCCACAATGACAACATAGTCTTAGCACAAGATATCGCCCAAAATTTCCGTCTTATCTGCTTAGGTATTGATGTTAACGCTGAAAGTTTAGACTCTTCTTGGAAATCAGGTAACTTTTCTATTTTAGCGGTTCATGCTTCACCTAATCTTTTTATCTCTATGAGACCTACATTGGCTGAATTGACCAATATCCATACCCATATTTTAACCACATTTTTCCCTGACCCTACAGATGCAAAAATTCCTATTATTACATTTAACCGAATTTCTGTAAGTGAGTTAGAAACGATAGTTGACTATATCCTTGAACAATGTCCCGACTGGAAAATAGGCGCTATATGTCGAGGAGGAATATTTGTTAATCGGTCACAACAAGCTATAAATCAAGATTACAATAGCCATGTACAAAATTTATTACGCCATCCTCAACTGGATTTATTAATTGCTGAATACCCAGAAGATATGCTCGAAAAAACAGGGATGTTCTACCAAGGAAGTAACATCGTTATTTTAGATAATCCCAGCGAAACTGAAATGATGCTCATGCGATATCTGGGAGATAAATCGATAGTAATTTTACGCGAAAATAACCAAATTTCTCTGCATACCCAAAGTTTAATTGAAAATCAATTCTTGAATCCCGATCAACCTTTATCCTCGATTTATCTGCCAGAAATCAATGCAATTTTATCACCAGCGCGAAGGGCTGGATCTAATTTACAACTTTGCGTAAGCCGCTAAAATAACCTTTTCTGTATCCTCCCAACCAATACATTTATCTGTTACTGAAACACCATACTTGAGTTCGGCTAGATTGTTAGTTAAAGGCTGACTACCCTCATGTAAGTTAGACTCTAACATCATCCCAACTATGGAAGTATTGCCATCTTTTATTTGTTGGATGATATTTTCAAACACAACAGGTTGTAGTTTATAATCTTTATTTGTATTACCATGACTACAATCAATGACAATTCTAGGGGATAAACCTGATTTTTTTAATTCTTCTTCTACTAGTTTGACGTTCTCAACCTGAAAATTAGGTTGATTTCCTCCCCGTAAAATTACATGTCCATACTCATTACCTTTTGTTTGAAACACACTTACTTGTCCATCTTGATTAATTCCTAAGAAACTATGCGGGGTTTTCGCAGACTTGAGGGCATTTAAAGCTACATTAATATTACCATCGGTGCCATTTTTGAACCCTACAGGCATAGATAGTCCACTCGCCATTTCTCGATGGGTTTGTGACTCAGTCGTCCGAGCACCAATTGCTGACCAGGCGATCAATTCACTTAAATATTGAGGTATAATAGGATCAAGCGCTTCTGTTGCAGTGGGTAATCCTAATTCTGCCAATTTTAATAATAAACTCCGAGCAATTAATATTCCCCGTTCTACATGAAAAGAATCATCCATGTTAGGGTCATTAATTAAGCCTTTCCAACCTACAGTTGTGCGAGGTTTTTCAAAATATACCCTCATAATCAAGAGGATTTTATCCTTGACTTTTTCTGCCAAAGTGGACAGCTTACCAGCATAATCTATAGCAGCATCAGGATCATGAATTGAACAGGGTCCAACAACAATAAATTTTCTATTATCCTGAAAATCAAGGATATTTTTGATCTCTTGACGGAACCTGAGTACTGATTGTTCAGTAGCCTCGCTTAAAGGTAATCTGGATTTAACTTCATTGGGTGTCAATAAAACGTGAGAATTTTCAATGTTAGTGTTAGTTAGTTTGTTGCTCACCATAATGTCTTTGAAAGTTGATTTTAGCTATGCAAGTTAAGATATAGGAAACCACTATACACACTTCCATTAAAAAAAACAACATACTTAACAGATACATATAATACTAAGTATCTGTTAAAAGTATATTAAGATATTATTAAGATATTATTATATAGCTGCTATCATCAATTTAGTCAATATTCCTGATAGTAGATTGCATATGGCTTAATAGCCAATTAGCTGCTGTGGCTCTGCGAGTTTGTCGAGGACCAAATTGGCCAATTTTATATCCTTTAAAATTCAGCTTCTCTTTCAACATCTGCTTATTTTCTGGAGGAATAGAGCGAGTTAGTTTCATAATTGCTGGGCGAGAATCGATAAAATTTGGTGGTTGAGGATATTCATCCCGCCATTCTGGTGATACTTGGCTAATATCCCATTCCTCAGATGGAGAATTATAGCGGTATCCCAAGTAATACCATAACAATTTATTCACGGTTTCATCATCAATAGTTTCATTGATAATAGCCCAGATAGTATCTGTATTTAGCGGTGGTAGGTTAGACATAACAAGCTTAAAGGGGGGGTAGGTTATCGTTCTTTCTGGGATGAAACTGTTTGTCAGTCAGACCTGAGAGGTTTGGTGTACAACTTGTGGATGGTCTTCATCCCCTTAAAAATTGTATGAGCATTTGTGAGGAAATAAAGCTTCTATCTTTTGGATGATTTTCATGGGACTATAACAATGCGATTCTAGTAAAGATAATTTATGTACTAGATGTACATTATTAAATATAAAGAAAATCGTTTTTTTGCCTATCTACTGGCTACTGACACAAAACCATGAGTGCTACTGCTACTATTTCTCTAAATCCTTTACTTCAATGCTCTGGACTACCTCCATTCACGCAAATCAAACCAGAACAGGTAGAACCAGCCTTTAACCATTTATTGCAAGATCTGAAAAAACAGCTTGATATCATAGAAGTCAATGTGCAGCCTACATGGAGCGATTTAGTAGAGCCTCTAGAACAATTAACAGAAAAATTAAATTGGAGCTGGAGCATACTCAACCATTTGATGGCTGTAAAAAATACCCCAGAACTACGAGCAGCTTATGAAAAAGTTCAACCCCAAGTAATAGATTTCATTACAGTTCTGGGTCAAAGTAAACCTATCTATAATGCTTTTAAAACATTGCGAGCGAGTAGTACTTGGTTTGTACTGGAGCCAGCCCAAAAACGCATTGTAGAAGCAGCTATTAGAGACGCAGAATTTTCCGGTGTTGGTTTGACTGGACTTGCACGAGAACGGTTTAATTCTATTCAGATGGAATTAGCTGAACTAGCCACAAAATTCTCCAATCACGTTCTAGATGCGACAAAAGCCTTTAATCTAGTTCTGACTGACCGAGCAGAAGTAGATGGCTTACCTAGTAGTTTACTCAGTCTAGCGGCTCAAGCTGCTCGGGCGACAGGAGCAGAAACCGCCACTCCAGAACATGGACCTTGGTACATTACCTTAGATTTTCCCAGTTATACCCCATTCATGCAACATAGCACCAGAAGGGATTTGCGGGAAAAACTTTATAGAGCTTATATTACTCGTGCTTCTACAGGAGAATTAGATAATAGACCCTTAATTGAGCGTATATTAGAATTACGGTATGAATTGGCGCAATTAATTGGTTTTAATAATTTTGCCGAATTGAGTTTAGCCAGCAAAATGGCGAAAAATGTTCCCGCAGTAGAAAAGCTTTTAGAAGAATTACGCCAAGTTAGCTATCATGCTGCTGTGAAAGATTTAGAAGCACTCAGAGCTTTTGCTAAATCACAACAAGCGCCAGAAGCAGAAAATTTACAGCACTGGGACCTGAATTTTTGGGCAGAACGTCAGCGAGAAGCAAAATTTGCCTTTACGGCTGAAGAGTTACGTCCTTATTTCCCGCTTCCCCAAGTCCTAGATGGTCTATTTGGTTTAGTTAAGCGACTCTTTGGAGTCACAGTTACTCCTGCCGATGGTCAAGCGCCAATTTGGCATCCAGATGTGCGCTATTTTCAGATAGTGGATGAAAATGGTACTCCCATCGCCTATTTTTATCTAGATGCTTACAGCCGTCCTGCCGAAAAACGCGGTGGTGCTTGGATGGATGCTTGTATTCATCGGGGTAAAGTTACTGTAAATGGGACCACAACTGTGAGATTACCTGTTGCTTACTTAATGTGTAACCAAACTCCCCCTATCGACGATAAACCTAGCTTAATGAATTTTTATGAAGTGGAAACTTTATTTCATGAGTTTGGACATGGATTACATCACATGCTGACTCAAGTTAATTACACTGGAGCCGCAGGAATTAATAATGTTGAATGGGACGCTGTAGAGTTACCTAGCCAGTTTATGGAAAACTGGTGCTATGAACATGCAACTTTATTGGGTATGGCTAAACACTATGTCACAGGCGAACCTCTACCAGAGCATTATTACCAAAAATTGCTGGCGTCCCGCAATTATATGAGCGGTTCCGCTATGTTGCGCCAAATCCACTTTAGTTGTGTTGATTTAGAGCTACACTATCGTTATCGTCCTGGTGGTACACAAACTGCATCAGATGTACGTCAGCTAATTGCTAAAACTACTACTGTCTTACCACCATTACCTGAGGATGCTTTTCTTTGCGCTTTTAGCCATGTTTTTGAAAGCGCTTATGCAGCAGGATATTACAGCTATAAATGGGCTGAAATTCTTAGCGCTGATGCTTTTTCTGCTTTTGAAGAAGCGGGACTGGAAGATGAAATAGCTATAGAAACTACGGGTAGACGCTATAGAGATACAATATTAGCCCTGGGTGGTAGTCAGCATCCGATGGAGATATTTAAAGCTTTCCGAGGTAGAGAACCCACAACTACTGCTTTGCTAAGACATAATGGTTTGTTAGCTCAGAGCTAGGGTGTAGAAGAGGGTGTAGTACACCCTTTTTAACCTTTATTAAAATATAGAATAGGATTTTTTTTATGATTGTGGTCATGAAGTCTCATTCCCCATTGGCAGAAATAGATAGAATTAGTCAGGAATTTTCTGGGTGGGGATTAACACCAGAAAAAATTATTGGTCAGCACAAGGTTGTTATTGGTCTTGTAGGAGAAACTGCTAGTTTAGAACCTTCCAGGATTCAAGAAATCAGTCAGTGGATTGAGCAAGTTGTCCGGGTGGAGTTACCCTATAAACGAGCTAGCCGCCAATTTCGCAATGGTGAAGCTTCCTCAGTAGTAGTTGATACTCCTAATGGGATAGTATCTTTTGGCGAACACCATCCCCTTGTTGTGGTAGCTGGTCCTTGCTCTGTGGAAGATGAAGAGATGATTATTGCTACAGCACTACGAGTTAAAACCGCTGGTGCTCAGTTTTTGCGGGGTGGAGCATATAAGCCCAGAACTTCTCCTTATGCTTTTCAGGGTCACGGGGAAAGTGCTTTGTCATTACTCGCTAAGGCACGCCAGGTTAGCGGACTGGGCGTGATTACTGAAGTTATGGATGCGGACGATTTGCAGGCGATCGCCGAAGTTGCAGATATAATTCAAGTGGGAGCGAGGAATATGCAAAATTTCTCGCTGTTGAAAAAAGTGGGAGCACAATCCAAACCAGTGCTGTTAAAACGGGGTATGGCGGCGACCATTGAGGATTGGTTAATGGCGGCTGAATATATTCTAGCTGCGGGAAACACACAGATCATTTTATGTGAACGGGGAATTAGGACTTTTGACCGTCAGCATACTCGCAATACTCTAGATATAGCAGTGGTTCCAGTCTTGAGAAAGTTAACTCATTTGCCGATTATGATTGACCCCAGCCATGGTACAGGTTGGGCTGAATTTGTGCCTTCAATGGCTATGGCGGCGATCGCTGCTGGTTGTGATTCAGTCATGATTGAAGTACATCCCAACCCAGCCAAAGCCTTATCTGATGGACCACAATCGTTAACACCAGATAAATTTGACCAGCTAATGACAGAATTAGCCGTAATTACCAAAGTCAAAGGAAGGGTGTAGGGTGTAGGGTGTAGGGTGTAGGGTAAATCTACAACACCCCACATCCTTCCTACCTTCTTCTACTCCCGAAACCGCCATAAGAACGGCGCATAGAAGGAGAACGACCACTACCAAAACTTGTACCAGATTGGCGCTGGGCAGAATTATATCTACCTGAAGAATTGAGTGTACTACTACCAAACCCAGAACCTGTAGATCGACTACCTGTATTAGCCCGTTGTGTAGTTGAATTATCAAAATTCCTGATTGACCCTGTACGGCGGAAAATTGCTTGATTCCTCACAGCTACAGGTGGTTCATTGTAGCGAGAGCGATAGCTAGAAACGGCTTGGTCATAACTCGACCCATAGCCTCCATAGCCAGTCATAAATCCACCTGATTGGTAAACAGGAGGTACATAATATTGAGGTCTGAATAACAAGCTCCCAATAGCTTGACCCGCCAATGCGCCAGCAAAAGGTGACCAAAAACCAGACTCTTGACGCACAACAACTGTTTCCTGTTGTCCATTTACAGGATTAGTTCTTGTTTCAGCCACATTGTGAACGTACTGAATCTTGAAGTCTTCCGTTAAGTACAAAGTGGGCTGACTATTTTCTACTCGCAAATAAGTTTTCTGACCCTGTTTAATTTCATCATCAGTTAATCTCGCCATTTGCAATTTTGTCGTTGCAAAAGTTGGCGGTGTACTATTGAGGAGAAATAGGGTATATTCCCCATCCGCATCGTTGTACTGGGCTTGCTGTACTGGGTATTTCCCATCACTAAGAACAGTAGGCGTAGCTGTGCGATCGCTGTTCCATCCAGAAGAAACTTGTTTTCCTCCACAACCAACAGTCGTCAAGCACAAACTTACCGCTAAACAAATAACTATAAATCTCCGTAATACATTCATCCACATGACATTATGTTCCTGAAAATATTCCTTATTTCCTTGCATATTCAAGTTGCTCCTATTCATAATGGAATTAATTCTGGAAAATTTTGTAACAATTGATCATTAGTCAATTCATCACCTAGCCGAGCTGGTGAGAAATGTACCTGAATTGCTCTGTATTTTTGCTTGTAATGCAAATTAATCAAGGCCTTTAAGCCTTCCTTTAAAACTTTAATATTAGAAAGGTCAGCTTCTAATTCTGGTACTTCTCCTTCATAGGCTACCGTAATCATGACAACAACATTTCTGGTAACGGGAATTGATAAAGGTTCATTATTTGTAGAACTAAAATCCGGCTCGCTGAGATATCTTTGAGCAGAATCTGTAAATAATTCGTTGACATAATCTCCAGCCTCGCCTTCGTCCCAAAAAACATCACCTTCATTAGATGCAGAAAGCCAGTGTTCATCTAGTTGTAATAGACTTTCACATATTTTAACTAATTGCTCACCCAAAACATCCAATTCACCATCAGCATCCATGGCTGACCGTGCTGCACTATTTAAAACTCCCAAAATAGGTGCTACTTCGGAGCCACTAAGATGTAGAAATAACCGACAAACAACATAGCGTGTTCGTCCCATCATTCGATTGAATGTATCACGCATAATTTTCCCCAAAAATTATTCTATCAATTTACTCCTAACTCCTAACTCCTGACTCCTAACTCCTAACTCCTAACTGTATGCTAGTAAAATCCTCTGACGAAATCCACAATCGTTTTTAAAGATGGTAAAGCATACGTAGACTCATTATATGTATCCTCAGTCCCATTAGATAGTGGTTGTTTAACTATTCTTTTCCCAAATTGGGGGTGATCGTACATGACTAAAGTTTGCGCACTAGAATTAGTTAATGTGGTTTGGGTAGAAGCTTTAAAAAAGCTCAATTTCGCTGCCATTTCCAGATATTTTTTGGTTTTTTGGATTTCCTTGGCTTTAGCTGTTGCTTCTTCCAACTGGAGTCCGATCTTTTCTATGAGATGCGGCGATCTGAGACTTTCTTTATTGGTAAATTCTTTACGAATCAGGTCTAACATCATATAAATATTTTGTTGAGTAGCGCTACTGTCTTTAAAGGGGAGAATTGCCATATAAGCTGTTGGTAATAAAGCTTCATCGCTCTCTACACGAAAGGTAAAAACAGTCTTGCGATTACCAATATCCATGCTCGGTGGTTTTGTTAAGGCTTGGTATTCTTGAGCAATTTGGTAATAAGTCCCAGCCAGGACAAAACTGGCTTCATGTTCTAAAGGCGCGTCAATAATAATGCGGATAGTTGGCGGAGTAGCATTAAAAAACTCGCGTAACTCTTCTACAGTGAAATTTTGAATAATTGAGCGATCGCCTTTAGGAGAAAGGTCAACCCATTCACAAGTTATACCTTCGGTTTTCAAACCAAAACGTGGGGTAGAATAAAGCTTGGCGCTGGTCAACATAGCCCCCGATAAATCGGCTCCTATCCATTCTAATTTAATTAACTTTGCTTGAGTTAAATTGGCATGTACTAAACTCGCATTCGTTAAATTAGCATGGCTCAAATCTGCTCCCGTTAAGTTAGCACCACTGAGTTTAGCGCCACTCAAATCAGCCCAACGAAGATTAGCTCCCCGGAGGTCAGCCCAGCGCAAGTTAGCACCGCTTAAATCAGCACCGCTAAGATTAGCTAGACAGAGATTGGCCTGTCTAAGTTCGCTATCTCTGAGATTTACCCCACTCAGGTCAGAGGAAGTTAAGTTAGCGCTGTTCAGGTTAGCCATTTCCAAATTGGCTTCTCTCAAAGAACACCCTCTTAAATTAGCTTCGCTCAAATTAGCCCGACGCAAATTAGTTTGTCTCAATGTAGCTTCTCGGAGGTCAGCACTACTGAGAATTGCTTCCGAAAGGTCTGCTCGGCTGAAATCAGCCCGAATCAGCTCAGCTCTGACTAAAGAAGCTTTACGCATATGCGCTCGGCTCAGATCGGCTCGAATCAAATTGGCTACGTTCAGACTGGAGTAGTTGAGAATTGCCCCAGAAAGGTTTACTCCACTCAACCTGGCTACATTTAGTTTAGTATAGCTTAGATTCGCCTCAGCTAGACTTGCTCCACTAAGATTAACAACACTTAAATTGGCTTTACTAAGATTAATTCCATTAAGTTTTGTACCACTTAGGTTAGCTTCAGATAAATTAACGCCACTGAATTCTAAAACACCTGCTGCATATTTTTCTAACAATTCTTCTGCTGTCATGAAATTACTCCTGGAATGCCAACTTTGATAGTTGGTAAAGTATGCACAGAATACGTGAAAATTGAATTTTCCAGATTGAAAATGAAAATTGGTATTTTAGGACTAGGACTCATGGGCGGCTGTTTGGGTTTTGATCTATCTGCACAAGGACATCACCTTTTAGGGGTGAGCCGTCGTGAGTCAACATGCCAGAGGGCTATTGAGCTTGGGTGTGTGAATCAAGCATCAGTAGATTTGAATTTGTTGACGTCTGCCGATATTGTATTTATTTGTACTCCTATAGGACTTATTGTGCCTCAAGTTGAGCAGTTAGTATCTTATTTACCTAAGACTACTATTCTGACTGATGTGGGTTCAGTGAAAGCACCAATAGTTAGGGCAATTTCTCCTTTATGGGAGAATTTTATCGGTGGTCACCCCATGGCGGGTAAAACAGATATTGGCATAGAAGCAGCACAGCGTAATTTGTTTCTCCATCGTCCTTATGTACTGACACCAGTTAAAACCACACCTATTAGCGCTCTGACAGTATTAGAGGAAATTGTGCGATCGCTGGGGTCTATTCTGTATCATTGTCAACCAGAACAACATGACTATGCTGTCAGCTGGATTTCCCATTTACCTGTGATGATTAGCGCCTCATTGATAGATGCTTGCTTGACGGAAACAGACCCAGTAATTGTACAATTAGCGCAGAAATTAGCCAGTTCTGCCTTTCAAGATACTAGCCGGGTAGGTGGGGGAAATCCAGAATTAGGAGTGATGATGGCACAATATAATAGTCAACCACTTCTCAAGTCCTTACAACACTACCGCCAGAGTTTAGATGAATTTATCCACTTGATTGAACAAGAACAATGGATAAAGCTGGAGGAGAAGTTGAAGCTAAATCAACAAGCGCGAGATTATTTTGGCAAGTTAAACCATTAATTTGTCTTGGGAAAACGGCGTGAAGAGTAAAGACAAGACAACATGTTGGTGAGCGGTCGTTTTCCCAAATTCGCTATGGGATGGAATATGACATCAATGTACAACCCTTTGATTCTTTAATAGATGAAAATATTTTTTTTCCTTGAAATATATAGGAATCATATAAAAATGTAACTTCTTCTTTGAAGCCCAATTTCCTAAATATATGTTGAGATGTTAATCCAGTTGCTTCACAAACTGCTAGAGAGAAACTATTGCGTTTAGCTAAGTTTAAATTTTCTCTGATTAAAGCCGTAGCAATTTTTTGACTTTTATATTCATCTTTAACTCCCAGCAGAAAAATATGCAATGCTTGAAATAATCTAAAAGGGTATTGGGATAGATAATAACTATGTTTTAATTCATGTGACAAAGCTAGAATTGGTTGAAATTTATCACTAACTCTATACATGTAAGGAGGTAGTGACATCAAACTTTCTGAGATAACAAAACCAACAATTTGTCCATCAGTGTTAGTAGCTACAATCGAAAGTCTTTCTTGAATGGCTTTCCTACAATAAGGTTCAGCTAATCCTCTAAATTCTTGATAATTTATCTGCAAACTTTTAGTGAGGGGTTCATATGTCGTGAATAGTTGAGAACATAAATCCACAGTTTGTTCAAAATCACCTGGTTCAATAATTCGGAATTTTATTGTAGGTTTTTCATTCATATTGTGAGAAGATTGTGAGAAACCGCACCCATAAAGGGTACGGTCAGAGTTGATTTAGGAGTGATATCAATCCCTATCCACTGCTTAAAAAATGCCAACTATAACAGCGATACCACTTTTAAAGAGGGTTTTTCAACAGTATTCAAACGGAGGAAATCTTTTTCGCCCTCTTTACCTAGATCAATAACGAATCTGTAATTATATACACCAACAGGTAAGGTGCTGACTACAGCTCCAGCCCAATAATAATACGCAGCAGTAAACTTCGAGCGCATCATGTCAGGACCACCGAAAATCTTTAACTCAGTACAAACTTTGGTCTCAGCTACATCATCTAAGTCGCCTTCCTGTCCATCCAGAAAAACGATATTATTAATTTTTGGCATAGGAGGCCATGTCCCATCTGCTTTCTTTTCCCCATCCATAGGATAGACGATCCAGTTCAGAACCTGACCTGGCTTACAAACAGTTTGTAAGTAAGGCGTTCCCTGACCCGTACCGCCTACGCTATTGTCCATCATGTAAAGAGTATCCTTGAGTGACCCAGTTTTGATGGCTTTATGCACGTCAATGACTGTGATTATGTTCAGCTGTACTGAATTGAGTTGTCCTGGATTTTGCTTTTTTACAGTAATATCAGTCATAGTGTTCCTCTTGCTTAGTTGAACAAGTTGTGATTATTCACAGGTTTTTGTTCCACAAAATGCGGATACAAAACACCAAACGCTTTTTATAGATTAAGCGCTTTTACCTACGAGATAAAGAGGGGTAGCAGTAATAATTGGCTCTGCACGAGTCCCCGCTTTAAATGTGACGTGATATGGAACAGATGTGACATCTTCTTTGACTTCACCCACCCAATAAGAGACATCAGTACCTTCGTAAAGCTTCAGCTCTGGTTCACAGTAAGTCTTGTCAATGATGATGTTGTCTATAGCTGCATAGGCTTCACATTCTAAGAAGATAACTGTCCACACCAATCTATCTCCTTTCGACACCACAGTTTTTAGACTCGCAGTTCCTTGACCTGTAGAGCCATTGGATTTATTGGTGTCCATAAAATAGACTTGTCCGCTCAAAGAATCAGTAGCCAGTGCTCCAACTACATCGATTACAGAGGCTATCGTTATTGTTTTTGTTGCCATAACCTGTCTTCCATTTTTCTGTACTATGTTTGAAAATCAAGCAGTTGACTACACCGTGGGGATAGGGAGATATCCAACACCAGCCCCAGTAAATCCATTGACCAAAGGATCGCTGGTAATCTTAAGATATGCTTCACACTCCATATGTACTGGTATCCATGCCCAAGAGCCTTCCACCCAGGAGAGTTTGTACAGTTGAATATCCATAGTGTACGCATATGTTCCCGGTCTAGATGTGTCTATGGAAGCCGCCCAGTACCATCCGTCTGTCACCATATCGGGAGATCCATAAGCAGCAGGATAGATGATGTTTTTCTCAACTGCTTCACCACTAATACCCGTAATCATCGGATTCAGGGAATTTATCTCAGGGATTTTATCTTCATTAGATAAATTAACAAGTTCACCCGTGACATCCATAATCTTCTGTCCAGAGCTGCCCAGATCGTGCAAAGTATCTTGACCTTTACTTTGAACTTTAGTTTTGACACCCAGACTCTGAGAAATATTTTTTATTTCCTGGACGATAGATGAAATATCTGTGAATTGATCTCTTTCGGTGGTTTCAATCCTCTCAGCAAGTCCGACCAGGTCATCAATTGCCTTAAGGTCACTATTTTTCGATTTCTGTGTGAGAAAGCTCTTAGGAAGGGTAGGTGGAAGAGAGCCAACGCCATAAGGCAACCAATTCAACATCTGCTCACTAGCCTGAGAACCATCAGAATAAGAACTACCATGGATGGCGGAAACCAATTTACCAGTTCCTAGACCTTCAGACCCTTGCAAACTCATATTATCGAACAGGTAAGTATTACCCTTCAAAGTGTTAGATTTTAGGGCTTCTTCCACATCAACCATTAATATTATTCCCAGCTGTTGACCCATAACGTTTCCTCCTGCTAATTGTGATTTTTCTGTTCGCTTAGGGTTAAATTCGCTTCAAGGAAGGTGTATCTACATACATAACACTGTTCTTCCCTTCATACATTTGCAGCTCGAATCTGTAACGATATTCCACACCTCGTAGCATCCAACAAGGAACAACTCCAGACCACACATTTAAATCAAGTTGCTCACTTTGGTGATTTGCACTTTGAGCAGAAGGGGTACCGTCTGCACTTAAAAAAGTAATACTCTTGATTGCCAATGGTGTCTGTACGTCAACCGCTAAGGCTTTCCAAGTGATTGTTTGTCCTGGATAGCACAAAGTACACAAGTTAGGTGTTCCTTGATTAGTGCTTTCCCAAGGGCTGTTATCCATCATACAAAGGTTGCCATTTAATAGCGTTCCACCGGAAAGCGATTCAATGACATCAACAACCGTGAATATGCAAATGTTTGATTCCATAATTTTCCTCCTTTGTGTTAGTTTACTTTAGAAAATATCTCTGATTAAAGGAACTTTTCCTAGTGGAGTTCTAAAGATTTCTTCAGAAGTTCTTTTAACCAGTTTTATTTCAAAGTTATATCCACTTCTCTCAATGTAATATATGTTGGCTTCCCCTTGGTTAAATAATGACAAAGAACGCGTTAAAGATTCCATAAACAACTGTCTTAACTTTTCATTACCCAGCACATTTTTCATACGGGAAACAACAGTATAAACATCATCTACGGTAACAATTAAAGACAAAACCTTTTCTCGTCTATTATTTAAAAATTGAATTTCATGGGCCAGTGTTTCCAAATTAAAAACATCTGCTGCATTTAATTCACGACAGAGAGAAGCATACACTTGAGAAGCATTAAACTGTGTATCGCCAAGGTGAATAATATCTCCGCTACGACCTAAAAATTCAAATTGTTGGGTCTTTAAACCTGGCCCATCTATATTAGGTTGACGCTTGACTCGATCGCCTACTTTAAATCTAGGAAATGGTGCTTCATGAGCATGAAGTCTAGTCACAACCAACTCTCCTTCTTCACCTTCTGCTACCCAACGGCCTTGTTCATCCACAACTTCAACTAGATGCAAACCTGGAACCGTTGCCAGATAAGATGCGGGACTTAATTGCAAACCAATGGTTTCAGCTTGGGTCGCAGCAAAATAGCTCATGATCGACAAATTAGGATAAAACTCTTTGAGTTCAAGTTGCTTACGATGTGATAATAAACCACTACCATACATTGCCACACGGAAACTATTTCTAGCTTCCTCATCTAGTCCTTCTCCCATATCAGTCAAGATAGCTATTCCCTGAGAAATTGCCATGATCGCTTTTGGTCCTTTGTAGGAAAGCATATGATGAAAGATATCTTTCATCACAGGACCGGCTCCGATATAATTTACACCGGGTATATTCTGCAAAACGCCCCCAACCATGGTACCGCTGCTCCACATTTGGAAATCTGCCAAGGTAGTAATCATCCACTTGGGGTCATTTCCTGCGAGGTAGTCACGCAAAACATATTCCGCCATGAATTTGCCGGCGATCTTGTAGGTATCCCATAGCTCTCGCAAGGAATAGACAATTTCCACTGGTAAACCACCACTGGTACCACCGCTAGCCACAATTTCAAAACCACCATAGCTGACAGGAACGACCAAACCAGGTCTGGAACCCATAAATAGGTCTCTCTGGGAGTTCTTATCAAAAATAGGCAATTGCTGCCATTCTTCAAAATTGCGGGGAGCGCCGTTTAACCCTGCTTGTTGAATCTGCTCTTTCCAGAGAGGATTCAGCATTAAAGTATTGGTCATTTGTTGCAACCGCCGCAAGACCAAAACATTTTGCACTGAGTGGTCGATTTCACTATAGTTAGTCTCACAAAGTCTTTCACATTCTCTGATTTTTTCTGAGAATGCAGGTAGTTTGACTACTTGATCGATTGAAGTTGGTTGCAACTCATCAGGTGGAATTAAATCATTTACCAATTCTTCAGTAGAACTAGGGGCGAATTTCGTTTGGGTCATCACATTAACATCCATTACTTGGGTTTTATCTGAAAATTTTATTTTTAGTTCTTGATTGTTTTCTTGTCATTGAGTAGTTCTTGTCCGACCTTCCTAATTTCACGCAGTAACAGACGGAAATGATTAGTATCGATTTGATGATTCATAAACACAACACGTAGAGAGCCTATACCATCAATATCAACTTTGGAAATGAAGAATTGTCCTCCTTCCCTGATGCGATTTCTAATCCCTACCTGAAAATCAGGGAAAGCTGTCTGGTCAAGATTTTTAGGGAGATAACGGAAACAGAGGATATTGGACTCTGGTTGATGTAGAGTCTGGAAATCTGGCTCTTCTTTTAGTATCTGATAAGCAAGCTTAGTCAACTGACATAAATAGTCAATTTTGTTGGCAAACAAGGCCTTTCCGTATAGGGACCAGGATACCCACAAGTTCATAATTAGTGGTCTTTTCGTGCATTCAAAATTCTTTTCCGCACTATCAAATTCAGTATAAATGTCAGGCTTTTTCTCAAACACATAACTGGCATTTTGACGAAAGGCTCCATAGCTCTTTTCTTTATTCTTATAGAAGAGTAGGGTACACATCGCTGGGACAAACATCATCTTGTGTGCATCCCAGGAAAAGGAATCAGCTTTTTCAATTCCTTGCAATTTGTGGCGGAACTTATCTGATACTAGTAAGCTACCACCGTGAGCGCCATCAATATGCAGCCAAATATTTTTCTCATTCGCGATCGCTGCTAATTCGTCAATCGGGTCGAACGCTCCCAACGTAGTAGTTCCAGCTGAACCTACTATACAGAAGACATTCAAACCTCTTTTTTCTGCGGCTGCGAGGGTAGGACGTACTTCCTCCAAACAGATTTGTTTTTTCTGGTTAATTGGCAAGCGGATAATCTGATCCTCTCCAATCCCCATAATCCCCGCAGCACGGGAAACACTATAATGAGCATCGCCTACAGCGATCGCTGGACGAGGTTGTCCGGCTAATGAAGTCATTCCTTGGGACCAAACTTGAGGAAATTTATCGTTTCTAGCAGCTAATAATGCTGTCAAAGTAGCCAAAGAACCACCGGAAGTGGTGACCATAGTAAAACGGTCTGGTTCCCAACCAATGAATTGGTTAAATTCATCAGCCATAATACGTTCAACCACATTGGGTAACTGTGCTGCTTCATAGAACGAAGACGGCTGATTGATAATTGAACTGACAAAATCAACCACACCAGATAAGGGGATCACACCGGAAAATTGCCGTCCCATATAGCCTGGCGAGTGGACCTGTATCCCAGTTTTAATATACAAGTCCAAAATTGCTTCGAGCCTTTTTTCATCTAAAGAAGCAATCCCTTCATGTTCATCAGTCATCAGGTCTTTTGCTGCCTGTAACAGAACATAAGGATTTGTCAGCTCTAGCCCCTTGATAGAGGAGTCAGCCAAATATTTCTCCAACTTGGAGATCACAATCTCTGCATTCTTACGGAACAATTGGGGATCGAAAGCTTCGAGTTCCAGCCCCGTTTCTTTCTCAACATTTGAACCCTTTGCTAAAGAGTCTAGAAAAACTCCTATGGAGTCGGGATTATCCAGCAAATACATCCGAACGATCTCCTTCATATTCCTTAATGTTGCCTGCTCAATAATACATGTAATAGTGACACAAACACAATTAATCAAGAAAAACTATCTAGTTTCTTTATTTGTTATAGATATCATATATATCCTTTGGTATATATCGGTATATATTCGCTTCCCTAAAAAATGCCAGAGAGCAATCTGAAAAGTAAATTTAGATTCCTAAGGTGAGATTAAGAATCTAAATATATTGGATTAATATTAGATTAATGTTGGATAAACATAGAAGTTTAATTGGATTTTAATATGAATTTAATCTCAACTAATTTTTCTTTGATTAACTAAACAGGGAAGCAGTGTAATTACGTTTGGCTATTTTAATTTAAGTATTTTACTGACTCTCTCGATTACAAGTAAGCAGAAAATTTATTTAGTATGAGTATAGGATGTTGTAACGAGAGTATTATGGGATTTAATGAGTTTTTTTACTTATTTCACTAATTGCTATCGCTTCACTGGTTGATACGACCTTAGCATAAGCAAAAGCGAGCGCGGACATGAAAGAGCCATGAACTTGTTCAGCAGGTATTGTCTTACCACCAAACTCAAGGTCTTTACTCGCACAAGCATCATGAGCAACAATACAATCAAAGCCAAAATCATTTGCAGCGCGAGTTGTTGCATCGATACACATATTACTCATTGCACCACAAATCAATACTCTATTAATCCCAGCACCTTGTAGATCACTTAAAAGACTGGTCTGACGAAAACTATTGGGAAATTCTTTCTGAATAATCTTTTCCGTTTCTAGGGGTTGAACTGATTTATGAATCTCCACACCTTCAGTACCAATGACAAAGAATGGCGCATGAGGATTTTTGGCAATATGTTGAATATGGAAAATCTGGCGATCGCTCTTACGAAAAGCAGCCAACAAATTAGCAGCATGTTGTGATGCTATATCCATCTGAGCAAGTTCCCACTTCCCGCCAGGGAAATAATCAACTTGAATATCAATTAAAATTAAGGCAGTTTTCATCGTATATCTCCAGTAAAATCTATTTCTCACCTCTATTGTAACGTATTTATAGGATTGGTGAGTCGCTGGGAATCTTTAACAATCAGGACAAGACAACATGTTGGTGAGCGGTATTTTTCCCAAATTCGCTGCAATAGTTTTTGTCATAGAAACACCCTTGGATAAACTGTTAAAATAATCAATACAAGTTACATCCGGGAGAAAAACCAATGACAGTTGCAGTCACTAAAAAGATGACCTTTGAAGAATTCCTTAATTATGATGATGGGACAGATATTTTATATGAATTAGAAAATGGAGAATTAATTCCCATGCCCTCAGAGAGTGATATTAATCAAAGGATAGCAATGTTTTTAGTTACTTGTTTCTTGCGATTGGGAATTGCATCTTATCGGTTGCGGATGAAGGCAGAGGTAGCTGTGTATAGCAGACAGGTGGGAGTACGTGTGCCTGATTTGGTGGTATATTCTGAGGAATTAGTCAAGGTAATGGAAGGAGCTACCCGATCACTGATTTTGATGGATATGCCTCCGCCTTTGTTGGTAGTTGAAGTTGTCAGTCCTCATCAGGCTAGTCGTGATTATCGCTACAAGCGATCTGAATATGCAGCACGGGGAATTGCGGAGTATTGGATTGTTGATCCTATTCTCCAAAAGGTGACAGTTTTGGAATGGGTGGAGGGATTTTATGATCAGCGAGTTTATCAGGGAGAAGGTGCGATCGTCTCTACAATTTTTGCTAATCTTCAGTTAACTGCATCTGAAGTTTTATTAGGGTTAGGTAGTGGGAAATAGTGATTTTGACTTGGTAGAAAATTCGTAAGCCCTGAACTGATTCAGAAAAACTTACAAAGCAGAATCAAAAATCTGTTGTGCTGTCAGGTTGATTTGTGGAAATAAAGGCGACGCAATCGGATTGTTTCCCCTAAACACAGTCATTTGATAATCTCCATCAACTAATTCAGAAATTGTCATAGTTGGTTGTTTAGGATTACCAGTAAATCTTTTCCCGCCCAGCGCAGCATAGTCCACAATCCAATACTCAGTAATCCCTATATCTTCATAGTCTCTGAGCTTGTCATAATAATCATCTTGCCAGTTGGTACTCACGACTTCAACAGCTAGGGGAATAGATGTAGCTTGAATAACAGTTGATTGCTTGCTCCACAGAGGTTCATTAACGAGATTATCGTGATTTAATAGCAAAATATCAGGAGAATACGCTGAGTTATTATTCTGAGTTTTGATAAACGCAGTTTTGGGAATACGAAACGGAAGTCCTGTTTGTAAGAATTGGAAAGTTATCTGTGCTGCTAAAAATCCAACTACATTTTCGTGTGTGCCAGTTGGGGGTGGCATTTCTACAATAACTCCTTTATAAAGTTCATATCGCACTCCATCTGAGGGATACCATTCGATAAATTGTTCAAATGTTGCTAATTTTGGTAGGGTTTGAGTCATAATTATCACCTTTGTATATATTTGAATATAACCTTTTAAAAGAGATAAAACCAATCAATATAAGACTTACATGAATTATACAACTTTTGAGGAATTTATTACTCATTACGGTGACAATGCTCGCTACGAATTGATTGATGGGGAATTAATGGATATGGAACCTACAGGAATACATGAGCAAGTATCGGCTTTCATCGGACGCAAACTGAATGTCGAAATTGACAATCAGGAATTATCCTACTGTATTCCCCATCTTTGTTTAGTCAGACTATTAGGAACAAATACAGCTTTCCGTCCCGATGTGATTGTATTAGACGAAACAGAGCTAATCAATGAGCCATTGTGGAAACGAGAACCAGTAATTACATTTGGAAAATCAATTAAATTCATTGCTGAAGTTATTAGTACAAATTGGCAAAACGACTACGCTCGTAAAGTTGAAGATTACGCCCTATTAGGTGTACCTGAATATTCGATTGTGGATTATTTAGGACTTGGTGGTAAAGGATTTATTGGCAAACCCAAACAGCCAACTGTTACAATTTGTACATTAGTAGGAGATGAGTATCAAAAAAGATTGTGGCGAAACAACGATCAACTTATCTCCTCCATTTTCCCCAACCTACAAATAACAGCAAAACAAGCCCTTTGGGCAGGGAACAGGGAATAGGGAACAGGGAACAGCAAGAAAAACTCGCCCGAAATTTAGGTAAGAGAGCAACTAAATTTTAACTATGAATTTACTGTCCCCTGTTCCCCGTTCCCTGTTCCCTCTTAGAGTTGAGTTCTTTACTAGGAGGAATTTGAGCAATGGGGATCAGTGCTTCGATCACATCTTTAACAATAGGAGCAGCTACCGTTGCTCCATAGGCATTTTCCCCTTTGGGTTCATCTACTATAGCAAACACGACATAACGGGGAGATTCCACTGGCAAAATTCCCACAAAACTAGTAATTCTGGCTCCCTTGATATAACCACCTCTAGCACTAGCTTTTTGGGCTGTACCAGTTTTACCTGCAATCTGATAACCCACAATTTGCGATGCTTTACCAGTCCCTTCATCAACTACAGTTTTCATCATCTCTATTACTTTTTGAGTGGTAGCAACTGAAAAAATTTGTCTTGGCGCAGAAAGGTTGGGAGAATAATGAATCTGCCCTTGACTATCAACTAGCCCTCGAATTACATGTGGTGTGACTAATTTACCGCCATTGGCTAAAGCTGCGTGCAATTGCACAAGTTGTAATGGTGTCAGAGAAATACCTTGTCCAAAAGAAGTGGTGGCTGGTTCAATAGCTGAGGTGGTAAATTCTTCTTGACTTTTCAACCGCCCCGCAACTTCAAAGGGTAAGTCAGTATCAACTTTTTGTCCTAGTCCTAACTTTTCTAGCCAACTATAGTACATGGCTGAATCCAGCTTTCGGATGATTTGTACCATCCCCACGTTACTAGAATATTGCAAAATCTGGGCTACACTTAGCCTTCTACCACCTGTCGCTTCGGCATTTTTGATGATGTGGTCGCCTATTTTAATTGAGCCGGAGTCGTAGAAAGTGTCATCTGGTTTAATCGCATGTTTTTCTAAAGCGATCGCCACATTCAAAGGTTTAAAGGTTGACCCCGGTTCATACAGGTCTGCTACCGTCCAGTTTTTGAACAATGAAATATCCGACTTGGCGTATTCATTGGGGTCATAGGTAGGTTGTGAGACTAATGCTAATATGGAACCATCCATTGCATCCATGACAATTACTGCTCCACGTTTGGCATGGAATGTATCCATTTGTTTTTTTAAAGCCGTGCGGGCAAATCTTTGTAACCTTCCATCTAGGGTTAATTGCAATTGTAAGTCATCAAAATGCAAGAACCCTTCTGGAGCATGGTCTGGCATCAACAACCCATTCCCCGTGCGATTCAGCCGGACTGTTTGTACAGGACGCTCCAAATACTTTTCTTGGCTGTATTCTATTCCTGCTTGACCGCGACGGTCAAGATTAACGTACCCAACTACGTCAGCAAATAAATCTCCCTGTGGGTAGAAGCGAGAATATTTTTGTATGAATTCAAACCCGTTTAAACGGAGGGAAATCAAGCGATCGCCAATGCTCTCAGATAATCCAGATACGAGTAGAATGCCACTTTTTTTACTTTGAAATATCTTCACTAAGTCATTAGCATCTTTACCCAAGATAGGAGCTATTTCCTCTGCTACTTCTGTATAGGATTTATCAAATAGTTTGGGATGAGCATATAAAGTATATACTGGACGGTCAATGGCTAATATATTACTACCACGGTCTACAACAGGACGTCTAGGCATAAAGGGACGCAAATTCACCATTTGTTGGTTTCGTGCCTTTTCAGTCAATTTGCGCCCTTGGACAATTTGTAATCGATATAGATTCGCAGCCAACCCCATTCCAGAAATGATTAATATACCCCAAACAATAAGTAATCGTAACCTAATATCTGGCAATTCTTGGCGCACTCTAGGAGCGATATCTCTGAATTTAATTTTACTTTGTGATTTCTGCATTGCCCAAATGTATCAGTGTCAGTTGTCAGTTGTTTTGCTGGACTAATGACTAAGTAACTCTTAACTTCAGTACCCTAAAGGGTAAGTATTTTGCTGATGCGCAGGTAATTTATCGCTTCTATGAGAAATTACATCTTTGCTACTTTCAGTTGCAGGAGACAGAAAAATGGTTCCTGTAGTAGAAGGAGGTACAAGTTCGGCTGTTGGCAGTTCAGCTTCATCGGCCATTTTGCTCGTTAATGTAGCATTAGTCGTAATTAATTGTCGTTCTTGGCGTTGCAAACTTTGCAAGCGACGATAACTATGACTCCAAAGCTCTTGGGAATATACTGTCCAGCCATAAATTATAAGTGTTATCGCTACAACTAAAAATGCTAAAACCGATGAATATTTATTTAATGCAAGTAAGCGTAGGAGCCATAATGGCATGGTTCCGGCATTCGATACCAAAGGTAGGTCAGTGACTTGTTTTCTAGGCTGGTTGAGGATATTAGACTCTGGTAAACCTGCTATAGGAGAATTTCTGAAGGCATAGTTGTGTCTTTGCTGCAATATCTCTTTTGCAGATGCTTCACTAGTAAATCTGGCATTCTGTGATGTTGATTCTATGCCCGTAGACCGACGACGCTTCCTCACTGGAGGAGTAGAATTTCTCTGGAACCAATTATTTCTAGCAGATACATCTGTTTTACGAGCAACAACCATAATTTTTTGGGTGGGTGGCGAATATTGTTTTTAAACCAGTTTACATGTATTTATGGCAATGGAGGTGGAGTCGGGGAGCAATAGTTTACCAAAGTTTGATGTTGTCTTTGATGATAGTAACCTCTTGACCTTAAAAAATGGTTAAATTTAGTTGGGGGAATAATCACAAATTTCCAGAACAGATTGTACTGTAACTAAAATTCAAAGATAAAGTTAACTTGTTAAGAACGAGAAAATTTAAAAAGTCATCTCAAAGCATTTAACAAAAATCAATAAATAAGGTATCTTATTCAACAGGCGAGAGATTTCTATTGCCCTAATTGGTGAAAGAGGAGTTATAATATGAAAACAAGAATCTTAGGTTTGGCTCTCATACTAAGTCTGTCTGCTGGTTTGGTCGCTTGCGAAGGTGGCGGTGATAACAGTACCACTACTTCCCCCTCTCCTGCAACAAGCAGCGAACCAACTGACACTGGTGCCGCTAGTCCAGCAGCTACCCCCACAGACACTTCTAGTCCCGCAACTTCCGGTAGTCCCGCTGCTACCCCAACAGATACTGCTAGCCCAGCAGCTACTACCCCAGCAGGAACGGCAACTCCCGGAGCTATGTCTCCTAAAGGTAAAGCTAAGGCAGCTAAGGGTAAGGTTAAAACTAAAACTCCATAATAATTTAAGTTAGGAAAGCGCTCCTCACTACATCGCTATTACTTAACTTGGGTGAGTTTGATCAAGAGCAACAGCACCCTCACAAAAGAGGAGTGTGAGTTTTTCCGAATTTATTTTTGATTCCCCCGCCATAATATATTTATTTGGCGGGGGAACCTAATTTTGTTTTTTGCTCGGAGTGCTTTGTTAATGTTGCTACTGCAATTTAGTACGTCTCATTACTGTCGCAAGGTTAGGCTAGCGCTGGGTTATAAGCGGATAGAATATCAGTGTGAAAACTTGACCCCAGGATTACATATTCTCAGGGTTAAGCCCTTAACTGGTTTAACTACCCTACCCTTGTTACTACCGCAATTAGTAGGGCAGCCGTTAGCCATAGGCGATTCTACCCAAATCATCCGATTCCTAGAGGTTTATCAACCTGACCCACCTCTGTATTTATCCGACCCCACTCAGCAATCTACAGCTTTAATGCTGGAAGATTGGTTAGATGAAAGCATTGGTACAGCGACTAGATTTATCTATTATGAATTTCGGACTCAGGCAGGTAGAGAAATTAATCCTGGATTGCCCAGCCAACTTTTAATTGGATTAGTCAAACGGCAGTATGGGATAAACTCTGCTAGTGTGAAATTAGCGACCGATAGATTAGCTCATGCCTTGGAAGAATTGTATATCCATTGGCAAAAAAGTAGTTATTTGGTAGGGGGCTGCCTAAGTGTGGCAGATATTGCAGCAGCGGCTTTATTAAGTCCTCTAGCGTTGATCCCTACTTATCGGCAAAATTATCCTTGGTTATTTGCCAGGATTATGCATATTCATCAGGTGTGTGGTGAAACATTACCACCAGGATTATCAGCTATCCCCAATAAATCCCAGTTTTCTCCCACAAGTTAAAAGGACATTTAATGAAGCGGCTAATATTCTCTATTATCAGCATTAGTACTTTTATATTAGTATGGGGAACCAGCCTGTTAGGAAAACAGGTAATAGCCCTCCCACCCAGAGAAGATATCCCAGAGGAAATTTTACGCACAGAAATCATCACAGCAGCGCGATCGCCACTCGATGGTAAACCCTTAACTGCTGCTGAATATGCGGAATTGGAATTACAGCTACAACAGGGTACAACGCCAGAATTAAGCCCTCAAATACGAGACCAAGTATTTTTGCTGCAAATACGCAGTACGCTAATTAAACTCTTTCCCTTTCTCCACTTTTAGTTACTAAACAAAGTTTTTCCCATAAAAGTGTTAACAGATATAAAGAATATATACATTAATATTATAGATATTAAAAAAGTAGCTTTAATCAATCACCTTAATTTTCACCAGGTAGTTTCATGTCCATGACCACGCTCGCCCCTGATCAGGTTAATCGCATCATTGGGAATCAACATCACGACCCATTTGAAATACTAGGTTCTCATCTCATAGAACAAGAAGGTAAAAGCGTTTGGGCTGTGCGAGCCTATTTACCAAATGCAAGTGCAGTATGGGTGTTGTTGCCTGAAAAACGTCAAGAATACCCAATGCAATCGGTACATGATCCCCATTTTTTTGAATGTATAATTGCCACCGGAGAACTGAAAAACTATCAATTACGGATTAAGGAAGGAGAACATGAGCAAGTCATTTATGACCCCTATGCCTTTCGTTCTCCCAATTTGACGGATTTTGACCTACATTTATTTGCTGAAGGTAATCATCATCGAATTTACGAGAAACTAGGAGCGCACTTAGCCCAAATAGAAGGTGTGAAAGGAGTCTATTTTGCAGTTTGGGCTCCTAATGCGCGCAATGTCTCTGTATTGGGAGATTTCAACCTTTGGGATGGACGCCAGCACCAAATGCGTAAAGGATCTACAGGTGTTTGGGAGTTATTTATCCCCCAGATATGCGTGGGACAGCATTACAAGTATGAAATAAAAAATTTTTCTGGGCATATTTACGAAAAAACTGACCCTTACGGTTTTCAACAAGAAGCGCGTCCTAAAACAGCATCTATTGTCACCAATTTAGACGATTACAAATGGCATGATGGCGACTGGATAGAAAGGCGACGCCATAACGACCCATTGACTCAACCTATCTCTGTCTACGAAGTACATTTGGGGTCTTGGTTACATGCAGCCAGCTCAGAACCCGCTCAGCTACCCAATGGAGAAGCTACATCTGTAGTGACTGTATCCAGTCTTAATCCTGGTGCTAGATTTCTCACCTACCGAGAATTAGCTGACAAACTAATTCCTTATGTGAAAGACTTAGGCTATACCCATCTAGAGCTACTCCCAATTGCAGAACATCCCTTTGATGGTTCTTGGGGTTATCAAGTAACCGGCTACTATGCACCCACTTCCAGATTTGGCAACCCAGAGGATTTCATGTATTTTGTTGACCAATGTCACCAAAATAATATTGGTGTAATTGTGGACTGGGTTCCTGGTCACTTCCCCAAAGATGGACATGGTTTGGCGTTTTTTGATGGTAGTCATTTATACGAACATTCGGATGCTCGCAAAGGCGAGCATAAAGAATGGGGAACTTTAGTATTCAATTATAGCCGCCACGAGGTGAGGAATTTTCTGGTAGCGAATGCCTTGTTTTGGTTTGATAAGTATCATATTGACGGTATCCGCGTTGATGCAGTAGCTTCTATGCTCTATCTTGATTATTGTCGCAAAGAAGGAGAATGGTTACCAAACCAATATGGCGGTAGAGAAAATCTGGAAGCTGCTGATTTTATCCGGCAAGTAAATCATATTATCTTTAGTTATTTTCCTGGCGTTCTTTCCATAGCAGAGGAATCCACTTCCTGGCCAATGGTTTCTTGGCCTACGTATATAGGTGGACTAGGATTTAACTTAAAATGGAATATGGGTTGGATGCACGATATGCTGGATTACTTCAGCATGGACCCATGGTTCCGCCAATTCCATCAAAACAATATTACCTTTAGCATGTGGTACAACCACAGCGAGAACTTCATGTTGGCCCTATCTCATGATGAAATAGTGCATGGGAAGAGCAATATGATCGGCAAAATGCCCGGAGATAGATGGCAAAAATTTGCTAATGTCCGTTGTCTGTTCACATATATGTTTGCCCACCCAGGTAAGAAAACGATGTTTATGAGCATGGAATTTGGACAGTGGAGCGAGTGGAATGTCTGGGCAGATTTAGAGTGGCATTTATTACAATACGAACCACACCAACAATTAAAAGATTTCTTTCAATCTCTCAATCTGCTTTACCAAGCTGAACCAGCTTTATATACTCTAGATTTTTCCCGCGAAGGATTTGAGTGGATTGATTGTAGCGACAACCGCCATAGCGTAGTCTCCTTTATCCGTCGCCAGAAAGATAGTAGTAATTTTGTTGTTGTTGTTTGTAATTTCACCCCTCAACCTCATTCTCATTATCGTGTTGGTGTACCAAGCCCTGGATTTTACACTGAATTATTCAACAGTGATGCTCGTCAGTATGGGGGGAGTAACATGGGTAACTTAGGTGGTAAATGGACAGATGAGTGGTCTTTACATAATCATCCTTATTCTCTGGATTTATGTTTACCTCCTCTAGGAGTACTCATTCTCAAGCTGGGTGATCAAGGAAAGGAGTTAAGGGGTTGATAAGTAGTAGATTAATAATTGTTATGATAGTAGCTAACTAGCTATTATCCTTCTCCTCAGCCTCCAGCTATCTCCCTCATTATGTCACCAGAAACTGTTACTCCCATCGCTACTACTGAGCCAGTTGCCACTACTATAGAGTGGCAACCTCAAATGCCACCTACAGATTTAATTTTTGACGACGGAGAACCTTTGGAAAGTAATCGCCATAGAGTAGCTATGAATTTGTTGATTTGCTCTTTAAAACACCACTGGGCAGATCGGACAAATTTTTACACAGGTGGGAATATGTTTGTCTACTACAGTAGTAAGCAAGCCCGTAATCAAGATTTTCGCGGACCTGATTTTTTTGCAGTATTAAATGTGGAACATAACCCCTTGCGCTTAGGTTGGGTTGTATGGGAAGAAGAAGGTCGTTATCCAGATGTGATTATTGAATTATTGTCAGATTCCACAGCTCATGTGGATTTAGGAGTAAAAAAACTTCTGTATGAGCAGGTATTCAAAACTAAAGATTACTTTGTCTTCCACCCATTCGATGTCAATTCCTTTCAAGGATGGCATCTAGATTTAGATAATGGCTACCAGCAATTGACCCCAAATCAGGAAAACAGATTATGGTGTCAGACTTTAGGACTATGGGTAGGATTATGGGAGGGAATGGTAGAAGATGACCTGACTATCTGGTTGAGATTTTATGATCAAGCCGGAAATTTAGTACTTTTACCAGAGGAGTATCATCGGCAACGGGCAGATGCGGAGCAGCAACGGGCAGATGCGGAGCAGCAACGGGCAGAACGTTTAGCAGAGCGTTTACGAGAATTGGGGGAAAATGTAGAGTTGCTTTAAGAATGTTAATAAATTTGTTGACAAGCAATTATTGGATACCACTTGATACCATATCTAAAATCTTCTCAGCTACCTCTTTTGCAACAGGGATAACTGATAAACGATTCCCTTTTTTGACAACTAAAAGTTGTTCATCACTAAATTTTTCCCGGAGTGTTGAGAGTGTAATCGGCTCAAGAAAAATCTCCACAAATTCTACTTCTACAGTTTGCCAGCGCGGAGATTCAGGACTTGACTTGGGGTCATAATATTCGCTTTCTAGCTCAAACTGACTGGGATCAGCAATGTTTGTTGTTTTGACTCGCATTAACCCCACAATCCCTGGAGGGCTAGTATTGGAATGATAAAAAAAAGCTAGGTCGCCTATGCGCATTTGACGTAGGAAGTTGCGGGCTTGGTAATTGCGTACACCATCCCAAATTGTCTTTCCTTGTTTTTGTAAGCAGAAAATGCTGTATACTTCAGGCTCTGATTTCATGAGCCAATAATTGGTATTATCCATATTCGAGAACTAGGGTGTAGGGTGTAGGGTGTAGGGTTGATCGGAATTTCCTACGCCCTCGATATTATCGTTAATTACAGCTTCCTTCTAAACTGATGGTTAAATTTTTAAACAAATTAAAAACTTCTACACACAGAGGGATGACTTCATCAGAAGCTATGCGATCGCTTGTAACCCATCCACTGTAAGACCAATCACCACAATAGTTGTAATAGGCGTCTACTTGGGTTTCCTCGTCCCAAGTGGAGTAAAACTCTATATGGTCTAGCTGATAAGGAGCAGTATAGCTAAAAGTTCCATCTTCAGAAGATTGTTGCCAAAAACAAACTTTTAGTATTCCATCGATTAAGCCTTCTACCTTTGGTATGAAGATTGTAAATCCTTCAAAATTTTCAGGACGCCATATTTCTGCTTTACCAGTATTTTCGGGAAAATATTTTTGCACAGTTTCGGTCATTTTTACCAGATATTGCTCAATTTCTAAACTTTTAAGCGATACTTTTGCACCGCCAGATAAATCTTTGTGTATTTTCTGCATATTTTTTTCCTTTGATGAGGTTTCACCAAGCTTTTGTCTACATGAGACTTTACAATCTCCGCCTTTTACTTATCTATGTGTTAATTTCGGGTTTTATTTTGCTTCTATTATTGTTGATCCTCACAATCTGGTTACCTGTTAATGATTCAGATTGTAGTCTGAGAAATTTTATCATTCCCAAAAAACAAGAATTCCTAGTCCATGCTAGTAAAGTTGTTGTTGAACCTTGGCTGGGTCAACATCATGTTTATGCTATCTTCACAATCCCTGATGTCTATAGAGAAACTCCATTTTTTATTGTCACAGTTCCAGGCGATCGCCAATACTGTTCTCATCCATTTGGCTACGATCAAAATTATGATGATGTTTTCGCCCCGGCGGGAACACACTTGGTCAGATATTATATACGTACTCGTACAGGGATAAAGTTAATTTTTCAAGGTTTGTATTCTCAACTGAATAATCCTGAAAAATGGCTCCTAAGATTGCCTAAATCCAAAGAGCAGGGAACAGGGAACGGGGAACAGTAAGAAAAAATGCGTCCTTATACCAAATCCCCTAATTTTAATTATAGGTATTTTCCTGTTCCCTGTTTCCTGTTCCCTCTTTGTGAGAAGATAAAGCCAAGTTATGAAATTTTTTGCCATGAGGATTAATTAATGAAATTAATCTCCACAACTTCCTGGTATTTCCCAGATACTTCAGGTGGTGTTGATGTTTATATAGATTCCCTATTAAACAGCTTACAGTCCCACGGACTCGAAGTTATAGTGGCTGCTCCCAGACAAGGCTTAAAAGAAGATACTTATAAATATAACAATATCCCTGTTTATCGTTATCCGGTTTTTCCTGACGCGACGAAGGTACAACTACATAAACAATTACCGCATGGAGGTTTTGAGTTTTTCGCTAATTGGCTGAAGCGTCAACAAGCAAATATTTATCATCAACACTCTTGGCGATTTGATTGCGGTTTACAACATTTAGCTTTAGCACGCAACTTGGGAATAGCGACTGTAGTAACCATCCATATGCCAGAAATTCTCTGCTTACAAGGTACAATGATGAAATATGGTCGTGAACCTTGTAACGGGTTGATTGATTTTACCGAATGTAGTAAATGTCTGGGGGTTCCAGAAAGAGTACCACCATGGGCGATCGCCGCCCTCAGTCAAATTCCTATGGAAGCCAGTTTGGCTATAGAGGCAAAATTACTCACTAGTCAAAATATGAGAGTACAAGTACTGGGTAAAACTTTGGGGATTACTACCTTGGTTCCCGAACATCGGCGGTTGCTCAGACAGTTGACCAAATTAGCCGACCGGATAGTTGTACCTAGCAATTGGCAATATACAGCTTTTTTACTAAATGGAGTACCACCGACAAAATTGAGACTTTCCCGTCAGGGAGTAGCCAGAGATTTTCCGCAGAGCCGAACCACAATTCCCACCCACAACTCTGCTTTGAAAATTGGCTTTTTGGGTCGTTGGCAAGAAACCAAGGGAGTACAGGTTCTTGCAGAAGCCGTAACTCGCTTACCTAAAGATGTGGCTGTAGAACTGATCATTCATGGGATTAACTTGGATAAGTATGGCATCACCAATCAAGCAAAAGTTATGGCTATGGCGGCGCGTGACCCGCGGATTCGGATCGCTGAACCACTTTCTCGCTCAGATGTAGCCGCATCAGTTGCCAATTTTGACCTATTGGCTGTGCCATCACAATGGCTGGAAACAGGACCAATTGTCGTTATGGAAGCCCACGCTGTCGGAACTCCTGTATTAGGTGCTAATTTGGGTGGAATTGCGGAATTAGTCCATCACGGGGTGGATGGTTGGTTAGTTCCATCTCAAGATATCCTAGCCTGGACAGAGGCGATCGCTACCCTAGCACAGGATAGAAATTTACTCGCTAAGTTACGTGAAGGGATTAAATCAGTACGGACAATGGACACTGTTGCTTTAGAAATGGTCGAACTATATCAAGAAATTCTCCAAAATTAATTGGTTGACACCTAACTTTCTATCTACCTAACTTTCTATTTATTTATGAATTGCCAGAAAAATAAGTCAAAGGTTTCCATCCTCACGCCTAATTTTTCTAAAGGTGGAGTTGACAGAGCATACTTACTCGCTCAAGTGTTTCGCAAATTAAACTATAGTGTAGAAGTCTTAGGTTTCCTATTTGGTAAAAGCATTTATCCTCAACCTCCCAGGGATTTAGTCATTCATTGCCTAACTGGTTGTGACTATCCACAATTTTTTAGTTCCATTCAACAACTTCTGCCCAAAATTGATGGAGATATCATCTGTGCTGTTAAACCAAAACCTACAAGCTTCGGTATCGCCTTGCTGAAAAAGTTATTTCACTATGTACCTGTAATCTTAGATATTGATGATTGGGAATTGAGTTGGCATGGAGGGGATGAATGGCGATATAGTGCTAGCTGGAAGCAGTTGGCCAGAGACATTCTGAAAAAAGAAGGAGCATTGAGAAACCCGGATCATCCACTATACTTAAAGTGGATGGAATCAGTAATAAGTCAGGCTAATGCCGTTACAGCAGACACCCATTTTTTACTTAACCGCTTTGGTGGTACTTATATCCCCAATGGTAAGGATACGTCCTTGTTTGATCCTCAAAACTATGATGCACAAGTCAGCCGACAGATTTATGGTTTAGCAGACTATCGTGTCCTGATGTTTCCGGGTGCGCCTCGACCCCACAAAGGTCTGGAAGATGTTTTAATGGCGCTTGACTTATTAGATGAACCTGATTTGAGGTTGGTCATTGTTGGAGGTAATCCTTACGATGATTATGATGACAAACTTATACAGCAATGGGGGCAGTGGATTATTAAGTTACCTCAAATACCAGTAGAACAAATGCCAGAGGTGGTTTCTGCGGCTCATGTAGTAGTAGTTCCACAAAGAGACATTCCAGTAGCTCAGGCACAATTTCCGATCAAGTTAACTGATGGTATGGCTATGGCAAAGCCTGTTATAGCGACAAAAGTAGGAGATATCCCCCAAATTTTGAGCGATACTGGATATTTAGTCCAGCCTAATTCCCCCAGCGAAATCGCAGTGCAAATTCAAACCATATTTCAAGATTTAGCAGCAGCTAATTCCAGAGGAGAAAAAGCTAGAAACAGATGTATAGAAAAGTATAGTATAGATACGATGGCTATTGATATGAACACAGTAATTTCACGGTTGTAAATTCGCAAGCCATTTTACTTTAATTGCTAATGTCTAATAACAAGTTACTGCTAAAATTTGCTAAACCTTACCCAGGGTGGATTATCCTCACAATAATACTGGGGTTTTCTGGTGCTTTGTTTAATGGGATCAGCACTACTTTAATTGTGCCAGTAATTTTGAAAATTGTGGGACAACAAGTGGATTTAAGTAGCGCTCCCTCGATCATCAAGGTGTTTATACTGCCTTTCGACCATTTGCCGGAAAGTTACCGCTTGGTCGCCATGGGAGGAACAATTGTATTTACCATTTTATTGAAGAATTTAGCTACTTATTCTGGTATTTTGACTTCCAGTGTTCTCAGCCGCAAGTTAACTTCCGATATCCGTGAAGCGGGTATCAAGCTATTATTAGAAGTTGACCTGGATTATTATGCTAAAATAAAAGTTGGTGACTTGGTTAATCGTCTGGGAGGTGAGACTGCTCGCGTTGCTAGCGCTATAGGTAGTGTGATTAAGCTATTTATTCTTGTAATTACAATCTTAGTTTTTGTCGGCTTTTTATTGTTAATCTCCTGGCAATTGACAGTTGCTACAACTGGTTTACTGGCTTTTGTTACCCTAATAAATCAGTATGCTATTTCTCGCGCCAGAGAATTTGGCAAACTTTTATCCAGTGTCTCTACTTCTTATTCAGTTGCTGTGCTCGAAACATTAACAGGTATTCGTTTAGTTAAAGCAACTAGCAACGAGGAACGGGAATATCAAAAACTCAAACGGCTAATTCGAGAGCGGGAAAAAGCTGATTTTCTCTCTCAAGTTTATTCTGAAGCTATAACTCCCACAAGTGAGGTAGCAGGGATTACAGCCTTAATTTTAATAGTCTTTCTCGCCCGGACTTTTTTTGCGGCTCAGGTCAATGCTGTTTCTACAGTTTTGTTGACGTATTTGTTGATTCTATTACGACTATTACCGTTGATTTCTCAGTTAAATTCCTTACGCAGTGGTTTTGCTAATACCTCGGCTAGTGTCGATATTATAGCTGAGTTTTTAACCCGCCATAATAAGCCGTTTATGAGCACCGGTAAAATACTTTATCAAAAGTTAGAGAGAGAAATCCAGTTTCACGATATCTGTTTTAGCTATCCGAGTAGCGATAAGTTAGTACTCAGAAATGTCACTTTATCTTTACCTCGTGGTACTACTCTAGCTTTAGTAGGTGGTTCGGGTGCGGGTAAGTCTACAATGGCATATCTATTACCTAGATTTTATGACCCAACTTCAGGTTATATTAGCCTAGATGGTGTGGACTTACGAGAGTTAGACCTACATTCCCTGCGTAAGGTGATGGGAATTGTCAGCCAAGATACGTTTCTTTTCAATGACTCAGTGCGGAATAATATCGCCTATGGCAGGATAGAAGCGACTGATGAGGAAATTCTCATAGCAGCAAAACGCGCCAATGCTTATGAGTTTATCACCAGACTTGCTCAAGGGTTTGAAACCCAAATCGGCGATCGCGGTGTGATGTTATCTGGTGGACAAAGACAAAGATTGGCGATCGCCCGCGCTCTGTTGCAAAATCCAGATATTTTAGTCCTCGATGAAGCTACCAGTGCTTTAGACAGCGTTTCTGAACGATTAGTCCAAGCTGCTCTAGATGAACTCAGCCGCGATCGCACAACTTTAGTCATTGCTCACCGCCTTTCCACCATCCAAAATGCTGATCAAATCGCTGTCTTAGAGCAAGGAACTGTAGTAGAAGTAGGAAAACATGAGGAACTTCTGGCTAAAGGTGGTTACTACTCACGTCTCTACTCTATGCAATTTTCAGACCATCCAACGACCAAGAAAAAACATTCACAAAGTTTACTTAATATATCTCACGAAATCCGTACACAACTCAACTCGATGATTGGTTTGCTGCAGTTACTCATGGACGGACTGATAGATAATGCTCAAGAACGTGAGGAATTAGTGGAAGAATCATATAGATCAACTTGGAGAGTGTTGAGTAGTCTGGATATTTTAGATGATATCTTTAATCTGCAAAACAAACATAAACCATTTGCAAATGAAACAGATTTACAAAATCCCACCTCTCGACAAGATCAAAATTTACGTCATATTACTGATAATTTCCGTACAGGTATTTACCCCCTACTGAGTTCATTGCGCTTATTAGTGAATAACATTAATGAATATAGTCTCGTAGAACAAAATGAATTAATTGCTGAAGGTTATAAATTTGCTATCGAGCTACTGGATACATTAGAACAATTTGAAAATTCTACAGTTTAACCACAATCTTTGAGCATAGAAATATGAGTAAAAAAACGGTGGGAATGATCAGCGGATACGGGGGTTTGGAGCGCAAAGTCGATTGGCTATGGCAACAAACTCCCTATCCATTTGGTGCTTGGGGGAATATACAAATGCAAGCTCCAGCAGAAAATCCCGATTTTCTATTGATGTATCAATATGACTTTTCCCCTCCCTCAACAACTCCGTCTTTGGTAGAGCAATTGTGTCAGTGGCACCGCAATAAATGGCGTAAACCAGCACCAGCAGTAGATGTCAAAGACCTTCTCCGAGGCGTGAGTCAAGACCGGATTATCTATTTACTGCGGGAACCACCTTTAGATGAAGTTGTAGAAGTAACTAAATATAACTATCAACAAGCTGGTAAATATTGCGGTTATATTTCTGGTCCTGATGATTTTGCTCCTGTTCCTGACTATATGCCTGCTATTTGGTATCATGGTAACAGCTTTCAGGATTTGGACCAAATGCCATGTCCAGAAAAAACTGCTCACTGTACTTGGATCACTTCTGGGATTAGCCGTTCCCATAACCATCGTCAACGGCTGGATTTTTTGCGGTCTTTACAAGATAGTGAGATTAAATTTGACCTATATGGTCGCGGTTTACCTACATGGGCGCAGAACTCTGGGGAATTGAATAATAAATGGTACGGAATGTCACCGTATTATTATAATCTAGCAATTGAAAACTATGCTGAGAACGACTGGTATGTGAGTGAAAAGCTTTGGGATAGTCTACTTGCTTGGTGTTTACCAATTTATTATGGTGGTCCAGCTGCGGATAAACTATTACCTCCTGGTAGTTTTTTACGCTTACCTAGTTTGGATGAGAAAGGTGTCGCTTACATTCAAGAAGTGACAGCCAATTTGGATGCTTGGTACGCAGCCAAAGAGGCGATCGCCGAAGCTCGTAAAATCATCTTACATAAATTAAACCTATTAAACTGGTTATCAAACTTTGTGGAAAAACACTCATAGCCATGAATGGTATTTGTACTCTAGCCAATGATTATGTTTTCGATCAGTTGGTAGCCTTACTCAACAGTATTGATGTTATTCTAGGTTCACAAATTCCTGTTTGTATCTATCCCTTTGACGATCAAACGGAACGGATTAGTGTAGAAATAGCTCAACGACCAAATGTATTTATTTACGATCATCAAGCATCGATTGACCGTTGGGACCAATTCATGCTGTCAGCAGCTCCAGAAAGATTAAATCGCAGTAAATTTCGTCTTTATGGCGCGCATCGCCGTTTTTGTGCTTTTGATGGTCCTTTTGATAAATTCATCTATCTAGATGCAGATACTTTGGTGATGAATTCGCTCACACCAGTGTTTGAAAAGTTAGATAATTATGATTTTGTGGTTTACGATTTCCAATTTACAGACATTAGTAAAATCTACAACGCCAATTCACCTAAATTACTCCAAACCTTTCCCCAAAACCGGATCGAATCAGAAACTTTTTGTTCAGGATTTTACGGTTCTAAGCAAGGTTTATTTGACTCGGAAAAAAGAAATTGGTTAATCTCTAACTTGCAAAATGGTGAATCAGAAATTTTGTATAGTGGGGCGGGAGAACAACCTTTAATCAATTATATGGTGATGAAATCCGGTCTTGCTGTTTATAATTTTGCCAGAGAATTACCAGCAGAGGAAAAAACAGGATGTTCGGCGACATCAAAACATTTTAAGGAAAAAGACCATATTCTTTACGATAAGGGAAATAGACTAACTTATCTGCATTATATTGGAGTTCCTCCTGATATCAATCAAGCCGTATGTGCTGGCGAAAATATTGATTTTCCCTACCGAGAACTATTCCTATATTATCGTTATTTGCGTGAGCCAGATAAACGACCTATTTTTCAAGGTGTACCTCGTGCTTATAATGCTCCTTCAATTCAACCAAATTTATTTATGAGAGCTTTACGAAAATTCAAATTAGTTAAAGGATAGTTCAAAGGATAGTTTATGAACAGAGGAATTTATATTGTTGCCAATGATAAGGTTATTGATAATGCGATCGCCTTACTCAACAGCATTCGTTACTATGACCAAGAAGTAACAGTTTATCTCATCCCCTTCAATGAAAATTATCATGAAGTCGCCAGAAAACTTGCTACTCTACACAATGTCCAAATTTTCCCAGATTTAGCCTTAATTCAAAACTGGACAAAGAAAATAGGCGAGATTTTTTCCCAAGATTTCCTCGCTTTACCCAACAAAATGCGGAAACTCTTAGTTTGGTTTGGTCCTCTAGACGAATTTATTTATATTGATACAGATATTGTTGTCTTTGAAAAAATTGCTGACAATTTGGAAAAACTTACAGAAGTAGATTTCTTCTGTTGTGACTATCATCATGCGAATGACAAGTTGAAAAATATATTTTCCCCCTTGGTTCAAGAGCAGCAAATTTTTACAGATGCTCAATTAGCAGATGTTTTTAATAGTGGATTTTGGGCTTCCCGAAAAGGAGTAATTACAGAAGCACAAATGGAAGCAACTTTGCGCGAATGTGCTGCGCATCGTGAATATTTTGATTTTACCCAAGGAGTTACAGATCAACCAGTTCTTAATTATTTGGTGTTGAAGATAATTGCTAAACGCGGTAATCTCGTCAAAACTCCAATTGGCGGACCAGGTAGTTGGGCGGGTTCGCGGAAATTTAAACAAGAAAATTATATCCTTTATGACGGAGAACAAAGGCTAAAATATATCCATTGGGCGGGAATAAAAATGAAACCTAGTAGTCCATATTGGAAATTATGGGAACACTACCGTTATTTACATCAAGGGAAATTTGCTTTTATTTCCCAACTAACTAGGAAATTTCTTCCCTTTATTACCTATAACTAAAAATAACTAAAAATTCCTTTTTACTTCAATATATATTTGAGGATTATCTTTATGGTCAATGGTATTTACACTCTCGCGAATGACGTAGTTTATGACCAGCTGATTGCTTTACTCAATAGTATAGAAGTTAATGCGGGTAGAGAATTTCCTATTTGTGTAATTCCCTACGACAAAAGATTAGACAAGGTAAAAGCGGAAATTGCGAATAGAAAAAATGTAACTTTATTCACAGATTCCCCATCCTTAGAGTACTGGGATAACTTCGCCAATCGAGTTTGGGAAAATTATCCTAGAGCGCAGAAACAATGGAGACAATGGGGACTACCAAAAAATTACCGTCTGCAAATGCACCGAAAATTATGTGCGTTGGATGGTGATTTTGATAACTTCATTTATTTTGATGCGGATACACTTCTCATGGGATCGATAGATTATATGTATGAGAAGTTAGAAACATATGATTGGGTAACTAATGATTTTCAATATAGTTCAGATTTAAAGTACGTTTTTGATGGTCCTCCAGATTTGATTCGCCAGATTTTCCCCCCAGAAAAGTTACCATCTCATATATTTTGCGCGGGTTGGTTTGGGACAAAAAAGCAAGTTTTTTCCCGCGACACATTAGCGGAACTTTTACAAAAGCTCCAATCTGGAGAATCTGAGGTGATGGCTTTGGGAGGACCAGACCAATCTCTATTTAATTATATGGTTTTGCGGACTGGTATTTCTTACTATAATTTTGCTTACCATCAACCGGAACTAGCGACTGGAAACCATTGGAATTCTAAATTTGATGTGGTGGATAATGTTCTTTATGACCAAGGTAGAAGGATAACATATATCCACTATATGAGTATAGGAGCGACAACATTTACCCAACTCTGCGCGGGTCAGGATATGAATGTTCCCTACCGAGATGTGTTTCTCTATTATCGTTATCTCAAATCTCCTGAAAGCAGACCACAAAGTTTTTACCGACCCGGTTTTTTAGAACGACTGCGCAGGAATATCACAAAGTTCTTAAATCGGCGCATTAGCAATATCAAGTTGAATTATCGGAATTTTCAGGATAGAGTCTCTCGAAAATATTAAGTTGTAAGCACAATAGATAATTCTTTTTTGTTGAATTTAATCGGATTGTCAGATGGTTTGGATAAGTTCTTAAACTAGATTTTTTCTTTCTCGTTAAATTTGAGCAATTATATTTTTTAGATTTATCTGTTTAAAGAATTTTATTAAGCAGGGTTTCAAATTATATTTTTGATATAATTAATATGTGAATTTAAGGTTATTAAATAATTGCTATGAGTCAAGGATTGGGAAAAGACGACACTTTCACAGTAATCAACTTTGATTTTGATAAACTACCTCATCTGAGCAATCCATGGCGACAGTTAAATTTACATGCTGTTGCTATTGGTTTAATCAGACTTCCTCCAAATAGTGGCTATACTTTTACCCATACTCATGTTCAACAAGAAGAGGTTTATATTGTTGTAGAAGGGGAGGGTCAAATACTTTTAAATGATGAGCTTATAGCAATAAAACGTGGTGATTTAATTAGAGTAGCTCCAACAACTAAAAGAGCTTTGAAAGCAAGTCCTAAAACAGCATTATTTGTTATATGTGCTGGTGGAGTAGCTGAAGGATATCCTAAGAATCCTAATGCTCGTTATTTAATTGATGATGGAGTTCCTGATTATGATGATGTTCCTCCTTGGTATGAGGGTAATCCAGAAATTGTTACTAAAAATTTAAAGTTGAAAGATAGAATGCTTAAATCACAAAATGCACAGCAGGACAAGTCAGATATTTCTGAGGATTTTTAGGTGGCGAAAACTTTGTGACAGTAACCGTCTATCGGAAACTAGGCGATCGCCTTTTTCAATATAAAGTAGGTTTCCGTCAGAAAATAGCCAAATTCTCTCCCGCCACAGCCCTTTGGGTTCACCAGTCGCCTACGTCGGGAAACCCGCCTACAGCGCTGGTTCACCGCACGGCCATAACGGGAGAGAATATAGATTCGGGAATACTTTCTCCCAGTGATGATCGGAACTGGGAGAAAACATTGCTCGAATATTCTTAAATAGTAATTAAAGACTAGATTCTTTATCCTCTCTCTTAAGATAGAGATTATTAAGGGAAGCGATCGCCCATAAAGTATCAGACAGAACCTAAGTTTTTAGACTTGAAGTTAAACCAGAACTCCTTCATTTGCTTCACAGTTTCCCTGATAGTAGAATCCTCCTCCCAGGCTTCTTGCAGATTCATTTTCTGATTTTTAGTTAATCGCCATGATAAAGGAGGATTATAGGGTATTTTTTGGCCATTTTCACCCGTTGTTTTATATTTTGGAAAGGAAATAGCGAAATCCCTTATTTCAATTTTATCTTCATCCTGAATCAGATCGTGTAGAACTTGGGTAAAGATTTGATTACGAGCAATTTGAGTAGAATCCCGAATACCAGCTAAAGTATTTACAGGTCCAATGGTAACAACTTCAAGCCCGTCACTTCCTGGTTGAACTAACTGTAAATCATCTGCTGGAAAAGCATTAATCTGTAATACCAACACTTTCTTGATATTGATGTGATGAGCGCTATTTCTCTCGCTATCATCATTGTATTTTAAAAAGCTATTTAGCCACTGTAATGCAGTGAATACCCCCGCATTATCGTAATATCCACCATCAGCAATGTGATAGTTTTGTAAAAAATCAGTCTCCTTACCATTTTCATCTGTGATTTTAATGGTTTGGCCTTTTTCGTCTTTAATGTAATTGTCGGGATAATTACGGGACATTGGTGTAACATAAGGAAAACTGGCTGAGAGTCGAGCCGCTGTTGTCACAGCCAAATCACAGCTTTGATTATGATTGGCTCCACAATTGTTATAAAGCGTTTTAAAATCTAAAGCAGTAGTCAGATTTTTTTGAGATGATTTACTAGCATAATCTGCCATTTTACCTGCGACAAATTTCATTGGCGAGACTAAAAAAGGACGCCCATTTTCTACCAAAGTTGTATTATAAACAGAAATGGGGATTTTCCCCTCCAGAATTAGTTTACGCCGACTGTCCAGTGTGGGAACTTCTTTACCTAACGTCTTTTGCCAAGTTTTCTCTAGAGCATATCCTCGGTCTATATACTTTGCATCTTGGCTAAATAGGTTAAGTACGCAAGGTAATCCAATTGCCCTCAATAAGTCTGGAAAAGCTAATCCCCAGCCAACTGCATTTAACCAATCATCTGTCGCATTTTCTACAACCTTAGCCAGTCCTGTTTTATCTTTTTCTTTTTGCAGAGCATTAGGACTGAGTATACCATTTTCAAATTGGTCTACGTAAAACATTGATCCTACAGAGCCACCAGAGGTAGAACTGATTAAAGTGATCGCCTTAGTAAAATCCTCACCGATTCCTAGTTGCTGATCTTGCAACCCTGCTAAAACTTGAGCCATCCAACCAGATGCTTGAATACCACCACCACTAGCACCTACTACAACCAAAGACTGCTTTTTGTTATTATTACAAGTTTGAGTTTTATTAATATCAAATTTATCCTCACAGAGACGATTCCAAATTGCTTTCTGAAAGTCCTGTTCATAATCCGAAATCACTTCATATCCGTCTATTTGACTATCTAATAGTCTAAAAAAGTGATCTACATGTGCTGTTCCATAACCTGAAGCTGAAAATATAATTAAAAATAGGATAGCCGGCCAGTAAAAAGTATGCTTGTATAAGTTAGAGGTTTTCTTTGTATCCGCATCCAGTTGTTTATCGATGGAACTATCAAATATAAAGGTTACTAGACCAATAAATAAGGTCAGAATCCAAATAATTAACAAGGTGTAAATTAATGTGGGTGTTTGAATATTGTCTGGTAAAAGAGGTTTCTCTTTTGGCCAATTAAAGAATATAACTAGACTGTAAAAGATAAGTCCTAATAATATTTTAAAAGCAAAAAACGAAACTCTTCTAGCTTTTAATTCTTGGATTCCAATTATAGGCATTATAGGTAGGGATATATTCATCGAAATAGCTAATTTTCCAAGATCCCTCCTATACTCATAAATCGCAATTATTAGAAATATGAGTGTACTAATAGATATCCCTAAGAATAAATGACTCCAGGCAATATTTATTTCTTTATTCAATATTAATAATAACCAAGTTGGAGCAAAAAGTAAAATAGTTCCGAGTGTTCTTCCAAATCGAAAGTATTTATTCTCATTAAATTTATCATCTATCAAAACAAGAATAGTTTTGAGTAGTGAAACAATGGTTATTGCGGTCATAGTGGAGCATATCAGCACTAAAATTAGTTGTATGCCAGTTTCCATGACAAAAATATTTTGTAAAAACTGAGCAGCAGGGGTAAACTCAGCAATTAATGGCAAAGAAAACAAAATTAATCCACTAATAATCGGCACTCGCAACAGGAAGGCATAATATAGTATATTCGGTAAATAATCATATAAATATGATAAGATTGAGCTAAGATATGCATCTATTTTGTCTAATTTGAAAATTGTGCCTAATTTTTTTAGGAATGGCACATATTCAGCGAGGATTTTTGCAAATCCCCAAACCAAAATAAAAGCCAACACAAACCACAGAAATTTAAGAATAAATCCTCCAAGCAATAGAGCAGAAATTCCTAAAGTAATGCCATAATTATTATTTGTAACTTTCATTTTGTCGTTTTTTCCAGGTTTTATTTAGCTGAACGGATTATTCATCCTTACCGACAAACATAATACTACTGATTACCTAGTTAATTTTGTCTAAATTAGTAAAATGTTACACTATCCCTGTTGTTGGACAAAATCTTCATGTTCCTGACTTACTAACCCCTGCTGTAAAATCTCTAAAACTTTTGCCAAATTTCCAGCTAATAAACTAATCGGCTCTAACCACAATCCTGGAAAAACTTGAGAGCAGATTATTCCCTCAACATTAGGTTCAACTTGAACATATTCACCAGTTTGTAATCTGAACCAATCAAATTGGCGATCGCCCACTCGCCAGATTAAATATTCCTGAACTTGATGGCGACGATATACCTGAAATTTTTGGTGTAAATCGACTGAAACACTGCTAGCAGAAATCTCCACAACTAATTCTGGCGCACCTACTATATAATCATCTTCACTAATAGTAGATTGTCCGCCAGTTTCAATTCTCAGCAACGCATCAGGCTGAGGTTGATTATCAAAATCGAGGCGAACTGTGGTATTATCTGCTAATTGAACTCCTGGTGTCAATGACCTATAAGTGCCTAACCAAGTCACAATATCACCATGAGGACTGCCATGATTTTTTACCCTTACAGGGGACGCCATATAAACTATACCTTCAATTAGTTCTGCTTTTTTAATATGCGTCATTGCAGAATATCGCCGCTCAAATTCAATCTGAGTCAGCTTGTCACCATTTTCTAAAGGAGGAATAATTAAAGCAGGAGAAATCATGGTACTTATACCTTCTGCGATTTTGTATAAGCTTGATAAACACTTTTAACATTGTACCAATTCAGAAAAATGCGCGCAATCTCTAAAGCTAGTTGTGGTTTGCCTAAATCGATCAACCATTGTAAAAAAGGAGCCATTGTCCGCTCATTTAACGATCCATTCAGCGACAGAATTCCCCATAACAATCGATGAAACCAAGTCATTTGTACCATCATGCGGACTTCCCATGTAGGATGTTTTTGATAAAATAAAACTCCCATCCGACCACGTTGAATTTCTTGGTCTATCAACTTGTCAATTTTCTCTAGATTAAATGGAGGGTGCCAATGATAACCAACAGCTGCCGGACATTTAATCAGTTGTAAACCCAGTTTTTTTAACCTCACACCTAGCTCTAAATCTTCCCAACCATAAAGCTGAAATTCTGTATCAAACAAGCCAGCCGCTTCTAACCAATGTTTGGGTATAGCAACATTACCTGTAGCAAAGAAAGCAGCAGAGAAATCTGTAATTTTATAGGGTTCAGCAGTGGGATGGTCAAAGTTACAAGTGTTAATTACTGCGCCATAAGTGAAAAAGCGATCGCTCCCCAATTGCTTTTTTCCTAAAAGTAGTGCATCTGTATGCGCTTGTAAAAAACCTTTGAGTACCACCAAATCACTATCTATAAAAATAATTGTATCTCCCTGCGCTTTTTCCACCCCTAAATTCCGCGCCGCAGCAGGACCTGCATGGTCTTGGGGAAACGAATGTACATGGGGAAAATCCTCTTTATGCGCGGATAACCAGTCTAATGTTCCATCAGTAGAACCATCATCAACTAAAACAATCTCATATCCTTGAATCTCTTCATGATTAAATTCCTGTACTTCTAGAGCTTGAAGACACTTTGTCAAAATTGGTAGCCGATTGTAAGTTGGAATCACAATACTGAAAAACACAAGCTTTCACCATACAAGTCAGATATAATGATATGTCATTCTTTGATTGCCTAAGTGGAGAAATTCATGGGTCGCGCCAAAAAGGTTGTTCTAGCATATTCCGGTGGAGTAGATACTTCTGTTTGTATTCCTTATTTAAAACATGAATGGGGTGTAGAGGAGGTAATTACTCTAGCAGCTGATTTGGGTCAAGGAGACGAATTAGAGCCTGTTCGAGAAAAAGCCCTCAAGTCTGGCGCAAGTGAATCCCTTGTTATAGATGTCAAAGATAGCTTTATAAAAAATTACGCCTTTCCAGCAATTCTTGCTAATGCTCTCTATGAAAATCGCTATCCTCTGGGAACTGCGCTCGCTCGACCACTGATTGCCAAAATTTTGGTCGAAACTGCTGAAAAATATGGCGCTGATGCGATCGCTCATGGTTGTACTGGTAAAGGTAACGATCAGGTACGTTTTGATGTCTCCTGTACTGCGCTCAATCCCCAATTAAAAATTCTTGCACCAGCTAGAGAGTGGGGTATGAGTCGTGAAGAAACCATCGCTTATGGCGAGAAGTTTGGTATTCCTGCACCTGTTAAAAAATCTTCACCCTATAGCATTGACAAGAATTTGCTTGGTCGCAGTATCGAAGCTGGAGTATTGGAAGATCCAGCGATCGAACCTCCAGAAGAAATTTATGAGATGACTAAAGCAATTGCTCATACTCCCAATGAGCCAGAGTATATAGAAATTGGTTTCCATAAAGGTATTCCCACTACGCTGGATGGGAACACCAAAAGTCCTGTTGAGTTAATTGCACAAATCAACTCAATCGCAGGAAATCATGGGATTGGTAGGATTGACATGATTGAAAATCGCTTAGTGGGGATTAAGTCGCGGGAAATTTATGAATCACCAGCAATGTTAGTTCTCATCTCTGCTCATCGTGATTTGGAAAGCTTGACTTTAACAGCAGATGTTAGCCAGTATAAACGTGGCGTTGAAGATACTTATACAAAACTGGTATACAATGGACTATGGTATAGTCCTTTAAAAGCCGCGCTAGATGCCTTTATTCAACAGACACAAGAGCGAGTAACAGGAATTGTGCGGATAAAACTGTTCAAAGGTAACGCTACGATAGTGGGAAGATGGAGTGAGAATTCACTCTATACTCCTGACCTAGCTACATATGGTGCAGAAGACCAATTTGACCACAAAGCAGCTGAGGGCTTCATCTACGTTTGGGGATTACCAACTCGGATTTGGGCGCAGCAGAAGTAAGGGGGGAGAGTAGGAAGCAAGGGGGAAAATAATAATGAATCATTTGTTACTTAAGTAATTTTCTTTAATCTCCCTTCTTCCCTGCTCTTTCAAGGTAAGTTCTGCGGTGACAAATCAATGGAGAAATTCTCAACCGGATTGGACAGGTTGCTATTTAGGCTTAACAAACTTCAGCGTCATGCGATCACTCTCCCCAATCGCCAAATAACGCTCCCTGTCCCGGTCACCTTGGGACAAAGTTGGTGGAAGTGTCCACACACCACCTGGATAATTTTTTGTATCTTTGGGATTAGCATTAATTTCCGACTTATCAACCAACTTAAATCCGATTTTTTCAATAGCATCAATTACGCCCTTCTCAGACATATAGCCAGTTTTAACACTTTCATCTGCAGTGATATTTGATTTACCTCGATGCTCCTCAACTCCTAAAATCCCGCCTGGTTTAAGTGCTTGATAAGCAGCAGTATAGACTTTTTGGTCATAGCCAGCTTTAGACCAATTGTGGATATTGCGAAAGGTTAGCACCATATCTACAGAGTTTTCTGGAGCTAAGGTGAGTTGATCGGGTGGATTAATATGAACCACTCTCACCTGACCAAAAATTTCCGGTTTCCCAGCTAATATCTTTTCAAAAGCTTGAGCAGCTTTATTGTTTTGCGGGTCAAAATTAGTTACGATCAATTGACCTTTCCTGGCTAGAAATGGAGCGAGGATTTCAGTGTACCAACCTGTTCCTGGCCAGAGTTCCACCACGGTCATTTCTGGACGTAGACCAAAGAATTTCAGGGTTTGGGCTGGATGGCGATATTTGTCTCGGTTACGATTTAGCTCAGAACGCTGACTACTGTTGATGATGCTGGCGATGGTGGGTTGGCTCTCGGAAATGCTAACTTTTGGTGATTGGTCAGCACTCACTCCAGGAGTAAGGGCCAGTAAAAGCAACAGAAAGAACAAAGTCTTCAGAGTGGGAAATCTCATTGATATTATTTTATAATTTTCATCTTCAATATATTAATGGATACAATAGCCCATAAGATCAATGGATGAAATCGCGATCGCTCTGGCAGCTATTCTGAATACATCCACTGTGTGATTTGAAATTGGTAGTATAATTTTGCTAGGGGATGACCTCTATTCAATTGAGTGACTCAGCTGAGTTCAAGCCTTTCATGGATATGTTCGTCGAAAACTCCTAAGTGGTATTTTATGTTAGAATGAAACTGTGAGTAGGAATAACTATCTACGTGTTGAAACATCCTAATCTCAGTGTCTTTAGACCTGAGAGTGTCAATGCTTATAAGCCAATAGAGTAGGGAATATTGGCTTACTTCTACTTCACTCACTGATGTTTCTCAGATTACTCTCTCTACCACATGATTTTTAAATACCTACCTTTGAAAGTTTTCTCCTCTTCCTATTCCTCCGTGCCAATATTCTTGATTTGCCTAGATTCCCACCATATGGGGATAGCAATCACAGCAGCCAAGATGATTAATACTCCGAAGGCAAATTTACTCATCCAACCTAGTAATTGTTCTAAAGAAATAATCTTTCCAGCAAAGAAAGCTAAAGTTACCATTACGCTAGCCCAGACTACCGAACCGACTAAGTTATAGATCAAGAATTTTGTCCAAGGCATTTCCACTACACCAGCTAAGGGCGCAGAAAAAAGCCGCAACAAAGCAAAGAAACGCCCGAAAAATACTGCTTTTGCCGAGTTTTCGCTAAATTGTTCTTTAATAGTTATCAGTCGGACTTCAGAAAGGCGTAAGAGCTTGCCAATTCTTACCAGGAAGGGCCAGCCACCCGTCTTACCAATCCAATAGCCACAGTTACCACCAATGAAAGCTCCTGTGATCGCACAAGTGAGGACTAACCAGTAATTGAGTTCATTACTACCGGAAAGGAACCCACCCACTAGAGTCATGGTTTCACCAGGAATAGGAATTCCCAAATTTTCTAACAGAATGCCGCAAAAAATTGCCCAATAACCATAATTTTTTGCAATTTCTAGGATGTTTTCCAGTGAAATCAGCTCAAAAGACATCCAGTACCGCCAAGTTTACAAATTTTTACTTTTACTACATTTTTGCTTATTTTGGGTTGGTGTGTCAATGAAGCTGAAAGTCTTCTGTCTAAAACTAAATTAATTTCCTCAGCCATAACAAATTTAAATTAATTTCACAATTATTCATATAAATTTCAATAATGATAATTTCGCTACCGAAATTACCAGATATTTATGCATATACTTGAATTAGTTATCAAAAATTATACGACATAAATACTTAAAAATCTGCCTCAACTATACTGCTATATATCTCCATAACTTGGTCGAAAATAAGCACTTTGCTGTTGTAGTAGAAGTAGTATTGATGTCAATTTACTTTTTCTAAGCGTCTCAACTACCCAGTTAAACTCATGACTCTTACACAAGAACACCAAATGATTTTGTTCAAACCCTTAGGAAAAATCGATTTAGAGGGTGGTAATGCTTTGAGTGAGGAGATGGCTGAAGTAGACCCTCAACCTCACCAACTCTGGGTAATCGATTTAGCACAGGTAAATTTTATGGATAGTTCTGGTTTAGTTCCTTTGGTTAAAGGGCTAAAAGCTGCTCGGCAAAGTGGCTGTCGCTTAGTTTTGTGCAACGTTCAGGCACCTGTGCGACTAATTTTGGAGCTTACCCATTTAGATTCTGTGTTTGAAATTTTTGAACGTTATGAAGACATATTAGCGCATGTAAACTAGCATCTCTCTATTTATGTGTTTCCCTGGTGAAATAATAGATACTATTGGATATGTATATAAGTGCGCTAACTTAACTGATCTCCTGTTAAAACTGCAAATATAACAGGAGTTTTTTAGTTAACATATCCAGCCATAATAAAAAGAACCCCAATGTATTTGACATCAGAGTTTAATTTTAAGCATTTAATTTACTTCTATTTTGATAATGGGATAGATTTTTTCTATTAAAGTCAGCTTTGTCCTCAAGCATTCTGGGGGGTAGATAAATTATTTTTTTCTGTGGTAATCCGAGGAAAATGGGGTAAATCTATACCACTATGGCTAGTATGGCGGGTTTTCAGGGCTAAGCGATAACTTACGCTTTGGAGTTCGGCCTGGAGCTGGCGATTTTCTCGCTGGAGCATAGCGATTTTATCCCTTACTGGAGTCATGCGTTCCTCAAATTTATGTCGATAAATTTGGGGTAATTCCTGCACAACCTGCTCCAACATTCGGCTGCGATCAGTCAACTCTTGAACCGACTGGCGTAATTGATAAATTTCCGCGTCGCGGGCTGTAATTTGCTCTTGATAAAATGTTACTTGTTGTTCAACAGCTTGGATTTGTTCCCTTAATGACTGCAATTGGCTTAGGTCTTGTTCTGGCTCTGTCCTTGGGGGCATAAAAGCAGAGTTACCTTTTACCAAGCGGAAGAGTTCTTGAGATAGTTGTTGAACTAGTTGGTCTCGTAACTGCAACTCTTGGCGCAGTTGCGAGACTTCGGTAGATAAAGAAACTATGTTAGATGTATCAGATTGGGTCACAGTGGCTTACAGCTCTGAGGTATAACTGCAATAATACTGCCTTTGGCAATTTCTTAATTAAAAAGATACCTTAAATTTAAGGAATTTGCCAAGTTTTTCTCTACCTTAAATTTATCATCCTTCTCAGTCGCCTTTATTAAGTGCTTACAGCTTCTAATTCTGGCTTCTCTTTTGGTACATCTTGCTTGATAGTAAGATATCGAATTACTTCTTCACTTAAACGCATTGCTCTTTCAAAAGGTGCAATCGCTTTAGCGGGAGCAGTGTAGTTTAATTGCACATAAATCCCATCCCGGTGTTTTTTGATTTCATAAGCTAAACGCCGTTTGCCCCGATTTTGAATTTGCAGATTTTCTGCACCTTGTTCGCGGAGCAAGGTTTCGTACTTAGCCACAATTTGCTCCACCTGCTCATCTCCTAGATCAGGACGCAGAATGTACATTGTCTCGTAAACTATCGTCATATGTTTTTTAATCACCTTATGGACAATATGGCTGCTGATGTTAATTCGTATAAGTATTAAAAGATAACTACTGATACTTATCCACATCTGAAGCAACAAGGAACTATAATCTTACCAGTTTTCAATCGAAATCATCAGTCAAAATCCGCGAAAATTTTCGATCTCAAAGGAGATTAATTTAAGGTTATGGCGCAGCGGTATGTACGAGTTCAAGCTCAAGAAGGACAGATTTACTACGGGGTGCTACAGCTATCCCTGAACGTAGAAGTTTTAGATGCTCCTCCTTGGTTCCAAGGTCAGGCGAATAAATTGGTTTTAGAGCCAGATAAATACAAAATACTAGCTCCTTGTGCGCCCTCAAAAATTGTCGCAGTGGGGAAAAATTATCTAGACCATGCAGCGGAAATGGGAACGCCTGTACCTACTGAGCCTCTACTCTTCCTGAAACCACCTACATCTATCATTGCTTCAGAAATGGCGATCAGGTATCCTCAACAGTCCCAGAGGGTAGACTATGAAGGGGAATTAGCTTTAGTCATTGGGGAGCGGACTAGTGACTGTACTCCAGAAATGGCTCAAACTAAAATTTGGGGTTATACCATCGCTAATGACGTTACAGCTAGAGACTTACAAAAAAAGGATGGTCAGTGGACAAGAGGTAAAGGCTTTGATACATTTTGCCCCATAGGTCCTTGGATAGTCCGAGAACTCAATCCAGGTGCTAAGTTACAAACTTTTTTAAATGATGACCCCCAGCCCAAACAATCTGCTTGTATAGACGAGATGGTATTTTCCCCAGATTATTTAGTCTCTTATATCAGTCAAATTATGACACTACTCCCTGGTGATATAATCCTAACTGGTACTCCCTCTGGTATCGGTCCCTTACAGTTAGGCGATCGCATCTTGGTGGAAATAGAAGGGATTGGACGCCTAGAAAACACAGTGGTCGCCCGCTAAAACCAACCAATTCCATGAGAAACTATACAGTAAGAAACTTTGACTCCCGAGTCCCATTTATATTATCGCACTTGCATGTAAGCCTGCTCCGAAATAACTGGAATTTCTGCGTACCGTCCCTGCAGAATTTGGATACCCGAATAGACAGTTACAGTAACTACAGCCAGAAAGACAATGTTGCTAAGAGTTTGCAGGGCAAAACTAGAACCCGGAATCTTGGCTAAAATTTCCCATAGTATGGTACATAAAAATACTATGATCGTCAGCAGAATTGCCTGCATAGCATTGAAACGGATAAAGTGATGCACCTTTTGCTGTCTCACCACGAAGATAAACAAAGCAGTAAGGACAATAAATGAAGCAAACGGTCCTAATAACGAATAGAGGAACAAAAATGGTTGTAATGGCCAGAAAAATAGCCGTAGCAAGGGAAATTGACTGAATAAAAAAGAGCCAAATCCTAGACCTTCAATTATAGGCAACAAATAAGGTAAGCAAGCAAATATCCGGTCGGGAACCGTTGTAGATCCACGCCAAGTCATAATACATTCTCCTGTGGCAAAATTTCCACTTCTATTTCAGCTTAGGATAACGCAGTTACTTGAACTCACTCATAGATTTAGATTATCTTATATTAGCAATACGGAAGCCCATAGCACACTCATATTGTTCTGGTTGTTCCTCGATTCTACATTGTATTCTGGGCTATCTGGGAATTTTAGCTTTTAAGTAAAAAGTAATACAGTTATCTCTAGTCAGGAGTTAGAAATAGTCAATTTATGCCTAGAAGACTTTGTAATTCAGTGCTACACCCAGTAAAATGACAGTCTGATCAATTTCACCAAAGGACAGTAAAAGTGCCCAAGACTAACACCGAGCTGCTAAAATCCACCGATGCCGTCATTAGTGATTTAATCAATCAAGAACTGCAGCGTCAACGTGACCACTTGGAGTTAATTGCTAGTGAAAACTTTACTTCTGCTGCGGTACTTGCGGCACAAGGTTCTGTGCTAACAAATAAATATGCTGAAGGATTGCCTGGCAAACGCTATTATGGCGGTTGTGAATTTATCGATCGCATTGAGCAATTGGCAATTGACCGCGCTCAAGAGCTATTTGGTGCAGCTTATGCCAATGTCCAACCCCATTCCGGCGCTCAGGCAAATTTTGCCGTCTTCCTGACGCTATTGCAGCCAGGAGATAAAATTATGGGTATGGATTTGTCTCATGGTGGACATCTTACCCATGGCTCACCAGTGAATGTATCTGGTAAGTGGTTTCAAGTCAGCCACTATGGGGTCAATCAACAGACAGGACAAATTGATTACAATCAACTGCGCGATTTGGTGCTACAAGAGCGTCCGAGGCTACTAATTTGTGGTTATTCAGCTTATCCTCGCATAATTGACTTTGAGAAATTCCGTAGTATTGCTGATGAGGTTGGAGCTTATTTGCTAGCAGATATTGCCCATATTGCCGGACTAGTAGCTACTGGGCATCATCCTACCCCACTCCCTTATGCCCATGTCGTTACTACAACAACCCATAAAACTCTTCGGGGTCCCCGTGGTGGTTTGATTCTCTCTCGTGATGCTGAATTGGGTAAAAAGCTAGACAAATCCGTTTTTCCTGGTAGTCAAGGTGGACCGTTAGAGCATGTCATAGCAGGTAAAGCTGTTGCCTTTGGTGAAGCTTTGCAACCAGAGTTTCAAATCTATTCTGCCCAAGTCGTCACCAATGCTCTAGCTCTAGCCAATCAATTAAAGGAGCGAGGACTGAATCTGGTATCCAACGGTACTGACAATCATTTAATGCTCGTAGATTTACGTTCTATTGGATTGACTGGTAAACAAGCTGACAAACTAGTTAGTGGGATCAATATTACTGCCAATAAAAACACTGTTCCTTTTGATACAGAATCTCCTTTTATAACTAGCGGCTTGAGACTAGGTTCTCCAGCTATGACTACTAGGGGTTTAGGTGAAACAGAATTTAGAGAAATTGGCAATATTATTGCTGATAGACTTTTATCCCCAGAGTCAGAGGTAGTAGCGCAGAATTGTCTGTTGCGAGTCAAAGCTTTGTGCGATCGCTTCCCTCTCTATGCTCATCTAGAAATCCCCGTAGCAGCTTTAGTCTAGATATCTCAAAATCCCTTGCTGATAAATGTCGAAAAATGTAGTAAATAGAGAGTAGAATCACCCTGCATTTAACTTTGACTAAGAAACTACTTTTTTAGAATATACAGATGCCTGCTCAGATATATCATCTGATTGCCTTTCTTTTAGCCGCCGTAGTTGTTCTTTGGACTACCCCTGATGTCAAAAATATTGGTATCAAAAGCGGACATGTAGATAAACCAGGTGGTCGCAAAGTTCATCAACTGCCGATAGTACGTCTGGGAGGAGTTTCTATCTTCGCAGGTACTTTCACCTCCTTGTTAGTTGTTTGGTGGTTAGGCGGATTTGGTCTGTTACCACCAGATAAAGAATGGCAAGTGTGGGGTGTGATACTAGGAGGTTTGGGCTTTTTCCTCATAGGTTTAGCAGACGATTTACTAAACTTGTCACCTTTAGGACGCTTGCTGGTGCAAATATTTGTCGCCGCCTGCGCCTGGAAAGCAGGTGTAAGTATAGATTTTGTCACTGTTCCTACCGTAGGTATTGTCAGCCTATACTGGCTAAGTTTACCAATTACAGTGATTTGGTTAGTAGGAATGGTAAATGCCATTAATTGGATTGATGGTTTAGATGGATTAGCTGCTGGAGTTTCAGGAATTGCTGCTGTAGTTATGCTAGTAGTCTCCCTATTTATGCATCAACCTGCAGCCGCCTTAATTGCTGCGGCTCTAGCTGGTGCTGCCTTGGGATTTCTCCGCTACAATTTTAATCCGGCTCAAATCTTTATGGGTGACGGTGGAGCCTATTTTATGGGATTCACCTTAGCCGCAGTGGGAGTGATTGGGTTGGTCAAAATCCCAGCTTTTACCGCTGTTATCCTCCCCTACTTGATTCTAGCGGTACCAATTGTGGATATGTCAGCTGTGATTTTAGTACGGCTAAGTCACGGAAAGTCGCCTTTTTTAGCTGATAAACGTCATTTACACCATCGTCTATTACAAGCAGGTTTATCACATCGGTTGACAGTGTTGTTTATCTATTCTTTAACTTTGTGGGTAGGTAGTTTAGCTTTGGCTATTGCGGGTATTCCCAGTGGAGTAACTTATGCCTGTGCAGCTACTTCACTACTCAGTTATGCTATTTGGCGAGTTTGGAAACTCTCTCGACAATCTTAATACAGGGTATAGGGTATAGGGTATAGTTTATTAAAATTTAAATAACTATAATGAGTGCAGAAATTATTTGTGTCGGGACTGAACTACTACTAGGAGATATCCTCAACAGTAATTCTCAATATCTTGCTCAACAGCTAGCCAAACTTGGTATTCCTCACTACTATCAAAGTGTGGTAGGTGATAATCCAGAAAGACTGCAGCAAGTGATCGAAATTGCGGTCAGCAGGGCGCAAATTATCATTTTTACTGGTGGATTAGGTCCCACACCAGACGACCTCACCTGTGAAACTCTGGCTGATTATTTTGGTGTACCTTTAATCGAAAGAACCGATATTATTCAGGATATCGCTGATAAATTTGCCGAACGGGGTCGGGTGATGACGGATAACAACCGTAAACAGGCTTTAATTCCTCAAGGCGCAGAAGTTTTACCCAACCCTACAGGCACAGCTCCTGGAATTATTTGGCATCCCCGTCCCGGTCTGACAATTTTCACATTTCCTGGCGTCCCCAGCGAAATGTATCGCATGTGGGAAGATACAGCTGTACCTTTTCTCAAAAGTCAAGGTTGGGGTAAAGAAATTATTTATAGCCGGAGTTTAAAGTTTTGGGGTATTGGGGAATCGGCCTTAGCTGAAAAAGTGGCTCCCTTCTTTGATTTAACTAATCCTACAGTAGCGCCCTATGCTGGTAAGGGTGAAGTTAGGTTGAGAATTTCTGCTAAAGCAACTTCTCAAGCCGCAGCATCAGATTTAATCACACCAATTGAGCAAGAACTTAAAAAAATTACTGGTTTAGATTATTACGGTGCTGACCATGAAACTTTAGCTATGGTAGTTGGTCAGTCCTTACGTTCTGCAGGACAAACACTCTCAGTGGCTGAATCATGCACTGGTGGCGGATTAGGACAAATGTTGACAGATGTTCCAGGTAGTTCAGATTACTTTTGGGGTGGGATAATCTCTTATGCTAATTCTGTAAAAGTAGCATTACTCGATGTCAGTCCAGAAGATTTAGATAATTTTGGCGCAGTCAGTCCTATTGTGGCAGAACAAATGGCTATAGGAGTTAAAAAACGACTGTTAACTACTTGGGGGTTAAGTATTACAGGTATTGCTGGTCCACAGGGTGGAACAGATACTAAGCCAGTTGGTCTAGTTTACATAGGTTTAGCGGGACCACAGCAGCAAGTGACAAGTGTTGAATATAAGTTCGGCTCTATTCGCGATCGCTCTTTTATCCGCTTTATCAGTGCTTGTGCTGCATTAGATAATTTGCGCCGCACACTGTTTACTTATCAATAACACCACCATTATTTGCTATTTAAACACCGGTCATAGCTTTAAGTTTAGATGTAAACAACTCAGAACGATCGCTTTTTTCGGGAGTAAACTGCCCAATTGGTGGATTATTGGAACTAGCTAACAGCATTTGTGCCATCGGTGCGGATAGAGCCTTGTTATCCGTAGATACTGCTTGTTTTTGACTCCCGACCAAGGCTAATTGCTTGCTTCCAGAATCAGCAGCAATCTTGAAAGAGGGGGATGTGGTAACACCACTTTCTTCCCATCTGTGTTCCTGGGCTTTTTCCTGGGTTATCCGCTGTTGATTCAGGTCACTTTGAGGATAACTATTCCCAGTTTGAGCAGCAATCGCCGGCTGGCTTTTCCATTGTGGACTACTAGTATTTGGTGGGACAGGAGGAAGAACTGCTAAGGAGAGGAAATTTAGTCGTTCTGGGAATTTACTGCAAATCATGCGTTCAAATTCCATGTTGAAATGATAACTCGCCTGATCTCGACGGGTCCAAAAGATGAGAATTTGTTGTACTGATATAGCTTTGTAGCGACCTTGATACAAGGCTTCGATTACAGCTAAGTGTAACCAAGAAATCGGGTATTCTCTTTGCCATAGGGTGATCAATTCACTAGCACTATACCCACTAAGGTCAAAACTATAGTGGGTCAATAATTTAGCTGCTAGTTCGGCAGAAGGGTTTGGAGCTGTTGTTAACATTGGCTGTGGATTTCAACATGTATAAACATTTCACCCATAGCATTTAACCTCACGCCTTTTTAGCTACATGAGAATGACTCTCACCCGCTATAAAGTTGCTAGTCAATGTTGATCATTTTACTTGTCAATTGCGAATATGCAAAACAATATAGGGTGAATTAATGGCTTTTGCACCAGAGGTAACAACTAGTGCTTGATAAACCATGGCAGCAACTTCGGCACGGGTGGCCTCGGCTGAGGGGGTGATCAAGTTCGTATCTGGATAACTAACAACAATTTTTTTGTCTGTTGCTGTAGCAACTGCCTGACGGGCATACCCAGGAATAGACTTTTGGTCATGATACATTAATAAGGCTTTGTTATCTTGACTTGATAATCCCAACCCATTAACTAAAGAGACTATAACCTGTAACCTTAAAACATTTTGTTGGGGGCGAAAAGTGCGATCGCTAAACCCACCCACAAAGCCCCCACCAGCAGCTATTTGGATTGCACTAGCAGCCCAAAAATCCTGGGGTATATCAGTAAACTGTGTTGCTGGACGTTTGGCATGAGGTTTAAAGGCTGCTGTGACTAAAGCTGCATATTCGGCCCGAGTCAAGGGTTTATCTGGCTGATACTTACCATCAGTCAACCCTTGTGTTAAACCCATATCAATCAAAGCATGGATGAATGGTTCAGCCCAATGTCCCACTAAATCTGAGCCGGAGGAAATATTAATCTGGGGAGGTTTAACAATATAGGGGGAGTCAATGGCAGTTTCTTCACCTTGCGCAACTAGGGCTTGATAGGTTAATACTGCTACTTCAGCACGGGTAATCTCCCGCATTGGCTCTAACTGATCTATTCGGGGATAGTTGACCACTAATAATTTCTCAGTAGCAATTGCAATGGCATTAGTAGCATAGCTGGGAATTTGCGCCCGATCGCTATATTGCATTAAAACATGAGGACTACTATCACTCAGGTTTAATCCCTTCACCATAGATGCTATTGCTTGTACCCTGGTTAAATTTTGTCCAGGTCGGAATGTTTGGTCAGGATATCCATCGATAAAGCCCATCTTCACAGCTTGTGATATGGCTGTAGCTGCCCAAAAATCCGGCTGAATATCCGTAAAATGATTCTCCTCCTGATCCTGATTAATAGGTAAGTTCCAGACTTTAGCGATCAAAGCTGCATATTCAGCCCGATTCATGGGTGTAGCTGGTTGAAAAGTCCCATCAGGGAAACCACTCATGAATCCCTTGCTCACCAAAGCTGTGACAAAAGCAGCCGCCCAATGTCCTGTTAAGTCCGAAAAGCTACTATTAGTGACTATTTGCGGGAAAATATCTGTAGTTTGGGTAATCAAGTCTACCAATCCTTTCACAAGGACAGGATTTATTTGGTTTCCTACTGATGTGAGCTTAGTTAATGTTAAGTTTTGTAAATCAAATTCTCCTTGTCCGCGAAAAATATTGTCAGCAGGCTCTTGAGGATTACCTAAATCAGGAATAGCATTCCCATTTACCAATAGACCCCCTTGAGTATTATCCAAAATCAAATTCCGCCTTAAGACTGGTCTGGCGTCACGGGAGATGGCGATCGCTGTCACATTTGCTGATAATTTATTACTTGCTAATAGGGGAGCTGCAAAATCACTAATTGCAACCCCGAAAGAATTATGTTGAAACACATTGCGTAAGATTTCTCCTTTTGAGTTGCGAGCAATCATTAACCCGCTAACATTATTTTTAACGAATAAGTTATCGACAACTGCAGGTTTAGAATTACCAGTAATAAATACACCTTCTCGACCACAAGCACTAAAAGTATTGTTAGCCAAAGTAGGAAATGCTGATTCAATCCACACGCCAGTTCCTTTGGGAAGAGAATTGGTGACGGTTACACCTAGAAGACTAGCATCGCCTAGCAGTAATAAAGTTATATTCTGTGTACCAAAACTAGGACTTTGATATTCGCCACCTCCAGAAATAATTATTCCCTGACCTTTGTTAGACTCATTTCCCACTATTAGTATCCCCGCAGGTATAACTAGGGGAAATAATTCACCATTTTCCTGGTTATAGATACCAGATGCTAATTGAATAATCGCAGTGGTTCTGGTGGATTTTAAGGCATGGGTGAGGCTTTTAAAGGGACTCAACCGGGAACCAGCATTAGTGTCATTCCCTGTTACAGGGTTGACATACAGTGTGGCAACAAAGGTGGAGTTTACCATGATTCTGAGAAAATTAATTGTTTAAATGATAACAAGTATAATTGCCCTTCGGGCAGGGAACGGGGAACGGGGAACAGGGAACAGCAAGAAAAAATATCTCCTTAATACAAATAACCTAATTTTAATTAGGGTGATTTTACTGTTCCCTGTTCCCTGTTCCCTGTTCCCTCTTAAAATGTTAAATCTAGTAACGTTGAGCGGGGAAAAACCAACGTGAAAGCACAAGTATTTAGGGGCGTTAACCAACTTTCCTATGAAGAAATTCCAGTTCCGCATCTAGAAGCAGATGAAGTACTGGTTCAAGTACGTGTAGTGGGATTATGTCAATCAGACATCAAAAAAATTCGTTATCCATTATACGAACCACCCAGGATTTTTGGACATGAAACAGCAGGTGTTATTGCTGCTGTTGGTTCTCAAGTAAAAGATTGGCAAATAGGACAGCGTGTGGCTGTGATGCATCACATCCCTTGTATGCATTGTGCTTACTGCTTGAATGATAATTTCTCGATGTGTAATGTTTATAAAAATATCTCGACAACAGCAGGCTTTAATGCTAGTGGCGGCGGTTTTGCGGAATATGTTCAGGTTCCAGGTCATATTGTCCTGAATGGCGGTTTAATTCCCATCCCTGAACAGATCAGTTTTGAAGAAGCTACTTTTGTTGAACCTACTAATTGCTGCTTAAAAGCAGTGAAAAAAGCTCAAATTGCTCCTGGACAAACTGTTTTAGTGACTGGTGCAGGTCCAATTGGGCTAATGTTTATTATGTTGGTGAAGTATTTTGGTGCTCAGGCGATCGCTACGGACTTAATTCCCGCCAGAATTGAAAAGGCGGTAAAGCTGGGCGCAGATGCGGCTTTTGATGCTAGGGATACTAATTTGACCGAGAAAATCACAGCGCTGACCCATGGGATGGGTGTGGATGTAACTATCCTGGCTGTTCCTAGTGAAAAAGCCTTTTTTCAGAGCCTTAACTGTACGCGCAAAGGGGGTAAAATTCTTTTCTTTGCTGAATTTCCCGATGAAATCGAGATTCCCTTAAACCCGAATGTTCTGTATCGCCGAGAAATAGATTTGATGGGTAGCTATAGTTCATCCTACCGACTACAGAGTCTAGCTGCGGAAATTATATTCAATCGTCGTATTGATGTACAAGCACTAATTAGCGATCGCTATCCTTTAAAAGACTTGTCTACAGCGATCGCTCAGGCGATTGTACCTACTGATGAGACTTGTAAGATATTAATTTATCCGTAGAAACCAAACGAGGGTGCTTAAGTACCCTCAGCTTCATCCGGATGATCTGTTGTTGCTAGTGAAATTTATTTAGGTTCTAATCAGGCATACCAGATATAAACTGCTAAATTCTGCTATGAATGCGGTATTTATCGCATTTTTTTGCAGAATTGCTGGTTATTCATTAGAATATTATCCAGGGGATGCAATCTAAATTTTTTATAGTCTTTATAGGAAAATACTTTAGTTCCTAATATGCAAGTAAACTGTCAATCGAATTACATTTATCCAATTTGCACCAAACGGGGGTAATAGATAAATCTATGCCAAAGTTTTGACAATCAAAGATAGTAGGAAAATTAGGAGTATGATCGCCGCCTGACTATACAGGAAGCAGCTTTATCGTCGAATTGTTAGAGGTTAGAAAGTGATGGGGCGATTTGAAAAGCGACCAGAGAACCCACGCATCAGAGGCGAACTATCCAGAGCAGCAGAAAACGCTCTTTGGGACGTGGTTGAGGATTTAGAAAGTTTGCAACAGAATTTGCTGCGGTCGTTACAGGAAGACGTAAAGCGACTAGAAGCCGAAAAAAATCGCTTAACTACTGATATTCACCAATTAATTGCCCAAAAAGAGCATCTACAGCAAACTAAGCAAATTACTGAGCAACAAGTTTTGATTCGTCAATTAGCAGAAGTTTTGGCAAAACATATATCCTCACAACTACAGTCTTCATTGAAGATTTTAGCTAACCAAACTTTAACTAACCCAAAAACCGAGCCTGAATCATCGCCAGAGGAAATCACACTAAAATCAGCCCAGGTGAATCATCAAATTAATCGCCATGTCAGCCAAATGCTAGATGGTCTAGATGATACTGTAACTATTGCCTTTACGTCACTGCAAAAAGAATTAAAGAACTATCAGAGTAATCTTTCTCAGCAGTTGTCGCGCATGTATGAGCAACAACTACAAGGTGAAGCAATTCTGGCTGAGTTTGTCAGCAATTTACAAGCAGAATTGGATAAACCTAAAGAGATAAATCCTTTAAAAGTGATTACAGGAGGTGCGCAAACTGTACTTCAACTGAATGAGAGCCATAAAAACGGTGCGTTGGATAAATCTTCTCAGAGAAATTCTCCCCCATCTGCTCCGGCGATCGCTCCAGAACTGATTCAACCGGATAAACCACAAAATTGGGCTGTTTTACCCACAATGGGTGAAAGTGAGGCGATGTCAGTTTTTGCTTGGAGTTCAGAATCAGCAACACAGCCAACTCCAGAAAAGCCCACAGAGCCAATTTCTGTTCTGAGTCCAGATTTAGCACTAGAAACTCCCACAGAACCATTATCTCTAGAATCCGCAAACACAACTCCCCCAACTTCTGCTACCAACAGAGAATTATCCCCGAATGCGATCACTGAAAATGGCAGTTCCATATCTGAATTACCGACTGAATTACCGACTGAATTACCCGCTGTTCCTCCACCAATAAACCCGGAAATCACACCTAGCCTCAAACGGAGAGCTTCTCAACCCTCTCAAGCTTCTATCCAATTAGGTTTCTTCTTAGTCGCCCTGTCAGCATTAGTATCATCCCTTTATAACGTGACTATTAAGGCAATTTTCCATCGAGGTGGAGAAACTTTAGCAGGATTAGAGCCAACTATTAACAATATTTTTTTGGTTTTAATGCTGAGGTTACTAGTAGTTGTCCCATTGATGGTACTATCAGCTCCTATATTACATTTCCAAGTTTGGCAAGATTTACAAAATTTATTTGCTCCAGCAGGAAGCAAAACTATGGCGGAACGGCAAAAAACAAAACAGGTTTTACTACTCTCATTTGTGAGTGGCTGTTTTTTGTTTGCTTCGCAAGTACTTATGTACGTCGCTATTAGCCAAGTAGCTACTGGAGTAGCTACTTCACTCTTCTTTATTTATCCTATTGTTACTGTACTCATTTCCTGGTTACTTTTGCGCGATCGCCCCTCTTTATTCATTACCTGGGCGATCGCTGCCATTTTCTGTGGTGAACTATTAATGTTGGGTAGTAATTCTAGCAGTATGAACTATTCACAATTGGGAAACATCACTGGAGTTATGTCAGGAATTGCTTTCGCTGGTTATGTCATTCTCACTAGATTATGCGCCACTAAGCTACATCCAGTAACTTTTACATTAATTAATTTCACCACTATGTTATTTCTCAGTTTTATTTGTATGATGGTCCCACTATCAGGTGATACAAGTTTAGCGATAAACACGAAAAATATCCTAGAAGTCGTTTTCAGCGCTTTCATCTTGGGTGTTTTGACCCTCTGTGGTTATTTGTTGAATAATTTTGGGATTCGCCAACTAGGTGCTATCCGATCATCTGTAATTGGTTCTGCTGTACCTATTTTAACGGTCATTCTGGCAGGATTGATGCTCCAAGAAAACTTGGATATTGTCCAAGTTATGGGAGTGTTATTAGTGTCTGTTGGCGCAGCTGCTATCAGCTTTGAAAAAATGCACGCGTCAGGTTAAGTTAATCAAGCCAACTAATCGCTGCTTTTGGATGATAGTTTGTCCTTTCTGAATTTAAGTGGTCAGCAAATAAAAACACTGACCACTAGCTACAATTGAACAGAAACTTTATCAGAACTTTATAGAAAAAAACATAAAAATTATATTTTTGGTTAGTTTACCGGAATTTCTTAACTTTTAGTTAAAGGTCAGGTGATAAAATTGTATTTATCCGCTCCTAAGATACTGAATAACTTTTAAATATACGCGGAAATATTTAGTTATAAATATTACCTCCATTACCTCCAAAGTCAAGGATTGTAAAGATGCTGGCTATGCATAGTATGAAAAGTGATAATGATCCCAGCTCAGAACTCAAGTTAGACCTAGAGTCGGCTTTGCTAGAATTACCTTTATGGACTATTCAAGTAGAGATAAACAAGCCAGGACATGAAATAGCCCTTATCTTTGAGCAAGAACCTTTACTACCAGGAATTATCCTTACTAAGAATCAGCAATATGTCGGTATGATCTCCCGACGCTCATTTTTTGAGCAAATGAGTCGCCCCTATGGATTGGGTTTATTTGCTGGTCGTCCTATTGAGCACCTATATAATTTTCTCCAGCCAGAGATATTCATCTTATCTGAAGAGATTTCCATTGTCCAAGCGACGCAAGCAGCTTTAGCCAGATCACCTCAATCTGTTTATGAGCCAGTTTTAGTTCAATCTACTTCTTTTCATCATGGATTACTAGATTTTCAACAATTACTTGTGGCTTATTCCCATATTCAGGTACTAACGCTGCATCGGCTACAAAAAGAGAAAGAGCGTGCAAGAGTAGCACGAGCGGGATTCCTCGATCTACAACATAATTATACGCGACTACTTCAAAACGAAAAAATGATTGCGTTGGGACAGCTTGTGGCTGGAATTGCCCATGAAATCAACAATCCGATGAATTTTATTTATGGGAATCTCAATTATGCTAGTGAATATGTTCAAGACTTGCTGCGGGTATTGGCAGCATATCAACAGGGTAAATCACATGCTGAAGTAATCGCCGAAGCAGAGGAAAATGGACTGGAAGTGGAATTTATCATGGAGGACTTGCCTAAATTATTGTCTTCTATGAAGGTTGGTGCTACTCGGATTAATGAAATTGTCTTATCCTTACGCAATTTTTCCCGCTTAGATGAAGCAGCAATTAAGGCAGTTGATATACATGAAGGTATCGATAATACATTAATTATTCTCAAAACTAATTTAAAAGCTAGACCTGAGCGTCCAGAGATTCAAATAATTAAAGAGTATGGCAACCTTCCTTTAGTTGAGTGCTATGCTGGGCAACTCAATCAGGTATTTATGAATATTATAGCCAATGCAATTGATGCTCTTTCGGAAACTTACCAAGCACTAATTGAGAATAAAGAGTTAGCTGTAGATCCTGACAATCCCTATCCTTTGAAAATTCGCATTCGGACTGAAGCTACTAATGACAATCATGTGACTATTAGTATCTCTGATAATGGAAAAGGAATACCAGAAGAAGTACAAACTCGCTTGTTTGACCCCTTTTTCACTACTAAGCCTGTTGGTAAAGGTACAGGATTAGGATTATCCATCAGCTATCAAATAATTGTTGAAAAACATTGTGGTCAAATTACTTGTGTATCTAGTCCAGGTAATGGGGCTGAGTTTATCATTAAGATACCAAGTATTGCATCAAAATTAGTTAATGGGGAACAGGGAACGGGGAACAGGGAACAGGAAAATACCCATAATTAAAATTAGGGGATTTGCATAGGGTTTTCTTGCTGTTCCCCGTTCCCTGTTCCCTGTTCCCTCCTACCTATCAATTACTAACTTGAGAAAATTTCTTATTAATCGTTTTTGTCTGTTCTCCACTATTGGAAGTTGCTGTAAATAGATAGCCGACTTCACTATCTATAAAGGGAAGATGGAGCTGAAAAGTACCATCAGACTTAAGCTGAATATTTTGACCATCAATGGTTACTGTTGTACCTGGTTCTGTGGCTCCATAAATTACTAATTCTGTATCTGTTGCAATCCACAAATCTGTACGAGGATGACTGAAGATTCTCACTAATCCAGAGCGAGCTATACAAAACCAATTATTTTCCTGATTACAGTAGCCAATCTCAGCTATATAGTCACGATCATTAACGGGAATAGCTACATAGCGATCATGTGTTCCTTCTTCGCACTCATATTGTTGAACTAATTGGGGAGACTGATAACTAAGGTCAAGATGAGTAACATCATATATACGTACTGCTAAAACTAGGTTTTGATTCTGGACTACTTTCTGACTGGCTTCAGCAACATACCAAGAAACATAGGCCCATTTAGGAGTACGTGGTGTCAGTATAATATTACTATCGCCATCTAAAATCGAGAAGTTAGCTCCCTCTACATTGTTTTGTTTTGGTTCTTCTGATTGGGCTTGTTCGTAGGTACTATCAGTAGCAGATGGAGCTTCTATTATCTGACTTTCTACTAATGCTATATTTTCACTTGTTGATTCTGAAGGATGAGATGTTGCTGTTTCTGTTTCTTTTATTTCTTCCACCGCTGGAAAATCTAAATCAGAAAGAGAATCAGTGAGTAAATCCGCTATATCTGATTCTGATTCTCCAATTTCTGGAAAATCTAAATCAGAAAGAGAATCAGTGAGTAAATCCGCTATATCTGATT
>Ga0116231_10000256_pt1 | contig 81928 bp, 68 predicted proteins | sample S1TSphgellanicum_2_FD_89695 | JGI IMG/M metagenome (GOLD analysis project Ga0116231, IMG submission 89695) | Host-associated microbial communities from peat moss isolated from Minnesota, USA - S1T2_Fd - Sphagnum magellanicum MG | ecosystem: Host-associated > Plants > Peat moss > Unclassified... | reverse complement strand
TGCCATTCGGATGTAGCCTCCGCGACCAGCCGCAGAGAATACTATATGGGGGAAGGTGGTGGCTTCCCCCGAGTCCGGGCCGTGGTGAGTCTTGTGTGTCCCAGTGCCCGTGGCAAGTCCCAACACCCAAGGGTGTCCCGAATGCTAAACTAACCCGATTTGGTTAGTTTTTGGATGCAAATGTCACACGAGCTAAGCTAGTCCCTCTTCCTAGTCTAATCCCTGGGCTTCCAACTCGACCCTCTACCCCTTTTTAGAGTTGGAAACCGGGAGCGTGCTACCAAGTCTCAACTTTCCGCAACTTGACTTTGTGAAACCTTCACCTCGTGACTTGGGAGCGCGTCATTAGTAGCCACGTCCGTAGCCCCATTGAGATGTGTGCTCTCGAAAGCAGTAGCAACATCTTGCATCAGAGCTTCTGAGTTCATTCTCTGTAGCATAACCATAGTCAGTGGTAATACTTCCGCCTAAGCTCCTAGGCCATGTTTCACTTGTATTAAACCCTGTTCCACATCCACGATCGCACCAATTTTTATTAAAAAGTCTAATCCAAGCAGTACATCGTAACTGTATGTATCCACTACCATGAAGGTCATAGTGCACTATACACCCCCAACCTTGACTGGTATGTCATCAATCCTACCCAAAGCTTGTGTCATTACTCCTAACGCAGTTTTATAAGTTTTAGAACCGTTAATTAGATGCATTATACCCAATTTTCTGACTACAATAGCTGCCATAACAGACATGGATGCACCAGTATCCACCAATCTTTCAACCACATAGTTGTTTATTTCCACAAGTAAATGCAGAGTTTTGCTCCGATGTATTTTGTTGATGTAGATCCTTTTTAGGGTTGGAATTGCAGAAACCATGGAAACCTGATTCTCAGTTGCCTCTGAGTCCTTTTTTTGTCTGGCCAACCTCATTAAATTTTCAAGGTGTTCTAGTTCTCCTGGAATCATGAGTATTGTTTCCATGGGTGAAAGTGAAATCTTTCCTTTTATGAAGTGAGAAAGAATCTTGGACCTAACTAAAATGTCCCAATTTACACTTACTCCTTCTCTTGTAGCCTCAGGTATTGGTATAACCCTTCCTAGTGCTACGTCAATTGGAATCCTCCTCCTAGGCACTCGAGTGTATGAAAAAAAAATTTCATTCCCACAGAGCTTATTGAGCTACAACATGGTCGCTTCTTCATCATTCAGCAACACCTCCAAGAAGTTCGCAGCTCTAGAGTGAAATTTCCCATCCTTGGGCTTTTTCCAACATCTGTCCTTAGAATGGCCTAATCTTGCATAGTAGGTACATTTTACTCCACAATTTTCTGTCCTATGAGGCATACCACACTTCGCACATTTTGGCCTTGGCTCATTTAACTTAGGACAGGTGGTGGCCAAATGGTTTCTCCTTCGCAGATTTGGCATCCTCCAAACACATTGGTAGAAGATGATGCCTCTGAATTGTGTATAATCCCCTTGAAGAAATTGATAAACGTGTTGTTTAATGTAGTGACCTACCTCTCCATCATAGTCTCTGAGGCCCCCTCCTCTTATTCCTCTTTCAAAGGTTCATAGGGAGTTTCTCCAAGCTCGCCCAACACCCTCTCTAGTTCTGTTGCAACACCAACTAACTCTTCAATGTTTGCAAACGTCCTTACAACACACAATTTCCAAATTTCTGGCCTCAATTCACCCAGAAATCTTCTTTTATGTTCAGCGTCTTTGAGGCCCCCTCCTCTTAAACTGGAACCCAAGGAGAGAGTTTAAAAATACTTTGAACATCTCGACAAATTGTTTCAAAGGGGAATAATGTTAGGTCAGAAATTTAGACTGATCCCCTTCCATTACAGGTCTCAAAGGAATGATATCAGATAGTAGGGTAGAGAAAGTTTGCTCATATGTAGATTCTAGTTGGTATTGCAACTTTTGCTCCGCATCCCGCTAGATCCTCCAATTCAAAATACGAGATCTTGAACCCAAGTGTTCCACCCTAACAACTTGGTCTTCAATCTGGAATACATGTTCCACATTAGGTATGTAGAGCCTAACAAAGTGGTTAGGTGAGACACAAAGTTGAAGAATCCAAATGTTTCATATCCTAGGTGTCCTATTCTGTCTTTCAGGAATGGAAGTCGGGATTTTACACAAGGTATGAAGTATAGTGGTATTGCCTCTGTAACTCAGAGGTTGATTCCCAACCCCTACTCCATCCTTAATCTTCATCCTAAACCCTAAACCCTAAACCCACGGGTACAATAACCATTATGTGCTATCTCCACTACCACATCTCCAACTTGAGCTTCATCATGATTAACACCCACAATAACCATTATACCAAATCCCAATATTCGTAGAATTAAAGCTCCTACTTGGGGTTCATCCTATCTTCTCGAATAATCAAACTTGACAACTAATTGTTGTTCATGGATTTCCTATGTAACATCATTTAGCTCAATCTCATGCTCACTGGATGATGAGATATTGTCCTAATCATCTTTATGTCCTAAATGTGATGGAATTCCCACACTGTCACCGAACAGAACAAGCTCTGATACCAAAAGAAGTGGAAGATAAAAGAACAAACCTAACAACATACAATGGGCCTAAGTAGAATTGGATTTTTAGGCACCTTACAACAAATAAAATCTCTTGACCTTTTCTCTCGCTCCCATGTCATAGAAAACTCTTGCAATTCACTGCTTTCAACAAAACTAGCTTATGCATACACAAATTGGCAAAGTTGCTACAAAATCCTGAATTTACACCACACATCCACATGTATGGCCATAAACCATTAGCTACTTAACTCCAATGCATATCATCAAGAATCAAGACTCTATCGAGGTATGGCCTTTGAGGTCAGAACTCTCAAGGTTCATTCAATCCATTTGAGTTGCTAACCAATCCCCATTGAATGCAACAATGCAACGTACCTCCACTCTTCTTGTTTGAAAACCTAAAACCTGGAAACTTTTGAATCTAAATGCATTTTGAATCATTTGACTTTGAGAATTAGATACCACGCTTCTCTAAAGCCACTCAATGGGACAGACTTTTATGCAAGAATGGACGACAAATTTCTCCTTCAAGTCCTTTCTTCATTCTTGTTCTGTATACTCATTCTGTCCACCTTAAGGATACCCCTTGAGGTTTTTGGTACTCACTCTGACAACAACCTACAACACAGACACAAGGTACTATGACATAAACTCCCCATTCCAAGATGCTCATTGTATTCTATATGCCCCTTAGATCTACGGCTCGGACCCTTCAGTTCTTCATCATTCCTCGGCATCAACCCCTCATATCTATTATTACAATGACCTTCACAACTACTTAGCTAAGTCACTGGCGTAGCGGAGAACCTCAACAACAAGCTAAGTAGTCTGAAAACTACAACAACCAACCAAAACACATACCCTAAAAGTGCCCCCTTTTTTTTCCCTCATACTCCTTATGCTTCTTGTTCCTTCACTTCCGCCAAACCATTTTCAATGCAGTTCCCTCCTCCACCATCCATTGCACCACGCAATTCTTGTCCTCCATAACACACAAACAAACAAAATAGCCTACCCATGCATTCCTTGCAACAGTGATGGAGAAATTCCCGCCACAAGAATGCAAAAGGTGACGACTAATGAAAACAATAAAACAAAACGAAACCTTAAAAACATGTTGTGTTCACACTAGTGTGGTGACCTCTTGTTTGGTCACAGTGGATTGAGTTGTAAGTTCAAGTTTTGGGCTAGGTTTAATTTTCAATTTGACAACACTCATGAGTCGCATAGATGTTAAGCAATGAGAGTTTGAGGAGGAGGTTGAGGAGATGTCTCAACACACTACGTCTTTAGAACAAGACAAAGTCTACAATTAAATCGTGAGACAAAAGATAATAATTTTAAGCAATAAAACCTTGAACCAGTTGGGAAGTCGACGACAAGTTTCATCTCACTTGTTTAGAGGTCGTGGTTAGCCTGAGTTACAAAATGAAGCTGAATTCTAAAACTGATCAAATGCATGACTTGTCATCTGCAGATAGTTTAGGTGTTTAATGAAAAGTGTGATCAAAAGCATTAGAGTGAAGATGCCAAGGCTAATCTGAGTGTGAAAGTTATGCCCTTGTAATGTGTGCTTTGTTATCTGAATCAAAAGTTTTGCTTGGTAAGGACCTTGCAAATACAAATGAAAAATTTGATCAAGTTTCTAAGCAATATAAAATAAACTGCACACTAGTATGAGGCCCTTGGAATAGGTGTGGGAAAAACCCTTTTTGGTGGCTTGAATTGATATGAAGTGGTATCTTGAGAGTGCTAGTAGTTCAATGTTGTAATAGGTTTTCATAGGCTTGTGCCTATATGTGAAGAGCAAACCTTAAGCTCAATATGTGATAGCTGAAATTGGTAACTTGAATCGTTTTGAAGAGTTGTCCTTGTTTTTTAAATCTAGCTTTCTCAAATTATAGAAAAAAAAAGTTGACAAATTTTAAAACATCTTAATAAGAAGTTCCTTTATAAGCCTTTTAGGAGTGACCACATATTAACTAAAAGGTTCATCCTACTAATGGATGAGATTCACATATTCTCCAACATCTCCTTTCCTAGCATTTTGACCTAATCTACAAGTATGACATATCTCCTTCATGCCCTATACATGTAACACCATATTGTATATCCATTCATTCATCAAACTCCAATTTGGATTCCATTATTATCAGGAACTATGTTCCCTTTGGTTACTTAACCATAGTCCTCTTAGGTGTTACAGATCCCCCTTTTTTTGTATCAGGACCCCAGTGTCCACATGCTATAGGGAAACCTGCCCTATGACCGAACACCACCTATGACCGAACATTTTTTAATATTGATATTTTCCTCATCTCTTTTTCTTCATTTTCAACGATTTTAAACGTTTTGGGAGCGCTAACTTGAGGTCTTCAATTCTTCGTCTTTGAACAGCAAAGGCAAAGGAGTGATTATAGAAGAGCTAGAAAAGAAATAAGCTTTTTCAAGTTATAAAACACGTTTTTCTTCTCTTTTCTTCTTTTCTACCTCTTTTACTTTCAATGCTCATAACTTTCTCATTTCTTGTTCAATTTAAGTGATTTAAAGTGCTATAAGAGCACAACCTTATGATCTACAAATCATCTTTCAAGCATAAAGGCAATAAAACGACTATCAAAGACTTCTTTGGGTATTTGGTAATAGTCTTCCAAGTGTTGTGCGGTGGTTTTTCGTTTCCACCATTTGACCCCCTCCCCCTACTTTGGAGGCTCACATCTCACTCATTTCTTCATCATTTTGAACGATTCAACTTTCTGTGGGTGTGAAAATAGTAGGGCTACAATTCCTCTTAGGGAATGAAATTCAAAGGAGCACTCTCCAGAAATTCGCAGACCTTGGAGACACTAAGTGTTCGGTGACCAGCCTGGCTACCCTAGAGGTTCAATTTTCCGAGTTTATCCTACATCCTTTTAAACTATAACCATGTCCTATCCTGTAAACCCGCCTACTTCCACCTCACACCTACCTAAGGAAATACCTAATTGAGCGGGTAAGTATCATAGGTAAATAGGTAGGTAATGTTAGAGTTCAAATATGTATGTCTTTTAAGTAGGAAAGGGACTTGATAGCCACTAGGTTGATAGATAGATCCGCACCGTTAAATATATAGCTATCTATCGCGGTTAGCTATGGCACAAGAATACAATGAAAAAATGTTTCTTGTCCACATACCATCCATCCTGCATGGTTTACTTTCATTTCACTATTTTGAGGATTATTTAATGATGGAACTGACCTTAGGGTAAGGTAGTCTTATTTTGGAGGTGAACATATGTGCCATCTAGTCATGTGCGCGGTTTGAGTTGAGTGCAAAGCTATAGTAAAGGTGCACGGGTCTTACTGACTAGCCGTTGGTACACAACATTACTCTCTGGAAGCTGAGGGCAGAGCTTGAATTGAATATGCAATTGAAGATCATTATTGATGTGGTTATAATTTATTAAAAATTAAATAAAAAACTTGGCAAAAGTAATTACTTTATGTGTCAATATTAATAGTCGTTTCCCTTTATGAAATGAAACAATTACAAGTAAATTATATAGCATATTGCACTTGCCCTTTTTCCCTTAACAAGTGTGCATTAAACAAAACTGGTGAACCTCATCAACATAATTACCATAACTAATTCAATTTAAGTTTTTTTCATTTTGTATCTTACACATTATTTGGAACTAAACTACCCTGTGTATTTGATTTTATGTAGGAATTCTAAAATAAAGAAGAAATGGACGAATTTTCATGGTGCCCTTTGCACAATAAAACATCACTACATTATATACATTGTACATGACGTAAACAAATTTGAAAATGAGGTTTAGCAAAACATTTATGATAAAGTCAAAAATGATGCCAAAGATGATTCCAACCTTATGATCAAGCATAATCACTAGTAAAAAATTGATATTTTGTAATTGTTTTTTAGTTGCAAACAACATGTGCAATTGAAAATTGTTACAATTGTTTAAAACAAGTTGCACACCATTTTCAATTGCATGTGACATATTGTCCTTGAAATGTATGTATGGTATCATTGTATGTCATATTTATAGAAGGCCAATGGCATACATGAAATGCAATTACATGTAATTAATATGAAATATTTATTTTGTATTGTGACATGTGTCTATGGTTTTGATCAATTTTTTTGTAACACATTGCAATTTTAAAGCTTATTTGAGATTAAATGAAATTAATTATTTTAATTTAGATTGTAGCATAAGATGTCAACATGGGGCATTTAGGTAATTATGTATTTAAGTAGGTCTAAACTAAGTAAACAATTAAGTAGGTAGGTAGGTAGTTAAGTTTCAATACAAATATAGGTATGCCTAGTTGGCTTAATGGGTGCGATCATAATCAAATGAGGCAAAAACCATGTTTGACAACTGAAAAACTATCAATTTTTTCTAACATATTTATGTAATGTCATTTTAATATCATATTGATCAAGGAAATTTGTGTTAAATGATTCATATGATTGTTGAAGTTTTTTTAAAAAATCAGTTAATTTAATAAATTGAGTTTTGATTTTAGTAAAATCTTTTGAACTTTAACAACTTGAATCAAATTTATAAAGCACTAGTCTAAGGACTTTTTTTAATAAAGAAAATTTGATGGAATTTTTTTGAAATGATGATAAGCTACCATGCACATATGAACAACACTCATGATTTTAAAATATGGTATTGTAATTTTTAAAAATGCAAAATATAATTTTAAAATGTTCCAATTTCAAGAGTCATTTGCTAGATGTAAATGAGTCATAATGTGAATGACCTATGAATAAAGTTGTGGCTTATGATACCAAAAACTAAAGCTTAAAATATTTATCATATTTTAGCATGATTGGAAATTATAATCATTTTTCAAGATGAAACCTAGAATCTTGCAAAATTTGCACACTTTTAGGAAATTCATAGTTATTCAAAAAAAGTTAACACAATAATGTAGTTTATTGAGGAAATTGTAAATATTTTAAAAAACATGTTGGAAGAAAAATCCTTTAAAAATTACTTTCAATGAAAAAGTCAAAATGTTAAAAAAGGGCCCATTTATGGTTGAGTTTTTTTGTCACCGTTGGTTCATTTAATTATGATTGCACCCTAGTAGGTAAGTAATATGGGATGATCTTATTTTATTTTGGGTTTAACCTTTAGGGCCAAACCTCTTTTATTAATTGATTTCAAATGTAATTTAAAAAAAAAAAAAAACTTATAGTGCATTCAAATATATATTTTACAAATTTGAAAGATAAGATAAACAATCCTAGTTGCAACTTAGTTACAATTATTACCTAATAGCATATGCCATATTAACATGGTCTCCTCACTAACTATATTAAATAATCTAGGTAATAATGGTTGATAAATACTGATATTGATAGTAATAGTATTATAGTTAGTAAGGTATACATAAGGTAAGTTAGCTAGTGTAGCCAATTAGCCTAAGTAGATATATTGGGTATACTAATTTAAATATATATTAAAATTTAGGCCATTATTTTTATAACACATGTCTAATTTCTACACCATTAATTGCATGTTAATTGCACATAAGTTGCAAAATGATTAGTTGCATATGATAGGATTTCTACTAGTGAATGAATGTATTGAAAATTTCAAAAAATGGTCAAAACAAACATCATTTGTGAAATTTTTCAACAATGTTTTTGGACATTTTTGAACAATGAAAAACACATAAAATGTTGTTTCAAACTTTGTTACAAGATGTGCACCTTACAATGTTGCAAATGCAATATAACACAATATGCAAGCAACACCAAAGGAACAAAAATAAATTTATTAATGTTAAATGTCAATCAAATTTGAACCCCCTTCAAAAGGCACCATATGTCATGTATCAATCATCATCATACATATCCACCATCCTTTCAACTCATCCATTACACATACATTTATTATCATTTCTTGACATTAATATGCACATACAATAAAAAAATTGGGGTTTTAGTATGGGTTGAATATTTGAAACTATTTTTAAAAATAACCTCTATTGATTTGGGATGGTGCTTCATATCATTCTTTTGATATTGATCTAATCTTGATTCACATTAAACCTTTGTTACTAGAGAACAAGCATAGTAGTTCTTGGTTCCAAAATTTTGAAACTATGTTAGAACAACCACAATAGACTACAAGCATGTGTGTTTTAACACCTAGCATAATTAAGAATATAATTGAAAAACATGGCACAAATGCCAACACATTTGATTCTATGCATGTCCCTGAAGGAATATAGAATTTGACCTTACTTTTTGACATGCAAATAGATGGGCAAATTAGAAGAAATAAGGAATTTTACACCATAGGCAATGTAACACAATGTGGTGTCAAGGATAAAAATAGGAACGAAGTCATGTTCATGTTCATAGAAACAAAATGAATATTACAAAACATGATGTCATTTTGCAACTTGCATCATTTCCATTCTTATTTCCACATGGCCATGACATTTATGATGGTAAAATGAAACTTAATAAATATTTAAAATATAGAATGAGTACTTTGTTTTCCCCATTCAAAATGTATGAACCATATTTATTATTTTATATGACTTGAAACAATCATTTATAATTGATAAAAAAAACATCATAAACATGTTTGCAAACATAATTAAAATTAAAATTAGAAAACCCAAGCTTAGATGAACATGGCATATTGAAACATGTCATCAAATATAATTTGCCTGGATGTATACACAAGGCATCCATAGATGGTACAAATCTTAACTACATGATCTATTAGCAATGGTGGAAACCTTTGGAATGCCCCATTTCTTTTCTACATTAACTACGAACAAAACCTTAAACACAATGTCACATTGGAAAGAAATTGATGATAGAGAACAAATTGTTTAAAACATTAATGCATCTTTAACTTGGAAGGATTGCTTTATTGAATTTGCAACATTCTTTCACATTTGTCTTAAAAAATGTTTGTAGCAAAACTTATTTTCATCACATTTTGTTCTAGGCTTGGTAATTTTTTTGTCATAATATGTTATAAATTGCAAGATTGTGAATCAATACATTCACACATCATTTTATGGATGGATAAATATGATATTGATAAGGTCACAAATGAAATTCTTGCACATGTTCTTACAATTTGAAATGAACTCACATGGAATTTATGGAACCCATCAGTAACATGCAACATAGATTATTCAAAATATTCACTAGGAAACAATTGCATACATGTGCATCATGATGTAAATGCAAAATAATTCAATGCAAATATGGACTTCCATTCCATATACATGTTGAATATAAATCCATTTTCAAAACACAAATGAACTATTGGTAGTATTATAGGCCAAGGTATGATTCTACTATGACAATGTTGTACCTTGTTATGCATCATTGATACTACTATGGGGAGCACATATGAACCTACAAAGCATAACATTGTTATATTACTCATATTAATTATTAAAATATGCAATGAAATGTGAATCACATGGTCCAATAAATTTAGACAAAAGAAATGCATAAAGATTAGGTCTACACAATCTTTTAATTGCGTAATTGCAATTGATTATTTCAAAACTAGTTTCATTTTTGAAAGCAACATTTACATGTTTACAAAATTTCCCAATTGTCCCAAAAAAAAAAAACAATGAATGTTGCTTTGAAACCGCCATCATTGTGAACAAAAATTGTGACAAAATCAAAGGTGCTTGGATTCCATCCTATTGACATCTACATGCACTATAAGAAATCATGGTTTTTCAAAAGGTTGAACTTGATTAAAATGTTCACATTGACCAAAAGGATGTTAACTTTGATTAAAGGCACGGGGCATGAAAGACACATAATTTTTTGGGTGGGTTCTTTTGATTGAAGTGACCATTTTGACCAAGTGATAAGTTGTACATCTAATTAAGAAGGGCAAATTTTTTAAATGGTTCATCAAAATGCCCATAGCTTAATCAAATCAGCCATATTGAATGGTCATGTTTAGTCAAATTAGCCATATTAATTTGGTTAGTTAGCCTATTTGATATGCCTATTAGGCTGTTTACCTACCTACGTACCTAACATTTATTGACTTATTTATCTAAATATATTCTACTTACTTACCATCTACCTACATACTTATTACCTACCTACCTATTTATTTATTTATTTATCTACCTACTTATTATTTATCTACCTACCTACCTACCTACGTATATCTATTTATCTATTTACTTAATTAGGTGCCTACCAATCTATTTATGAAAAAAATTGAAGTTCAAATGTTGTTATACACATTGACAAAACAATTCAAAGAAGTTCAAGGAAACATGTTACATGCATTTGGTATCATATTGTTTTACAAAGTGGTGGGGTGGTTTCATGGCCAAGACATTGGTGTGGAACCAAAGAGACCAAGGTTTAATCCGCTTTACCAACATATATTATGTGAAGTATGTATAATTGTATATATATCATGTACAAGTGCATGTAAATGTATAGTACCTAGGTGGGTTGTGTATAGGTAGGTAGGTGACCATGGTGGGTAGTAGGTAGGTAGGTAGGTAGGTAGGTAGGTAGGTACTTACTTACTATTTATTATTTACATTTTTATATTTACAAATTGAGTTTTTTTTTAATTAATTTTTTTTGGCTACCCAATTTTTTGTCCAATTTGATTAGTCAAAAAGACCATTTTATGGTCAATAAAAAAAACCACCAATCAAGTTATATGTGTTCAAATTGACTTGTCAAGTATGATTAAACGGTCGAATTCATCAAATGTCAAAATTACTAGTTTTTGGTTTAGTTTTCCAATAAAATAAACGATGATTTCTTGTAGTGATGTTTAGCAAACCATAACAATTTAATGATATGACATTTGTTGAGTATTTCAAACAATTTGAAACTAATAGGATTTCTTAAGTCAACATTCAATATTATGCATAAGATGATTTTGGATTACATAATATATGAATAATAATAAAATCACACAATTCACATATTTTCATCCCACACACAATACAACTATTTTTTCAACATGAAAAGACCTCATATCTAATGTTAACATTGAACAAACTTACAATCATGAACATCATCTTTGAGGTCTTCTACATGATTTGGATTCATTACACCAATATTTGACAAAATATGCACATTATAATTTAATAGAAGATGAAAAACGATGGACCAATTGTTGGAACAATTCTAAAACATTGCCCATACTTGGATCTTAATTATGAACCCCATCATATGATTGCAAAAAAAATGTAATGAATATGTTTTATTACATAAACATCATTTACTTTGAAACAAATAGAACATATATTTGATAATTACATTACAAACATGATTTTGATAATAGAACATGTTTTTGATTGCATAATTCAAAATTGCATTGGCTTGCGTATTGTCATAGGCACACTTGGTAGTGGAAAAACTTTTTCCATCCAACACATTACACAATATATTCAATACAAAATAGACATGTCTTGTTGTCAACAATAAGAAAAATAATTCTTACAAATTATGATTATTTACATCTTTCAAATTCTTACACATGTGGATATTTCTTTGTTCTTTTTGAACCACACATAATGATCACTAAATTAAAAAGGGTGTATGTATTTTAAGGTGGTTCATTTTTTGAAAAAAAACAAATTGAGTCCACAAAAGTCGATTTTATAGTGTTCAATTTTTGAAATTTTCTAGTACCATGGGTTCAATGGTAATAAAGTCCATGTACCAAAAGTAGTAAATTCCATATTAATAAGAGCCCACCTACATATTCCAAATATATATACCTCTAGAAAAAAATGAAATTTGAGAAAAAAACAACTATGTTAAGGATTATGAAAATATGGTTCAATTTTGACCATGCGCATAATTGGAAATATGTCTCCATTTGACACAACATTGGTCATCTTAATTGGTGACTTTGCACAACTTCTTACAAGATGGCACAAAACACACATTATAAAATGAAAAAATTATATGCAAAAGCCGTCATATAAAAAATGCTCCATTTTAGTTAGTAACTAAAACAACACTTTCTTTCAATTTCAATATAATATTCAACTAATTTTGAATATTTATAATTCATCAATATAATCTTGGAAAGAAAACCAACAATGAATGAAATACATAGGCAAAAATATGTTTGAAAACACCAACATGGTTACTTTATAAAAGGACTATGAGTTGTTTTTAGTCATTGTCATATTTTCATATATATATTTTTAAACAAAATCTTTTGCAGTTCATTATTAAAAATACATATAATTGCCCCAATATATCACATTTTTTGTGTTAGTCATTGTTAAATAAATATGAAAATTTCCAAATGTGTAGATTTTGCCAAATTTTGTGTTTCGGGTCCAAGCATGGTAAATTAGACTACAAATTTTCTTTGCAACATAAATGAAAATTAGTTGTCAAGTATGCTTTGATATATTGAACCTAAAAATATTATTTAATTCAAGGATTAATATGAACATTTTTTAATTTTGGAAATTTTTAAAATAAAGATTACATGTTTAAAGTAGGTTTAATTACATTCATGGGAACTCAAGCAAAGCTCATAGTTTACTTTATAGCCTTTAAGTAAGTTATAAGTAGATGAAATATTACATTTTTTAAAACTTTGAATTAATGAGGCCTTAAAATGTACTTGTGGCTTTTCACATTTTTCACATTCTAATAAAAATATATTTAGCTTCTAGGGTAAAAATAAGTTTGAAAAAAATATCTATTAGTCAATTTCAAACCTATTTTTGCTACACTAAAGTTTTTCAAATTTTATACTCAATTTACCATAAACCCAATGGAGGCATAGATGTATTTAGAACGAAAGATAAAAATTTTTAAAATTTATTTTCTTGTGTTTTTTGTAAAATATTGTCATATTTTAAAATAAGATTTTAGGAAGACTTACTTTTTGGTTTAATTTATCATGCTTGGACCTTTTCATCTTAAAAAGTTATCATAATTTTGAATCATAACAAAATATGCTTAGAACTATTTTAAGGTTTTTTTTTTGGTATCATAAACTATAAAATTTTCTTATATGTCATCTATGTTACACCCCATTTGCATGTGTTAAAGGACTTTTGAAAATTTGAAAATTTGAAAAATATTCTGAATTTCTAAAAATTTCAAATTCCATAACTTTTAAGTTGTGATTGCTTTTTGAGTGTGGTAGTAGGTTACTATCACCTAAATGTTTTACCATCAAAATTTTTTATTAAAATATTCCTTTATTTGGTCCTTTGCAAAATTGATTACTTTTGACATAGCTACTATTCAAGTTCAAGAATCATTTACTAAAACTAAAACTCAAAATTAAATTTAATAAAATTTTAATTTGAATTCCTTAGCCTTCATATTAGTCATTTAACACAACTTGAAATGATTAACTTAATTTTAAAATGTTAAAACAAAAGCATATGTAAAAAAATTTATAGTTTTCATCATTATCCAACATGATTTTTGGCTCCTTTGATGTATTTTTACTCACATGTGTTATCACAATGTTTCATTGGCAATGATTAATTGGATGATTACATTAATGCACAAACTAATCTTCTTTGTTCCCACTGGACAAAAAGGTGCCAATAAATATAACAACATTGCCTTTAAAAAAATTTCAAAATGTAAAATTTTATATGTACCACTATGGAAACCAATGCAACAAGTGTTCAATACGTTCTACCATGGCTAAATGATATTAGTTCAAATCACATTCATGTGACAATTGGTGCATTAATCATGTTCATAAAAAAATATGAACATGAGTAAAGGAACCATATATGGTGTAACCACAACTACCACATCCATCCTACGCAATATTGAAAATGAAGTGACTAGTATTGAATACAAAAAATAACTACATCTAAAATCATGCTCTTGAAAAAACACACATTTGACTGCACATACATATATGAAGCTTACTATTAAAAAACTTGTTCTCCTATAGTTTTAGCATACACCATGACTAAACACAAATCTTAAAGCACAATGGTTGCATCAAACATTGTAATTCATATTTGAAAAGCATTTGCACCTAAGTTAGCATTTGTTATAGAGTCAAAAGTCACAAATCATGCTAATTTGAAATTTGTTAGAAATTTGACATCATTAAACTTCACCCCTTCCTATCTGAAAAATAATTGAATTCAAAAGCTCCAATGTGTGACATACTATATGAGTATTCTCCCCTTCAACCTATTTAAACATTATGTTTTAGCTTCCCAAAAGTTTCACATCACCTTTGCTTAATTTAATCACAAAGTTCATTGTTCATAATTTTTGTATAGATAATTCCTTTAAATTGTATAATCTACCTCTATATTGAATAATTATTCCAAATAGGTTTTTCTATTACTTTACTTTGTATAGGGGTTTGCGCATCAAGACAAACAAGATGTCATATGGAGAATCCCATACTAAACATGTAATAAATATCCATGCAAAATGGCTATCAACTTGAAGGGATTGTACCTCCACATTTCCGCCTAATACTAAAACCATAGGTACATCATCTACCTCCTATTTCCAAGGTACTATGCTAATTATAATTATTTATGTGCAAGTCATATCTATGAAGTCTCTCTTTGTAATTCTAATATTGGTATGTGCAAAAACATGGAGTCCACTTACAACAGACTTCTTTTAAATGTCTAATTACTACATGTTTTAACAGGGCAATGGAAACAAAGAACTATGGTGAGTTTATGTGAGTTGTTTCTTAATTACACGTTTCATTTCTGGACCCCAAACTCAACCCAGTTATCACACCACATAAAACATGATATTTCTACATTGTAGCAATATTGTCTGTTTCAAACTTTCCTGTGGTGACTTAGAAGGTCAATGCTAGGGAGAACGAGGTGGATCACTTGCTGTGGTGGGATTGAGCGTTGGGCCGTGAAATTAGTGTGGAAATTGTGGGTTCTAGGTTAGGGAAGTTTGAAGGATTTTGAGGGCAGGTTCTGCACTCTTTTCAAGCATCTTAGATTGCAGAAGAAAGCCGTCTTGCAAAAAGTGCCGATTTTGACATAAATGCTTCTACAAAACCACAGCTATAATCTTAACAGAATCTGCTCTCAAAAACTTCCTTTTATGCCAGGTAATGCGCCGCCTAGGGCACATTCTGCACCTAGTTAGCCTATGGGCCTCACCCTACAGGCTCTCTAGGATGCAGAATGCGCCCTAGGGGGGCACCTGATCTGATACGAAAATGTTGTGGCTGGTCGCCTTCTGCTAGCTGCCATCAACCCATTAGGCTCTCTCTTGAGGCCGATTCCTACATGTAATTTGCCCCTCAATTTTGTCTCTGGAGCTAAATGCTGCTCTGCAACAATACTGTGCTTTCTGATACCCAATTTCTGCAATGACTGTGGAAAAGCAATAAGTGGATCATTATGAAACAAAGAGCATCTGTAGAAGTAATGGTGCACATATACCCTTGGCTTCCATTTCTCCAAATTCAAAGAACTGGTTCTGACCCTTGACTGGCGGTTCTCAATTCATAGATACGGTACTAACAATTAACCCTTAGCTGGGGTTCTAAGAAAATGAAAAGAACCCAGCCTACCCTAAACTGCTAGTTCTTTCATGAAACCAGTTGGTACTTTGAGGATTTTCAAAACCCAGCAGCAACCAGAGGTTCTTTGACTCTGAAAATTTTCCCAAAAACCAGGAACCCAGTGTTCTTTGCAGATCCTCAAAATTTTCAAAACCAAGGTTTTTTAACAAAATCAAAGAACCACATCTGTAACACCGGGTAACACTAAGCAGGCCTGAAGTAACATACTCTTCATGATGCAGGTGAAGGTGGTTGTTGAATCCAACTCAGAACTAGTAATAGTTCTCAAACAGTTTTTGATGACAGTTACATGGAAAGCTGAACACACACCATGTAAACTACACCCCCCCACACACACAGAGGTGTGATTAAGCCCATGGTGTTGCTGAACTCAAGTGTAAATTTTATCTAGAGGTACAGAGACTTGGCATATATGACCTAAATGGTTGAAAAACTAAAGGAACATCACAGAAGATTAGCTTGACTCTAAAACTAGATGAAATCTCAGTAGCTACAAAGTTTTTCAACTTCACAGAAACATCAGGCCCTAAAACTAAAGATTGGCTGTACTACTGTAATATAGTTAAACAGGTATGCACCTCTCCAAATTAGAAGCAAAGATGTAGAGAAAGTTGTTAAGCAGCATGAATGGATCATAATTAAGCATAACTAGTGATGGGCAGATTTCCTTTCTTGAAAATGGAGGACCGACTTTAAAACATTTGTTTGTTGGTTTGGGGAACTTGATGATCTTGTTTCAGGAAGGAATTTCGAAGAATATTAAAACATGCCTGGAAGATGGATTTGATATAGACTACTACACACTATGGAATTCGATTCATGTGGTCAACACACTCATCTTATTGTAATAATGCAGGATGAATATGAAATTCATCATTCTACTGTACTTGTGTAAACAGAAACCATGATACTTCCAGAGAAGGGAGAAACAATTTGCACTTTAAATGCCTGAGTGGGTTGATGGTAGCTGGAGAATAATATGGAACAACATATGGTTTGTAGTCTAAAGTAAGAACAATGCTCTTGATTGCTGATCATTTGAAGGTTCATATGAAGTTCTCATCACCTGGGTTCAAAAATTATTTTGTTGAAAGTAGCAGCAGCCTTGAACAAAAGTTTTCATGCAATACTACCACTGGTATCTCACAGCAATGCTAATGACTTAGTGATAATTTGAGAGATTACATGCTGCATCCTATGAGCATTTGCAGATTTGCTGCATAATTTTACTCTTGAGTCAGTTGGGAAAATCAGATTCAAAGTGATGATAAATATGATGCATCTTTGAGAAACATAATTAAGAAACATGGGTTCTGTTTATAAAATTTGAAGCTTGAACTACGCTCTGTACAGTACTGAAAATTTAGTTTGTAAGAACAAACAGTTTCGCTGCTGCTGTTGTGGGTCTTTTTCTGGGGGTCTTAAGTATTTTTTGTTACAGATCTAGTATTTGATAATCTCTCCAATTCTATGAAATTCGCTTTTCCAATGTATCTTTTGAACAAGACGAAATGCCACTGTGTTTTGAACAAGAATGAATGGCAATGACATTTTGAAGAATAAATGCCGTGTGTTTTGAAGACGAAGAAATTATAGCATACATGTTTTGAAGAACAAAACTTTCTTATGAAGCTTTGAATTCTATTACATCAATGGTATGTACATATTTTGTATTTTGAAGAAAAACTGACATCTGCTCAAGTTTTGATTTCTGTTGAATCAATTGTTCAATACATGTTTTGAACAGAAAACTGTCCGAGATTCGAGGACTAATTGATGCGAGCAAGTTCCAAGAATTTAGGAAGCAGACAGATTGCTAAGAGAGATCAGGACAGATCAGGATCTATAGACACAAAGTGAAAGATCGTGACTAGTCTGAAAGAATAACCATTTTAGAGGCAAAAGCTGGGAGCTAGTGAATGCTGAACCAGCTCAGATCTGAGCGAACTCAACTGTGTTTCAATGCTACAGAAGGTTTGGATCCGTCGTGGCCGTAATTACCAGCCTTGGGGCCATCTTCGCTTGCTGAAAGGATGCCAGGGAATCGGAGCATTGTGGTTGGAGGCTTGGCCAGGCCAGTTAGGAATGGACTGATCGAGGTCGTCGTCATCATCGTATTCTTCGTCGTTGCAACAGCCCTGCATGGCATCAACTCTGCTGGAAATGACAGGCCCGTTTCGTAATCGCATTAACGACGTGCACTGGACCCGGCGCCAGACGGCGAAGCACAGTCGTCTCCACTGGGGTGCAGCTGCTGTAGTAGTAGTGGGTGGCGAGGAGTCAGAGCTCGACAGGGATATGGAGCCATCCACAGCTTTCCACATGGTGACTTTGACGGATCTTCTGCTGATACGAGTCACTCGCCAGTACGCGTCCTTGCGCTTTGCTGCCACCTCTATCGCATCCATGTCCATCAAGCTCGGGTACGGGTACGTAACTCCCATAATTATTTCTAAGTAAATAGTCTTGCCTGAATCGGCGTGATGAAGCGCTGATATATTCACAGATCACAATCTGCGCGCAAACATGAATACCAGGGTGCCCCTGGAGGTCCTATAAGCTGAGAAGTTTAAAAGGCCATCACATGAAATACTACAACTTCCGCCACCATGAGTAACTCGAGAGAAAACGCAACCTCGCAAACGATGCATCCCATGCACAGAGAGAGACAGAGAGACAGAGCTCCAGGGAGAAAGACCCACGGGGCCGGCTTAAGCGTCACCAAGCCACAGATTCCTCTTCGTGTGTCGATTCGCAAACCAAGCACAAGACTCAATTCAGAAAACAACCGGATTCAATCACGAAGACGTTCAAGAGCTTGACTAGATTGGATGGAACATCATCTCATGTCTACAGCATTAGTTTCTAGAACTCATACGCGCAAGCGCAAGATCGAATCTGATGTTGCATTGTGCATGATCTAGGAATCGGCGCGCATGTGCAGAGTGCATTATAGAATCTCCAGCTTGCCTGCTACCTGCCTGCCAACCTGGGAAGAACCCAATTTCGCAAACTCAGACATAACTTTGTATGCAACTCCTGGCTAAAAACTGCGTTGTTTTGCCCAACAATTTGTTTTTTCTCTGTAATACAAAGGAAACAGCCTTGCTTGTCATGTAGGTATTCGTCTGCCATTTTTGGTCCACTCTTTCAGGCTTTTTTGCCCCCCCCAAAATTTCACGCATTTGGGATTTGTTTTTCCCACACTGAAGACAATTGACTGCTTTTCTGGGTTTCAGAATTTCAAATTTAAACTTTTGTTTTGTTTTTTTTCCAGGGCCTGAATTGTGAAGATCCTCAGGGTTGTATGTGCTTCATTTTGAGTGATTTAAAATGTTATGACAGCGCTACCTCAAGCTTTAGAAATCATCTTTGAAGTGCAAAGGAAAAAGAGTAATGAAAAACTAACAAGGAAAAAAAAAACTTTTCAACTTACAAAACATGAATTATTTATTTTTCCCTTCTCTTTGGACCCCTCTTTTTTTCAAACTTCATAACTTTCTTATTTCTTATTCATTTTAAACAATTTAAGATGGTATAGGGGCATCACCTGAAGTTCTACAAATCATCTTGAAACTCTAATAACAATAGAGAATCATACAAAAAAAAAAATTTGGGTGTTCAGTAATCAATTTTATAATGTTTGATGGTTTGTTTTCTTGAGTTTTTGACCCCTTTACTTTGTGGGGCCATAACTTTCTCCTTTCTAATCAGTTTTGAATGATTGTTAGTGTGTGAGATGTCCCAAGAAGAGGGTTCAAGTTTTGTTTGTACACCAGAAACAAGGGAGCCTTCCCCTTGGATCCGGCCTGCCTTGAGCACTGAAGTGTTCATCACTGGCTAGTTTACTCTATATGCTGCTTTCAGTAGATATAGCCAAAAAAATAGAAGTTTGTAGTGGTATATCACTTAGAGAGCACATAATACTCTAAATGGTAGACAATTGGATTTTATGAAAATTTTGCACAGGAAGAAATTGATAGGTATCAAAACTTCAAAATTGAAGACTTAATAATTTGGGTAACTTGGGTACAAAGGCTTTAAGAATTGAGTTCTAATTTGGGTCAAAACTTGCTGCCATTTGAACTTCCTATTTTGCACCCCTCCCCCCCCCCTCCCCCCCAAAAAAGGAGGGGGAATCGAATGCTTAAAAAAGTTACTCAAATTTTTGGGAAACTAGTCATGGAGTTGCAATTAGACATGGAATGGGTGTTAGGTCAGATGAATACACAGTACTTTTTATTATGAATTTGAACTCTTTGTTGTCTTCTCTTGTGAGTTGGGGGGCATTTGGGAAAGAATGTAGGGTAGAAATGCCTATCACCAAACGCTCACCTATTACCAAACTCACATTTTGAGCACTACCAACCTTATGACAAATTAAAGTATTCACATATATATACATCTTTTATCTTAATACCAAATGATTGGTAAAAGAAAATAGTGTTTGGTCTTTCCATTTAATTGTCCATGGATAGGGAACAAACATTTAGTCATGGGTGTGATCCCGTTTGATTTTAACCAAATATTGCACTTTCTATAAATTAGAGTTGTTGGTTGTGGGGGTGACGACTTTTGGCATGTCCACTTTCATGAACACAAATAATCAATGGGGATACAAAGATGGGTTGGTAAATGTTTGGAAATAAGTGTTTTTAGGTTTAGGATTGGGGTTTACAATGTTCAATATATAAATGTGGGCGCCCTAATTATAGGGAAGGTGTGGGACATTTCTAGATTGTTGTGGGGGTTGGGATTTTAAATGTTTGGTGAAATGACTAATTTAGGTCAAACTTGTAAACATGTGTAATTCATTATGGGGGTAAGGATTGTTTAATTCTGTGGCAAAAGAAGCCCATCCCCTACATTGGACACCCCTACTTTGGATACCCAACCCTTTGTAACTTGTTAAACTTTCTTGGCAAAAGTTGCACACACATGATATTTAAAGAATGTCTAAATATGCTAGCATTATGTATTTTGGGTTTTCACTATCAAGAGAGAAAGGATCTTGGCATGGTTGGGTGGACCAAAATTCAACAAAAAAAAAACTTGGCCCAAAGTCCATTTTGCAGTCTTTACAGTATGCATAGTGTTGACACATGATGATGACAAAATGAAATCTATCCATTCTTAGCATTTTTTTTCTATATGTGATTTATGCACTGTTAGTGATTTGTATAAGTCTGTAAAATTTCAAAACACCTTTGTTTTTAAATGCTATGGACTTTTAAAAATAAGGTGTGTTTTTTCAATAGTCAAAAGTTCATAGTGTAATACCTTCAATTCATATGATGCAAAAAAAAATTGCATTGCTTTTATTAATACATTTCCACCTTGAAACCAATTCCCTAAACAAGTTCTAGATCCATCATTGAACCAAATTAAAGTCCATTAGCTTAATTGCAATTGGCATTACACCCCGATTTTTCAATTTCAAAAGTCCATAGCTTTTGGGATTTTATGGTTTTATGCATTTAAAAAAATTGCACCTAGAAAATATTAAAGTCTATTATTTGAAAATGAGTCCCTATTAACTAAACCTAACATATATAATAATATATAACACTTGCAATCACACCCATTGTAAAAAAACACTCTTGTGATGCCAAAATTGGTCCACCCTACCATGCCAACATTTGAAAGCATGTCCAAAATTCTAGAACATGTTCAACAAGAATTGCATAGTTTTTTTGAGATTCTAGTTCCCAGGTCTTTGTTGTATGGAGGGCAAGCTAGTTCTAGTAAAACAACAGTTCAAGAAGTAAAAGTAGAAAAAGAGAATAAGGCCAACAAAATTATGCTTCATCCAATGAAACTAAAAGAAGAAATTGTAGATTTAAAAGTAGATCCTACATTTATGAAACCATATTCTCATATATAGATAAAGTTTACATTGAAAAATTTATACAAGTATATATATTATCGTTGGGTTGTTAAATTTGTGAAAAGTCCTTTGGTTTGAAGGAGAAAGGGAAATCACAAGCAATGGGTAGTAGCAAAGTTGCATAGTCAAAGATTCATTCCAACTGCCTACATAAAAACTACAAATGAAAACTTGGTTTAGTTAGATTTTGAAAATTGGTTCCATTTCATTTCAGATGCTGGAAAAAAGGAACAACACGCACAAGTTATTTACCTTGGACTAATTAAGTTTTTGTATTCATGTTGTGATTTAAGGAAGAACAAAGGCACACTTCTTGTCAATAATGCACAAAAACCTCCAATTTGGTGGAGGTTTGGTCTTTAGGGGTCCAACCAGCCGTGAACTTCAATGTAACATGAAGGAGGAGGAATAGTGTGTTAGACCAACTAACACTTAACAAAAAAAAATGATTCTTTAACCTAAATCACAACCACAATAGAAGTCAACAAGGTTTATTAAGTAATTAACTAATCTAAGAAGCAATTGGAGAATTGAAGACTTAGAAGAGGTTGTGGATGCAATTGAAAGAAGGTTTATTTCATTGAGAATGGTAAGTTGGTATTGGAACATACCTTTGACAAGCCCATTAGACCATCTCACCAGTAAGACTATGTTAAAAAAACATGGCCCACCTGGAGTCTTATCAGCTAACGAGGAGGCAACAATTGTTGAATGGGTATTTGGAATGCAAGAATGCAGCTTGTCAATATCCTTACATCAATTGAAACTCAAAGTGGCAGAATTAACACAGACCCGTGCAACATTATTCAAGAATGGCATCCCTAAAACCTCATGGTGGCATTGGTTTAAATGAAGGCACCTTGAAATATCGATTCGTTTGGCAAAAGGATTAGATATTTCCTAGGCACAAGGACTAACCCCAATTGCCTGCAATTCTTTGTATGAGAATTCACAATAATTATACAACAAACACAATTATTTTCCAAACCACAAATGGAATTGTGATGAAACTAGTATTCAAGTTGGTAGGCAATATGGCACATGAATGCTTGCAAAAAGGGAATCACAACAAGTCTACAACACAATACCAAAGTCAAGGGAATGGATGACAATCATTTATGTAATAAATGCAACTAGAAGCATCCTTCCTAACTTTTGCATTTTCAAAGGTGAGAAGATTAAAGAGGATTACATTCAACAATGTAGGCCAAGATCTTGTGTGGCAATGCAAAAAAAAAAACATAGATGGCATGTTATTTGTTTAAGCATTTTTAAAAATTTTATTCAATCAGTAATAGGAAGTTTGTCTCAATAGAATATGCATCTTTTAATTCTAGACGGACATGTATCAAATGTTACTTTAGAAGCAATCAAATAAGCATATGAAATAGGGCTAGATATGATTACCTTTCCATCCCACACTTCCCACGCTTTACAACTTTTGGATGTTAGTTGTTTTAAGCCATTCAAATCTGCTTTTAAAAAGGAAAGAGATGAGAGCATGTTCAAGAATAGCCATAGATAGCTAAACAAGGTTACATTAATAGGTTGGGTGGATAGTGCACTCAATCAGTCACTATCCAAGCAAAACATCAAAGCAAGGTTCATAACCACAAGGATATGGCCTTTAAACCCTAGGGCAATGGACAACCGAAGTAGACCCAACAGATTGTATACATCAAAATCAAATCTGGACATATTAAATGATGAAGATGGACAATTAGAAGGAGTAGTAGATGGTAGCCAATGGGGCGAAGATAGTGTTGCAACAGAACTAATCAACATCGCCACAACTTCGTAAAATGAAAGTGAATCTACCCAAGATGATTGTGTGCAATCAACAACATGATACTATGTTTATGAACTTAAATATGAACATGCTACAACAGGAGTACATAGGTCAAGTGAAACCAACATGGAAGCTAAAGTTGTTTGCCTTGCTAACTTTACCCAAGAACTAATAATTAAAGCCAACCCTATTCAAAAACCAAAAGTTGAAATCAATTATGCCCAAAAACTAAGAGCTAAAACAATTGAAGTCATGTATGCAGTAGCCCGAACTCCGCAAGTGTTCCCTATTGCCAACATGTTATTGCTATCAAGCTTGCCTACAAGGAGAACAAAAGGAACAGAACCATTAGTAGGCTATTCCAAGTTTCATGTTACACCAAACCAATACTTGGGCATTCTACATAAAAGAATTATGTAAAAAGAAATAGGAGACAAAGAAAGGGAAATTAGAAGGCAAGGGAAGGAAACTAGGACCACATAGCAAGCAATTATAGCAATTAATGCAAATATCATGAGGATCCAAAAGCACATTAAAGGATGAGAAAGAAAAATTTTCAATAGTGTTTGGTTTCTTGTAAATATGAAGGAAGTGAGAGATAAATTGCACAAGCAAATTGCAGCTAATGTGTTAGCCCAAGTGCCTCTTTCTAGCAATTTGAATTTTGGCAATACAACACCAAAACAAAAGGAGGTTAGAACAAAGGCAAAAGTTCAAATGTTAGGTAGGAGATGTGTTGCAACAAGAATGCAACAACCAATTGTTGTAGGAGAGCATGAACTTCTTATAGAAATGCAACAACAACCAAAAGAATAAGAAGTTCAAGTAGGAAGGCAACAATTGCCTATAAGAGAACATGAAAAACTTGAACTTGCTACCATGAATGCATCAACCAATCTCTAAATAACATTGGTGGAGATGGGTGGAGATGAGAATATATGACAAAAGAAAATCTTTTGAGATCATAGGAGTAAGTTTTTGAGGATCACAACAAGTGTTTGGAAGAAGGGATTAGAACAACAAGAAGATCAAGAGGCGATAAGTTTTGGAAACAGGGTAGCACATAGTTAGTTAAAAATAGGGTAGCAAGTTTTTTGGGAAGGCTGGAAATAGGGCAAGACACACACACACACACTCACACACATGCTAGTGTCTTCCCTCATACATGCATGTTGGTGTAGCATTGTGTTGGTGTCTTCCTACACACAGATGTGTTGGTGTTTTCCCACATTGCGTTGGTGTCTTTCCACACACACCCAAGAACATCATGCGTGCTAGTGTCTTCTTGCATGCACACAAGAAAATCGTGGCATCCCATGCATTGTTGTTGTTGCTCCTCCTTTGAAATGACACAAGGCTACAATACAACACTAACAAGAGATGCTTCTAAAGCAAGGTTACAAAGAAGGATAGGAAGAGCTTTTTAGATAGCTCTCCAAAGCTTGGAAGAGTTTGGAAGAGAGAGAAAGCTCTGAAGAGGTTGGAAATGAAAAGATCCTGGAAGCTATCAGCAGGGACCTGGATTATGAAATCTGAGGATGCATGTGTTTTCTGTAATCTTGTATCTTTGAAAAGGACACCACATTCCAAACCCCTAAACCTATAAAATGACAATGCCTCCAGCTATTCATTCAATTAGGGTTATTAGTTCAATATTTTAAGGTTAATGAACTATTGCATTCCTAAGATCATAGATTGAAAACCCTATTTTAGGTTTGATCATAACCATTGGTGTATGATGAACCATTTTCAACAAGAAGTTGAATATTTTTAGCATTCATCTAGTTTGGTTATAAGTGAGAATTTGACATGTGTGAAGTTCACATTGATCATCCATAGGTGTGCATGTGTTTATTCATCAGTGGTTTTAATGTTTGATAAGATTTGTATCCAAAGGAAAAAGGTTTTTACTTTAAAAAATCATAAATTTTTTGTTTTTTTATCAAACTGAACAATTCAAATGGCAAGAGGTGTGTAGCTAGATGGAGCACAATTTGTTTTTGGATATCAAAACTAGAAAAAGAACACCCAAGGTGTTAGAGGGCTCCAATCTCTTAAATGTTTGGCGATAAACATTTCTACCCTATATATTTCTCATTTGGGGCCAATGTGTTGGGATGTTATTTTGATGTGCATAAATGATCTATATACCTATTTTGTGTGTTTTGTAATATGTGCAAAGGTCATGGGTTGAATGAGTGTTGTGTGGGTACTTGGTGTTTGACCAAAGTTTAAACCCTTATTTGATTTTTGAAAACCAAAATCCAAACAACTTGGCTTTAATCCTAGTAATGTTTATATTATAAGAGTCCTTATGCAATCTTAGAGTCTTAGAACTCAGACCTAGGACCCTAACCCCTACCTAAACCCACAACCAAGACCTTGTAAAAAACTTTTAAAAAACTTGTTGAGTCCCATTTCATGTACACTCACTAGGTCCAATTTTAAGTTAGTTCCAATTAGTCCATATGTCTATTAGGTCTGGTTCTTAGATTTGAATCTAAACTTGAACCCAACTAAACACCTAAACCCAACCATCATTGGTATGAACCTTGGTATTAGAAACAATACCCACCTTGGTATGTAATGTGACCAAGATTTAACATATATTTTGAGATTGAAGGTTTTAAAAATTTTGTGTACATAACAAACTAGGCTTTGTATGATGGAGATAATGCTTGCTATTCGTGTTTTGCCAGGTTTTGTCGTGCTTCATTCAAGTCCTCAAGATTGCTTACACATGCATGAAAAGTTAATATTATTTAGGAATGAGCAATAAGGAAGGGAAAAGTTGTATCAAGTAATGAAGAGAAAATGAGAGGGGAATTGTATAGGGAGTCAAATCTTTTGGGAGTTGTATAAGGTTGATGAAATATCAATTTTTGCTTCAATGCTTGGATTTTTCAAAAGAGTCATAAGGACATACTAGATCAAGGTTCATATATCCTTAATATCAAATTTTCAAAGAACTAAAATCATCCCATACTCATATCCATATTGAAATTAATCTTTTTATACTACATCTATATCATTCCCTTGACATTAGTTACATATTAAAACCATCATGATTTCTTCCCTAGTGTTGGCTTGTTATAACTTCTTTTTTTCATAACCAATTAGGTTGGGTGTTTTTTTTTTTGGACCACACAAGTTAACAATATCAATTTATCTTTTAAAAAACATTCATGTGATCAATTTCATTGTCAAAATAATATATGCACAATTTTTTGATCTACTAATTGTTTATTATGCATAAGGGTTAGTTCTCAAATACCCACCTTGAGAATAGCTAGTTATACATGTAGGTAAGATAAGTTTTAAAGATTAGTGTTTCATTTTGTAAATAAGTTTTAGTAATAGAATTTATTTTAAAATTTTAGTTTTTTATTAATCCATGGTATTATTTTCAAGGATAAGACTAGTGTGGCCTGTGCATTGGTCCAAGTGTTATCATGTCCTCAACTGATTTTTCCTTTCAAAACGTGGTCTTTTGGAATTTATTTGAATTTTCAGTAGTAGAAATCATTTAAAAATCAAAATTTCCCACATTCTGAATCCAAATCTTACCAAATAAATTCCATTAAATCTTGCTCATCAAGATCTTTCAAACAACATCAAAAGCACATTTCAATTCCTGAAAAAATTTCAGCTATGATTTAATTTAATTTTTAGTGAAGAAATCATTCAATATTCAAGAATTTCTACACCGCAAGTCCAAACACCATGAAACCAAGCCAATGCACCCCTCCTCCTGGAGAGCTTTCCAAAGAGACCAAGAACACAATCTGAAGCATCTTGGTTTGGTGGGAGTTCATAAGTACAAAACAAAACAAACAAACAACCTTCCTTCATAATTAGATTACTAGAATGTGGATGCTAAAAATGTCCATGGTGCTAGGTGGCAAGAGAAAGCACAAAGCACATAATGTGCTAGCAAACACCATTTAGGTCAATAGTCACATATTGACAAGAGAGGAGCACATAATAAAACATAGTGAAAGCTTTTTTTCAATAAAATTTGGTATAAGCCACATTTCAAGTCACCTAATGTCTAACATCAAGGAATGTGAATGTGCAATCAAGGAATAGATAATACATATTATTAAAAATTGAAATTATTTTTGTTCTAACTTCAAAGTATGTGATGGTACTTTGACATGTTCATAAACATGTTTAAAGTTTTCGAATTCATAACTTACTTGGATGAAATTCCAATCACCCAAGTAAGTTATTAAAATTTGAAAATTCCATACTTGAACCAGAAGGGTCTTGTTGGTTCTTTAGATGAGATGTACCAAGTGTGTAGGTTTGTTTTCTAATTTAAAAATAAATAAAAAATTATTGGACTATTAATAACCTTATTGATAACCATGATAATAATTGAATGTTTTTTCAATAATTGGCGAACATTGGTTTCTTGCATCCATTGTATTAGACATAACAATATTAGCCTAGTATGTGTCAATTGTGATATTTTCACATTAACACTAGTGGGAATCCTTTCTAGATCCAACAACAAAAATTGGGATGAGAGAAAATCAAATAAACAATTTTTAGATTATTTTGATTTTTGGGTGGATTTAGGCAAAATATAAAAGATACATTATTTTTTAATGTTTTTCATAAGGGCAAAAATATCTTTAGATGATTATAGGTTTAGGCAATCCATGAAGGATGTAATTGTTGATGTTTTTCCCTCTTGATATAAGAAAATGAAAAGTGAAACATGGTGATGAATTTGGTTGAAGTAAGAAACTTTTCAAATTTTAATATGTTTTCCCTTTGATATGCCACCAATTGCTCAACCACATTGATGTGATATGAATTAATTGATACAAGATTTAATTGAGGGGACAAGATTGTTTAATCATGTTATCCGTAAAGTATCAAAAAACAAGGGTGAAAATTTCATTTTTGTAAAAAACACATGGTGTAATCAAAAACACATGGTGAAGAGGTGCCATAAGAAAAAAAGATGAGGCCAAATTCAAAAATGCACTAATTTTGGTCATTTATAGATTTCATCCCATATACATTTTTTTGGGGTGTGCACCATTTGACATTAGGGATGATTGTAACAAAAAATAGGCTTTTAAGATGTTTGCATTCTTTGTGTGAGTTATTGGGTTTGAAATGAAAAGGAGGGCTGGAAGGGTGAAAGCACATTATGATGGCCAAAAAATGTTGTCAAAAATATATTTTTTCAAAATTGTGAAAATTTCAATTTTCACTAAGCTAATATTAAAAGAAGTTTTCATGAATACTCAAAGTAAGGTAGTTCAATTGCCAAATAATGCAATTGTCAATGGAAATTACTTTTTTATTAATATTAAATGATAAAAAAAATATTTGTGAAAAAATAAATGTTGTCACGATATATTGCAAAGTGCAAATATATTTTAAATTGATAAAATGCTTAGTCGTATATTAAATATGAATTGATTATACCATTTCAATTACAATTGCAAAATTTCATCTAATTTCACAAAAAATGTTTGGACAAGTTTTCATTCAAATGAGCATAATTGGGTTGAAAAAAACATTTTGTGGAAAAATTATTTTCATTTGAAAGATGGAAAGAATTATGTTAGAGGCTTTTATATCAAAATTCATTATATATGTTTATTAAAATGCTACATGAAATTAAAAAAAACTGGCCCCAAAATGCACCTGAAAAAGAAAACATTTTCTTGCTTAAAGTGGTGCCCTTGATAGTATGCTTTCACTTAAAGGTGGTTGTGAAAGGAGATCAATTTTTGTTTTGAACATTGAGAAAGTAGGTATGTTTGAGTGCTAAGAGAGTGCTTGAAATGTTTTTAGATTTGTATGAATATCAATAAAGTTCACTTGAGGGAGGAGGTCACATGTTTGAAAGAAAATGTTGCATGTTTGAAAAATGTTGGTTGATAGATGCATTAATAGAAGTGGAAGATGTTGAGCATTTAAAGAAGGTCAATAAATACTTGTCATTTATAAGTCATTAGGTTTTAGATTAAAACAATGTGTCAAATTGCAAGCCTTTAGAACCATGATCACAATAGTAACACACTCTTGTTAAGATGAAAAGGTTTTTTTTTATTGTTTAGAGAATTTTACAATTTTGGAATCTACATTGTTGTGTGTTTGGTTTCTTTTCACTTTTTGTTGCAAGTTTATGAGTTTGTGCAAACTTTAATGGAAATAAAATTACTTCAATATTGTAAGAAACCTCCTTCATACCTTCATGTCAAACAAACCTTCCACCCAAATCTTATGAATTCATGTATACCCAAAACCCAAAGCTAGAATTATATTCAGGAAAAAAATATAGCTTGTTGTCTTCTTTTTTAACTATTGTTATGCAACACATTTTGCCTCATTTGCCTTTGATGCCTTCAATGTTTTGATGTCTTTGTTGAGTAAATAAGGCATGGTTTATGGTTGTAAGTGAGAATCTTCCTTGGAATGCATTGGAGGGAAAGAAAGTTGACCATAGGTCCTACCTCCAACACCTTGCCACTAATCGTACCCCAAGGAAGTCACTCCAAATGCACTTTGAATTTGAGCTTCAAACTTTGAAGATGTGTGTGCTACCTATTGACTGAGTTTATCCAACTTTTTATGATTTAAAAAGTGATTTTTCTAATGTCATTTTATGTAGTGTGAAACAATTCCCTTTGTAGAGCCACATTGTTGTGTTTTTCCATCATTGTCCAATTTTGAATGGGCACAAATTTTGTACAAATTTCAATTGAAATTATTTCATTTGCAACCAATTTTAGTTACTTTCCATTTGTTTCATTTGCTTTGATGTGCTTTCAATTTGGGTGCCATCTTGTTGAATCCAAAATTTGTAAATGCATGTCGCTATGACTCTTTTTGAATGCAAACTTATAAAACTTCATTGTGTCTGAGTCTCTTTCTCCATCCCTCATTGTCTTTCTCCTTTCATTCTATCTATAAATGTCTTTTTTTATATTTGTTTTTCTAAATCTATAACATTATTTCTTTGTGCTCACAAGCAACTACAAAACCTCACTCTATCTTTCTCCACTTTATCTCTTTTTGTTTATATTTCTTTTGATTTCTCTTTCTCTATTTTTTTCATTTTGTTTCCCTTTCATTTCATCTAATTTGCTTTGCATAGCCAAAATAGGACATGAGTTTTTAAGACAAAAACCCTTAGCATGTGTAGTTGATTCCACCCCATATAAAATTATTAGTAGGTATTCCTTCCTTTTTGAAAGGGAAAACCTTATTTTAAATTGGGATTTTTTTTTTTGACTTTTTAGAAGTGGTCGAAATCCTTTTTGGTGGATTTTGTTTGATTTTATTACTTATAGTCCTTTTGAAATATAGGGCCTTACATTGCTTTGTCTATTTGTAATTTAAGCTTGTCATAATTCTTGTTAGGTTATTGATAACTAGGTACATGCATGATATGGTGTAAAAAGTTTTAGAGAAAATTAGGATTACATATATTATAAAAAGTAATAACATGTAAGATTTCACTCACTTTGAAATTTTCTATAGATCACATGTAGTTAATTTAAGTTTTAAATATAAAATAAGTTATTAAACCCATCAATATTGGTATAGTAAACTCTCTCTAAACTAATACTATGTAAACTAATATTCTCTCTAAACTAATATGCGAGCACAGGCCTGTGGCGGGCCTCATACTTAATCTAATAATTCTCCATAAACTGATATTCAATATTTTTTTCCGGTCCCATAACATTTTATAAACTAATACATCATACATATGGCACCAAAAAAGTGATGAAATCAGAGGAAACACCTTCGAAAGTACAGAGTTAGATGCGTTGGAAGAAGCTATCAATATTCCTCTGTACCAATTACTTTGTCCTGATCATACTCACACTGTCCTTCATATTCTGTGAGGCGGCAATGAATGGAATACCCGAGTCGTCTTGCTGCATCCAGAACCTTTCCAGCATCTCAACCATTTTGTAGGCTTCGGCAGCACTCACTACAGGGAGCTCTTAGCTGTCATCTACTTCATCGTCGTTGACTTCCATTTGCAGGCCTGACCATTCCTGGAGTTGATCTTCGATGACATTGTCCACATCGGGTGTGTAAGTAGTGACTTGCTCCTCTGGGTAGTTCAACAGATTCTTGATGTCCATTGGGTTGTGATAATGGAACTGCCGGACTTGCGACTCGAGGTCTTTGATGACTTCTGGATCTAGTCGGCAATCCTCACTAGCATCAATGACTGGCTCCTTTGTTGAGCGGATCTTGTAGTGGCGGGAGCAGTTGAAAATTGTTTCCGGCTTCACTTCATATGTCCATGCTCAAACAACCATCTAAATGGCACAGAGGATGTTGATCTTCTTAGGGTTGGCGACATTGTCCTCCAAGCGTTGCAAAAGAAGCTGGTTGAAGCGACGACGGTAGTACGCCTTGAAGTTGCGGATGATCCCACATTGCATGGCTAGATCTTCGAGGTTGTGGTTGGGGGCAGGTAGAAGACTGTGGTATTTCTTAGCTGGATGTGGTTGGGAAGCTGATCAAGGGGAATGTGGCCACTAAAGTTATCCGTGATGAGGAGGACTTTGCGCCTTGAAACATGGAGGTCAAACCCCCTGAGCCACTCTAGAAAAATTTCCCGCGTCATCCAAGTGCTAGAGTTGTTCCGGTACTAGCACCTAAACGTGTTCTTGTTTATGTTCTTGAAACAACGCAGGTTCTTATACTTTCCAATGACCCAAAGCATGAGCCTGTCACTACCATCTCCATTACAGCAGATGGCGAAAATGATCCGCTCCTTGTTTTGTTTATGGCCCTCGAGTTGCTTGCTTGCAAGAGAGTTATCGGCTTGGAAAACAATCACAATCAGTTATATCATGTTTAGACATTTACAGTAGACAAATCTAAACTTATAGTACCTGCATCCGATAGAAAAGTCCAGTTTTGTCCATATTATAAATGTCCTTCCACGCATACTGATCCAGGACGTCACGTATGGCTAGAAGGGTGCTGGTAAGAGCAGCCATGTCAACAAAACCACTTTCACCGAAGCGGCGATAGGACCTAATGCCATGGTGGGATTTGAATGCCTCAAGCCAGCCATTTGAAAATTCAAAGGGCTCATGCCCAGGATAAAGCCGATCTAGAATCTTCGTTACACTCTCTGACAAGCTCACCACTCACATTTGCCCACTCTTGGTTTGCCCAAAACCACTTGACTAATGCGGACTCCATTTTCGGGTACCTAACTGTCCGCTGGCGCTTAGCATTGAAGTTGGTCTCATTGTTAGACTTAGCGAGAATCTCAGTCGACCATTTCAGTGTGGTAGAGATGGTAGCTTGGCTAACTTTGATACTGTGGTTATCTTTGAACCATTTGATCAGGTCTTTCTGTGAAAGTGGAGGATTGTTTCTTTTGTACTGGCAAAGAGCTATGCGGACCTTGTCCGTCATAATGGTATGAAAAGTTCCTTTCTACGACATTGTTCTACTCTTGCTTTTGGGGAAAGGGTTTAGACAAGATTGACTAGCTGACTGCCCACAGCCCCTTTTATAAAGTGAAGGAGGGTATTCTGAGAATACTTAGAGTGCAGCTTTCCACAACTTCATTTTCTGCCAAGATTTCTAGCACTCATGTCATATGATCTTCTATGTGCTTCTTTGATCCTCCACCAAGTTCCACAAGGTTCCGTTACCTTCCCCAATGATCCATGACCTTCTACTAACCTCCATGATTTTTGTTACCCCCCATATAATTTGTGTAAACTAATATCCTCCATAAACTAGTATCTTCCGGCCGGTCCCAAGGATATTAGTTTAGAGAGAGTTTACTATAGTTCTATGATTGTGTGAAAATACACCAATAATTTTATAAACATTGATTTAGAACCTTATTTGGTAGTATAATTTTTTTATTAATTTTGAAAATTCATTCTCCTTATGTAAAATGGTATAAATAACATTTAGCCCATCTACATCATTAATGGAAGAACATTTTACAACTTGAAAAGATCACAATTTTCATCATTATTATAACATAATGTATTTACAAATGTTTTAAAAACATCTGATATGAACTTCACAACTTGAAAAAAAATATATATATATATATATATAGTGAAAAAAAATTTAGGATTAATAATTTCAAGTGTGAAGTTTGGGTGATGCATGTGTAAAAAGTTTATCAGTATTTTAGCTCCTTTAAATATATGATTATACTTTTCCTTTATTGAATCAAAATGTTTCATTAACCTATTTGGATTTCAATCCCCTCATGGGCCATTCCAATCAAATTTGGGAATTTACATGATTTTGCTATGAATTAATTAAAATAAATTTGGAAAATTTTAGAAACCTAAAACATAAACCTAAACCCCAAGACTTAAACTTAAATGTAACCCTAAATTAAAAACCTTAAACTTAAAAGTATATCTAAATCCTATACTTAAACCTTAAACCTAAAGCTTTAAAACCTAAAATTCATAGTATGATTGTGGATACCTATGATGGAAATATATGAACAACCCATGGTGATCCACCATGATTGTGTTGTTCATGTAAATAACATTTTTTTCTCGCCCATGAAACCATCTATGATGGGATGAGTTGTTCCAAGGTTTTCAAATTTGATGACGGTCCCATCAATAAATTTAATGTAGTCATGAAATTGTGAAAGTTATAAAGCCAAAACCCATTGCTTTTTGACAACTTTGGGCCATTGGATCTCATTGGCAATTACAAAATTGAGGCAAGATGTAATAAATATGTCATCATCATTTATTGCACTCTTGCTTCAATTCCACATGAAAGCATCATACTTAATCACATTGTCATTTTTCATGTACAAGATGAAAATGAGCAAATGTTATTCCAAAGCCAACATGCATGGTCACTAGGACATCTTGTAACCCTACATTGGGAATGATTGATTGTTCATTTTCTTCCTCCAACTTTGTCCATGTGAAATATTCCCAAATGTTGACACACATGATTGTAGTCTGCATTGTAATCCAATCATCTTCCACAATTCCCTCAAGAAAATTTTCATTGCTACTAGAAGAGTTCGAGTCAAGACCCAGTATAATGAACTCCAAAGGTGGCAACTAGGATGGGCCCTCCAAAAGAAAAATGAAATGGGACTCACAAAAACCTTCAAATTTTTTTTTTATGTCACTTAACACTACAAATTGAAATGGAAGATTTCAAATTCTAAAGTGAGATGAAATTGAGAAAAAAGGATAGAAATGCAATCACTCCCAATTATATATCATAATACCATTACCATTTTGACAACAAATTGCCAAATAATTATTTAAATTTGAAAATTTAATTTCAGCACCTAATTTTTTGATTTTGAAAATTTTGGCAGGTAATTATTATACAAAAATAAAATAAAAATTTGTCATTGGTATGAAATAGTTTAATGTCTTTAGATTGCTTCAGTTTTAAATCAATGTCATGGAAGGTTTGGAGTTCAAATCTTGACAATTGACCTTTTAAATTCATCAAAATTTCGGCACAAATAATAAATGATTTTTAAAAATTTCAAAAAAATAAAAATAATTTAATTTATGCCAAAATGTTAAAGATACTATGATAATATCAAGGGCATCAAACGAAAAGCTCCACCAACCCCATACTCTCTAAACCCTAAAAATAAAACTTGAACCCCCACCCAATCATAAAAAGAATTCAAAAGTTGAGATAAATACTTGGATCCCTAGGTATCCCCTAAACCCTAAAAAGCCTCCCCAAACACACATTTCCGCTCCCCCTCCCAAATTCAAAAAGTTGCAATTGTCAACTTTTTGAACTGTGCACCTATTTTAAGGTGGTGAAAGGCGCTCCGCCTAGTTAACCCCTTCCTCACCCCCTTCTTTTTTCCAAAAGCACCTACAGTCAGTCAGTCGGGGTGACTTTATGAACGACTACAACTCAGGGTGAAATTTTATTTTTGGGTGTGAGACACCCTATGAAATTCATGGTGACTTCACCTATAACTTTGTTGAATCATTGAGAATTTTTAGGGTAATGGAATCCTTTTGAAACTATTATACATATTGTGGTGCTTATAACATAAGACACCTTGAAAAAAATGAGATATATAAAATTATCCTTCAAGTAACCTTGTCTTTGGACTTCTCTTTCATTTTGGAATTATTTAATCATTCATAAATGTTAATTATTGTTGAAAAATGAAAATTAAAAAATGAACTCAAGCAAGGAGGAGCAGTTTTCTCATAAAGGAGGGTGAAGAGTATCAGTTTTTTTTTTTTTTTTTTCCATGAAGGAATATTTGTTGCAAAACATTCATAACTGTGACATCTAAAATGAAAGCAAAATCAAAACTTAGGTTGAAAGTCAATTTACCACCAACCTAGGGAAAAGGGCATTTCAGCCCTTGTTGATTAACAATTTAGGTGTTTTGTTATCCTAGTGTTGATCTCACCTTGAGCTCATTCCCTTAATGAGAAAATTGCAGGTCCACCCTAAATCCTCTTCCTTTTGTGGATATATTTAATGTATTATGAAAATAAAACTCATGAAAACATTAGTTCACTGTGAGGAATGGTTACCCAAGTCTTTTATGACATAAATGGTTGGTTTCAAATTCATAATAAATATCCACAAATTATTGACATCCTACTAATTATTTTGTTAGGAAATTGCATAACCCAACATCATGACTGTTTTCCACTTTTTTTCTTCTGTTGGCAAGAATAGAAAAATAGATAAAATAGTTGAAACTCAAGGTTGAATTGCACTTCATTTTGTGCTCCGAAAATGACTCTCTTTTCATTTCTATGTGTATTTAGAGGTGTCTTCCGAAGGAGAAGAACCTAGGGCATTAGGCTAGGAGAAGATCCTCCTATTCTTATATGTTTGGAAAGAAAAAGAAATTTTATGTTTTCCCACATTCCCAAGGAGGACAAAAAAAAGAGAAGCTGTAGTATATGTATGTGCAGGCTCCTTTTGGGTTCAACTGATATTTGGAAACACCCTCAGACGCACACCCTAGCGTGACCCTCCCTCAGGAGAACCCACTCAAGGGGAATCCCCCTACAACATGTAGCACTAGACCATGCTCCATGTTTCTCATTAGCATGTCAACTTAGTTATAACATGTGTTATTGAGTCAACTTGTCACAAGAGGCTTTTGGGGGGCAAACTTTGCTGAGATAGAGTTGGGAAACCATTTCGTCCACCTTTGAACGTTAGAAGATGATTTTAAGACTATCCATCTATGAAGCAAGGTAATTTGTTTATTTGTTTTGTTTTGTTTTTATTAGATTCACCAAACTGGGATGCTTCAGATCATGTTCTTGGTGTCTTTGGACAGCTCTCGATGAGGAGGGGTGCATGGGCTTGGTTCCATGACATTTGGACTTGTGGTGCAAAAGTTCTTGAACCGTGAATGATTTTTTCACTGAAAATTAAAATAAATTGTAGCTCAGAATTTCGCAGGAATTGGACTGTGCCTATGGTGTTGTTGGAAAGATCTTCATGAGCAGGATTACTGGAATTTATTTGGTAAGATTTGGATTCAGAATGTGAGAGACATTGATTTTTAAGTGATTTCTGCCACTGAAAATTCAAATAAATTCCAAAAATCCAGGTTTTGAAAGGAAAAATCAGTTGAGGATGTGGTAACAATTGGGCCAATGGCACAAACCACCCTAGCTACAATGTGAAAAACTCATTATACCTTAAAATTTTCTTCATTTCAACTTCCAACTCAATTGCAACTAATAACAATTAATTTCAAACTTTAAAAAAATACATCAACTTTACAATCATCCATGCACTTCCCCATTCAAGAAGCCATGATATGAAACACATTGTTATCTTTTACTAATAACATGGAAGTCTAATTTTATCATAAGGCTTATCATTCAAAAACCTGTAAGCTTCAACCTTGTTATTGTGTACCCTCACCTCTGACTCATACCCACCCTGCAACAACAAAGGATGGTCCATAATGAATGTCCAATAGCTTGGCGATAGCTTTCACATTGACAAAATGAATAATTATTTCTCTTAGAATTTCATTTCATTTTAAAAATTATTATTATTGTGTGATATACTATATTATTGAGACATAAGTAATGAAATTATGTAGATAAACATAGATTGCAATAATCACTATGAAAATTTTCAACACCTCAACTTCATATTTTCACAAAATTTATTTCAACAACATTTAAAGCATTTTGATGATGAAACTAACCCAACCGGGTGAAGTGTTGAAAGTATCACATCTTCATCTAGCAGCTGCTCTGATAGAGCATCTCCACCCCACACCTGCAAACACCCCTTTTCGTTACGTCTTGCAGCAAGATGGCGTAAATCCTACTGCGCTCCTGTATCGATGTCCATTTTGCAGTGGTCATTTGAACTCCTTTACAATCTTTTTTGTACTATGGATGTGGACAGTGCCTATTACTCGTCCAGACGTAAAGACATAAATGGTCTTTGCGTGTTTAACGGGACTTTTATGACGTTTATGGGTTGGGACAGTGATCATTAAACTCTATTCTATTTTAAAATTTACAGTTTTGGGTGGAGATGCATCTCCACCGGTGCTCAGTATGTGACTACAGACAGTAAAATTTATTGTGGAAAAGTCAAAATGTGCCGGTTTAGCTCAGGAAATTGGTTTTCTGCACCAAATTTGTGCCCCTTACAGTGGCTGGTAAAAGGTGCAACAGAGGTGTGCATCTCCAAAAAAGAGTAATAAATTGGACCTGACTGCGGCTCAATATTTCTGATTGGTCGATCATAATGATTGGTCCAGGTGGTTTGCTATTAGTAGTTCCCACATATATGCAGTTCCACATACAGTTTTATTAGTGGGGTTGCAAAAAGATAACAGCTAATCTTAGACATTTAATTTTATTATCCAGACTAACATACTGAGCACCTATGGAGACGCTCTAATTGAGTTATCGGTGAAGTCACCTTCTATTTCACCCCCTATACCCTCTTTCAGCGGTGTCCACAAAATAAGGAAATTATGTTAAATCTCAGTATGAAATGCTGAAACTTAGCATTTAATGCACAAGGTTCGAGACTAATTATAGTATTGTACAAGTAGGAGCAGTGAAAATATATGTAACAGCAGTGAAGGAGATTAGGAAAAAGGAATCACAGGATGAAACTCAGTTTACCACCAAAATTGGTGGAAAAACTAGTTTGGGTCCCAGTTATTTCCTTTTGTAAAATTTTCATTCCCACTTAAGCGTTTGATGCCCTATTATGCCGAAACTGGCCGTTTTCGCCCCCTAATCGCCTGACTTTACAGATAACTTTAATATTATCAAGAACCGTGATTATGAATCCTTAGAACCACCATGATAACCATTTGTTTTTTATTCTTATTTTTAATAACTGGCCAACACTGTTATATACCATGTTATTTAAAAAACTAAAGAACCTCCAGTTCCAGTTTTATAAAAAAATTCAATATCTTGAACCTTTGACTCTGGTTCTTGAATATTTTTTATAATAATAAGAATACCTCCCCCCTTGAACAGTGTCCAAACCACTTCCACAATTCCAAGAACCATCAGTGAAGGGCATACCTATACCCTACCCTTATCTGCCGGTTCTGGGTACCAAAAAGTGAGAACCGCCCACTACCGATGTAGAGGTGATAGGTACTTGCCCAACACCGGTCGAAACAGACCTAAGTTTTTCTTCCTCATACCTAGTTTTGATACCTCGTTTCTCTCTCTCTTTAGGGTTGCGTCCGTTAGGACATCCCTTCGGAAACTTTGTCTCTACGCGGCGGCGACGCGTTCCTGAGGACAAGAAGATGATGCAAACCCGCCCAACTTTATTACAACGAGACAAGGGAAGCAGAAAAGAAAGAAGAAGAAAGTCAAAGAACAAAAGCAGCACGTGGATTTGTTAGTTGCTTGATCAGCAGATAATTTGGAGACCACATCTATCTGCACTTCGAGATCTGACGAAGTCTTTGTAGATTTCAACTGGGGACAGACATTCCATCGCAGACACGTTTGTCGTCGGTCAAAGACGATGATCTCCCAATCCCTTCGGAGAAAAAGGAAATTCAAAGGCTGGATCTCCTTTCTTCCTCTGGATCTTCTTTCCCTAATGAATCCTGCAGTTCTGCTGTTGTTGACTCCATGATCCTTGTTCGACCCGTTCCTGCAAGACTTTATATAAGCTGCTGCTGCTGCACCCATGATGATTTCCATTTTGATCATCAATCAATTGTTTTGCTTCAGCTGATCTTCATCTCTTCTTGAGCTGCAGTAATAATATTTCTCTACCAAGTTAATTCGCCTCATTACTCCAACAGTGTGGTGCTTATTTCAAATACTTCCACCAAAATCACAAACTGGTAGCAAGTCGATTTGAGGACGAAGGATGGCAAGGTGGAGTGCGTTTGGAGCTCATGGCTGTCTGTCTCGGAGGTTGATGTTGCTAATCGTCGTGCTCTGCACGATGCTGGTCTCCTCTGTCGTCGCGTCGGGTATGTCGCGATTCCGAGACTTGCTATGTCGCATATATAGTCGATTGATCATTAGCGTAATTTCATGTTAGAAACCTCAGGCCTATTCTCTGCTTCCTGGTGAACTTTTTGCACTTGATGTGGGTGTTGCTCTAGAGCAATTTTTTTCTGCTTGCAGCCTCTCCTAACCGCAACCCAGTGATAAACGTAAATTGGCTGATAGTATGAAAGTGTGGGCATGGGCATCATGTGTGATTGCAGTTGATTCCAGCAGCTTGAACTCGGAAAAAACTTTCAGAATTAGACGAGCTCTATTGACGGCGACGGCTACTACTCCCGCCGCAAGTATGCAATTCTTCTTAATCCCACCAGCTTCTACTTCACAGCTTGCAGTTATTTTTCACACACCTTACAATTTTTCGTTGCAATTTGTTTTGGAACCCGTTAGAAGCCGGCACATGAATTGGGTGCCAGAGAAATTGAACATTGCATAGATCTGCACTCATTTTTGTATAAAATTCCTCTCAATTCCACATCATATAACATGTTTTCCAAGATTTATGTTATTATCTCACACAAATTACAAGTCCTTTCTCTAAGACTCTCCTTGTGTTGTTGGAAATTGAAATCTTCAACAGCCCCTGCTTCAAATGGTACTGATAGCAACCCACCTCCTCCAAAGTCTTCCACAACTCCTGGAGGTACCTACTACTTACCTACGTACCAACCTCTCCTCACATGAAATGTCTGTTGGAACTCTACTTGAACCAGTTTGCCAAGTCCATACCCTAGACGTTGGTTATGAATAACTTACCTTCAAACCCTTATTGATAACCATCCATTTTCTCAATAACTGCAGAACATTGATTATTGCTTCCCTATTTTCCTTCTTTTCTGTTTCTAGGGTTGAGCACAGATATTTTAACTATTTTATTAGCACCTTTGTGAGTCCAAATGTATCAATTGCAACCTAGTTTCTCAAATCTCATTCCCAGCCTAGCCCCCATCAATCCAAGGATCTTCTTGGCCTTGCTATAACACATTTAAGCCCATTGGGCATGAACCTAGTAAGATTTGTAACTGCAAGCAGAGTAAATTTGCAGGAGCAATATTGATTGGAAAGGTTCAATGTGTTTTGTGTGACAGGATCAACAAGCGGTGCCAAAGGTAGTACTGGATCAAGTAAATCAACTTCAAAAGTTGGTGAGTACATTGGTTTTGCATTTGTTGGTGTTGTGGTGTTGGGATTGATTGTGTGTCTAGTGTGCCGATACTGCACAGGGAACAGCTTCAGAAGAACTCGCCTAATTTAGTTCTTTGAAAGAAGCTCACCACAATTGCCATTTGCAAGCACACTTTAAACACACAATTTCGTCGGCCACAATATGATGCACACTTTAAGCACACAATTTCGTTGGCCACAATATGATGCACACAAGACTTAATATTCATTATTACTTTTTCAACATATTGTGTGTTCTTCTCTTCTTTTTCTACCTCACCCTTTTGGGTCTTGGGAGAACACAAATGAAGTGTGGATTCAAGGGTTCTAGAAAAAGTGTACCCTTGGCCATCTTTCGCTGGGAAGTTTGGTTCAAATTGATACTGGACTAGAACCCATGTATGGGAATACTATAGTGCCTTGTATGGCAATATAGTGAAGAAGACCATTAGTGCCTTGTATCATGTATGACAATTTGAAGCTAATTTGGGTTTCTGAGCAATATTGTCACATAGGTATACCAGAGTAGATGATTTTTACTGGCATAAGTATTTTAGAGCTCTAAGTAGTGAGGGTTTTCTATTTTGATTTCTTGTAATATTGTTGTACAGATTCAGCATTGAGGTGCTGAGTAATTTATTTGTTTATTAAAAATTCATTTTGGCATATAATATATTATTTTCCATGTGCATCTTTCTTGCAATTCTCTTTTTTAAAAAACATTTCCCCCATGCAAGAGTAGGCTCAATGCACTTGCATCCTTTTTTATGCTCCCTGATCACCATTTTCAACAAATGCACGATCCCCTAGGTTCTAGCAACACCTTGGACACACACCACATCGGTGCACATTTTTCCTTAAATGAAAGCGCTCAAGGAAAATCTATGTGCTCTCTCTCTCTACAATTTCAAGAAGAATTTGATTAGTGTTGAATTTGTTCATGTACTATGGTAGGAGGAATTTTGTGTGGTGCCATTAGAGTTATCTGTAAAGTCTAGGGGGGTGAGAACGGTCAGTTTCGGCATAATAGGGCATCAAACGCGTAACTAGGAATGAAAATTATACACAATGAAATAAGTGGGACTCAGACTAGTTTTCTTCCAGCAATTTTGGTGGTAAACTGAGTTTCATCCTTTCTTTCCTTTTTCCTGAGTGCCTACAATGCTGCTACATATATTTTCAATGCTCCTGCGTGTACAACTACTATAATTACTCTCGAACCTTGTGCATTAAATGCTGAGTTTCAGCCATTCATACTGAGATTTAATAGAATTTCATTACTTTGCAGATGTCACTGAAGAGGGGATTAGGGGTGAAAGCAGGCCCAAAGAGAGGGTGAAAACAGGCTGACTTTACTGATAACTCTAATATTTGGTGATACTTGAAACAATAAAGTTTTGTGCAAGGCATTCCCCAAATGCTTGTTGAGGTGAGAGCCAAGTGTGTACTCTTATTTCTGGAATGCTTTAATCCAAGAGCATTGCTAGGCATAAGGTGTGACTATTGATTTCTTTCAATGAACAGCCCAGATTGCACAATAAGAGCAACATGCATATGGCTTGTAGTTTGATTATTGCAATGCCCTCTGTATGTGTGTAATATTGTGTTGTGTGCAGCCTACATGGCCTAGGCGAATTTTATTTCATAATAGAGAAATCCGGAGATTCGTCGTCTTTGCGCCTCCTTTCACCCCCTTAACCCCTCTTTCAATGGTATTTGTCAAGTAAGGAAATTTTGTTAAAACTCACTATGAATTGCTGAACCAGCATTTAATGAACAAGGTTCGAAAAGAATTATAGTCGCTGTACAGGTAGTAGTAGTGAAAATATATGTAGCAGCGGTGGAGGCGCTCAGGAAAACAGAAAGACAGGTGAAACTCAGAAAACCATCAATTTCTTTTTAATGTACTTTTTTGCAGGTTTTTTAAAATTTCACCCTATTTATGACCAAACTCAGGGTACTGATGCTGTCTTTTCCTGACTTTACACGATAACTCTAATATGTTCTCTAAATGCATTAAAAACTTTTAAGTAGTGCTTTATGTGTTTTGTAAAGTCCAAGACCCAAGGGCATTCCCAAAATAAGTGACCTCAGGGTAATCGTTGAGTTTAGCATCGAAACTTGGGAGCATTCCTTATTTGTGGGCTTTTAGGTAATTGCAAGTTATAGCGATTCATTTTGGCATGAGAGAAATTCATTTTCATCAAATTTTAATTTTAAAATAATTGTCTTATTGATATCACTTTCTTATCATCACATTTAAATGATTTAATATTTTTAAAGAAATTCAAAATAATTAACATTTCTTTGCATTATATAGAACCTAGTGAAATGACAAGGTTGCAAAAATTGTTATTTTTAAAAAGAACTTTTTAAAATCAGAAAAATCTAAAACTTTAAAAGTTCATAGCACTTTTGAATTTTTGTCAATGATATGTTGAAGTATAATGTTAACTAAATAACCATTCACATGAATTTTGAAGAAGAAATTTAAACAAAAAATTGACAACAATGAAAATTATGAGTCCATTTACAAGTTTGAAATGTATTGTGGGGTTCAATGTATGAAAATTTTAAAATATTTCATTTGGTTTATTCAAACAAGTTGACTGTGATTTTGTGAAGGTTTATTGGAATAATAATTTATTTCATAAAAATGAGTATTATTTTGCAATATTACAAATTAAATAATGTTGAGAATCATTTTAATTTTTTACAATATTATAAAAATGACCTTATGACACACATTTAAGCACACTGTAGTCTACAATTATCCTTTACCCATCAAAAGTACAAGGTGAATGTTAAAAATGAACTTTATCACTTGTAGAATAAGAGTAAAATGGTTTTTACCATTACTGGGCAATTTTTTATTTTATGAAGAACTTCATGTTTCAATTTTTTTATAAATTAAAACTATCTTGGTTATGATTTCAATTCCAATTTCACATATAAATGAAACTGGGAATTTGCCACACAAAACACATTGAACTGTTTCTACATTTAACCCACAATTGTTGGCCAACACATTCCATTTTGCAAACATCCCCAATTGACATTCCAAAACATGACCTTCACACATAAATTATGTTATATAATCAAATGGTGGGAATTGATTTCATTTAAATATCATCTAGCTATAATGCATGGTACAAGGGAAAATTCTCAATTTCAGGTTTTTTTTAAAGTACCTCTCCAAGGTCAGCAATAATTAAATTATTTTGAAAATTTTCAAATTTTGTAAAAATTATCTATTTGAAATGTCAAAATATAAAAAATTGGTGAAAACCTAACAGGTTTTTGCTTCAAGTCAATCCACCATTGTAAACCAAGTGTTCAATAATTAAGAACATTTTTCCATCCTACAATTTGGTGGAACATTATCTCTCTTTGTATTTGCAAGTAGTAAAAAATGTTGTATAGAAGTTCAAAAAATTTGCCAAACAAGTTACCTATATTTATTACAAAAATTTCATAAGTTATTATTTTTATTATTACATTAAAATTTGAAAAATAAAATAATTATTTAACATCCAAATGTCAAACCTTAAATGGTACTAAGGTACTATTATAGCCAAAGGTGGTGTAAACTATTTCTATTGAACATAGATACTAAGATAGGAAGATGATATATAGTTTTTTTTTTAAATCACAAAAATTATAGACTCACAAACATTACTTGTCCTTCTACCAATTTTTTGTTTTTTTAATATTTTATAAAATTTATTCTCCAAACTTCAAGGAATCAACATTTTTTGATTTCCTTCTCATGAGCTTGTAAATCACAAGTGAGTTTAAGATCAAAACTATGTATGTTTATTACATAGCTATGAATATCTATGTTTTTATTTGCATAAATATTTTCTCACCCAGTATGTCACACCATTTTCCTACCATGGACTTCACATAAACTATACCAAAACCTTTCAAAACAAAAATCTCAATTCCATTCACAATTTTATTTGATGAAACTTTATACTCATACAATAATTTATTTATATTAAGTGAAGGTGTTTCCAAAGGTCACAAACACACATTTATATATTGATCAAAAGAAAACTAAACAAATTTGTTTGTTAAAATATCACATGGTTCCCCATCACATGCATAATAAAATGACAAAAACTTTTCAGATGACTTTTCACATGAATTATCATGTGAAAGTCAAGAACATTAATTGAAACTATGATCAAATCATAATTAAACTATGAAATCCAACTAACAAGTAGATCACCAAACTTAACTATTAAATAATTACATAGGTAATAATCTAATTACATCAAGTTACAAGCTCATTGGCATTTTCTTAACAATTCACATACCCCAACTCATAATATTGATTAACAACAAACACAAAAAAATTTCTCCCCACATTTGAATTCCACCGAAAAAAATATAAAATGGAGAAATGAAAACCCAAATATCCCATGCCTAAAACTTTTCCAATGTTCCAAGTTTGCCCTCCAAATTCCCTTCAGAGCTCCCACTAAAGTCCACTACAGTGCATATCCTGTCTCAGCCACAGGAATCCCAATGTATGTCCCACAAAGAACCCTCAAGTATGTCCCACCCAACAACAATTTGCCATACAGACCACTCATGAAACTTATGTGGTGCTTCCTGATTTTCCGCAAACAGTCCCTATCATCTATACTTAATCACAATGCTTCTCTTCTAAAGTTTATAGCTTAGTGGAGTTCTTTCATTCCAGAAAAGAAGACTGAAACTCGTGATAGAGCATTCTTGCCTAACCACTTCACAACACCATCCTAAAAGAAAGTCCAAAAATTCCCAACCACAGAAAACTTAGCAAAACACTTAGCTTTCTCTTGCCAAAGCTCCCCCCTTTCAAAAGCACTGATCTCAGCTCATTATAGTCTGAACTCCTACATTTTTCATCTGTCACCAAATCCAATGAAGAAGCACCATAATTCACTATGAAAAGCAAACAAACAATGAAAATAAACATATGAGCTTGCCAACAAAAACAGCTGACCCCATGCCCACAAAGCAACTCGTCCATGAATGTAGACCTGCAACCATAAAGCAATAACCAAAAAAAAAACAACTAAAACTAGAAGAAAACCAATTCACCATACTGTGAATGATTAACATTCCACATCAAGCATCAAATTAGGTCAGTCCGACTTCAATCCCCTTTTCACTTTCTGCTCATTTTAGGTCACACTACAACTTAGAGACCAATTTTGCTATTGCCTTGTAGTCAAGAAACTAGTTTTGTATTCAACTAAAGTTGTAGACTCTTCTGGAATCAGAAAAAAAAGAATTTATAAAAAATAAGGCTTTGGTTGAAGTCTTTTGATGCTCAGTATTTCACCATAACATAAAGTTATCATTAAACGTCTCGTTTTTATATGTATATATATATGCTACACTCTAACAACTGCTATTGCAGACACTGGGTTTGGCCCAAAGAATGACATTAATTTTGTGAATGATGTAAGGACCACAACACTGTGGGAAGTATTAACAAAATAAATCTAGATTCCATACTAGTGGTGGGTGGATATTAGAAATGAAACCAAACCCTGATCGTTCTCACAAAGGTTCTTTAATTTAATAATCACCATTCTCGAAGAACCAAAGAATTTGTTCCAAGATAATATAACCTTGGTTCATAAACTTATTTTTTAAAAATCAAATAACTTTTTGCAAAACAGAGTTTTTTTTTCAGGTCTTTTCTGCAAACTGCCATTTTTTTGTTCGGCTCTTTTGAAACAACCAGAGCTGGAGGTCCCTTGAATCTCAAAATAAAAAATTAAAATAAAGCAGAAGCAGCTGTTCCCTGAGTATGAAGTTTTCAGGAGACCCGAACTGACAGTTATTGATAAATTCAAATACCCACTAGCACACCATCTATTAGAAACCTAAGTAACCAACCCATGTAGTGGGTAAGTATCAGAGGTAAAGTAGGTTGGGAATGCAAGTGGTTACTACTTACAACCAGTTTTGTGCGGTTCCTTTGGATTTATTAAGAGCTACCAGTTTTGGTTTAAATTTCTTTTTGGAATCAAAGGAGTGGGACCATCAGTTTTGGTTCTTTGGAAAAATCAGAATCAGGGAGCCATTGGGCCATGGTATTTCAAAAACCTTTAAAAAAACCAACAGTTTCATGAAAGAATATGTAATTTAAGGGGTGATTATTTCATTTCTGCAAAAAATTTGAGAACCATGAATATATAATATTATATATATATATAGGAACTGATCTTTTTAAAAGTTATTTTGAGACTGCAGTTATGAAACCACCCTGATGACCACAGTGGTTAGTTCTATGGGATAGGAATGCAATGAAAAAGTGTTTCCTCTTCACACACCATCCATCTTGCATAGTCAGTTGGTGGGTGCTGTTTCACATTGGATGAGGATGTTGCCTGGCTGATGCAAAAGAAAAAATATACAGACCGTGAAGAAGGCAAAGTAGCGAGAAGAGATCTTAAGTTGTTATAAAGCAATTCCTAATCTAAACGAAGGAAATTGGCTGTTAGGATGCAATTGGAAAGAGTGTGCTAAATATCCTCCTTACAAAATCCCTCATTATCTACGCCAAGCTTTTAGAATGCAAAAAAAACACGAGCATCTGTTTTGAGGTTGATTTTGGCTTTCCCCGCCCTCTCCCCACCCACATGCATGAAACCTTGAAACTCATCAAATTTGGTGGACCTATATTTGGTCATATAGATTGGATCCTTGAGGCAAACTAAAGTTGGAAACTAGGATAGGCTTGACAGTTGGAAGTGGTTATATTATTCCCATTTGGGAAAGAGAAAGTAACCGCCCATCAAGCTACAGCAGCCTGGATACAACAACCTAACCTTTTGCCAATAGAGAGAGAAAGGATAAAAGGGTTGACAATAATATGCTTGGAAATTTTTTCAGACTATAGAGAAAACTGGAATAGGTAGATACTATAAAGCCAGTTATTTACCCAGCTCTTGGAAGTTGAGTCAAGCCATATATTTGCCACTCCAAAATAATAAGAAATTAAGGAAAAGAAAATGTGAGTTTTTGGCTAAATTTTGATTTTTTCTTACCAGAAAAAATGTATTTCGACAATGCAAAGGATTTTTCATGAAGAAAATGGAGCCAGATCTGCCATGTTTTATTGAAAAAATCAATATCAACATATGTAATATCAATTATATTGACATTTGTAGTATAAATTACTGTATGTATTCAAGAGTATGGAAGGATCGTTTTTTTTTAATAACTTTCATATCTGGTTTATAGCCAAATTTGTCTAAATTTTCTTCTAGACAGATCAATTTTGCTTTCATTACAAATTTGAAAAACAGAAAAAAAAAAACCCCCCTCTCTACCCCCCACCCTGGTACTGGTTAGAACTTGGCACCCACACTTGCACCCACCCTAGCCTGAATTTGAATCGCATTAAACATTGTAAATACTTTATAGCCTATTTGCCAAAATGCTGAATTTTAATAGGACTTTTTATGAGAAAAAATGTAACCAGATATTAGTGTGAATTGAAACAATGAGTTCACTTTTTAGAGAAAAAACATGGAATATTTCATATTTTAACTGTTACTGGTTCGAACTTGACCCTAAGGTTACAGAAGAGCCAAGACGTGATGAGCGGCCCAGCCGGCTTATTTGTTAGTTTTTTGTGAGCTTTTCTACTTTTGCCCATTTTTTTACTGTTGGCCTTGCCTTAGTAGGCAAGGATATTGTGTTTAGATTCATTATAGACTATAGTAGCTTAAGGGATTTTGGCCCCTAGGTAATAATAGGTCTATTTTTATATAAGGATTTTTTAAACATGATATTTTGGCTTGTGTTGAAACCTGAGATTAGTTATAGAGTTGTAGTATCTTGAAGGATTTTGGTTTCTTTTAGAGGATTTTTTGAATATTATAGTTTTGCATGGTGAAATATTTGAGTTTTCCATATTTCTTCTTTTGGCTTAAGGTACTTTTTAATGTAAATGGCAAGACCACAGTGTAACACACCCCCTTGTTTTTATTTTTTGGGGGGCAACTTGTGCCTACTATTTTTTTTTCGTCAAGTAGTTGCACTGGCGATCATCCACAAAAGTAATGAGCCACATGTGGCTAGGGTCAAACACTAAAGTAGATTTTTAAAATAGATCCCTGCCTAGTTCTGGCGACCAGTAGGAACTCATTGTCTAAATATGGCGAAATGTGACATTTTTCCTCAAAAATATGGCGACACTGACTAGGTAGGTAGTAGGTACCGTCCAAACTGCCAAAGAACTTAGAGCTTGAGAAACTCACATCTACGGCCTCTGCTTTTCTCGCTGTTCCCAGGCCAGGCTTGTTTGCTTGTGTTCAAGAGCTGCAGCTCCAGCTCTTGAAGCTCAGAGCTGAAGAATTGCTTACAAAATTTCTTGACCAAGCTGCTGGATCATGTACTAATCATGGGTTTTGTTTTTTGTTTGTAGAGGATTCATCTCCACCAGATTATTTACTAGTAGTACCAACTTCGTAGATTGCTATATGTTGTGCTCGCTTCCTTTGTTTGCAGAAGAATTTCTTCAAATGCAAGAACAGTTTCTCGTTGCATGTATGTGATCACGCGGTACATGATCATCGCGACATGCAGCAGGCGCAGCTTTTAAGCTTTTGATGGGACTCATCGGCTGCTGCTGCTGCTGCTGTTGTTGCAAGAGCTGGATGATCTGCACTTGAGGAATCATCTGACAAAAGTTGGCGGACGAACATTAAGTATCATCTTCACGACCACATTGCATGATTGATTGGAATGGGATCAGGTTGATCTATCGTCGTCGTCGTCGTCGTTGTTGCCATGGCAAGTGAAAATAGAAAGATTGCGGTAGGTTTGCGGGAAATGCCAGGACGTTCGGATCTGAGCTTTGCATCAAGGAGACTGCAAGTAGGAGCTTATTTAGGAGCTGCACCTGCATTGCTGCAGCAGCAGATGTACCGGAAATGGACTTCGCCCATGCTTGCGAACGAGTTTTCTTTGGAGACCTTGGCGGAGGCTACGTACGTGAAGCTGAGTCAGGAGTTGGCTGAGCAGGAGGCGCAGATTCTTAGCGTGTTTTCCACCTCTGCCAAAACCAGAGGCAGTTCCAAAACTGCAGCTGCTAGTCCTCATTGGAGCAGCTGGCTCAAGAAGCCTGCTGCCACGACGTCGTGGAATGGACGCGACAAGCCGCCAGTGGACGTGATACAGAAACCAGCTGTGAAGAAGAAGTTCTCCTGGTTACCTGATGCCAACAAGAGATGGCCCCAAGGTTGGTGATGGTGATCACAGAACCAGCCGGCGCGGTTTTCGATCATCACATATAGTCCCTCATTTCAGAAGCCGGTTGTTTCTTATTAAACAAGTTTGCTTTCCAAAAGCTGGAAGCAGCTTTGGAACGAGCTGCAACTGCGAGATTTCTCTAGGCTCAGCTACGTTCCTGTTCTGTGCAGATTGCATGCCCGGGATGATCTGCGCTCAGGCATCATTAACTTTCTGCTATATTCATGTTCTCTAGTCCAGCGCTCAGACGATGGTAAACAACAAACTTCTGGTTTTGATACATAGATATCGATACTAGAAATCCACGTTTCAGACAGTAGACTTCAGTGCATCGACAGTCGATGCTTTTCAAGGATACGCCCCGCAAGAGGGCAAGAATCTAGAGTGATGTGTGGTAGCCATGAGACTTTATGTTCTAGATTCAAACAGATCTAGAGGATCTTTGTTCGTTGACTAGAGGAAACTAACCAGATTTTCAGAAGCTGCAAGCTCGTCGACATTCACGGGGATCTGGATGCGTGCAAGATCGACACCACAGATTTCAATCTTGGGGTTCAAGCTCCAGGGATTAGAATCGAAATCTGCTTGAAGCAAGCTTCATGTATGGAGATAGTAGAGATGTAATTTAGTACAATCTAGAAGCAGCTGCAGCAGGATCTGAGCTCGACACACATAATTTAGAATTAAAAACACTATTCTTCTTTAATTTCTTCTGATTCTTCTTCAAGTTTCTGCAGGCACTTGCGGGATGCTCCTGCATGAATCTTCTAGAATAGCAATAAGCAGGCAGATTTTGTAAGCATGTAAGGTGCTGCAAATTTCGATAATTAATTGCATCAATCAGAGACTAATTGTCATCATCTTCATTGAATCTTCTTCTTCTTCTTCTTCTTCTTCTTCATGTCAAGATCATCACTTCACTCCCAAGCAAACTAATTTCCTTCATGTTTCTTGCAAAGTGTTTGAATCGAGGCTTTGACGTCGATCCATGTAGTTTTTTTGGCTGTTACACCCAAGCTCCCTAAACCCTAAACCCTTGTCTCCTTGTTCCCTTGTAATAAAGTTGGATATGTTGAATTGGCTTTACTAAATTTTTATCCTAACTTACATCATAAAGCCTAGAACTCGCACAACCAGACTGCTTGAAGAGTGAACTTTTGTTATGTAATCAAATTGGACAATCGGTCACAAGAATATTTAGCCACATTTGGCTATAGTCTCGATGTTAGAGTAGAATTATTTTTAGAATATTTTTTTAATTTTGTTTTGGCTACCTGTTACAATCTATTGTAAAAATATATGGCAGTTTTTTTTCTGAAAAAATGTGACCAATTAAGTCCATTTTCTCACAAAAATCCTTAGTATTTGTTGATTTGATACTCTTCATGATGTCGAAAAACAAATGCAAAAATTAGCCCAAAATGAAAACATTACTGTGAACCAAGTGCAACCCACTCTACTGGCCAGACCAAGGGAATGTTTCCATCTAGTGGAGACTTCCACTTTGCCCAGTATCCAACCGTAATTAATTTGGACAAATGATGGCAAAAGGGTTTCTATGTGCACCCCTTATTTCCCAACTCCCTATGAAAATACTCAACACCCACCAATGTACCAAGTGGGAAAAACTTGTTTCGAGTTTTGTTCATGGATCAAAACAACCCTGCCTCATAGGCCCTAGAATTATTATTTTTGGCCCAATCTACCTCCCATTTCCTTGCGTTACTTTAGTAGCTCGAGCTTTGAGCCACCATCGCTTCAACTCTTACATCGTTCATGTCCTTGCAATTGGGGATAACATTGCCGTTGCAAAAGAAAATAAACAATTTCTTTTTCCCCTTTCCTATACTTTTATTTTTCAAATTTTTTTATCATTTCTGAAAAAAAAAAAAAACAAGAACAAACTTCTTCTTCCCATTTACCTTTTTTTCCTTTTCTTTTTAAAATTTGGTTTGGGAGAAAAAAAGGCAATTAAAGAAGAAAGAAAATCTTCTTTATTTTAAAAAATAAATTTGATGAAGAAGAAGTTTCAACAATAGAAGAAAAAGAAATAGCTTATTCTTTTTATTGTTCTCCTTTTTCTTTTTTTTCCTTTTCACTATTATAAATCATGACCTTCTAAAAGGTTCAACTTGATAAAAGTGTCATTTTGACTTGAAGTTATTTCCACCTTGAATAGTGGGTTTGGACATGAAAAACATTTGTTACTTTCTAAATTTAACTAAATATTCAATTTATTAGGACATTTGATTAAAATGACATTTTTTTCTAAGTATCAATCGAACATCTAGTTGAAGAGAACAAATTAAATTTTTTTTATTAAAATGACCATGCTTTAGTCAAATTGAATATACTAATTTAACACTAGTTAGGTAGACCTAAATGAAGGCTACATGCATACCTAAAACACCTAATTACCTAACCTATTATAACTAACCTACTAACCAAGGTTACCTACATAAGATAATTCACAATTTATTAATAAAATCTAGGTACCTACTACCTACCTGACTTCATAGGTTAACCTAGGTAGCCAAGCTAAGCAAGAGAAAATTAATAATTTAAAAAATTATTTTTATGAAATATGATTTTAAAAAGAAATAAAAATAAAATAATGTAAACATTTTGCATAAGGCATTCAAACCCTTGCATGAAATACCTACATGCAAAATACATCTAAAATTTGACAATTGTTAAAATAGCTTTAACTAGGGGCACCCATTAAATAGTGAAAAATCCATTAGAATGGTGGGTTAATGTTTCTACTATTTACACAAACACCCCATCTAATTGAGTGGCAATAATTCAAATAATAAGTGGGAGATCATGGAAACATACCTTAAATCTTCACTAGAAGGCATTTTGTTAAGGTAAAGCAACCATAGCATTATAAAATAAGGGATCCACACAAGGTAGGAATCAAGTGTGGATCCCATATTTTGGTAATTCCACAAATTCATAAGACTTGAGGTAAAAACTAGCTAGAAAGAATATTTATGTTTCACTCCAATAACTCACAATTTATTTGACCAGAAATTTTGATCAAATAACCTCAAAAAGTGATATTTGCCAACTTCAATGACCAACAAGTTATTTTAAACATGTTAAAAAAAAACTCAATTAAAAAAGGTCAACCAAAAAGACATAGTCAAAATATTTCATATTTTCAATAAGTATATTTTTCCTTTGAAACTAATTTCTGCATTTGTATAATAATTTATTAGATTTCTTTACTAATTATTACAGTAATTAATATAAAATAATAAAATAATAATAAAACATATATATTAGTTGATTATTATTGACTAATTTTTAATTTGAAAGAAAAAAACTTAAGACTACATATTAATATTTCAGAAATTATTATAATGTCGTAATACTTCATAATTGATTGCTTATAATCATAATAATAATGTAATTTGTAGCTAGACTAGGTTAGCTTTTTTTTTTTAATTATATGCATTATTATGTCACTTGTTATAGCTAGTATGATTCATTATAATTGATTTTTATTTTTCAATAAATAAAAAATAAATAATTCTTTATACGTACATTAGTCCTTTGAAAAGAGTTTAATAATAACATTATAATATAATAAATTTATTTAATAAAATTTTCAGTAAAATTTTAAAATAATTACATAGATATTAAAATGCAATCAAATTATTATTGGAATATATTAACTAATGTAGGTTAATTATTTTATTATTATTATTTTTATTATTATGTCAATTTTTATAACTCTTGTAAACTATAAATATCTAATAATAATAATTTCAGTAGGCATAATGGTTTTAATTTTAGTAATTATATTATTATTTTTCCTATCATACTAATATCATCATTATGTAATAAAATAATATTAATTTAAAATCTTAATCAAAGATAGTATTGAAATTTAGTTTTTTTATTATCTATGATTAATGAAAATATATAATATAACATAATATTATGTATATAATAATAAATGTCATTTATAATAATTTTAAGAAGTATAATAAAATAGTTTGGATAAACTTGTAATATGGTGCAAAAATTGCTACTATGATTTCAAAAGTGAGTCACCATACCTTGCATTCATCCTATGATTTGTTCATATGCAAAATTTTGCATTGTAAAAAACCACTTACTATAAAATCTAATGGATAGATCAAACTGATTGTTTAATTGGCTTGTCAACTTGTTTTTCATGAAACTAACAATGCTAAGAGTCCATTCATTTTTGACAAAACCAAGGACTTGAAAACAACAATTTCACCCAATTTTGCAAATTCAAAGAGCTTATGGTTGGGGATACTAGATGCATAAATTTTGCCCCAAAGCTTATTGATTGTGTTTAAGTCATTGTCTATTTGCAAAATTGGTTCAAAATGATGAACCAATGTATCTTGAATAAATATTTTTGCAAATCAAAGTTTAATTGACATCAAAGCAAACATGAATTTGCCACTATCACCCGCCTTGTGAGGGCACAAAAAGTTTGTTTTAACACATTCAAGTGAGTGTGAAAACTTTCTTATGCTTTTGTTGAATTCTTAGCCTAGAATTGCAAATAAATGACACCCAAGATAGTCATAATAACATGATGTGGGAAATGGTGTTCAAGTTCAAAGACAATACTACGAACTACCACCTCACATTCCTTTTTCACCTTGATGATAGCTTAGTTGAATGCAACTGTCGTGACATGTAACAAATCTCTAACACCATCAACAATAAATTGGTAAATAAGGTATTTATGTCTAAAAAGTGAAAATGTGAGGTGCACATCTTTTCCACCCATGGGTAAAAGCATGGTTAAGTGACTCATTTTTGACATTTTGAAAAATCCACATTCTACACTAACTAATTTTTTTGATAATTATATAATTATCAAACTATAAATATTATAATTATCCTTTATGTTTTTGGTCATAAATATTAATAATTCATTTTATAGATATCCTTCAACATGTTATTGATAAAAACATTCATGTGAAATCTTGAAATTTTCAATGTGAAATGGCAAGAAAAATAACAAAAAATGATGACAACCACAACATTGAAAATTCTTAAAACGAAGAATTTTTTGTATTGGGAAAGTTTAAATGTTTTTTTTTTTCTTAAATTTCATTTGATAATGGCTTATTTTTTAACTTCAATTTCGACACTATCATGGCTTTTTTGAGTTCACATTTTTCATTTTTTTTAATGTGACAAACACAATGTCATCATTTCAAAACTTCACTATGAATCCATTCCTGTCTTAAAATTCATTGATAATTTTTAATTTGATTCCCATTAAAGTCTACTACAACATGGATAATTGAAATAATAATAATGTTAATGTTGAGTATGGCTTTACATTTTCAAGTGATTTGTAATCCCAAAAAATTATAACTATGATAGTCCAAACTATCTACTTAATTGTGTTTTCACCCCATTCATGTCAAAAACCAACTCATGGGGAAGTTTTCATTGGTCAAGGCTTCAACAAATTTGAGTTGTCAAAAGATGGATTTTCAAACTTGACATATGAATCACAATAACGTTCATAAAACTTTTGTTGGGCTAACTTGATGCAATTCACAAAATCACACACTTGAATACATTTCTATCTTTTGCAATTTTTGTCAGCGTATGAACATAATTAAGCAAGGCAAAAAAACAAGGGAACCCAAGAATGAGATCTATGTCAGATAAGGCATTCAAGTTTTTCAAAGTAACCCCATTTTTTGCACTTTCAAAATGAATTTTGATAATGCAAGGCATGTATTTCACATATACTCATTTCACTAAAAAATATATGGAGATCCACCTTGTTTTGGCATTTTTGAAAAGCTTACTACCCTTGGTGTTCAACAAGCCAAAAAGTTTTTGAAACTCCACAATTTTTTTAAGGTTGTGAGAAGAAAAAATACAAACTTTACAAAATAGATTGTAGTCAACACACTACATTTAGTTTGATAAAATGACTATTACTAAATTATTTTATGAGCAGAATAATGAATGTCATTTAAAAAAAAGGCAACCTTCTCCTTGAACTACAACCTTGCATTTGTTCAATTGCCTTGGAAAACAATGTTCCCATCACTCCCCATATTGACCAATTTCCCACCTAATTCTTCCAACCCTAAACCACCAAACATTTCAACATCAAAAAAAAATGATGTCAAATTTGTTAAAAACACCAAGTATTTTTACACAAAGAAGGATGGGGACTTTCACTACAACAAAACGTAGCTTTTCTAAAGGCCAACTTGATCAAAGTGTCCACATTGATCAAAGGGTATGTCCATTTTAATTAAAGGTTTGGGGCATGAAAAACACATGTTACATTGACTAAAGTGACCTTTTTGACCAAATGTCAAACCAAAAATCTAGTCAAAATGGACAAATGTTCATCAGAATGGCCATGGCTTAATCAAATTGGACATATTGAATGGATAAGGTTTAATCAAATTGATCATCCTAATTTGACCCTTAGTCAAATGAACCATATTCATTTGATGATAGCCTACTTGTTAAGCCTATGCTACCTACTTAACCTATCATAACTAGTAGTTTAGGTTAAGTTTAAACTACTTATTTAACTTAACATAATTAATAGGCTAATAAGCTAATTGTTAAATAATAACCTAATTAGTAGCCTAACTAAATAGCTTAGCCTAGACCTATCTAGTAAAGTTACCTAGAACGTAACCTAGGATTACTAAACATCCTATAACTAAATAATGTAAGCCTTTTAGGTAGGTATCCTAGATGACTTAGGCTTATTAGGTAGACTTATTAACCATGTAAGTAGCCTATTAACCTAAGCCTACTATAGGTATATATCCTAGGCCTACTGGGAAAATAACATAGGCCACCTAGGCCTAGGAGGTAAGTAACTTATCCTACTAACTAAGTAAGTAACTTAAATCACCTAAGCCTACTAAGTATAAAATAGTCTAACTTAGGCTATCAAGGTCTACTTGGTAATTACATACATAGCGTATGCCACCTAAGCCACTTAGGCCTATTAAATACATAAACCTAACTTAGGCCACTTAGGCTTACAAAGTAAGTAGCCTAACCTAGGCCACCTAGGCCTACTAGGTAGGTATACATAACCTAATTTAGGCTATCTAAATAGGTACCTACTTAGTAAATATGTGCCTAACCTAGGCTACTTAGATAGGTACATAGCTTAAGTAACTTAAGTTAATTTAACCTAAGCTTACCAAGTAAGTACGTAGCTTAACCTAGGCTACTTAAACCACCTAGGCTTACTAAATAGGTATGTAGCTAACCTAGGCTAGGCCACCTAGGCTACTAGATAGGTAGCCAAACTTAGTATTAGCTGGGTAGCTTAAGCCTAGACCTACTCAATAAGCTAAGATACCTACCTAGTATGTTTAGGCTAAATCTATTAATTATAGGTTAGTAGGTGCCTACATAGCTAATTAAATAGCATAGGCATAGGTAGGTATAAATATAGACCTAACATGTACTTATAAGGCTTAATAAATTATAACCTACATGTTACTTAAGTACTTGCATTTATTAATAGGTACCTCCTACCTATTTAGGCTAACCTACTTATAACTTACTTATTTATGTAAGTAGTGTAAAAAAATTCAAATTCATTTAGTGCAATATGTTGAAAAAAAATTCATGGAAGTTGATTATAATATGTTGGTTCAAAATCATGTTCATTACAATATGTTGTTCAAGAAAAATCACATTATGGGGTGGTGGTGCAATGGTTAAGGACTTAATTTTTCAATGTGGAAACGAAAAGTCCTCACATTTGCAACCTAGGCTACCTTGGCTATTTAAGTGACTTAATTAGGTAGCTTAGGTTGCAAAGCCTACTAGACCACCTAGCCTGGGTTATTTGACCTAACCCAAGGGGCTTGGTCTAGCCTAGGTGGTTAAGTTAAATGGCTTAGCCTAGGCCTAGGACATAGGGTTGGTAAGTAAATGAATAAATTATTTTTGACATTAATTATTAGGTTTATTAATTAAGTAGGTAGGTAGGTAGATAAGGTAGGGTAGGTAGAGTAATTAATCAATTGATATATTCATATTAATTTTAAATTAAATAATTTAAATAAAGTAACCAAATTATATTATTGTCACAATGGTGTAGTAAAAAGAACTTGGTAAAAGAACCCCAATCAAAATGGTTAGGTCCAAATTGACTTGTCCAAAATGGCATTTTGGTCAAGTTGGACATGGGGGCAAAAAAACAATAGGGGGGTTTTTTTACTGAAATTTTCAGTAAAAAAAGCTAGGATTTCTTCTACGACTTCTTCCATGCTTGAACCACATACAAGTGGATGGATATTCACTAGATGTTTTCAATTGTCATGAATTCATCCACACTAATTGCTATGAAGGTAACAAATTAACAAATGTGATTTTTGTAGCATCCAACATAACACAATGTGCATGACCTTTGCCATGCCCCAACCAAAGTTATCACACCAATGTTTTTTGGAAAGGTTTCTCACCTTCAACAATTGTAACAAGGGCTTCATATTTTTGTGATTAATCATGGGCCATGCATGAATAAAATGGACATCCCATGAATAATTAATCCATAAGTTTACAACAAATTGAACATATTTACATATCTATTCAATGGGGATATCAACCAAAAGCTTGTCAAGAACAAAAAGCCAATCATGAGCAATGTATGCCCCCCCATTTTTAGCATGCACCAAATCCTTATACACTTAAAGAAAATTATTGTTTACAACCAATGTTTATAACTAAAAAATGTGATTTGTAATTTCTTTTCAACTAAAAACAACATTTTTTAGTTATAGAAATTGGTTATAAATGACAATTTTTCTTCTAATGTGTAATTGTAAGAATCTATTTCAACTCCAAAGATTGAGACCTTGCATTTTTCAACTACCAACATGTGTAAGCAATTGTTCATTGGAACCAAGAGCTTTTCTTTCCCTTCCACATGGGTGAAAATTTTACACCGAACCTAATGCAATAAAGCTTTGCAATTGATGACACTTTTAGCCCATGGCAAGTGGGCAATCCAAACATCTTGAAACTTTCTTATTTATAAAGTTTCCTCTTTTTAAAAAAATTCATTGTTGGATCATTTTCACAAATGACGACGTGTGGGCTACCATCAAACAAAATGACAAAAGGAGATGACTATGAGGAAGATGATGGACTAACCTCACTTCGATGGGGCAAGGAAAGAGAGAAAAAAGTTTGAATTTAAAATTCTTTCACATTTGGAAAGGGTTCATGGATGATGTAAGTAGTTATCAGTGTGGATTTGGATTCTAGACTTTGGATTGCAATAGATAAGAAAACAAAGTCATAATGAAAAATTGAGGAAAAAAAAAGTTGGAAATGAAAACCCTAAATCTAAATTCTCAACCTTAAATCTATTGCACAAAGCTTGCAGTAGAACAAAACAAAAATTCAATTCAAGAGAAGGATGTGGAAATTGGAAGTTTTTAATTGAAGTTTAGGGCCCATGTGTGTTGAAACTTGTGAACCTAGTCCTTAGAAGTTAAAACTTCAAACTTCAAATTTTGGCTTCCAAGACTCATCATTGAACTTCTTCATGCTTAATGTTTGAGTGGACACTTCACACAATGATGTTCAATGAAACTTTTAGAATATAAAAATTACAAGCCAAGATGAAAATTCATGTTTCTTCACTCCTAATTCTTGAATTTTTTGAACATGTACAAAGGTGCTTGAGTTTTGACTAATCTCAATTAATTGAAAAATATTGAAACAAAACAAACCATGCTTGAGCTACAAATTTTTGAACTTGAAATTGTAGGATTTGAGTTGAAAATTGTAAAATACATGTGAAAAAGGACTCTAGAGTTGTAACCTTGTAGCAGTAATTCCAACTATTTACATCAACAATTTGGTTGCTTGCAATTTCAAGTCAATATCCATCTTGTCCATTATATCTCCCCACATTTCCAACTTGCCTTTTGCCCCCAAGTCCCAAGTTCCAACCTTAAACCATAAGCTTTTAAAATTGACTCAAGTACCAAATTCCAAAAACAACATCACAATTTCTAAACAAATAACAATTTTGATTAAGATTTCACAATTAGCCTTGCTAGTGATCAAACTATTAATATCATTTGAAGTCCCCATGCAAAACAAACTATTGCAAAAAAAATCATATGCACATAAAAGTGCTAATGATTTTTTGGTATGTTTTATTCTTTGAGTGTTGGCAAATTGTTTTCAAAGCAAAGTGTGATGGTGAAGAGCTCTTTAATGATGGTGGCTCTCTTGGTGAAATGATGAGAGGGGGAATGGCAATGGCTAGGTTTAGGGTTGCAAAAAAGTGACAATGTTACCATTTGTTTAGGCAAACTAAAGCAGATGAAAACCTTGACTTTACAATGAAAATGTCATGCCATGATTTTCTATTTGCCTTTTGGTGATTTTTTGCCCAAAAAAAATTGGTTGTGTGGTTGAACCTTTAGTTTTTGAAAACAAACTTTCATGGAACTTTTTAATGAGGATAAATGTTAGTTTCATTTTAACATCTCCAACTCTTTAAACTTTTATTTTCCTAGTCTGGGTAACTTTATATATTTATATATAACATGTTGTGCATGATGTGGTGGCTAGAGAAATCTTACTTACAACACTTAAATAATGTGACAATTTAATTTTTTTTCCCAATGGAAGTTGAATATTTCCATTACTTTCACAATTTTCAACAATATAATCAAATTTAACAACAATGAATTGTGTTGATTAATTCATCCCAACACAATATCATATGCTTATTATTTTATCATCTACACAATTGTTCATCATTGGTACTACGCAACATCGTGAAAACCTAAATATAAAAACATATATACAATTTTTTAAAACTAATGCACCCAACTATGTGATCCCAATAATAACAAAATAACTCGTCATGTAATAATTTTGCCTTGCATGGGAGGTTCAAATTTTTAAAAAATAATTCCCTTACTAATTTGAAACTTCTCATCTAGATGAATGCACTTCTATAGAACATGCCCATGGATTGTATACACACATTATACCTCAAATGCCACTCAAACATTAGTTCAAGTCAAGCCAAAATTTTATGCCCAAAATTTACACCAATCAATGCATAGTCTTTCTTTTGATGGGTTAAGCCAATAAATAAATAAATCCTTAACTTAGTACTAATAGGTACATATGAACTCTAAAAGTTAAATAGAGCTCCCCACCCTTGCAAGCCAAAAATATCATAATATTTTATTTGGTTTGCATCACTCAAATGCCAAATATTAATTAGTTTATTTTTCAAAATCAAGCTCAAGAGCAAATTTAGTGATAATTTATGAAAATTTGGACTTAACATTATGGCAAACTAAAAATATTCAATTGATTGATCATTGCACTTAATGCGCATGAAAAAATCTCATGCAAAAATAAATATATCTCAATTTTTTTTTCCCCATCACAATTCTTGATTGCAAGCACCAAAAACTCCACTTCATCCCATAATAAGTTAATGAAGCACAATAAACATTAGAGCTATTAAAAAACTTGGGGTAAATCATAGACTAGCTATTAAAAGAGTGAGTAATAAAAACAAAGAAAACAAATACAATAGTTAAAGTTCCCTAAATAAGCACATAATTTTTGTTAATAACTTTAGAAGTTGTGGGCAATTGAATTCTTTTGAAAATTCAGTATTTTGAAAAATAATATAATTTAAAAAAAAACCGCCAGTATTGCTGAATAGGAGGTTCAGTATTGACCCAAATTGTGGAGACATTTGTTGCTCAATTGCAGATGCTAAGAGAGAAATTGGTTGCTGAATTGTGGAGAGATTAATTGCATGGACATGCTTGAATGATTTAAATGGGATTGAGGACGTCGGGAAGTTTGCACATTCTTGTGTTGTTGTTGTTGTTGATTTTGACAAAGTATGAATCGTCATCAGCCGTCGACGCAGGAGGGAGAAGAAGAAGAAGAAGAAGAAGAAGAAGAGCAAGAGGAGAAGCAAGACTTGAAAGATCTTGTAGAGAAACGTGATTTGGAGGTCTCTTCGTCATTGGACTCAAGTCGGATTTTTAGGGTTCAAAGCCGGCGTCGAGCCTGTGATGTCATGGTTCATGCCTTGGAGAATGAACACATCCGGTGAGTGTCAAGTCACACTTCCTCTCACCACCCAATTCCTTTGATTGGATTTTTTTTGCAGCAAAATCAATTTTTGCTGCTATGCTCATCTCTCCCAAACCCCCACCTCCCAGACCCAAACTCTTAGCGTTGTGGTTGAATCGAACTTAGTGGTGATGGTTTCCTTTTCAGGATTGTGGAATTCTTGTTGTGAGCCAAAGAAACAGAGAGCAATGTCGGAACTGCAAATCTTCTTATGTAATTGGGTCTGAGATTATCATGTTTTTTCTGCAATTTATTTACGACAGACTCTGATATCTGGTTTTGCCTTTGTAGATTTGATCAAAATTTTCTCACTGCAAACAAAATTGCTTGCCCATTGAGGATTTGGTTTCTGCAACCAGACTAGTGCTTGATCAAGGTGGACATAATTTTAAAATCTACAACAATGGGCTTGAAGTTGCAGGTTCATCTTTGGAATACCTGGAGAGGAGAATTTAGCATTACTGGATTCGCTGCGAGGGTCGAGCATAAGGATGGTGATCACTCGGCATGAGCAGGCAGCAGGTTTCATGGCAGCAACGATGGGTCGTCTTACTGGGAAGGCTGGCCTGTGCTTCTCGACGCTTGGTCCTGGTGCTCTGAATTTGGCCACTGCTGCTGCGTATGCACAATTGGCTGGCTTTCCCATGGTGACCATTTCTAACCTCCCTCTAGTGCTCTTCAAGCATATTCTTCACAGAGAGCTGCAGACATTGATCATGCTGATTCTATCCAGCAAATTTGCATTTAGCTGAATTGCATATGACGAGCTGAGGGCAGGAGTGAGTGACACCCCCTAGGATGACTTGGATGTGGGGTTGGTGGCCTCGGAATATAGCTGATGATCACAGGTCAGAAACCTATCCGAACAAGTAAGCAAGGTTCCTTTCAGATTATTGATGTTGTGGATGCGATGCGACCAATCACCAAGGTATTGTAGCTCAATCTTCCCTTACACAGCAATCGGGCAAAGAAATCCTTTGACATTTGTTTGCCTTGGGGCTTAAATGCACACATAAAATGAAAACATCAGATGCACAAACATATTCTATGGCCCCCCCCCCCTTCTCCCCCCAATCTGACAGTGGAACTCTGTCTCACTCTATAATAATTAATTATGTGTGAGAGAAATGAAGTTTGAGTTTTTGGATAATTGTGAGATATGTGGATTGGGGTTTTTTGGTTGGGAAATTTTGGGTGGCAGTTCACAAAACAAATTGCAGATGGAGATCTGGTGCCATCAATGGTGAGGGAGGCAATTCGTGTGGCAGAGGAAGAACGGCCAGGGGCTGTGCATCTGGAGCTGCCTGAAGACATAGCCAGTACAATGACTGATGCACAGGCTTTTCCAGTGTATCCAGTCAGAAGACCAATTGCAGAAGGGAAGGCCATAGCCAAGGCCGCCAATTTGATTCATGCTTCATCCCATCCTCTTCTGCTCATAGGCGCTGGAGCAAATCGCCAACAAACACAGAAGATGTGAGTTGTGGTTAGTCCTCACCTGCCTTGTTGTTTGCATGGCAGTCATTTCCACATCTTTCAGTGCAATCCTTCCATGGTTCTGTGATCGGGACTTCCTGAAACTTTTGTACACCTGGGATTGAAATAGTTTAACAACTTTATTGTTCTTCCTCACATTTCCAGCCATTCCTGAATGTCAGGCTCCTGGAGTTTGTTGAACGACTTCAGATTCCTTTCGTCACAACGCAAATGGGCAAAGGTGTTATCAATGGTATACCTCAGGCTTTGACTCATTTTCTCTTTGTCCAATATTATTCTACTGAACAGCTGTTTTATGTTCACCAAATTGTCTATAAAAGCTAAGTATCTGATGATAATGATGTTAACAATTTTTTGTGCAGAGGCCCACCCACTTTATCTAGGTTGCTGTGCTTTGTCAGCCAAGGACTATGTGCACGTATGCATTGAGAAAGCAGATCTAATTATCAATATTGGGCATGATGTTGTTGAGAAACCTCCCTTTTTCATGCAGTACGTAACCAGATTGGCAAAAATAATTTTATGGCTTTCAAAGAAGCTTTTGTAACTGGTGAAATGTATTGTGACATCCTCCTTAACACCCACTTGAGCCATTTGTGATTTTAGGGGAGAAGGGATTCTGTTCACTTCTTTCCTTCTCTCTTCTTACAGAACTATCAAGTCCCTGGGATGTGAAACAGAAGCCAGGGTTGATGTCCATTCCCATAGAGGCATCAAATAGAATGGATACTATCTCTGTCATTCAGGTCATTTGGGATCTAGTCATGTACAATAGAAGCTGCAGATCTGTAATCACCCACCAAGTCACATTGGTAATGGGTGCAGTGGATCCTTCTTTGCAGGCATGGAAAAGCTCCAATGGTTATCCATGTGAACTTCTACACTGCAAAGGTGGACAACATCTACTTCCCTCAGGTAGATAGCATTGTTTGTACCTTTCTCCCTGTCTGCATATCTTTCTATGCAGGCTGCAAGAACTTCAACAATTGACTATGTGAATTAATAGTGTACAAGCAGGAAGTGGAACCTTGCCAAAGGAGTCCTTAACCAGTAGGCTGATTTTCAGTCAAATCACACTACACTTGAGAGAAATATTCAGCAACACTGGACAGGATAATATAAGCAAATTTGGCTGTCATGCAGCTTGAAGTTGTGGGAGATATAGCAAATGCAGTTTGGCAATTGAAGAATGCTCTGCAGCAGCAACAGCATTGGAACTATTCCTTCATGATGCAGGTACAGAATACTGAGCTTCATGACTGTGTGCAACTATCTCAAGAGAAGGAACATCTATGGTTGTTAGCCTCTGGCACTGGTACAATGAAGCTATGCATTTGTTGGAACTTTGAGGTGCTATCAACTGAATTATTTCAAAAGTTCCTGGAAGTTTAGTACTTGATGGGACCTAAGAATATGACAGTCTCTTGAAACGGCAGGTGAAAGCAGATCTTGAGGAGCACATAGGCAAGGGTGCCAATGACACTCGTTTCCCATTGACACCGCAGCGTGTAGTGTCTGATCTCCGGTATGGATCATTTTCCATGAGTCTTGGAACACTACATGAAACTTGGAATCTAATGCTTAAAATCAGATCAGCATCAGTAGTGATGGAAGCAAGCTGGTTGCACATTGTCGTCTTCCAATCTTCTGTAAGCTGAGGATGAAGAATATTGGGACCTGAGTAGTTTCTGATCAACTTTTTCCTGCAAAATCACTCTAGGAAACTTTGCCTCATGTGCAGGAAAGTGATGCCAGCTGATGGGATTGTTTGCTTAGATAATGGTAAGTGTGGGTCAACATAGTTGATCCACTTTCGGCTCATAAGGTTCCATTTCCATGTCTGTCCTTTTTTTTTGCTGCAACTTTCTTTTCAGGTACAAAGATTTTCCCATTGTGAGTCATCATGAGAAGTGGATTACCCTCTAATCAAGTTTGTTTCTTTTTGTGTTTGCAGGAATGTTCAAGGTTTGGTTTGCAAGATGCTACAAGGTTTGTTCTCAAATATGTGCTCTGGGGAAGAGGTTCGAAGAGGTTCTCAATCACACTTGCATTGAAGAGCTTGGCATCAAGCATTTTTCAGTTGTTTTCTTGTGGTCTTCTTAGTCAAAGGTTTCTGATAAGGATTTCTGGGTGCACCAGAAAAGGAAAAATTGGAAGGCGCTGATGGGATGGTATGTAGGGAGTGTGTGTATGCAGGCATATGAGCCCAACACATTGCTCCTTGACAATTCTTTAGCAACTATGGGAGCAGGACTACCATCGGCGGCAGCAGCCTGTCTCCTTCATCCAGAGAAGAAGGTTGTGGCTGTTTGTGGTGATGGAGGCTTCATGTTAAATTCTCAGGCAGGATTCCAGTCTTTCTTCCCATTGGGTCCTCAAGTTAAGAAGTGGGCATTGGAAATATTTATAGCTTAGATAATTCTCTACTTTCCCCTTTGTCCCATTGCTGAACTTTTGGAGTGAGATTGAGCTGTAGACCTCTTGCAAAAGTTTGAAAGATCAGGCAGAAAGAGGAATTTTGCTAGGAGCCAGCAGGGGCATTGCAATGTGTAACAGAGAAGTTTATTGAGCATTTTGATGGTTTTTGCAGGAGATGGAGACAGCAGTGCGTTTAGATATCAACTTGACCATTGTTGTTCTGAATGACAATGGCTTTGGGATGATTAAGTGGAAGCAAAATGCTGCTGGATATTCCATGTTGGTCCCCTTGCACTCTCTGTTTTTGGTATCTACTTGAAACCACCATGCTGATTATGACAGAGTGATTCTGGAGGTCCTCATGTCCAATACAAAACAAAGAATGGTCAGCCTGCAGCAGTCCCCAAAGGAAATGCAAATGTGTTTTGTAGTGTCATCGAAGTAGGACATTTGTGAAGATGTTTGAGGCACATTACAGGTCCCAAGAAGGCTGTGCATCTAACTCTAAACAGTGAAGAATCCTCTGGAGCAATCCTCTTGAGAATCTGAATCTGGGTCATGTTTTTCCAACTCATGTTTTGCAGGTTTGGTTTAGACTTGAAGAACCCCAATTTTGTGGCGTATGCAAACAGGTGAAGCCAAGCTTCATGCATAGGATTCTGAGCTTTGAGAACAGTCACAAGGAAAATTTACTTATGCGGGGTCTTTTTGTTAGTCTGCAGTTATGGTGCCAAAGGCTACTGTGTCAGAAGTACCAATGAGTTGTCTTGGATGCTTCATGATTGTATCTTCGGTTCAACATCAGGTGTGAAACTTATTGAGGTACTTGACTGCTTAATCCTCCTGACCTTGTCTTCATGCACCATCCCCATGACCCTGAGACACAGAAGCAGTAGAGACCACATTCCTGATTGTAGGAGAAAAAAGATAGTTAAATGTCACTGGATGAAACATGAGTATGTGCCTTGTCACAGGTGCCACTGGATTACACATGGGCCAACCAGATTCTTGACCATGAGCTACCGGGCCTCATCAAGAAGCGACAATCGATGTCTGAGGCAGAATCAGTGAGTAGGAGGAGAACCTCATTTCATGGTTCATTACTAAGTACTATGATGATTGACTGCAGAAAAATCAGATCCAACCCATCATGATTCAAATGCTAATGGAAATACTACCAGACCCATGATGCGGTTTTGTTTTACGATAAGTCATAGATGAAGAGGAGTGCAAGTCAAGCAAATATGAAGGGATTTGTTCTGGTTCTGAACAGAGGATTTCACCAGCATTATTCATGGCGGTGAACAGCTCAACAACCATGTCCAACAGTTTGCTGCAACCCATGTCAATTCCAACCATGATCAGTGAGGCATGACCCCATTTTGATTTTGAGCTCTGATCTATCAATGTGCTCTAGTTCATAGAGACATATATTTGTTGTGCATTTGGAATTGTGTCACTGATTGTCTCATTTAGAGAGCTATCATAAAAGAGAATCAGCTTGTTAGGAAACATGGTGAAAGGGTCTCTGCATGGGGAAACAGAAAGCATGTGGGTCTTCTGAGGAGGAGGCTGTTTCAATGGAAAACAGAGCAGCAGAGATGGAGGAGGAAGATTTGGCTTCAACTGCAGTTTGTGAACCCCTATGTTCAAGGATTGCATGCACAACAGATGCAGCAGTTGGTGTGAGCTATGTCAGCAGTCCCATGTGTCCATCAGACAGGCCTGATTGTGTCTGTTTGACCAATGTTCATCTGGAATGCTCTGAATGTGGAAGAAGCTACCCTATGTAGCTTTGCTTGCTTGGGGGTTAAAGAGTGCTTCAGTACTGTGTACTCTCTTCTAATGTGGAGGTGGACACACAGGTGCTGCTGCTAAATCCTTTTAGTTGCTAACCTCCATGTGGAATGTAAGAACTTCTATCAACCTGAGCTTTGCCATAATCAGGCATGGCAAACTGTAATGAACTGTACACAGTTTTGTGAAACATGAGCATTTCATCAGTTGGAATGCTCAGAACTTTGTTCGGGATTGAACTGCTGTTGTTTCTGACAATTTTTGATCTTTCTTGCGCTCTCTTGTTATTTTTTGTTTTCCACAAGTACAAGACCCCCATACTTCAGTGCAAGAATGCTACTGTTGAAAGATTGCAAGGATGTGGTCGAAGGTTGAAAAGCAGCTGGCTTTGTTTTCCTCCTTTCATGCAAATCTATATGTTTAACTGACTGCATGAATTTGCTGAATTTTAGTGGTGCCATTCAATGCACAGGATGAGGCAGTGGTGATGCTTTTGTGATGGAACCAATATGTCACTACCCCTGGGACAGATGGCATTGTTGAGACACCTCTCAGCAACATGTTTGTTTTGCTCTGAACCAACTGTATGGAAATTTCTCATTTCCAGATTGACTAGCTGCAGTGCCGATGATACTCTTGTCTGACCATTATACCTGTATAGATCTGGTTGAGAAGAAGTTGAGTTTTCAGTACCTTCTTGCATGTGATTGGAAGTGGGTGATTACTGTGTGCTGGGGATGGTGAGTGTGGATATGAGCAGCAACAGGGTCACAACAACAACCATGTCAGTTCAAGACATGGAAACTATGGAGGTGTAGGATTGTAGGACATGCTGGAATGCAGACCATGAGATTCTCCTGCACAGCAACACACATTCCACCAGGTACTGAACGCTTCAACTAGCAAACCAAAGCTTGTAATCAACTACAGATTCCAATCAGTTCTCAAAGGATACTGTGTTTGTAGTAGGACTCCATAGATTTTCAAATGAGTTTTTGCAAATCAGGAGATGAATATTGAGTGAATTGGGTGTTGTATATTGCATGTGGTTAAGAGATTCAATTCCAATACATTATCTTGGTGCATCACAAACAACATAGCATGATTTAGGGTTCAATCCTTTCATGTGGGAGCTTCATGATATTTTGAGTGCATTGAGGATCCCACAGAATGCAACATTATCGGGGCATAGTAAGTTGTTGCTGATGGGCAAATGTTGATGGGCAGGAATAAAGTTTGCAACATCAATAGACCAGCGCGGCCAGTTTTTCATGATCCTTTTGAAGCTCATGAGTACAAAAAACACACTCAAAGTGAGCGTGTACAGGGCCTACTCCCTCTTTTACATCCCCCTTGCTCACCTCTGATAGCAAGGTATGGAGTCTCATGGCTCTCCTTCATTCTCATTGCTTATTAATATCTCCCGTGTCATGACTGTCAGAACCCTGTTGTATGAGGGCTTCAATGGAACTTACCAGAGTCTTCGAGGTCTTGCTCATAGTTGGGTTTAAATGATTTCAAAACTTGTCAATGAGGGAGTGATGATGCCTTTGATGCAGACTCTGTCACCATCTCCTAAAACTTCCCTTGAATCAAGAAGCAAATTGTTCAGCATTTGTAGAGCAAAACAACTTCAGAACCATGGAAGGGGAGGAAAGCCAATATCTCTCATAAGAATCAAGAAATCTCCATTCTCACAATTCAGAAAAAAGCAAAGCAAGGTTAACACTTCTTCAACAAGCCATGGAAAGACACGGAAAGACAAAACAGAGAACAAAGGATCAAGAAACAAAAACCAAAAAAGACCAAAAAAGCAAAAAAAAAAACACAAAAGTGGCATGGACAACAGCGCCAGTCTCACACCTGTTCAGGCTCCATTAACAGTAGCATGTAGGATAGTGACTTCTGTATCACAACTTCCCCACTGACTTCAGCAGTGCCTACAATGGATAGAGGCCAGTGAAAACACCAACCTGCATATGAAGTTTCTGCTGCAAATTTGGAAGCAATAGGAACACTCAGCCATGCTACTGGCTAGCATCAAACAACACAAGGAGATAACAAAAGGTAGAAACATACAACGGGATAGACAAAATGCACAGAGAAGGACAGCCGGGAAGAAGAAAGACCAAGAGGTCTTACAAGAAACTCCCCACTTCCAAGACTCCATAAGATTCTATACAGAACCATTTGGAAAACTCCAAATGCTGAAATTCCAAAAATGAATTTTTCCTTATTGAGCAACCCTCTGAGTCCTCTATAACAGAATCTTTAGAGCATGGCTTTCACTCTTCAGAAGGACAATATTAATAAGATTGACAATCTGAGAAGCAACATAACAATAACACTACACTCTTCAGTGAAAAGCTGTGTGTGCAACTTATAAGGTACATAGACTTTTCCTATCGCTATAGTTCATAATTGATCTATTCTACTGCTCTTTGTCATTCCTCTATTTAAAGAGTAGTTGCTGCAGCAGGTATTCCAGGCATTCCATTGCACTAGATGGAATGCCCGGAATACCACTCACTCACCCACAAGCAGGGAAGGAAAAGACTTGACTCCTCTCCCATTTACAGGACTACTCCTACTACTAATGCTACTACTATTACCATTCCATTATGTATCAAATCCAAACTGTGCAAGTAATTTGGAGAAATATTCTCCTGTGTAGAATCCTGCCACAGCTGCCACCACTCCTGTCATGATGAGGGCCGAGAGTGTTGCAAAATACGATTGCTGAGTTACCTTTGCAAACACTTTTGCACATCCAAGCAACACGACTGATATCACAGACACAACTACAGTGGCAAGCATTTTGTAGTCGTGGTTGTTGCTCTGGCGGAATGAGAACCCAAACGTCAATGTTGGAAGTGAACCAAAGACCAAAAATGAGAGAAAAGCTAGACACCCATTCAACAAGAAGCTCTGTCCTACTGTCTCTTTGAATCGCATTGGGCTCTCTTTGTGAAGCTCAATAATCTGCAATACACAGATAAATACACCCCCCAAAAAATCAGAAATAAACCAAAAGAACAAAACAATTAAAATTCTTTCAGTCATCTGTAAATTATTTTTTTGGTGCAGTAAGAAAATTATCATCTTTCAAGAATTTTAAGGTCTATGAAAATGTATACATGAAAAATAAATAAAAATCCATTACTTATGTCAGTATGTTTTGTGCAGTTAAAAAAAACACCCACATTATCTTTCTCAAAGATTTTATTTGCGAAAGATTATGTCACCAATTTTTTTCTACCTATTTTTCTGACTGTTCATTAGGTATTGCTGAAGTCACTCTCTCACAAACATATGAAACAATAACTTGCTATACAAAGAGAAAAACCAAAGTTTGCAAAACACCCACAAAGTGAAAAAAATTGCTGCTTACTTTGTGAAAGAAGGAAATAGATCCAAATATCAAATTTGCAAGCCCCATTGCAAGAACAGTTCCTGTATCAGAAAAACCAACAAATCAGAAGAAGACCTATTTAGCTCTGCTCCCATAAGATAATAAATAAGCTTCTGCATTCATATTCGCTAATCAGATGTAATCAACTACCATTGGCAGCTTGATTTCCCAAAAGATGAAAAAAACTCCCTCTTTAATTTATGCTTCTAAAATGAATGGAAAATATATACTACCTCTTCATCATTCTAAAATCAATAAAAACATGTGTTTTTACCTCTTAATGGTGGTTTCTAAAAAATCAATCTAAACCATCAATTAAAATTCAATTAAATATTATAGCAAGAAACGCTCCCTCCAAAACCTTTTCCTCATACAGAGTTTCTCTTCTAGAATAAAAGAAACATGGAGTAACAATTTTGAGATAAGAATTGAAAAATTGTGCATACGAGTTTTAGCATCGCCACCAGCAGCTGAAGCAACAATGCCAAGACTTATAAGGGACACATCTAGTCCACCATAAACCACGCTCTTCAAATACTCTTGAACCTTGGAAACTGTTGAAGTTGGGCTCATCATCCCACTGTCTTCAGCTGCAGCTGTTACTGCTTTGAGCGTAGATGGGGCATCAATGCCATGAACTTCAATCACCGATTCATATGTCGTCATAGTCACCGATGTCGTTGTCTCATCTGACACATCAGAGCTTATGCGTGTTGTTGGTGAATCTGTGTTTGCAGTATCTGCTTCCCTTTTGCCAAGCAGAGGTTGCTGAAGCCCATCCTTGTCAGACAGGGTGGATCCTGCAGAGATGGGAAAAAACACCCTTTTCAATCTGTGGGAAAACAACTGACAGAAAACAAACCAAGATGCTATTATTATCAAAGGGCAAAAAAATCAGTCATTGAGTTTTTCTGACCTCCAATGGAGACCCGTGAGAACAAGAAAGGAGGCAGACAACTGCAAGATGCAGGCTCATGATCATCTGAAAGTATGGGGTGCCTGTCTGGCATCTGGCTAATGGGAAGCTTGACTTCTTCGTGTCTGTGAATTTGATGAAGAGAAACACGGACTGAGGAGGAATCATGTGGGTCTGTGTCAGATTTTGACTCCACTGACATCAGAGGTTTCTTGAGTTGTTGATCATCTGCAAAACGTACACTCCAATCCAGATGCTTACTATGGAATTTGTGCATTGAAAAAAACAGCTATATTATTATTAGGGTGCCAAAGAACCTACACTCTCTCTCCATCAAGAGGATCACAAGAACCCACTAGGGTACTACAGAAAAAGATTAGACCATTTGTATTCCTTAGTTTTGTGAGAAATTGAGTTGTGGGTGATGCAAAAGAGACTGACCTTCGGTTGCAGTCCTGAAGAATATGGAGTAGCTGGGAGTGATGGGAAGACATTCACAGAAGGAGGATTTGTTCAGCTGATCTTTTGTGGCATTTGGTGGTGCTTGCTCCAGAGTCTCTGCCAGATGTCTAGAGACCTCGGAAACCACCCCCGCCTCTTCTTCCTCGGTTATTTCATGTGGCAGATGAGAGCTTGTTGCCAAAGGATGATCCTTTTTGGGAGTATCCCAATCAAGAAACTTGCCGATGGGAGGGAAATGATGCAGTTTTTTTGGTTCATCAACAATCATGGGTGAACCATCATCTAAAACAAGAGTGCCCTGCATGGTTTGATCATCCTGTTGGTGGATACTTGTATCCACGTAGCTTACAGAGGTATCTTCCTTGATGGCATCTACAGTATAATGCTCCTCATCTGTCAGGTCTGCAGATTTTGTGTATGTTGTTGTTGTTGTGGTGGTTGTGATTCGTGACTCAATGTGAGTATCCCTGCTCACCACTTCATGAGTTGCAATCCCTCTATCTGCAACTGCAGGCCACTTGATCTCCCTTTCTTCTGCAATAGAAACCCATTTGCAAATAGTCAACATTGGGTCACAGGGAAAAGAAAATGAAAGCAGCGGGGGAGTTTCTGGGTTCAGGGTTTTGGGTTTAAGGGTTTCTGACAAAAACTTCACTTCCAGTGGGGTTCACTATACTATCCATCCAAGGGGAGGAAAATCAAACTGCATGTGGCAGAAACTGACCTGTTTGGAAGTCTCGAGAGCTTGGCTCCCAAGGATATGCAGGAAACAATAATGCTGGCAGCAACCCACAACTGCAATCCTCTGACTCCTTTGCTTCAATTGTTTCCTTCTTGGCTGTGACACTCTCAAGCTTCTCAACTGGTAAAACCAGTTGAGGAGGCTGATGTTCCTCAGTCTCCTCTACTGCTGCTGCAGGAGGTGCAGTATCAGGAGCTTCAATTTCTCCATCAGGCAACAAATCCTGATCACGAGCCTCCTCCTTGATTTCTTGGTGCTCTTTTTCTCCAACAGATGCTGCTGCAAGTGTACCACCACCACTTGAAGGAGTTTTATCTTCAACTCCAATTGCTTCAGCTTTCTCTTGTTGTTCCACAGGCTTTGGACTCTCTATTGGAGTTGCTGCCACTACTTCCCTCTTCCCCTCACGTATCCGAGGCGGCTTTCTTACAAGGGGTCTCTCCTCCTCCCCCACAAGCTCATCATCTTTGACATCACTTTGCAATCGTGCTTCTTCTCTAGCCAATGAAGATGTCATTGTTCCTGACCGCCCTCCTCCTCGCCAAGCAAGTGTTGGTAGTTTAAGAGGTAAGCATTTGGAATCTAGTTGTTCTTTTTCCCACGAAAGCTTTGAACCCAAAGCTTTTTCATCTTGCACACTTGTGCTTATGTGAGCGACCACCTTTTCTTGGACAAAATTTGGAACCAACCCACCTGCTGTTTCCAAGACCCAAAACTTCCCTCTTCATGTTTCCCAACAAATTGTACTAGTTCTTCTTCTCTACCCATCAGAACAGAAAATAGTTTTTTGTGCAAAAATTGAAAGTACAAAGAGAAGACAACTACTCTTCTTTTCATAAAATAAATGATTGCCACCAAGAAATTTCTACAATATGCAATTCCATTTAGCTCTAATGTCAAGCTAATCATGATGGGTGCTACCACACTAATCATCAACATGTAAAATGCAGCTTCAAAACCCATCTAGAAATTAAAATGACATTGGTTTCATTGCAAAGCAGATTCCAGATCTGTTTTGACTTGGATCAAATTTAGAGATAAGACATGTCAGGAAAAACAATACACAAAAAATCTCAGTTTTGACAAAATACATAAGTAATCTGCAGAGACTAGTTTGTGTGTCAATTGGTATAGTAACGGCATTTTTTTTCTAACCTTGACTGACAGGAACTTGTGTTGCTCCTTCCCATGGATATGGTGGAAGTAAAAGTGGAAGGCAATTAAAACCAGCTTTTGCAGCATGATCATTGACAACTTTTGCTGATGTGATTTTGCCTTCATCATCCTCAAGTCCTTTGCACAAGAGCAAAAAAAAGACTCAGCCCAAAACGTTTCCCACAAATTACCAATTTGGACTTGGACCTCCCCACCCACCCAAAAAAATCTGTTTTCTCTTCAGATTTGCTCTTATTTTGTGTCTTTCAAAAATTCAACCTTCAAATTTACTTCCATGTCTTGCAAGAGGAAAACATGATCTGCAGAGAAAAAGAAGAAAAATTAACATGAACTCTCTCTCTCTCTCTCTCTCTCTCTCTCTCTCAACAGAGTGAGATCACCAAACCTTGCAAAGAAAGTGAGTTACATCAAGGGAGCAAAGAGTCACTACCTTGAGTAGAAGAAGACGAAACAAGGTTCTCAGGTGCAGGTTTGGTATGTGGTTCAGGAAGTGTAAGAACTACCGTGGGCAGAACCACTTCCTTCTTTGTTGAATTTACAGCCGGGAAGACCACATTTGGATCCAACAAATCCTCCAACACGGTTGTTGCAGTGCTCCATGCCAAGGATTCCTGGATGTGGATCTCTTTCTCTGCAGATGCTTTGCAATAAAATCAGGCCATTTTCGGCTGAGAAAGTTGACACTAATGTTGCAGCAAAAGTCAACACTGAAGTTGAAACAAAAGTCAACACTTGTTAGTAGATTAGCAGCACTCTGCAGTGCTTGAAAATATAGAATGTTTCAATTTGAATTCACGTACTCTAAGCTTACTGAGCTAGCTAGAAATACCCACTTTTATGACACTTTTGGATCTCCAAATTGTCTTTGAGAAATATGAGAGCTGAAATGAGATTTGGAAGACATTTTACCAATTTTTGAACTTTTTTTTCTTTTGGAAATTCCATTTCTTTCCTCCTTAGCAAACGGCATCAGACCTTGATTGACTTAAAAGATATATTCCATAAGCTCCCAGACATGGGTTTTTTTGGGGGGTTTGGTGGAATGTACAAACATATTTATTGACCTTCTTTACCTTGTTTGGCAGCAGCAGTTGTTTTTTCCAACAGTGATGTTGTTTCTGATGCTTCCTCCCAAGGGTATGCAGGAAGAAACAGATCCAAGCAGTTAACACTTGCTTTTCTTGGGGATTCCTCAATTTGTCCTTGTCCTCCAGCTTCATCACACACATTTGTTGCCGCAGGTGGTGGCAGAACATCAACAGGGGGTTCAGCAGCAGAAATTTCTCCTGCAAGTCCAACAATTTGCCAAAATTGCATAAGAACTCTGGGTGTGGGTATCACCTCCATTTGTGGATTTTGTAAATGAATGGGGTTTATATGAAGAGCAATCTCTGAAGCAAATCAATCAATCAATAGAACTCTTCACTCCTCACCACATAATGTAGTAGGGGTGACTGTCGGAGAAGTCAAAGGAACATTGAGAGATCCAATTGTGATCGAATCGGATTCAATTGCCTGCACCTCCTTGTTGGATCTGAGAGCAGGCTGTTCATCAGCAACAGCTACCACTGCCTCTGCAAAAAAAAACCCATCACCCAAAACCCTTTGAAAATCAATGCTTTGCATCAAAACCCTGATTAAGTAGTAGTTGAAAAACAGCTACTAGTTAATTGGCTAAAACCCATTTTTGTGCACAGAAATTAAGAGCGAAGTACCCATTTTTGCACACAAAAAATAAAGAAGAAAAATCCCATCTTTTGTGCACAAAATTAAGAGGGAAAAGCCCATTTTTGTGCACAAAAATTAAGACCAAAAAACACATTTTTGTCCAAAAAGTTAAGAGTGAAGGCCCCATTTCATGCACAAAAATTAAGAGAGAAAAATCCATTTTTGTGCATAAAAATATAAGAGGGCAAAACACAGTTTGGTGCAACATGTTCATCCACCTGCAGCAGGAAAACCTTAGTGTAGGAAAGAAAATCCCAACTGGGTCTCTGCCTCATTATTGCAATTGGTGGGATTTCATGGTGTGATGTGACTGACCAGGTCTGTTGCTTTGGGCGGTTTGTTGTGTTTCTCCCCATGGAAATGGCGGGAGAAATAGGGAGAAGCAGTTGATGTCATCATCTTTGGCATGAGCTGCTGGTGCTGCTGCTGTTGTGACGTTTTGAGGTTGCTCAACATTTGGTTGTTCAGGAGCTTTGTTGAGAGTGTCAATCAGTAGTTCCCGTGATGATTGAGTGGGAATAGACATTTGGACAACATCCTTAGCAGCAATTGACGTCTTCTCTTCTTCTTTGTCTCCCAAAAGTGGTGTTAGAAGCTCTGCAAACAACAACTTCAGATTCCAGCATAGCACTACAAGACCCACTGACACTCAAAACATAGATCAGGCTTGTCAGTCATGGTTGTCAAAACAGTTCTCTTGCATAGAGAGGAGAACAATGATGAGGACAAGGATGGAGGAGGAAGAAGAGTACCTGGGTGGCGGCTGAGTTTTGTAGTTGCAATCTGTCGCCAAGGGAACAAGAGAGGAAGACACTTGTTTTTATAGTAATGTTCACTTCCATCTTCTTCAACCACATGGGACAGCACTTCAACACTCTCTGCAGACCCCACACCAACAATTGTTTCAGCCTCCACTTGAGGCAAACCTGGTGGGTGGTAATCCTCCGGAGGTTCTTGAGTTTCAGCAGCTGATGATGATGATGATCTTGGAATTTCAGCAGCTGATGATGATGATGCCCTTGGAATTTCTTCTGCGCGTCGCCATACTGAACAATTTTTCCACAACAGAAAAAGATCATCAAGGGCATCAGTTAGTCAGGCATTGGCCGGAAAGGTTGCAGTCTAGGTGAGAGGAAAAAAGAGAGAGAAATCAATCAAACCAACCAGAGATTTCAAGACTACCTCTGCGGAAGAACAAAGTAAAACATGCCAAACAGCCCCAGTCTTCTTCATAGTCATAACCATGACCATCAGCAGCAGCAGTAATAGGACTAGTATGTAGTTCCTCAAGTGTATCCTGGCTCTGGATCTCCTCCTCATTCAGCAGTACCCATTTCTCAACTGAGACCACTGACGGTGATGTTCTCTTCCTCTTGCGAAGAATCACCCGTTTAGTTATGCATGAGCCACACACTGGACACAAGAGATCATGTGTTGTCTGAAGCCGAAGAACTCTCTGTACCTCTGATTCTCCCTCAGCTGAATTCAAGGAGCTACTACCCATAGACTTGTCATTGTTGTTGTTGTGGTGGTCTTCAAAGTAAGGGGCTTTCTTCTTGCTGCTGCTTCTGCTGCTAGTGTTTTGCTCCTCAAAACCTGCAAAACCATCTTCCTTACTGTAAGTCACACTGTTGGTGAAGGTTTCAACAGTGGTGGACACAGTGTAGCCAGCGGTTGTTGAAGAAGGCCCCCTCATTTGCAAGTCGTGATGCTTTACAGCAATCACATCCTCCTCCATGCAGCTTCCTGCAATGGGATCTTCTGCAGGTGTTACCAGGTAGTCCCCAATGTGTGTGCTGCTGCTGCTGGTAGCCTTGGTTTCTTCCCATGAGGCACTGTCCTTTTCAGCTTCATCTGAAGGTGCATTCCTGAGAAGCTCATTGACATCCTCTCCTTCCTTGTGATGATCTGTACCATTTGTTTCTGGAGCGACCCCAATTCCTCCTTTGGTCCCAATATCGGAATCGCCATTTCTGTATTCTGTTGCTACATCTGTCTGATCAATTGTTTCTGCTGCTGCCGCTTCTGCAGTTCCATTTCCACTACTGCTTGTAATACTACTACCACCACTCTCTCCAATTTCTTCCACCTTGGGTGATATTTGAGCAATCTCAGAACTTCTGCTAGAGACATCATCAACAACATGGTCTCTGCCATTGGAGTTTGCATGATCTCTGATGTGCTCCTCCTCCATCTCTACAGACTCATTTGTTGTGTCAAGAACCTCACCGCTCAAACCACATGATTCTCTCTTTGCTTTGTCATCTTCTTCTTCTACTTCTTCATAAGAACTTGACCTTGAGCTCAAGCTCTTGTCAGCAGAGCTGACTGCTTTCTCTACTGGAGATACAGTTTCTACAGCATCTCGAGCATCACCATTTGCAGTGTTGCACTTGGTCGTCTGAGGCCCTTGCAATTCAGACTGAATATCAGCTGCTGCTGCTCCTGCCACATTCGCCTCTTCAGGCAATTCCTGAGCTGGGGATGGCAGCTGATACTCAACCGACTGATGCCCCATTACAGGAATGGAACTTGGAGTCACTTGTTCACCCAATTTTTTCTTCTGAGAGTGTGGAGCATAAGACTCAGGAGCTGCATCTCCACCTGCAAAAGAGAAAGAAAAAAAACACCATACTGCAGCAGCAACTCCAACTTTCAAGGATATCACAAAAAACAAACACCAAAGCTCAAAGTCTTTGGGGAATGAATGGGGCAACACAAAAGGAACAGAGGATAGAATATCCTGAGTTCTTCCATTGAAGCTCATACCTCCTACAGTTCCAATGAGCTGCTGCTCAGAGGCTCCTGGTTTCTTGCAGTCCAGCTTCTGTTTGTTTTTAACTCTCTGCATGAGCTTTTTTCTCTCAGTCCTGGCGGCTCTATTGCTGCCAGAAGAAGACTCGTCACTAGATGATGATGATGAAGACGACGACGAGCTAGAATTAGAATCGCGAAAAGCTGACAAGCTGCTCTTCTTCTTCTTCTCCTTCTTCTTCATAATCTTTGCTCCCTCAAAATCCAGATCCCCCAAAAACTTCAAAACTGTATCCTCTCTCTCTATCTATCTATCTCTCACAATCGACTATCCTTGATAAGGCAGGTCGCCAGCTAGGAACTTCAATGTCAACAAGACCTGCTGGTGCAATAATGTTTTCGCAACGACAACGACTATTTGGAGTTGTTGCGATGACGTTGTAGCTGCGAAGACATGGACAGGAAGAAGAAGAAGAACAACAAGAAGAAGAAGTCTGCAGGAGAGGAATTATTGCAACTAGCGTTGCAAATTCTAACGCAAGAAAGCTGGCGAATCTGGATTTGTTGCATGGGCCATGATATTACTATTGTCGACCTCAAGCTGATGCTGCCGCTGCTGGTCGCCCACAAGCACAGCTGCTTCCAATGATCAAACAGCTAGCTGCATCGGATTTCGCAGCTGCATGATATCTATGACACTTAATCAAGAGCCACCAGAAACAACAAACCTTCCACAAAACACTAACACTTTGAAGATTAACCCGAAGCATAACAAGAAGAAATTCTTTATTTTTTACCTGCAGTTATAAGAAGAAGAATCACATTCTGTTGCTTGAATGAATGCTACTGCTGCTGCTGCTGCTCATGCTGCTCCCTCCGTTCTTCCGCCCTTCCCTCAATCCCTTCCTCCCTCCGTCCTCATGGGCCATGAAACTCAAAAACTGATCTGACTTGTAGCATTCAATAAGTTCGCTTCTTGAACACAAGAACACAAGAAAAAGCTGAGCTCAAAGTTCACCACAATATTGTCGACAGGAGACTAGATGCACCGCCGCTTTCTCCCTCCCCGTCCACTTACAACATTCCGCGAATTTCGCACTAGTGGAAGAAGAAGAAGATGAAGAAGACGGAAGCGCAAGAAGCAAAGCAAAGCAAAGCACAAGAGCTCTCTTATCGCGCTGCTTCTCTTCTTCGATGGGGGCGTCTGCGGACTGAAGTGGCGGCACGATGTGAACACGTTTTTCACGCCCTGGAACCACCTGGACGCAACATCGTAAAATCCGCCCGCCCTACATCGTAAAATCCGCCCTACTACAGGACAACATAACAAAACATAAATGACCGCCTCCTTCTGAGACGGTCCTAAACTGTAGGGCTGATTTACCACAATAAGGGCCCACACAAGGCCGACTCCCCTACTCCTACCCTTTTTTACAAGTGTGTGTTTCTAGGGTGTGCGTTATGATGAATGCCGAATCAGGGCCCAACAAACCTAGTGTTGTTACATCTTGGGCCCGGTAAGGGTCGCCCCCTGGAATTTTTCATAGATCTCCAGGAATTGCATGGTTTATAGTTTAGGGTATTTCTTTTTGGGGGTGGGGGAGGGTGCAGGGCAAGTCCTAATCCTACTGGACATCGTAGAGTTCGGCCCCACACCTACATAGGCGGTACCTCGGGATGAGGACTTTCCCTATCATTACACTCGACACATTTTCTCAAGTGAGTTTCTTCTTTGAAACTGGAGGAGGGAGAAAGGACCCTTTGCATATGTACACAAATTTCTTTTGTTTCGTCCGGATGACAATTTTCCGTATCCTTAATAAACCCAACAATTTTTTTCAAAATTAGTCGACCGACTTCACTCTAGGGAAAACAAAAATTTCCCAATTTTTTAAAAGAAAAATTTCACAAAATCGGAGAGAAAAGAAAATTTAATAGGACGAGTGTGGTTTTTTTATTTATTTATTTATTAATATTAAGAAATCGAACAAAGTGCCCAACACCGAGAAATGAAGTACAATCGGATTATAATTCTCGTGACAATATGTGGCTCCCGAGATGGGGGCTGCTGGGGATGGATGAGGACCCTTTTTTTTTTTTTTTTTCCCCCTCTCTCTT